>Ga0265337_1001622_pt1 | contig 10948 bp, 7 predicted proteins | sample 42122metaG_FD_192441 | JGI IMG/M metagenome (GOLD analysis project Ga0265337, IMG submission 192441) | Rhizosphere microbial communities from Carex aquatilis grown in University of Washington, Seatle, WA, United States - 4-21-22 metaG | ecosystem: Host-associated > Plants > Roots > Rhizosphere >... | reverse complement strand
CGAAGCGTGCTGACCGGTAGTAGATGTCCGCGAGGTTGTTCAGTTGCGTGGCTTCTGGGACCAGCTCGACAAGGTCCAGCTGGATGGCGAGCGCACCGGGCAGGTCGTTCAGTGCCTGGTAAGCGTTCCGCACCCGGTAAAGAACCTCCGCCTCGTTCGGGTCGTCAAGTCCCCGCAAGGGCGCAAGCGTGCCCAGGGCTTGTTCCGCCATCTGGCGGCTTGCCGCCGCCGCGCCGCTCGCAGCGTAAAGTTCCGCCAGGTCGCCCTGAGTGAGCGCTACCTCCATGGGGAGCTCTAGCCGTTGCCACGTGTCAACGGCGCGGGCCAGGTATCTCTCGGCCTGCTCGATGCGCCCGCTTTGCCGGTAGACGCGCCCGAGCCCGCGCAACGTATCGGCGACCTTCTTGTGCGTTTCGCCGTACGCTTCCCGGTAAAGGGCGAGGGCCCGGCCGAGCAGGTCGCTCGATTCGGCATAGCCTTCCTGGAAGAACAAGGCCTGGGCGAGCGCGAAAAGCAGGCTTGCCAGCGGGGCACCGGTGAACGTCCGGTCATCCAGCGCCCTGCGCAGCAAGCTCTCCGCCGCATGCGCCTCGCCAGAGTTGACCAGCCTGGTACCCGCGGCCTCGTAGACGCGGGCTGCGGCGTCCTGCGGGATGTGCGCGCTGAGCTGCGGCAGCACAGAATCGAGAAGGGCGGCGGCATCCGGCGAACCGGAGTCCATGTTCGCGTAGTTGACCACCACGGTCGGGACCAGCTCTGGGGCGGCGCCGGACAGCACCTCCAGCGCCTGCCCGAAGAGATCGCGGCGGCGTTCAAGCGCGCCTTGATTGGCTAGCTGCAGGCCGTACTCAGCGGAATGAGGGCCAAAGAGCCGCAGCGCCATGTCCACCAGAGCGGGAGCCATCCGGGCGGCGCTCTCTTCACTGCCGCCCTGAAACAGCATGAGCTGTTGGGCGGCAAGCCGGTCAAAGGCGGCCCGGTCCGGCGTTCGCGGCGCGCCGTCATCGTCGGCGAAGGCCGCGAGGCGACGCAGGTCAGCCAGGCGCGACAGGAAAACGGCCCCGGCTCCGTCCGGGTGATCCTGCACGGTCCTTTCCACGGCGTCGAGGAGGGGGTCGGCGAGCAGGTACGGTGCGCTGTCCGCGACCTGTGCGACTTCAGCCGCCGAGTCGGCGGTGAGCGCCCGGTCGAGCGCCTCGAGGACTTGCTCCTGGCCGGCCTGCAGGTACAGCTCCTGCCGGGCCCGCCGCAGGGCGGTCACGGCACCGGGTACCCGGTCCCTGGCCGCTAGCACAAGGTGCTCATGTGCCTCGGCGGCCTCGCCTTCTGCCAGCAGGGCAGAGCCGAGGTTCAGCCGGGTGGCGGCTTCACCTGGCGCTAGCGCGACCGCCTTACGCAGGTCGGCCACGGCTTCCTCGGCCTGCCCGTTCCGCAGCAGGATGGCGCCGCGGTCGGACCTGAGGTACCAGGCCTCGGGGTCGTCCTCGATCAACAGGCTCAGGTCCGCGATGGCCTCCGCGTTCTTCCCCATGGCTGAGTAGGCCAGTGACCGGTTGTAGCGCGCGTCGGCCTGGCCGGGCTCGCGCTCGAGAACCCAGCTCAGCTCCCGAGCGGAGGAGGCCGCGTCTCCAGCCGACAACAGGGCCAGCCCGTGGCCGAGCCTGGCATCCAGGTCATCTGGCTGCACCTTGAGGAGTTCCGCGTACGCATCCCGTGCCTCGGCCCAGCGGCCCATGCCGAGCAGTTGATCCGCGCGCGAGTCCATACACCATGTGAGCACAGGCGCTACCGCGGCAGGAAGGGTAAGAGCACGCGGATGACCCGGGCGCCGGTGGCGGCCCTGGGGCCGTTACCCGATCTGGAACCCGCTGATCCCCGGCCGCGCGGGGACATCCGGCCCGGTCCGGCGTAGATTGCCGTCATGGCCGATCGCAAGCCGCCCCGCCTCGCCGGCGGCGAGGCGGACACGCTGCGCTCACTGCTGCAGTACCAGCGGGAATCCCTGCTGGGCAAGGTCGACGGAGTCGATGAGGACCGCGCGCGCTGGTCACCGGTGGGCAGCGGCACCAGCCTCCTGTGGCTGATCACCCACATGGCCGCCGCCGAGGTCACCTGGGTGCTGCACCGCTTCGCCGGCCAGGACCCGGTCCCGCCCGCGGCCGGGCCGCCCGGCGGCACGCTGCGGGACGCGGCCGAGGCCTACCGGCGCGGCTGGCCCGCGGTGGACGCGGTGGCCTTCGCCGGGGCCGGGCTCGATGAGCTGTGCCGCCGCCCCGACCCCGGGCCGCCGGTGAGCCTGCGCTGGGTGCTGATGCACCTGCTCGAGGAGACCGCCAGGCACGCCGGGCACGCGGACATCCTGCGCGAGCTCATCGACGGCAGCACCGGCCGGTTACCGCACGCCCGCGCCAGTTAGGCGCACGCGGCCGGCCAAGCCGCCCAAACAGGCCAAACAGGCCAAAGGGCTGCCGGGCGGCGACGCGAGTGACAGCATGGGCGGGTGCGAATACTAGTCCTGGGCGGCACCCGGTTCGCGGGCCGCGCCATCGTCGAGACTGCGCTCGGGCGCGGCGATACCGTAACGATGTTCAACCGGGGCCAGTCCAACCCCGGGCTGTTTCCCGGCGTGGAGACGGTCATCGGCGACCGGACCGCGGACCTGTCGCCGCTTGACGGCCGTGAGTTCGACGCGGTGATCGACGTCGCCTGCTACGCGCCGGAGACGGCCCGGCTGTCCGCCGAGGCGTTCAGGGACCGCACAGTGCGGTACGTGTTCGTCTCCACCGTGTCCGTCTACGCGGACCAGAGCACGACCGAGGCGCAGCTCGAAGACGCGCCGCTCGCCCAGCTCAAGCCGGACTCGACGGACTTCGCGGAGAACTACGGCGCGAACAAGGCGCTGTGCGAAGCGGTCATCAGGGAGGTCTACGGCGACGAACGGGCGCTGATCGGCCGGCCCGGGCTCATCAGCGGGCCGCACGACCCGACCGACCGGTTCCCCTACTGGCCGCGGCGGATCGCGCGCGGCGGGCGGGTGCTCGCGCCCGGCGACCCCACCGACCTGACCCAGGTCATCGACGCCCGTGACCTGGCGGCGTTCCTGCTCGACGGCCTCCACCGGGGCAGGAACGGCGTGTTCAACCTGACGGGGAACCCGCGTCCGTTCGGCATCCTGCTCGACCTGTGCCGGACGGCGACCTACAGCGACGCCGACCTGGTGTGGATCGACAGCGAGCGGCTGGTGGCGGCGGGGGTCAACCCGGAGATGGGCATACCGCTGTGGGTCGGCGAGCCCGGCTACGAGGCGTTCAACGACGTCGACTCCTCCCGCGCCGTCGGCGCGGGCCTGAACTGCCGGTCTCTCACCGAGACGATCCGCGACACCCTCGCCTGGGACATGGCGCGCGGCGGCCCTGAGCAGGAAGGATTCGACCCGGCCGAGGAGGCGCGGCTGCTCGCCGAGCTGGCCGGGTAGCGGCGCGGGTGCCGCCGGCCCGCCCCGACCGATCCCGCGATGGCGGAACGGGGGCGTGGTACCCCGTTCCGCTCGCCGTTACCCGTCCGCGGCGATGGCCGCCGCGGTGGCGTGCGCGCGGGCGGTGGTGCTGAGGTAGCCCGCCAGCGCGACGAGCAGGCCGCAGGCGATGCCCAGGACCCACGGCGCGTGGGTGGCCGCCGACAGGGCGGCCGCGTGCGTCTGGCCGGCGGCCAGGCCGCTGGCCACGCCGGAGGTCACCATGTCCCCCATCACCGCGACGCCGAGCAGCGAGCCGACCTGGCGGGTCACCGAGATCACCGCGGAGGCGACCCCCGCCTGCGCGGGCGGCATGCCGGAGACCCCGGTGTTCGTGATGGGCGGGTTGACCAGGCCGAGCCCGGCGCCGAGCACGGCGATGGCGATGGCCAGCCACCAGTAGGAGGTGTCCGGGCCGAGGCCGAGCAGCAGCGCGAGTCCCGCCGCGATGCACAGGCCGCTGGCGACCAGCGGGACGCGCGGGCCGCGGCGGGCGGTGAGCTGCCCGGCGACCGGCGCGGCGGCCGCCATCACCAGCGTGGCGGGCAGCAGCGACAGGCCGGCCCGCAGCGGCGAGTCGCCGCGCACCTCCTGCAGGTACAGGGTGATGACGAACAGGAACCCGCCGAGCACGACGAACGACAGGACCGCGATCACGCCGGCGCCGGTGAACGGGCGGGACCGGAAGAAGCGCAGCTCGATCAGCGGCTCGGCGGTCCGGCGCTCGACGGCGATGAACGCGGCCGCGGCGAGCGCCGCGACGGCGAACAGCGCGAGCACCGGCGCGGCGGTCCAGCCGGCGACCGGGCCCTGGATGACCGCGTAGGTGAGCGAGCCGAGCGCGGCGATCATCAGCAGCTGGCCGGGGACGTCTACCCGGCGCGGCCGCGGCGCCCGCGACTCGGGCACGTAGCGGACCGTGGCGGCGAACATGGCGGCGCAGATCGGCACGTTGAGCCAGAAGATGGACCGCCAGCCAATGGCGGAGACCAGGACGCCGCCGACGATCGGGCCGCACGCCGTGGCGACGCCGAAGATTCCCGACCAGATGCCGATGGCGTGGGCGCGTTCCCTGGGGTCGTGGAAGGTGTTGCGGACGATCGACAGCGAGACCGGGCTAAGCATCGACCCGCCGACGCCCTGCAGCATGCGCAAGCCGATGAGCGACCCGGTGTCCGGGGCGAGCGAGCAGAGCAGCGACCCGAGGCCGAACCCGACGAGGCCGGCGAGGAAGACCCGCTTCCGGCCCAGCCGGTCGGCGGTGGAGCCGGACAGCAGCAGCAGCGACGACACGACGAGCAGGTAGGCGTCGGCCACCCACTGCAGCCCGGACAGGCTGGCGTGCAGGTCTCGCTGCAGCGTGGGCAGCGCAACGTTCAAGATCGTCGAGTCCAGGTAGACGATGAACAGGCTGGACGAGCAGATCAGCAGAACGCCCAGGCGACGGCGGCGGCCCGCTTCCCCCTCGGGGATGGCCACGTCAGGGGCAAAGGCCGTCACGATCGCGCCGCTCCTTACTGTCCATGCCATCTACTATCCATGCGGCCCGAGGTCGCGCCCAACGCACCCAGTGCGCGCACCAGGGCCGCGCCGCCCGGTGCCGAACGCCGCGTGGCCGTCACGCCGCCCGCGCGGGGCTTGCCGTCGCGGTGGTGGCCATCGCGCGACGGTCCGCGCGCTCGATGAGGGTCGCGGTGCGGGCGGCGCTCGCCTGGCCGGCCCGCCCGGTGGTGGCCAGCGTGAGCGCGAGCACGCATCCGCCCATCGCGGTCACGATCCACCAGGCCGGCCGGGTGGCGGACGCGAAGCCGGCGGCGAGCGGGCCGTGCAGGCCGGCGGCGAGCACCGCGCCGGTCACGGCGACGCCGAGGGAGGAGCCGACCTGCCGTCCGGTCGAGGCGATCGCCGCGGCGGTGCCTGCCCGGGCGCGCGGCATCCCGGCGACGGCGTTGTTGGTGACCGGGGCGTTGACCCAGAAGACGCCGCGCCAGCCGACCGAGTCGACGAGCGCGCCGCCGATGACCGGGCCGACCGCAAGCGACAGGCCGAACACCGAGCCCCACAGGCCGATCGCCTTCGCCCGCTCGGCGGGGTCGGTGAACACGTTGGTGACGATCGCCATCGCTACCGGGTTGAGCATGCTCCCGCCCACGGCCTGCAGGGCCCGGAACGCGATCAGCCAGCCGAGCCCGGGAGCGAGGGAGCAGGCGAGCGAGCCGAGGGTGAACAGGGCGAGGCCGAGCTGGAAGACTCTGCGCCTGCCGACCCGGTCGGCGACAGATCCCGACAGCATCAGCAGGCTGGCCAGGACGAGCAGGTAGGCGTCGACCGTCCACTGCAGCCCGGAGACGGGCGCGCGCAGGTCCCGTCCGATCGACGGCAGCGCCACGTTGACGATCGTGACGTCCATGCCGACGACGAACAGGCTCAGGCAGCAGATGGCCAGCACCAGGTAGCGGCGCTCGCGGCTCAGCTTAGGCATGATCCCTCAGGCAGGCAGGAAAATATTTTGTATCCTACAACTAACGATTCAGGTCCCTTATGCCCGGTGGCAGGAGAGCTCGCCAGGGGCAGCTTCTCCTTACCTAAGCCGAACAAATTGACTCCTCGCTGATCGAACTGGTACTCTAGTGCTAGGCCCACAGATGGGCGGTAGCCGGTTCTTCCGGCAATGGCCCGCGAGCGTCATGCCCGCGGATTCGCAGCGCGCACGCAGTAGAGCGCAGAGATTGCAGTGCGGAGAGCCATTCCCCCATCTGGAGGTGAGCCACGATGTGCAGTCCAGACGCCCCGCATGCCGGCGGCGACGCCTTCGACCCAACGACCGACCACAGTTTCGGCAGCGCATCGCAGGCGTTGGCGACGGTCGGCGCCGCGCTTGACTACCTGAACTCGGCCATCGCCGGCCTGGACGGGTCTTCCTGCGGGGATTTGCTGATTGCGCTTGGCGAGGTGCAGGCCAAGGTGACCGCCGCGCACGCCGGGCTGCTGCGCCGATTCGACGCCGCGGACGCCCATGACGCCGACGGGTACGGGTCATCGTCATCATGGCTGGCCGCGAAGGCAGGGATGTCGAAGAAGGGCGCCAGGGCCGCAGTCCGGCAGATGCGCCAGCTCGGCGACCGCCCGCTGCTCGGCAGTGCCCTCGCCGCCGGTGACGTCACCGACTCCCTCGCCGCCGCCATCGCCGACTGGACCCGGAAGCTGCCCGCGCCGATGCGCGACCAGACCGACCGCATCCTGCTGCAGGCCGCGTCCGCCGGGGCGTCCCTGGGCGACCTGGCAACTATCGCCGCGTGCGCGATCGAGACCTGGCGGGCGCAGCAGCCCGACCCCGACGACCCTGACCCCGGCGACCGCTACCTCCAGCTCGGCACCACGTTCGGCGGCGCCGGGGTCGTCCGCGGCGACCTGACCCCCGAGTGCGCCACCGCGGTCCGCGCGGTGCTGGAGGCCCTGGGCAAGAAGGCCGGACCCGAAGACGACCGCACCGAAGGCCAGCGGTTCCACGACGCGCTGCAACTCGCCTGCACCCTGCTGCTAAGAGCCCGCCTCGTCCCGGCCCGGGCCGGTGCCGACACCCAGGCGGTCATCCACATCCCCCTGTCCCAGCTGCGGCAGCTGCCCGGCGCCCCGCAGCTGGAGGACGCCTGGCTCCGCGCCCGGGCCGGCCAGGACGGCTACCTGGCCGGCCCCGACGCGGAAACCGCCGCGTGCGACGCGCAGACCGTCCCGGTCGTCACCGGCAGCATGGACCCCGACGTCATCGACCAGATGATCGCCCTGGCCCGGATCGCCGCCGAGGCAGAGGACAGCCCTGGCGGCACGACAGGCGCCGACGGAGCCTCCAGCACGGACCCTGCGACTGGCCGTGCGGGCCCTGCGGCCGCCGGCTCGGCTCATGCGGCCGGCGGCGCGAGCGCGGGCGGGGACGGCCAGCCCGGCGCGGCGGTCGGCAGCGCGCACCCCAGGTCCGGGTCGCTGTCCCCCGAGGCCTGGCGGGCCCTGCGCCATGCGATGGCCCGTCTGGCGATCGACTTGGTCTCCGGCCCGGCCGGGGTCGCCGCGGTCCTCCGCCAGGGGCTGCTCGACAAGCCGTACAACACCCCGTCGCTCCCGCTGGACATCGGCTACAGCGACTCCATCCCGGCCCACATCCGCCGCGCGGTCCTGCTACGGGACCGCACCTGCGCCTGGCCCCGCTGCGGCCGCCCTGCGGTGCACTGCGACGTGCACCACCTGCGACACAAGCAGGACGGTGGCGAAACTTCGATCCAAAACTGTGCTCTGGTCTGCCAGTTTCACCACGACGTGTGCATCCACCGGCGCGGCTGGCAGCTGATCCTGCACCCCGACGGCACCACCGAAGCCAGAAGCCCCGACGGCAGGCAGATCCTCAGATCCCACGCACCACCGTCACCACGCGCCGTATGAAGGCGTGGCCGGGGCTGTGCCGCGAAAGCCGGGCGGCCCGGTAGTAGCGGCAACCTGCGGACCGTGTGGCGACACTAGTTAGGTAGCCCAGGATGCCGTCCCGGCGGGAGCGTGGTAGTGGAAGAGATGTCCGACGCCGACCTCGTCGTGCTGGCGCGGTCAGGCGACGCAGATGCGTTTCGCGTCCCGCGTCACCTGCCTCGGCCAGGCTGCCCTCGCCGGAACTTGCCGCCAAGGTCCTCACCGCCGCGGGCGGCGCGATACGCGCGGTGCGCGTCGGCGAGCTTCAGGACGGCCTGCTGTTCGGCATGCTGGTCATCAGCGGGCCGGAGGGGGACCGCGAAGTCGCCGCCGGGCTCGGCGACGCCCTCAGGCTGGCGCGCCTGCAAGAGTGCCCGATCCTGGCTAGCGAGGACATCATGGTCCGGCACGGGGTCACCGTGCCGCCCGGTGAGCGGGCCGAGGATCTGCTCATCCGCCAGGCCGGGCTCCCGGCGGAGGCCCGCAACGACGGTTCCGGACGCATCGCCGCCCCGCAGAACTTGCGGTTCACCGAGGGACTGGAGCACTGGTCCCTGCGCGGCAGCTTCCTCACGGACGCCAGCGGCGGCCACTGGCAGGACTACGCCTGCGGCACCGGCCCGGGCCCTGACGCCGCGACGGCCAGCGGTTACCTCAAGGCCCAGGTCCCCGGCCCGGCCGGCTTCGCCGACCTTAGGCAAGGCAGCCTGGCCGACGCCTACCGCGCCCGCCGCGTCCGGCTGTCCGCCGATCTCAAGACCGCCGGCGCCACCGAGAAGGCCGGCCTCTACCTGCGGGTCATCGACCCGGCCCGGTCCAGGCCGCCGGAGATCCGCGAGCAGCTCCACCTGCGCGGCGCCGCCGACTGGACCCGCCAGCACGTCGAAGCCGACGTGCCAGCCGACAGCGTCTACATGCTGTTCGGTATCACCCTGGCCGGACCCGGCCAGATCTGGGCCACCAATATCCGAGTCGAGCCAGCATGACAACGATGCATGTGCGCTTGAATTAGGTGAGGGTGAGGGTGAGGGCGGTGAGCAGCGGGCGGTAGGTGTCGAAGCCGGGCACGTCCGCCGCGGGGTCCTTGGCGGTGTCGTCCCAGCGGCGGACGGCGATGGCGTCCGCGGCGTAGGGCTGCGCCGCGAATGCGGCCGCCTCGGCACCGGCCATCGGGCCGCCCTGTAGTGACAGGGTGTAGACGGAGGCGGGCGACAGCAGTGCGAGGTATCCGGGCTCGGCCGCGCACAGGTAGCGCTTGGCGGCCACGTGCAGCCGTACCGGCTCGGTGACGGCCGCGGGGAACCAGCGGGCGAGCCACGCCGCGCCGCGCTCGCCGTGGTCGTTGTCGGTGCCCGCCATCAGCTCCCGGCCGCTTAGCTCCGCCTCGTCGGCGAGCGGGTCGGCGCCGCGCAGGTGGCCGGCATCGTGCAGCAGCGCGGCGGCGACCAGTACGTCCGGCGCGCCAGCCGCGCGGGCGAGCGCCCCCGCCTGCAGCAGGTGCTGCGCGACGGTGACCGGCTCCCCCAGGTAGTCGCCGGCCCCCTCAGAAGCGAACAACTCGGCCAGCCGGTCCACCGGTGAGATCATCGTAGACATGCGCCCGCCCTTCGAGACCTTGATATCCCTGCCGGCGATCCTACGTGCCCATGGTGAACGGGGCCGGGCGGCCGCGCGCCGCCGGATGCGGGGAGGACCGCGACCATGACCGTCACGCAGACCGCCTACGGGAAAGTGCGCGGCGCCGAGATCGCCGACGGCGTCCTGGCCTGGCGGGGCATTCCCTACGCGGCGCCGCCTACCGGCGAGCTCCGGCTGCGGCCGCCGCGGCCGCCGGAGCCGTGGAGCGGCACCAGGGACGCCCTCGGGTACGGGAACCGGTCGCTGCAGCCGGACCTCGCCACGGTCTCGTCCGGGCCGCCGCAGCCGCCGATGGCCGAGGACTGCCTGTACCTGAACGTGACCGCCCCGGCCGGCGCGGTGTCGACCGGGGCTGTGTCGACCGGGGCTGGGCCGGCGGGTGGCCGGCCGGTGCTGCTGTGGATCCACGGCGGCGGCTTCGAGATGGGCCACGGTCCCGACCAGGCCGAGGACGGCGCGGCCTTCGCGAGGAGCCATGGACTGGTCGTGGTCACCTTCAACTACCGGCTCGGCGCGCTCGGCTTCCTCGACGTCCCCGGTGAGCGGCCAACCGGGTCGCTCGGCCTGCACGACCAGGTCGCGGCGCTGCGCTGGACGTGGGACAACATCGCGGCGTTCGGCGGCGATCCGGGGCAGGTCACCGTGTACGGGCTTTCCGCGGGTGGCAAGTCGGTGACCAACCTGCTCGCCTCCCCGCTCACCAAGGGCCTCATCCGGCGGGCCGCGGAGTCAAGCGGCGGCGATCACGTGAAGGACCACGCGCAGGCCGCCAGCATCGCCGCGCGGTTCTTCGGGGTGCTCGGTACCACGCCCGAGCGGGTCAGGTCCGTGTCTGCCGCCGACTTCCTGGCCGCGCAGCTCGCCGTCGCGGAGCCGCCGCGGTCAACCTGGCTGTGGCGGCCGTCGGTGGACGGTGTCGCGCTGACCGCGGCGCCCGTCGCCGCGATCGCGGGCGGCGCGGCCGCCGGGGTGCCGCTGCTGCTGCAGACCTGCGCCAGGGAGACCGCGCTGTACCAGCTGCTCGGCCCGGACGCCGCCGACCAGGCGGACGGGGTGCTCACCGGGTACTTCGGCGCGGAACGGGCGGCGGCGATGCTGGCCAGCTACGCGGCCGCCTACCCGCAGCTCGACGAGACCGCGCTGCGCGGCGTCGCCCTCATGTCCGACGAGCGGTACGTGGTGCGCACCGAGCGGCTCGCCGACGCGCACGCCGCGCATGCCCCGGTCTGGCGCTCCCGGTACGACGGCCCGTATACCGGCATCGAGGACGACCCGGACCCGCAGTTCGCCCAGTACGCGGGCGTGCTTGGCGGCGCGCACGGCGGTGACGGCGCGGGCATC
>Ga0265337_1001621_pt1 | contig 10949 bp, 10 predicted proteins | sample 42122metaG_FD_192441 | JGI IMG/M metagenome (GOLD analysis project Ga0265337, IMG submission 192441) | Rhizosphere microbial communities from Carex aquatilis grown in University of Washington, Seatle, WA, United States - 4-21-22 metaG | ecosystem: Host-associated > Plants > Roots > Rhizosphere >... | reverse complement strand
GCCAGGGCCAATTTCAGGTGAGTTCACGCTTGCCAATCTGCCGGAGGGTTGCCACGCTTTCCGTCTGGGAATGCGCGGTTAGCTCAGTGGTAGAGCACTACCTTGACACGGTAGGGGTCACAGGTTCGAACCCTGTATCGCGCACCATCTTTCGCCTTCTGTTTCGCTTCGAGCCTCGGGCCAGCAAGCCGGTCTTTTCACTGATCGCCACCCCGTGACATATCCCCGATCATCCGTTAAACTGTACCTGCGCATGATCCGTTTTCTGCTATTGATCCTGTTTCTGACCTGGGGAGTTTGCCAGGCCCCGGCCCAATCGAACAACGGTTCGCTGGTGCAACGGCAATGGCTGGAAACGCGCACCGCGCATTTCAACGTCTATAGCTGCGGCGCACCCCAGGATGTTTATAAACTGGCCGCCCGCCTGGAACAGTTTTGCGAGGCCTTTTCCTTGCTGACCACCGATAAGGCCGTGGCTTCCCCACCGATTGTGGTGATGGCCTTTCCCAATCACGAATCCATGAAACCCTTCCTGCCACTCTACCAGGGCAAACCTGCCAACCTGGCGGCCTTTTTCCAACGCGGCAGCGACGAGAACTTGATCGTCCTGGGCCTGCCGGGCGCCAATTCAGCCTACACAGACCTCGAGGTCATCTATCACGAATACACTCATCTGCTTTTCCGGCACAATGACCGCGTCTGGCCGCTTTGGCTCAAGGAAGGCATGGCGGAGGTCTGGTCCACCTTCGAAACGACCGGATCCCGCGCCCGCATCGGCAAACCCATCGATCATCACCTGCGTTTGCTGGCGCAACAGCCACTCATGCCGCTGGCCGAGCTGTTTGCGGTCGCCCACAACTCACCTCAATATAATGAACGGGATCGCCAAGGCATCTTTTACGCCGAATCGTGGCTGTTGACGGAATTCCTGATGGCGGGGGACAATCCGGCATACAAGGCGCGCTTCAAATCATTCATGGACCTCCTCAACCAGGGCCAGCTTCCCGAACAGGCTTTCACCAACGCGATGCAGATCACTTTGCCGATGATGGAAAACGAACTTCGCCGCTATCTTAAACGCGGCCAGTTCGCGCCGATTGGACTGGCATTTCAGACGGACATCTCCGCGCCCATCACCCTGACAACGCGCAGTCTCGCGCCCGTGGAGGCGTATTTCCGACTGGGTGATGAACTGCTTCGGATTCACCGTCCTGACACCGCCGAATTGTATTTTGCGCAGGCGCAAAAAATCGCGCCCGACAGTCCCCTGCCCTACGAAGGGCTGGGGCTGCTCGCCGCCGAACGCGAGCAGCACGATGCCGCGTTGCGCAATTTGAACGGGGCACTCCAGCGTGGTTCAACCAGTTACCTGGCTTATTACGTTTATGCCCGGGAAAGATACCGGCTCACGGCCGACTCCCAGGACCGGTATGCCCCGCTCAAAAATGAAGCGGCGGCGGAAATTCGTGGTGAACTCCAAAGATCACTCGTCTTGATGGCGGACTTTGGCCAGGCGCATGAACTGCTGGGCTTCTTTGAACTCGTCCAGGGTGAAAATCTCGCGGTGGCGGAACAACACCTGCAACGGGCCATCGACCTGGAGCCCGAAAACCCTTCCTACCTTTTTGCCCTGGCCCAATTGCAACTGAGAAACCACAATGCCAACGCCGCGCGCCACACCCTGCAACCGCTGCTGCTGCCCAATGCGGACGCGAAACTCCGCTCGCAGGCCGAGGAGATGATCCAGAATATCGCCCGGGGACATCCGGTCGAATGATTCTCAGCCCTGCACCTGCTGGCACCGGATCAAGCTTTTTATCACCGCCGCAGCGCACCGTGGAACGGCAAGCTTCATTGCGCGTTCAGCCGGTAAAAAGCATTGCTGGGGCCGACATTGTTGGTCAGCAAAAAATTATTGCTCGAGGTCACCACGCCATTGCTTAAAGGTGTCCAGGTTGCGTCCGAAGACAGCTTGCCGCTGGTTTCCAGCGTGAAACCGGTGGCCCACCCCGGCCAGGTGAGGATGACTTTGTTTCTGCCGGAGGGCGCGATCTGCAGTGTGGGAATCATCAGCCGCCCGATCCGCACGGTGCTGTTGTGCGTGTCCGCCACGTAAATATTCCCGGCACCGTCCAGCGCAATCCCCTGGGCGTAATTGAACAATGCATTGGTGCCAATACCGTCGGTGCTGCCGGTGACACCGACCTGCCCGGCCACCGTGGTCACCACCCAGTTGGTTCCGACCCGTGTCATCTTTCGGATGGTTTGATTGTACGTGTCCATCACGTAGAGATTGCCGGCTGCGTCCAAAGTCACATCATCCGGGAAAAAGAAGTGGGCGTTGGTGCCCGTGCCATCGGCGCTGTCACGGATGCTGGCCACGCCCGCCAGCGTGGTCACCAGCCAGTTCGTTCCGGCCGGGGTCAACTTGCGGACGCTGTTATTCTCGCTGTCGGCCACGTAAACATTGGAAGCATTGTCCACGGCAATTCCGCGCGGAAAGTAAAACATGGCATTGGTGCCGATGCCATCCGAGGAACCGTGCGTGTAGGGTAGCCCGGCGATGGTCGTCACCACCCAGTTGGTTCCCTCCGGGCTGACCTTGCGCACCACCATGCCGTAATTGTCCGTTACATAAACATTGGTATTCAAATCCACCGCTATCCCGGCCGGCACATAAAAAAACGCGTTGGTACCCACACCATCCAGAATGGCATAAAATTGCGCCTGCCCGGCGATGGTGCTGGTCACCCAATTGGTTCCCTCCGGCGCGATTCTCCGAATCGTGCTGTTATAGGCGTCGGCAACATAGAGCGTGCCCCCGCTGTCCAGAGCGATGTCGGAAGGATAGTAAAAGCGCGCGTCGCTGTTAGTGCCATCGGCGCTGCCCATGCTGCCGGCCAGCCCGGCAATAGTGCTCACCACCCCGTTTGGCGTGATTTTTCGGATGGTGCAGTTGTAATAATCCGCCACATAAACATTGCCCAGGGCATCCAACGCCACGGCAGCCGTGGACCAGAAAAGTGCATTGGTGCTCGGGCCGTCAGTGCTGCCCGTGCTGACGCCGGCAAAAGTGCTCACCACACCGCTCGTCGTGATCTTTCGAATCTCATTGTTGTTCGCGTCCGCCACGTAAACATTGCCGGCACCGTCCGCAGCGACGCCTATGGGGGTGTGAAATCGCGCATTATTGGTGGCACCGTCCGCGTCACCAAAGACCCCCGCCAACCCGGCGAAAGTGCTCACCACCCAGTTCGTTCCTGCGAGAGTCAGCTTCCGGATGGTGTTATTATTGTCGTCAGCCACGAACAAATTGGTTCCGCTGTTCACGACAACGCCGACCGGACCGCTAAATTGCGCGTTCGTGCCGATGCCATCGGCGCTGCCGGCGTTCGTCACCTGTCCGGCAATGGTGCTGACCACCCAATCGGCCCCCATCAGCACCAGCTTCCTGATGGTGCCATTGATGGTGTCGGTCACGTAGAGATTGGTATCGGCATTGATAGTAATGCCATAAGGCATGTAGAACTGGGCCGCATTATTCGTTCCGTCAGTGCTGCCAGGATGATGGGGCTGACCGGCAATCGTGCTGACAAGTCCAGCGGGGGTGATTTGCCGGATCACGTCATTCGCCACGTCGGCCACATAAACATTGCCGGCACTGTCCACCGCAATGCCGCTCGGCGTGGAAAATTGCGCGTTGGTGCCCGTGGCATTGATCAGACCAGCCACCCCCACCTGGCCGGCCAGGGTGCTCACCACCCAGTTGGCGCCGTTCGGGGTGATTTTCCGGATTGTGTCGTTGAATTCGTCCGCCACATATAGATTTCCACTGGCATCAACCGCGATGCCCGTGGGCAGATTGAAAGAAGCATTGGTGCCCGCGCCGTCGGCGCTGCCCTTGACTCCGGCCAGTCCGGCAATGGTGCTCGTCACGCCGCCCGGCGTGATTTTCCGGATCGTATTGTTGCCCGAGTCCGTCACATAGACATTGCCCAGATTGTCCACGGCGACACCTGAAGGGCCGGCGAATCGAGCGGCGGTACCTGTGCCATCGGCGCTCCCAACGCTGGCTGACCCCGCCAAGGTCGTGAAGTTGAAGGATTGTGGATGCACCCGAACCGTGGTGCAAAACCAAAGACCGGCGACAGCGACAAAATAAAGAAACGGTGCCCGCATAAATAACACGTTGACCCGAGGTTGCTGGAGAAATGCATTTCCCATGCCAGCCGGAATCTGCAGGGTGACCCAGGTTTCAATGTCCTTTGCCAACGGCTTCAAGTCACGGGTGTCTGAAAATCGCCGCCGGATACCTGTTTTTAAGTCCACTTGCGGAACCGGCTGGGAGGCCTATGTTTGGTTATGAAAACGAAAGGTACGGTCTCAAAAATCGTGGAACAGCCCGAACCCTTCACTCCCGGCGTCGCCCGGAGCATGGTGCGCGAACACGCGTATCGCCTGTATCGCGACAAGCTGCTGCATCATCCGCTGACGTTGGACGATTGGGTGCTGGCCGAAAAGGATCTTGTCGCCGCGATCGAAGCCGAGGAAGCAGGCGTGGAAGTCTGACCTTTTGGGTTCAGCCCTTCGGCCGCAATTTCTTCCAGAGCCAGCCGAACGGATCGTAGAATTCATCCACCACGCGCTCCTTCAGCGGAATGATGGCGTTATCGGTGATGGTGATGTTTTCCGGGCAGACCTTCGTGCAACATTTGGTGATGTTGCAAAAGCCGATGCCATGCGCCTGCTTCAATTCCTCCAGCCTGTCCTCCGTGTCCAGCGGGTGCATCTCCAACGCCGCGGTATAGACCAGAAAACGCGGGCCGATGAATTCATCGTGCTTGTGATGGTCGCGCAGGACATGGCAGACGTCCTGGCAGAGAAAACATTCGATGCACTTGCGGAATTCCTGCACGCGGTCAATGTCCTCCTGCTGCATCCGCCAGGTGCCGTCCGCGGCATCGGGTTTGCGCGGATTGAATTTCTTGATTTTGGTTTTGACCCGGAAATTCCAGGAAACGTCGGTCGCCAGGTCGCGGATGCTGGGAAACGCGCGCATCGGCTCAATGGTCACCGGCTTGTCAATCGGGATCATGTCCAACCGGGTCATGCACATGAGCCGGGGAACGCCGTTGATTTCCGCCGAACAGGAGCCGCACTTGCCGGCCTTGCAATTCCAGCGAACGGCAAGGTCGTTGGCCTGCGTCGCCTGGATTTTATGGACGACGTCGAGCACAACCATGCCCTCGGAAACTTCCGTGGTGTAATCCACAAATTTTCCGCCGTCCTTGTCGCCGCGCCAGATTCTGAAAACTATTTTTTTCATCGTTGAAGCGTTGAAGCGTGAAGCGTTAAAGCGGGTGGTATTTCATGGTCTTCGAGCAACTCGTCGAGTTGGTCTCCGGTCAGACCGTAGGCCGGGGAATTCTCCCGCAGCTCGAGAGCGACGCCCTGCTTTTGAGCGCGCAACCAGCGCATGTAACCGTTAAGCAATTGGTGAACGCGCCAACCTTGTTGTTTCAGTGGTGCGATTTCAGCAACCGGCAGATTAGATTCGTCCTGGCAGACGTTCAAATCGTCGAGAAGCTCTTCAAGCGAGCCGCGGGCATTCAAACAGAACTTGATCTGCTCCAAATAATGAAATCGCCCATGCCCTTCCGCGATGTTGTTTGTCAGGGAAACCGCAGCCCGCCGAATCTGGCTGCCGAGTTCAAATTTTTCAAACGCGGGAAGCCGCCGGTTGGCCTGATACATTGTCTTCCGAAATTCCCGCGCAACTTGATAAGCTTCCAAATCTTCAAAGGTGCGAAAAGGTTTCTGCCCCGCCGGTGATGGTGGCGGTTGCTGGTAATTCGCGGTGTTCTCTGTTTTCATACGTTTTAACGCTTTAACGCTTTAACGCTTCACGCTTCAACGAATTATTTCATTTCCTCAATCACTTGTTTCAACTCCGCCGGCATTTCCGGAATCGGCTCGCGGCGCAATTGCATGGAGCCATCCGGGCCTTTCAGGATGACGTTGTTATATCTAGCCGCCGCCGCGTCCTTGTTGGGAAAATCCTCGCGGAAATGGCCGCCGCGACTTTCCTTGCGGTCCAGCGCCGAGCGGGTGATGGCCTCGGAAATCGTGAGCAGATGTTTCAGATCAATCGCCGTGTGCCAGCCGGGATTATATTCCAGGTGGCCGTAAACCGCGACCTGGCCGGCGCGTTGATTAAGCTTGCCGATGCCTTCCAGTGCCCGGGACATTTCGTCTTCGCGCCGCACGATGCCAACCAGTTCCTGCATCATGCTTTGTAATTCGTGCTGGACCTGATACGGCCCGTCGGCGGTCCCGCCGGATTTTGCGCCGCGTTCAAACGGCGCCAGGGCTTCCCGGGCCGCTGCCTCGATCTGCGCTTCGTTGATCTGGCCGGCGCCGATTTCCTTTGCGTACTTCGCCGCAAATTCACCCGCGCGTTTGCCGAATACGATCAGGTCGGAAAGTGAATTGCCCCCAAGGCGATTGGCCCCGTGCAATCCGGCGGCGCATTCACCCGCCGCGAACAATCCGGGAATGTTGGTCATTTGCGTGTCGCCATCCACCCGGATACCGCCCATCGCATAATGGGTCGTCGGGCCGACTTCCATCGGCTCCTGGGTGATGTCGAGGTTCGCCAGTTGCTTGAACTGGTGATACATGGACGGCAGTTTCTTTTTGATGTGCTCCGCCGCATTCGGAATCTTTTCCTTGATCCAGGCGATGTCGAGAAACACGCCCCCGTGAGGACTGCCGCGGCCGGCCTTCACTTCACGGTTGATGCAGCGGGCCACATGGTCACGCGTTAACAATTCCGGCGGGCGCTTGGCATTTTTATCGTTCTGCGTATAACGCCAGCCTTCCTCCGGATCGGTCGAGGTCTGCGACTTGTAATTGTCCGGAATGTCGTCATACATGAACCGCTTGCCGTCCTTGTTCCGCAAAACCCCGCCCTCGCCGCGCACGCTTTCGGTCACCAGCAGGCCCATGACGCTCGGCGGCCAGACCATGCCGGTCGGATGAAACTGGACGAATTCCATGTCCAGCAATTCCGCGCCCGCATGGTACGCGAGCGACACGCCGTCGCCGGTGCCTTCCCAGGAATTGCTCGTGATTTTGTAAGCGCGACCGAGTCCCCCCGTCGATAACACCACCGCCTTGGCCTTGAAAATCTTGAACCGCCCGCGCTCGCGGTCATAGCCGAAAGCGCCGACCACCCGACCGCCATCCTTGAGCAACGTGACAATCGTGTATTCCATGTGAACCGTGATGCCCTGATGGATGCCGTGGTCCTGCAAGGTGCGGATCATCTCCAATCCGGTGCGATCGCCGACGTGCGCCAGCCGTGGATATTTGTGACCACCGAAATTGCGCTGGAGAATCTTCCCGTCCTTGGTGCGGTCGAACACCGCGCCCCAGGCTTCGAGTTCATAAACGCGCGCCGAGGCCTCCTTCGCATGCAACTCGGCCATGCGCCAGTTGTTGATGTATTGGCCGCCGCGCATCGTGTCGGCGAAATGAACCTTCCAGTTGTCGCGATCATCCACGTTGCCCATTGCCGCCGCCATGCCGCCCTCGGCCATGACCGTGTGCGCCTTGCCGAGCAATGATTTGCAGACCAGGCCGACTTTCACGCCGGCCGCCGAGGCTTCGATGGCCGCGCGGAGGCCCGCGCCGCCCGCGCCGATGACCAGCACGTCGTATTCAAAGGTTTCGTAGTTGGTAGCCACAGGAAAATGGTTCGGGGTTTAGAATTTGAACAAAATGAAATCGGGGATTTTGCCCGTCGCACAGAGGCGGACATAGACATCGGTGAAACCGACCCAGAACAGGCTGATCCAAGCCCACATCATGTGGCGCGTGTTGAGACAACTCACACAATTGTAAGCCTTCGCGCAGGTTGGCGCCTTGGACTTGGAATCCAAAAAACCGCCGATCAGATGCCGCAGCGAATGGCAGCCGAACGTGTACATGGCCAGGAAAAAGGCGTTCAACGCCAGCACGATGGTCCCGACCCCGATGCCGAAATGGCTTGTCCCATCCACGGTGAACCACATGGCCTTCCACGCGTCATGCGAGAGCAGGAGAATGAACAGGAACGCCAGGTAGAAAAAGTAGCGGTGGACGTTCTGGAGGATGAGCGGGAAGTAACGTTCGCCCAGGAATGTTTTGCGCGGCTCGCCGACGGCACAGTTGATCGGGTCCGCCCAGAACGATTTATAATACGCGCCGCGATAATAGTAACAGGTGAAGCGGAAACCGGCCGGAATCCACAGGATCAAGAACGCCGGCGAGAATGGCGCCCAAGCCGGCCACCAGGACGGAAGCGCCGCCCCCAAAATGGCGTGCGGAGAGGTTCCCCAGATTTCCTGCGAGTAAAACGGCGAGAGATAATTCGCACCGTTGCCGCCATACCAATAACTGCAAATGTTTTGGCCGGTCTTGATGGTTTCGTGAATATCACCCACCCCCTGAAACGCCGCCCAGGTGGAATAAATGATGAAGGCGGAAAACCCGAGGAACACCACCAGCGGCTGCAGCCACCAGGCATCGGGACGAACCGTTTCGCCAAAGCCACGTTGCTTTGGAAGTGTGTCAGCGTAAGCCATAGCGTTGAACAGCCTACCGAATTTGTTTCGAAAACGTCAATAGAAGTTAAGTAAATATAAGTGACACTACGTCTTTATTTCACAAATAATTATCACCGCCGGACCGCCGGGAGCGGTCCGGCGTGCCATTCGTTCAGGGCGCGTTCACGGATGCCGGCCGGGGAGAGACCGAACAATTCCAGCGCCTCCCCGACGAGATAGAGCGAGCCGGCAATCAACACGAACTCCTCACGCGCACTTTTTTCCAGCGCCACACCCAATGAATCACAAGCCACAACCCCGGCGCTTGGGTTCGCAATGCGACAGGCCGCCGCCAGTTCCGGTGCGCCGGCAGTGCGTTCGCTGGACACCGGTACGGTAAAAATCCGGCCCGCCAACGGCGCAAGTGTGTCGCAAATCTGGCGCCAATCCTTGTCCTGCAACACACCCAAGATCAATGTTCGTTTCACACCACGGTAGTGCTTCTCCAGTGCCTGGCCCAATGCTTGCGCCCCCGCCATATTATGCGCGCCGTCGAGCAGAATTTTTTGACCGGAAGGCCGCGTGACCAGTTGCAACCGCCCCGGCCAGTCCACCGATTCCAAACCGGCGCGAATTGCCGCGCCGCCGACCGGAATCTGATTGCGCAGCACTTCGACCGTGGCCAACGCCTGCGCGGCGTTGATCCGCTGATGATCGCCCGGTAACGGCAGCGTGGCGGCGGCCCGTGAGAGCGCCGCTGAAATTTTGGAAGTTTGCGGCGGATTCACATCCGCCGCCACGACCGTGAATGGCGCATTGTTCTCCCGCGCCATTTTTTCAATCACGGCCAGCGCCTCCGGCGCCTCCGCCGCCGTGATCACTGGCACGCCGGGCTTGATAATGCCCGCTTTTTCGGCGGCGATTTTTGCGAGCGTGTCACCGAGCCATTGCTGGTGGTCCAGGGCGATGTTGGTGATGACACTCGCCAGGGGTGTGACGATGTTGGTGGCATCCAGCCGCCCACCCAGGCCGGTTTCCCAGATCACCAGGTCGCAATTGTGTTCCGCAAAAAAATTTAAAGCCATCACCGTCACGACTTCAAAAAACGTCGGGTGATGGCCGGCCGGAAATTGTTTAAGCCAGGGCTGAAGCTCTTCAACCAGTCGTACCACCTCATTTTCCGGGATCAACTGGCGGTTGACCTGAATCCGTTCGCGGAACGAAATCAGATGTGGCGAAGTAAACAGCCCGACGCGCAAGCCGGCTGCGCGATAAATGCTTTCCAGCATGGCACACGTCGAACCCTTGCCATTGGTGCCGGCGACATGGATGAAACGGAGCCGGTCCTGCGGATTCCCCGCCAGCGCGGCGAGTTTGAAGGTGTTCTCCAATCCAAACTTCGCGCCGAAAAGTCGCAAGCCGTAAAGAAATTGGACCGCTTCGGGGTAGATCACAGCTGGCTAAAGCACAAACTCGACGGGGATTTTTTCGGCCAGCCGCCGCTCCTTCTCCCCGGGCCGTTGACTGCGCCACGGCATGGTGTCCGCAATCCGCCGGAGCATGGCCTGTGGATCTATGCTGGGCGGACACGAAGCGAAATCTGGCTCAACGGGAAAATGCAAAGTCACCGGCGTTTCCTGCAACGCGTCATTTACTGGCGAGCGCGTTGGATACTTTTTCATATAGCTCTAATGTGCCATATTTGGCAAACAATTGGCGAATATTTTCCGATTTTATGTCCAGCTTATTGATGCGGATGAGATTTTCGACATCCAAAAAATCTTTTAAGAAACGGTGCATTCGCGTGTTCTTCAAGACGTGCAATTTCAAGGCCAGCAAATGTTCCAGCGAAGGAATGCGCGAATTGGTTCCGTAAAGATCAACTTCCCGGCTGGCATCGAACATCGGCTGGAAGGTTTCGGTCCGGACAAGCATCAAATCCACAGGCCAGGCCGTATGTTCAGTTGACGAAAGTTGAATAAAATTCCCTCCGTCATGAAAAACCACGTAACGGAGTCTGGTGAATAAATCCAGCCACTGAATTCGGTCTGTCTGAGAGATCAAAAAATCCAGATCGGCCGTATCCCTGGAATAGCCATACAAATTTATCGCTAAACCACCGATCACCAAAAATCGCAAATTGTATTTGCGGGTCTCTGTGTCAATGGCTTCAAACAATTTCACAGTGGCTTCTGATGCAGCCGCGCGTGCGCCGCCGCGATGAAACCCTTGAACAGCGGGTGCGGCTGGTGCGGCTTGCTCAAGAATTCCGGATGAAACTGGCTCGCCACAAAAAATGGATGGTCCTTGAGCTCGATCACCTCCACCAACTTGCCGTCGGGCGACAGGCCGCTGAAGACA
>Ga0265337_1001619_pt1 | contig 10950 bp, 9 predicted proteins | sample 42122metaG_FD_192441 | JGI IMG/M metagenome (GOLD analysis project Ga0265337, IMG submission 192441) | Rhizosphere microbial communities from Carex aquatilis grown in University of Washington, Seatle, WA, United States - 4-21-22 metaG | ecosystem: Host-associated > Plants > Roots > Rhizosphere >... | reverse complement strand
CTCGTTTGGCGGCTGATGCACCCCGTGGCACTGGAAAACAACATGCCGCTCTGGCAGGCGCGGCTCGCGAGCTTTACCCATATGGGACTGTACGTGCTGATCGTGGTGATGTGCGTGCTCGGCTGGGCGGCGATGGGCGACCGTGGCTGGACGGCCTATCTGTTCGGGATCGTTGCGTTGCCGTCGCTGGCGGCCAAGGGAACGCCATGGGCGCACACTGCCGGGGATATCCACGATACCCTGGTCTATGTGCTGCTCGCGTTCATCGTGCTGCATGTCGCAGGCGGGCTGTATCATTACTTCGTCCTGCGCGACAGGACGCTGCAACGGATGATGCCCGGCACGACCTCATAAGCTTCAGAACGGCGCACCCTCAAGAAGGCGGTCGAGCGCGCGCCCGGCGGCAGCTTGGTTGTTCCAATCCGCATCTTCGACCGACGCCATCCACGCAACGCCGCCGGTCGAGAGGTCTATCAGTGTAAGCGTCGCCGTTCGGGCTTCGCGCGAGAGTAACAGCGCGTAGTCGGCGCGATATTGCGCGCCGACGGGCGCGGCGCATTCGCGGCTCTCCCAGGCATAGGCATCGGGAGACACGCCGAGGCAGGCGCCATACATGGATTCCACGTCGTCACTAGGCCCGGCAATGAGGAGCGTCGCGCCCCGCGCAGCGAGTTTCTGCCCCAGCAGCCCGTCCGCGGACGGCGCGTCCGACTGAACCAATACGGCCCGCCTTTCGGGCGGCCTCCATTGCAAGCCCGCCCGGGACAGAGTTCCCGAAAGGCCGCAACCCGCCAACAGGAGCGCCAGCGCAGCCGGAACGAAAGGCGTGATTCGGATCATCGCCGATGTTACCCGAGCGCTCGCGCCGGGTAAGGACACCAGGCGGTCGCGGACTTCGCACCCGACACGGAATCGTTTGGACGGACCAAGAACGAACATATGCTTTCGTTTGTGTTTCAAACGCTTAGGTATGGGCTTGCCCAAGAGAACAAATCATGTACATTAACCCTCGCGGGCCGGTTTGGAACGGATTCGGAACGGGCCTTCGCATTTCGATAGCGCTGTGAAATAAGGGAGCGGGCTCATGACACAGGCGGTTCTTCGGGTGGTGGGGAAAGAAGACAGCGACAAGAAACGCGCGCTTGACGCCGCGCTTTCCCAGATCGACCGGGCTTTCGGCAAGGGTTCGGTAATGAAGCTCGGCCAGCGCGAGAAGGCGGTCGATGCCGACGCCGTTTCCACCGGTTCGCTCGGGCTCGACATCGCGCTCGGCATCGGCGGGTTGCCCCGCGGCCGCGTGATCGAGGTTTACGGACCGGAATCGTCCGGCAAGACGACGCTTGCACTGCACGCGGTGGCCGAAATTCAGAAAAAGGGCGGGGTCGCGGCCTATGTCGACGCGGAGCACGCACTCGATCCGGGATACGCGAAGAAGCTCGGCGTCGATATCGATGAGCTTTTGATTTCTCAGCCGGACACCGGCGAACAGGCGCTCGAAATCACCGATACGCTCGTGCGCTCGGGCGGTGTCGACATTGTGGTGATCGATTCGGTCGCCGCCTTGACGCCCAAGGCCGAGCTTGAAGGCGAAATGGGCGACCAGTTGCCCGGCTTGCAGGCGCGCCTGATGAGTCAGGCGCTGCGGAAACTGACGGGCTCGATCTCCAAGTCGAACACCATCGTCCTCTTCATCAACCAGATCCGGATGAAGATCGGCATCATGTTCGGCAATCCCGAGACCACAACGGGCGGGAATGCGCTGAAATTTTACGCGAGCGTGCGGCTGGACATCCGCCGCATCGGTGCGATCAAGGACCGCGACGAGGTGGTGGGCAACCAGACCCGCGTCAAAGTGGTGAAGAACAAAGTTGCACCGCCTTTCCGGCAGGTGGAGTTCGACATCATGTATGGCCACGGCATCTCGAAAACGGGCGAATTGCTGGATTTGGGCGCCAAGGCCGGCATTGTCGAAAAATCCGGCTCGTGGTTTTCCTATGACGGCCAGCGCATCGGGCAGGGCCGCGAAACGGCCAAGCAGTTCCTGGAGGCCAACAAGGACGTCGCGGCCAGGATCGAGGCCGCCATCCGGGCCAATGCGGGGTTGTTGTCGGCCGGCCTTGCGGTCGGGGAAGATGCGGCGAACGCGGACGAATGAGGCCAAGGGTCCAATCCGCCGGCAAAGTCTAAAGGATTGAGCGTTCCTCGGCATGGGAACGGCTTAAGGAAGGGCGCTCGCGAAGGCGGGCGCCCTTCTTCTCGTTCCGGCCTGCTCGTCCGGCAGGCGGGCTTGCGTCCCAGCCGTCCAGGCTCTGACACACAAATCCGGCACGAGGACTAATTTGCAGACGCGAACGGTGCTGCTATCAAGACGCGCATGAACAGTCTCAAAGATATCCGCGCTGCCTTTCTGGAATTCTTCCGCGCCCGCGAGCACGAGGTCGTGGCCTCTTCGCCTTTGGTTCCGCGCAACGATCCGACGCTCCTTTTCACCAATGCCGGTATGGTGCAGTTCAAGAACGTCTTCACCGGCCAGGAAAAGCGCAGTCCGCCGCGCGCGGCCACCGCCCAGAAATGCGTCCGCGCCGGCGGCAAGCACAACGACCTCGACCGCGTGGGCTACACCGCGCGCCATCACACCTTTTTCGAGATGTTGGGAAACTTTTCCTTCGGCGATTATTTCAAGGAACGCGCCATCGAACTGGCCTGGGACCTTGTGACCAAGGATTTCGGACTTGCCAGGGACCGGATCCTGGTCACCGTCTATTCGGAAGATGACGAGGCATTCGGGTTGTGGCGGAAGATCGCCGGGCTTCCGGAATCCCGGATCATCCGGATTTCGACCTCCGACAATTTCTGGTCCATGGGTGAAGTCGGACCCTGCGGTCCCTGCTCGGAAATTTTCTACGACCACGGCGCCCATATTCCCGGCGGACCACCGGGTTCGCCCGACGAAGACGGCGACCGGTTCATAGAGATATGGAATCTCGTCTTCATGCAGTTCGAGCAATTGGCGGGCGGCAAGCGCGAGAACCTGCCGCGTCCTTCCATCGACACGGGCATGGGGCTCGAACGCATCACGGCCGTGCTGCAGGGCGTGCACGACAATTACGATATCGACCTCTTCCGCCATCTGATCGCCGCCTCGGCCGAGGCGTCCGGCACAGCCATTGCCGGCCCGCATGCGGTCAGCCATCGCGTCATCGCCGATCACCTGCGATCTTCGTCGTTCCTGATGGCAGATGGCGTGCTGCCGTCAAACGAGGGCCGCGGCTATGTGCTGCGCCGGATCATGCGCCGGGCCATGCGTCATGCGCATATTCTGGGCAGCAAGGACCCGCTGATGTACCGGCTCGTTCCGACGCTGGTGGCCGAGATGGGGGAGGCCTATCCGGAGCTGAAGCGGGCCGAGGCGCTGCTCACCGAAACCTTGAAGCTGGAAGAGACGCGGTTCCGCGAGACGCTGGCGCGCGGATTGAAGCTGCTCGACGAAGTGACGGCCACCATGACACCCGGCGATACGCTTTCCGGTGAAGTGGCGTTCAAGCTTTACGATACGTTCGGGTTCCCTCGCGACCTGACCGAAGACGCGCTGCGGGAACGCGGCATGAAAGTGGACGGCACCGGTTTCGATTCCGCCATGGCCCGCCAGAAAGCGGAAGCCCGGAAAGCCTGGGCGGGGTCGGGCGAAGCGGCGACCGATACGCTATGGTTCGCGCTTCGCGAAGAACTCGGCCCTACGGAGTTCCTGGGCTACAACACCGAAAGCGCCGAGGGCCAGATCCTCGCCATCGTCAAGGACGGTGCACGCGCCGAATCCGCGAGCGCCGGAGAGACGGTGCGCATTGTGACCAATCAGACGCCGTTCTATGGCGAGAGCGGCGGGCAAGTAGGCGACCACGGCGCGATGTTCTCAGGACATGGCGCTGAGGGCACGGTGATCGACACCGAAAAGAAGCTTGGCAACCTCCACGTCCATGTCGTCGAGGTTACGCGCGGCACGTTGCGCGTGGGCGACGCGGTCGATCTGCGGGTCGATACCGAACGCCGCCGCGCCACCCGTGCGAACCATTCGGCGACCCATCTTTTGCACGCGGCGCTGAAGCATGTGCTGGGACCCCATGTTGGGCAGAAGGGTTCGCTGGTCGCGCCCGATCGTTTGCGCTTCGATTTCGCGCACCCCAAGGCGATGACACCGGACGAATTGAAGCGCGTGGAAGACGAGGTGAACGAAGTCATCCGTCAGAACGCGGATGTCTCGACGCGGCTGATGCCCACCGCCAAGGCCATCGAAGCAGGCGCCGTCGCCATGTTCGGCGAGAAATATGGCGACGAGGTGCGCGTGTTGGCGATGGGGCACGATTTGGCCGCGGGCGCTCAGCCCTATTCGGTCGAGCTTTGCGGCGGCACCCATGTGCGCAGGCTCGGCGATATCCAGTTTCTCACGATCCTGGGCGAGTCGGCGGTTGCGGCGGGCGTGCGCCGCATCGAAGCGCTGACCTCCGAAGGGGCGCGCCGCTATCTTGAGTCCCAGGCCGACGCCGCACGCCAAGCGGCCGCCGTGCTGAAGACCGCGCCGTCCGAATTGCCTGCGCGTCTAGTGGCGCTGGTGGAGGAACGCCGGCGCCTCGAACGCGAACTCTCCGAAGCCAAGAAGGCGCTGGCGCTTTCCGGCGGCCAGGCATCGGCTGGCGATTCGCACAAGGACATCGCCGGCGTGAAGGCGGTGTTGCGTGCGGTCGCGGACGTTCCGGCCAAGGATTTGAAGGCGCTCGCCGACGACGCGAAGGCGAAGCTCGGCTCGGGCGTGGTCGCCTTTGTCACCGTGGCCGACGGCAAGGCTTCGCTCGTCGTCGGGGTCACGCCCGATCTGACGCAGCGGATCAATGCCGTCGATCTGGTGCGCGCAGGCGTCGAGGTGCTTGGCGGCAAAGGCGGCGGCGGCCGCCCCGACATGGCTCAGGGCGGCGGGCCTGATGGCACACGCGCGAACGATGCGCTCGCGGCCATCGAACGGCACCTCGCTCAGTTGCAGCCGGCTTAAGCCATCGCCTTCTGCAGATTCTCATCGACCTTGTCGAGGAAGCCTTCCGTCGACAGCGACTTCGCCTCGGGCCCGATCAGAAGCGCCAGATCCTTGGTCATGAAGCCGGACTCGACCGTGTCGACGCAGACCTTCTCCAGGGCGGACGCGAAATGCGCGAGATCGGAATTGCCGTCCAGCTTGGCCCTGTGCGAGAGCCCCCGTGTCCAGGCAAAGATCGACGCAATCGAGTTGGTCGATGTCGGCTGGCCCTTCTGATACTGCCGGTAATGGCGCGTCACTGTGCCGTGGGCCGCTTCGGATTCCACCGTATTGCCGTCGGGCGTCATCAGCACGCTCGTCATCAGCCCGAGCGAACCATAACCTTGCGCCACTGTGTCCGACTGCACGTCGCCATCGTAATTCTTGCATGCCCAGACGTAGCCGCCGGACCATTTGAGGCAGGCCGCGACCATGTCGTCGATCAAGCGGTGCTCATAGGTCAGGCCCGCAGTCTGGAATTTGCCGGCAAATTCCGCGTTGAAGATCTGTTCGAACAAATCCTTGAAGCGTCCGTCATAGGCTTTGACGATGGTGTTCTTGGTCGTCAGATACAGTGGATATTTGCGCATCAGCGCGTAGTTCATCGAGGCGCGCGCGAAATCGATGATCGACTGGTCGAGATTGTACATCGTCATGGCGACGCCGGCGCCGGGAAAGTCGAACACATCGCGCTCGATCTTGTTGCCATCCTTGCCGGTCCAGGTGACGGTGAGCTTGCCCGGCCCCGGCACCAGAAAATCGGTGCAGCGATATTGATCGCCGAAGGCATGACGGCCGATCACGATGGGCTTGGTCCAGCCCGGCACGAGCCGCGGCACGTTCTTGCAAATGATGGGCTCGCGGAAAATGGTGCCGCCCAGGATGTTGCGGATGGTGCCGTTGGGCGACTTCCACATCTGCTTGAGGTTGAATTCCTTCACGCGGGCTTCATCGGGCGTGATGGTGGCACATTTCACGCCGACGCCATGGCGCTTGATCGCCTCGGCCGAATCGATGGTCACCTGATCGTCCGTCGCGTCGCGGTGCTGGACGGAAAGGTCGTAATATTCGAGGTTGATGTCGAGATAGGGCAGGATCAGCTTCTTCTTGATCAGATCCCAGATGATGCGGGTCATCTCGTCGCCGTCGAGCTCGACAACCGGGTTTGCGACCTTGATTTTCGCCATGACTTCGTCCTTCACATGCGGGGGAGCGCGGGTCTCTTAACGACTGGCCCCTCTCTCGTCAAAGGAAGCTTTGCCACGCCCTCATGGTGAGCGCCGCGCCCGCAATCATTCTTTCCGAACCGCAACTGGGCGAGAATATTGGCGCCTGCGCGCGGGCCATGGCCAATTTCGGCCTTTCCGATTTGCGCCTGGTGAAACCCCGCGACGGCTGGCCGAACGAAAAGGCGCAGGCCATGGCGGCCGGGGCGGCCCAGTTGGTCGACGCGGCGCGCATTTATGACACTGTCGAGGCGGCAATCGGGCCCTTGGGCCTCGTTTATGCGGCAACCGCCCGCGACCGCGCCATGGCGAAGCCGGTGCTGACCCCGGCCGAGGCCGCGTGCCGCCTGCGGGAGGCGGCGGCAAATGGGGTTTCCACAGCGGTGCTGTTCGGGAACGAGCGGGCGGGGCTCACCAATGACGAGGTGGCGCTCGCCGACTGCGTGATCACCATCCCGACGACGCCCGCCTTTTCCTCGCTCAATCTCGGCCAGGCGGTGCTTTTGGTGGGCTATGAGTGGTTCAAAGCCGGCGACGTCACCCCTCCCGCCCGAATCGACCACGGCGCGGCCCAGCCGGCACCGCGGGAGGAATTGCTCCGTCTGTTCGAACATCTGGAAGAGGAACTGGAAAAGAGCGGCTTCCTGTTTCCCCCCGGCAACCGGCCGGGCATGATCCGCAACCTGCGAAGCATCCTGCACCGCGCCCAATTGACCGATCAGGAGGTGCGAACGCTTCGGGGCGTCATCGTCGCCCTGACCAAGGGCAAGAAGCGCAATCCGCCCAACCGGCCAGGAGATTAATGGACCGCGGGATAATGCGTTTGACAGGGGAAACCCCATGGCTATAGTGCGCGGCCTTCGGCGGAAAGCCTTTCGCCGATCCCCAAATTTCTGAGCCAAGACCGCCGCATGACGAAGCGCACGACCAGCAAATACAAGCTCGACCGCCGCATGGGCGAGAACATCTGGGGCCGCAACAAGAGCCCCATCAACAAGCGGGCCTATGGGCCGGGACAGCACGGTCAGAGGAAGTCGCGCAAGCTTTCCGACTATGGCACCCAGCTTCATGCCAAGCAGAAGCTGAAGGGCTATTACGGCAACATCAACGAGCGCCAGTTCCGCGGCTATTATGAAAAGGCCTCGCGCAAGACTGGCGATACCGGCGAGCAGATGATCGGGCTTCTCGAGCGGCGCCTGGATTCTGTGGTGTTCCGCGCGAAATTCGCCCCCACCCCGTTCTCGGCGCGCCAGCTGGTGAGCCACGGGCATGTGTCGGTGAACGGCAAGCGCGTCACCATCTCGTCCTATCTCGTCTCGGAAGGCGACACCATCGAACTCCGCAGCAAGGCCAAGGACATGGCGCTGGTGCTGGAATCGGTGAAGAGCCCGGAGCGGGAAGTACCCGATTATATCGATGCCGATCACGGCAAGATGAGCGCGAAATTCCTGCGCACGCCGAAGCTTGGCGATGTGCCCTACGCGGTGCAGATGCAGCCGAGCCTGGTGGTGGAGTTCTACTCTCGCTAGCGTCGTGCTTTCGAAGTTCGCTCCATTGTCGATATCGGGCTCCGAGCGAACTTCGAAAGCTAAAACGACACTAGAATCAATAAATAGCTGGTGTCCTCTCGATTCCGAAATTCGCGTGAGGCTGATATCGAGATCTGGAGAATTTCGGAATCGGGACACTAGGACACCTCCCGATTGCAGGCCGAACGAAGGCCGTGGGATAGTTCCTATCCTGCGGCCTTTTCATTTGGGACGGGCGTTTGCGCTACATCGTCTACGGCACCAAAGGGTCCAGCAATTGCGCCATTGAATGCGCGCTCGCCGAGGCCCGCGCGCCCTACGACCTCGTGGATGTGAGCCTGGACATCAATGCCCAACTGACAGACGAGTTCGCCCGCATCAATCCGACGCGGAAGATACCGGCTCTTTGCCTATTGTCGGGCCATGTCATCACCGAATCGGCCGCGATCCTGCTGACCATTGCGGACAGGCATCCCAGAGCCCGTTTGCTTCCCCGCAGCCGTACGCCCGAGCGCGCCCAGGCACTCCGCTGGATGGTTTTCATGGCATCGGAAGTCTATCCGGCTGTGGAGATCGTCGATTACCCGGAGCGCTTTACCGGCAGAAGCGGTCATCCGGAGGAGACCCGCGATCTGGCACGCGAGCGCGTGCGCAACCGCTTTCTCATCCTGGAACAGGCGATCGCAGGCGAACCATGGCTCGGTCCCGCATTTTCGCTCGCGGACCTCTATGTGGCCAATCTCACCCGCTGGTCGGTGGGAAAGGAATGGCGGGCCGAGCACTGTCCGAAAATCGAACGCCTGGCGCAGGCAATCGCGGAACGGCCCGTGAGCGGGCCGATCTGGCGCCGGCATTTCGGGTAGCGGTTAGGACGCGCTCTCGACCGGGACGCCTTTGTCCTTGAGGAAGGTGTCGAGTTCCCCGGATTCGAACATCTCCTTGATGATGTCGCAGCCGCCGACGAACTCGCCCTTGACATAGAGCTGCGGGATGGTCGGCCAGTTCGAAAATTCCTTGATCCCGGCGCGGATTTCCGGGTCCTTCAGAACGTCCACGGCTTTGAACTTGACCCCGAGTTCCGAAAGGATCTGCACCGTCATTGCGGAAAAGCCGCATTGGGGGAAGACGGGCGTGCCCTTCATGTAAAGCAGCACGTCGTTTTCGGAGACATCTTTGGCAATCTGGTCATGAACGGGAGTTTGGCTCATTGGGGTTCCTTTCAGCACCTCTGAGTTAAGGGCGCTCCGCCCGCCCGTCAAGGCGAGGGTCAGTCCTTGATTTGTGTTTGGACGGACAGGGCATGGAGCTGCCCGCCCATGCGGCCGCCCAGCGCATCGAACACCATCTTGTGCTGCTGCACCCGGGTCTTGCCCTTGAAGGCGGCAGAGGTGACGAGCGCGGCGTAATGGTCTCCGTCGCCCGCAAGATCGGTGATCTTGACCTCCGCGTCCGGCAAAGCGGCACGGATGGCGGTTTCGATGTCCTGGGCCGACATAGCCATTGTCTCGATCCTTAATTGGCCGGCGGCAGCTCGCCGCCGGACATCAGCTTCGGGAACCAGCCCTCATGGGCCGAGCGCAATCTGCCGACTGGAATACTGCCGTTTGCGGAAACGTCGAGATCGGTCCCACCGGTACTCCCAACGCTACGGCCGAGAATCCCGGCCCTTTGCGCTTCGACGAGAATCCGCTCGGATTCGCCCGGCGCAGCGGCAATGACATAACAACCTTGGTCCTCGCCAAACCAAGACGGAATGGAGCTCTCCGCCAACCGCAGGCCCGCGCCCATCCCGCCTGCCATGGCCATTTCGGCAATCGCAACAAGCAGCCCGCCATCGGATACATCGTGAACGGTGTCAATCCGGCCCTGTTCGATCAGCGCGCGGACAAAATCGCCGTTGCGCTTTTCGGCCGCCAGATCGACCGGAGGGGCAGCGCCCTCTTCCCGGCCCTCGATCTCGCGCAGATAGAGCGATTGGCCGAGATGGCCCTTCGTTTCGCCGATCACGAGAATGGCATCGCCTGCGCGCTTGAACGCTATGCTCGCGGTGCGGTGCACATCCGCGATCAGCCCCACCCCTCCAATCGCAGGCGTGGGCAGGATCGGCTCGCCATTGGTCTCGTTGTAGAGCGAGCAATTGCCGGACACGACGGGAAAATCGAGCGCGCGGCAGGCCTCGCCGATTCCATCGATGGCGGCGACGATCTCGCCCATGGTTTCAGGGCGTTCCGGATTGCCAAAATTGAGATTGTCGGTGACGGCAAGGGGGAGCGCGCCCACGGCCGTAAGATTGCGCCAGGCTTCGGCCACGGCTTGCTTCGCGCCTTCGAACGGGTCGGCCTTGCAATAGCGCGGGGTCACATCCGTGGTGATCGCCAACGCCTTGTCCGTGCCGTGAACCCGCGCGACGGCGGCATCCCCGCCCGGCGGCTGCACCGTGTCGGCCATCACGGAGGAATCATATTGCTCCCACACCCAGCGGCGCGAGCAGAGATCGGGCGAGCCCATCAGTTTCAGCAGCGAGTCCAGCACCGGCCGCGACGTGTCGAAACTCGGCTGCACGGCGGGCGCGGCGGCACGGCGCTCGAAGGGGCGCTGATAGACCGGGGCTGCGTCGGAAAGCGCGGTTATGGGCATGTCGGCCACCACATCGCCCTTGTGCTTGACGACCAGGCGTTTGGTGTCGGTGGTGATTCCGATGACCGCGAAATCCAGCTCCCATTTCCTGAAAATGGCTTCGGCTTCCGCTTCCCGCCCCGGCTTCAGAACGGCGAGCATGCGTTCCTGGGATTCCGAAAGCATCATGTCATAGGCGGTCATGTTCATTTCGCGCTGGGGCACCTTGTCGAGATCGAGCTCGATGCCGGAACCGCCCTTGTCGCCCATTTCGGCGGAGGACGAGGTGAGCCCCGCTGCACCCATGTCCTGGATCGCGATGATGGCGTCCGTCGCCATCAGCTCGAGACAGGCTTCGAGCAGCAATTTCTCGGTGAACGGATCGCCCACCTGCACCGTCGGGCGCTTCTCCTCCGAATCCTCGCTGAATTCGGCTGACGCCATGGTCGCGCCGTGGATGCCGTCGCGCCCCGTCTTGGAGCCGACATAGACGACCGGGTTGCCCGCGCCTTTGGCA
>Ga0265337_1001616_pt1 | contig 10963 bp, 11 predicted proteins | sample 42122metaG_FD_192441 | JGI IMG/M metagenome (GOLD analysis project Ga0265337, IMG submission 192441) | Rhizosphere microbial communities from Carex aquatilis grown in University of Washington, Seatle, WA, United States - 4-21-22 metaG | ecosystem: Host-associated > Plants > Roots > Rhizosphere >... | reverse complement strand
CCGTGGTCAGGGCGCCGTGGTGGGAGCAGCCGGCGCTTTTCCGCTACGGCTTCGTCGCGCTCATCCTGATCGTCTGGGAAATCGTCGGGCCGTTCATCAGCCCGATCTTCTTTACCTATCCGACCAAAATTGCGGTCGCATTCTACGATCTGACCATCTCCGGCGAACTGCTTTATTACCTCGGCCAGAGCCTGGAGGTCATGATCTACGGCCTGAGCATCGCCGTCATCGTCGGCATTCCGCTGGCGGTGGCGATGGCCCGCGTGCGCTGGCTCGACTGGGCGCTCGACCTGCCGATCAACGCGCTCTACGCGACACCTTTGGTCGCGGTGGTGCCGTTGCTGGTGCTGTGGTTCGGCATTTATCTCAAAGCCAAGATCATCGTCGTATTTCTGTTCGCGGTATTCCCGGTCCTGATCAACACTTATCAGGGCGTGCGCGAATGCGACAAGAACATGATCGAAGTGGCGCGCTCGTACCGCTCCAGCGAATGGCGGATGTGGCAGGATGTGCTACTGCCGTTCGCGGTGCCCTATATCATCGCCGGCATCCGGCTCGCCATCGGCCGCGGGCTGATCGGCATGATTATCGCCGAATTCTACACCACCATCTCCGGCCTCGGTTTCATGATAACGCGCTACGCCAACGTGTTCGAGATGGACAAGGTGTTCGTGCCGGTGATCGTGCTGATGGTGCTCGGAGTGTCGCTCACCACCATGCTGAAATGGTTCGGGCGCCGCATCGCGCCCTGGAGCCACGGCAATCGCTGATCGGCGGGGCTCTCGCCGTATTGTCAGCCAACAAGAAGCCGCCGTCGCCGGCAGCCACGTGCAAGCGAGCAGGGACCGGCCGTTAATTGAGCGCGGTCGTGACGCTCGTAAACGTCGTATTAAGGCCGGTGCCCAGGCCAAACACCACGGCGATGATCGCAACCGAGATGCCGGCGGCAATCAGACCATATTCTATGGCGGTAGCCCCCGAATCGTTCTTCAAGAACGCAACAAACTTGGACATGTGAACCCTCCGCGTTGTGTGCACGCGGGAACTATAGTTCGAGGGGTTTAAAGATACCTTCCACTGAGCGTTTACAAATTTACGAGAAATTCGCCGGCCGGGATGTCAATCCAGCAGTTGTGATTGAAAAACCCAGTCGATTGCATCCGCATTTTGCAACGCACGGAATTTTCAATTGATTTTTGCAAGGCGCGTTAAGTTATTGTTACCTATGTCGCCTAGACGTCTTCCGGCTTGTCGACATAGACCAATCCCGCCTTCGCCAGCCCCTCGCGCATCTTGTATATATCGAGACTGAGCACGCCGGCCGCGAGCTGCTTGCGCTTGCCGACCTCGTCGTCGTTGCGCTTCTGCGCTTTGGCGGCTGTCTCTACCGCCAGCTTTTTCGGCACGATGACGACGCCGTCGTCGTCGGCCACCACCACGTCGCCCGGCTCGACATTCACACCCGCACAAACAACTGGAATGTTGACGGCGCCGAGCGCGGCCTTGACCGTGCCCTTGGCCGAGATCGCCTTCGACCACACCGGAAAGCCCATCTCGGTGAGCGGCTTCACGTCGCGGCAGCCGGCGTCGATGACGAGGCCGATCACCCCGCGCGCATGCAGCGCGGTCGCCAGCAATTCGCCGAACATGCCGTCGGTGTTGTCGGAGGTGCAGCCGACCACCAGCACGTCGCCTTTCTGGCATTGCTCGACCGCGACATGGATCATCCAGTTGTCGCCCGGCTGCGCCAGCACGGTGACCGCCGGACCGCCGATCGCGGCGCCGGCGTAGATCGGGCGCATATAGGGCTTCATCAGGCCCGAGCGCCCGAGCGCCTCATGCGCGGTGGAGACGCCGACGGCGGCGAGCGTGCCGATGGCGTTGGGATCGGCGCGTTTGATGTTGCGGACGACGACGGGTTTCATTTCAGGATCTCCTCCACGGTCGGAAACAGCCGCTGATAGGCCTCGCCATAGGTCATCGGCACGCCGGTGTTGCGGCTGCCCTGCATGCCGCGGTTGAGCGCCACGCGCTCATAATAAGCCCACAAATGTTTTTGCGCGGCCAGGATTTGGAACGCCTTGTATTTCTGCTCCCACACCTCGTCGATCTTGAGAATGAGGTTGGGCTTGTAGTTGCACATTTCGGGCTGGTGCGGCTCGAACAGAAACACCGGCGGCGCAGAGTACTTGTATTGCGCGCCCGGCTTGTGGCCCATGGCCTGCGCCACCACGCGAGTTTCCTGCGCGAAATGCGCGGCGTTGGGATGGTCGAAATTATACGGGTCCTCGAGCGCGTGGCTGAGCACGAAGGACGGATTGAGTTCGCGGTAGATATCGACCGTGCGATCGAAATGCTCTTCGGTGACTCTCAGCGGATAGTCGCCGCAATCGAAGAATTCGATCTCCGCGCCGAGCAGGGCAGCGGCCCGTTCGGCCTCGTCCTTGCGGCCGGCCTTGACCTTCGCCAGCGTGGCGCCCGGCTCCTTCCAGGCGAACTGGCTCTCGCCGCGCTCGCCGAACGATAGGCACACGATCTTGACGCGATATCCGCGTCTGGCGTGCAGCGCGATGGCGCCGCCCGCGCGCCAGACGAAGTCGCCCGGATGGGCGGTAATGACAAGTCCGGTCTGCTGTTCCGGCATGGACGTAACAACTCCCTATTTTCCGCGAGGATTCTTTAGACTAAATAGGGCCCCAAAAGAAAGCCTACTCCCCATGCCCGACGCCACCACCCTGCGCATCGCCATCGGCGACTATCCGCACACGCTGCCGCTCAAGCGCGGCGAAATCGTCTCGCCATGGCTCAAGCTCGATTTCGTCGAGATCAAGCCGATGCATAAGGCATTCAAGCCGATGGTGCGGGACCACGCCTATGACGCCAGCGAAATGGCGTTGGTCACCTATCTGCAGGCGAAAGCCTACAACAAGGGCCTGGCGCTGCTGCCGGCCGCCATGCTGGCGCGCTTTCAGCACGGCTGCATGCTGTTCAACGCCGAGCGCGGAAAACTCGCTCCCGCCAATCTGGCGGGCTGCCGCATCGGCGTGCGCGCCTACAGCCAGACCACCGGCGCGTGGCTGCGCGGCATTCTCGAAAACGACTATGCGGTCGACCTTTCACGCGTGCAGTGGGTGACCTTCGAGGATGGCCATGTGGCCGAGGCGAAGGAGCCTGCCGGCGTGATCCGCGCCCGCCCCGATCAGGACATGACGAAAATGCTGATCGACGGCGAACTCGATGCCGCGATCTATGGCGCCGAACTGCCGAAGGATAAGCGCCTGCAAAGCGTGATCCCGGATCCGGACGCGGCGGCGCGCGCCTGGTACGGCCAGCACGCTTTGGTGCCGGTGAATCACATGGTGGTGGTGACGCAGGCCCTGGCGCGCGCAAACCCGCAGGCGGTCGCCGAGCTTTACCGGCTGTTGGAAGCCGGCAAGAAGGCGTCCGGCCTGCCCAAGGCCGGCCAAATCGATACCGCGCCGTTTGGCAAGGAGGCCAACCGGCCTTGTCTCGAACTGCTTGTTTCTTACGCGGTCCAGCAGCGTTTGATTCCACGCCAGCTCGCTGTCGACGAGCTTTGGCAGATCTGACGGGCCGTATTAGGCCTGAGAGAATCTAAAGCATGCTGCCTATTATTTAATCGATGGCCTCAGCCTGCAAATTGGGCAATCCACAGGCGGCGTGCAAATAATATTGCTTTTCCAATGAGTTAGGTAGCAATCGCGGCCTTGGCACAGGCCTTGCGATTTGCGTTATGCGCGGAAATGTCGCCGGGCACCATCGCGCGCGTCAAACGCAGGGGACTACGCTCATGTTCAACACAATTCAGGCGGTCGCCAAGCGACCGAATGCACGCCGGTGGCTTTCCGCCACCGCAGGGTTGGCTTTTGCCGCTGCGGCGGCGGTCCAGCCCGCCAAGGCCGAGGACACCATCAAAATCGGCATCCTTCACTCGCTCTCCGGCACCATGGCGATCAGCGAAACCACGCTGAAGGACACCATGCTGTATCTCATCGACGAGCAGAACAAGAAAGGCGGCCTGCTCGGCAAGAAACTCGAAGCGGTTGTCGTCGATCCGGCCTCGAACTGGCCGCTGTTCGCCGAGAAGGCGCGCGAATTGATCTCCAAGGACAAGGTCGCCGTCGTGTTCGGCTGCTGGACCTCGGTGTCGCGCAAATCGGTGCTGCCGGTGTTCAAGGAACTCAATTCGATCCTGTTCTATCCGGTGCAGTACGAAGGCGAGGAGAGCGAGCGCAACGTGTTCTACACCGGCGCCGCTCCCAACCAGCAGGCGATTCCGGCCGTCGATTATCTGATGAGCAAGGACGGCGGCTCGGTGAAGCGCTGGGTGCTCGCGGGCACCGACTACGTCTATCCGCGCACCACCAACAAGATTCTTGAGGCCTATCTGCAGCAGAAGGGCGTCGCGAAAGAAGACATCATGATCAACTACACACCGTTCGGGCACTCCGACTGGCAGACGATCGTGTCGGACATCAAGAAGTTCGGCTCGGCCGGCAAGAAGACCGCGGTGGTTTCCACCATCAACGGTGACGCCAACGTGCCGTTCTACAAGGAGCTCGGCAACCAGGGCGTCAAGGCGACCGACATCCCGGTGGTGGCGTTCTCGGTCGGCGAGGAAGAACTCGCCGGTCTCGACACCAAGCCGCTGCTAGGCCATCTCGCCGCCTGGAATTACTTCGAGTCGATCAAGACCCCGGCCAATGCCACTTTCATCAAGAACTGGCAGGCCTTCACCAAGAATCCGAAGCGCACCACCAACGACCCGATGGAAGCCCACGTGATCGGCTTTGCCATGTGGGTCAAGGCGGTTGAGAAGGTGAAGTCCACCGATGCCGACAAGGTAATCGACGCGCTGCCTGGCATCACGGCGCCGAATCTGACCGGTGGCACCTCCACCATGCTGCCCAACCATCACATCACCAAGCCGGTGTTCGTGGGCGAAGTCCGCGCCGACGGCCAGTTCGACGTGGTGTGGAAGAGCAAGGGTCTGGTGCCCGGCGATGCCTGGTCGGACTACCTGCCAGGTTCGAAGGACCTGGAGTCCGATTGGGTCAAGTTGAAATGCGGCAACTACAATATGGTCACGAAGAAATGCGGCGGGGCGTCCTGACGCCGCGCGGATGGCGCGACTGACATGACACCGACGGAGGCGGCGGGCCAAGCCGCCGCCTCCAAATAAAAACAATGCCGCATGATCCCGAAAAGTGGGAACCGGTTTTCGGAAAAGATCATGCGTAAAAAAATGATGCCGGGATCGAATGCCATGCGTGCTTTCTACGATCGCATCATAGCGTTCGTAATCGCCCTCGGTTTGCTCGTCGCTGGCGCCGGGTTCGCATACGCCGGCCCCTACGAGGACGCGCTGGCGGGCTTCACCACCGACGATTTCAGCGACACCGCCGATGCGGTCAACGTGGTCGCTGCCAGCGGCAGTCCGTTGGCGGGGCCGCTGATCGAGGCGCTGCAGGACGGACGGCTGTCATTCAGCGCCAAGGACAAGAAGGTCTACATCAAGACCAAAGACGGCGCGCTGCTCGACGCCGCGACCGGCAAGCCGGCCGTAGGCGCGCCGCCCGACGATATCGATGCGGTCCGCCTCAATAACCGGCTGCGCGGCGTGGTCGACGCGGCGGTCGGCGGCCTGACTTTGATGGCCTCCGATCCCAACCGGCGCTATGACGCGGCGCAAGCGGTGTTCAAGTCGCGCGCGGCCGGCGTTCTGCCGGCGCTCGACAAGGCGCTCGCCGCGGAAACCAACCCGCGCGTGAAAAAGGCTATGATCGAGGCGCGCGCGGCAATCGTCCTCTCGTCCGACGATAGCAGCCCGGCGGACAAGATCGCCGCCATCGCCGTTATTCGCGACCGCGGCGACCAGGATGCGCTCGGCCTGATCGACGGTTTGCCGACCGACCAGCCAGATGCCGTGCGCAAGGCCGCGCTGGCGGCCAGCGGAAAGATCCAGAGCAATCTGGCGATCTGGAGCGCCGTGCAGAACGCCTGGTACGGGCTTTCGCTCGGCTCGGTCTTGCTGCTGGCGGCGATCGGGCTCGCCATCACCTTCGGTGTGATGGGCGTCATCAACATGGCGCATGGCGAAATGGTGATGCTCGGCGCCTACACGACGTTCGTCGTGCAGGAATTGATCCGCACGAGAAATCCGGCGCTGTTCGACTATTCGCTCGCCATCGCGCTTCCGCTCGCCTTCATGGTTTCCGGCTCGGTCGGAATCCTGATCGAACGCACGGTGATCCGCTTTCTCTACGGCCGGCCGCTGGAAACTTTGCTCGCCACCTGGGGCCTGTCGCTGGTTATGCAGCAGGCGGTGCGCGCGAGCTTCGGGCCGACCAACAAGGAAGTCGGCAATCCATCTTGGATGAGCGGCGCCTTCGATCTCGGCGGCATCACCATCACCTATAACCGGATGTGGATCATCGTCTTCACGCTGATGGTGTTCGTGGCGTTGCTCGCCATGCTTCGCTTCACCCGGCTCGGGCTGGAAATGCGCGCGGTGACGCAGAACCGCGCGATGGCGGCCGCCATGGGCATCCGCACCGCGCGCATCGACGCGCTCACCTTCGGACTCGGCTCCGGTATCGCCGGGATCGCCGGCGTCGCGCTCTCGCAGATCGACAACGTCAGCCCCAATCTCGGCCAGGGCTACATCATCGACAGTTTCATGGTGGTGGTGTTCGGCGGGGTGGGAAATTTGTGGGGCACACTAGTCGGCGCGCTCACGCTCGGCATCGCCAACAAATTCCTCGAGCCCTTTGCAGGCGCCGTGCTCGGCAAGATCGCCATCCTGGTGTTCATCATTCTGTTCATCCAGAAGCGACCGCGCGGCATGTTCGCGCTCAAGGGCAGGGCGGTGGAAGCATGAGGGGCGCGTTTCCGCTCACCCGCCTGATCGAGCGCGGCGCCATGATCTTCCTGGTGCTGCTCGGCGCCTTCGCCGTCGCCATTCCGGTGATGAATCTGCTGGTGCCGGCCGGTTCGGTGCTGCATGTGTCGACCTATCTGGTCGCGTTGTTCGGCAAATACATCTGTTACGGACTACTGGCGCTCTCGATCGACCTGATCTGGGGCTATGCCGGCATCCTGTCGCTCGGCCACGGAGCGTTTTTCGCTCTGGGCGGCTATGCCATGGGCATGTATCTGATGCGGCAGATCGGCACCCGCGGCGTCTATGCCAATCCGATCCTGCCCGACTTCATGGTGTTCCTGAACTGGCACGAGCTGCCGTTCTATTGGTTCGGCTTCGACTGGTTCATCTACGCGGTGTTGATGGTGTTGCTGGTGCCTGGCCTGCTCGCCCTGGTGTTCGGCTGGTTCGCGTTCCGCAGCCGCGTCACCGGCGTCTATCTGTCGATCATCACGCAGGCGATGACCTACGCGTTGCTGCTCGGCTTCTTCCGCAACAATTTCGGTTTCGGCGGCAACAACGGGCTGACCGATTTCAAGGACATTCTCGGCTTCAACGTTCAGGCCGAGACCACGCGTAACGCACTTTTGGTCATCTCCTGCGTTGCGCTCGCCATCGGCTTCCTGATCTGCCGCGCCATCGTCACCTCGAAATTCGGCAAGGTGCTGGTGGCGATCCGCGACGCGGAGGCGCGCACCCGCTTTCTCGGCTACCGGGTGGAGAACTACAAGCTGTTCGTGTTCACGGTGTCGGCCTGCATGGCGGGCGTGGCCGGCGCGCTCTACGTGCCGCAGGTCGGCATCATCAATCCGAGCGAATTCGCGCCCGCCAACTCGATCGAAGCCGTGATCTGGGTGGCGGTCGGCGGCCGCGGCACGCTCACCGGCGCGGTGCTCGGCGCCTTCGTGGTCAACTACGCTAAGACCTATTTCACCTCCGGCATTCTGGCGCCCTACTGGCTGTTCATGCTGGGCGGCCTGTTCATCGGCGTCACCTTGCTGATGCCGCGCGGCATCATCGGCACCTACAATTTATGGCGCGCCAATAGCACCGAAAAGAATGAAGCCACGACGCCGGTCGCAAGCCCGAGCGCAGCCGAGTAGCCCCATGACCGACACCCCATTGGATAAGCAAACCACTTCCGCGCTGCTCTATCTCGACGGTATCAGCGTGTCGTTCGACGGCTTCAAGGCGCTCAACGAATTGTCGTTCGTCATCGAGCCGGGCGAGATGCGTGCCATCATCGGACCGAACGGCGCCGGCAAGACCACCATGATGGACGTGATCACCGGCAAGACCCGGCCGGATTCCGGCGACGTGTTCTTCGAGGAGGGCACCCACGACCTCTCCAAACTCGACGAAACCGAGATCGCCGCGCTCGGCATCGGCCGCAAGTTCCAGAAGCCGACCGTGTTCGACATGCACACGGTCGAGGACAATCTACTGCTGGCGCTGAAGAACGACCGCACCGTGGGGGCGACGCTGCTGTGGCAGTCGTCGAAGCCGCAGGAGCAACGCATCGACGAGGTGCTCGACACCGTCCGGCTCAAGGCGCTGCGCGCGCGCGTGGCCGGCAGCCTGTCACACGGGCAAAAACAATGGCTGGAGATCGGCATGCTGCTAGCGCAGGAGCCGAAATTGCTTCTGGTGGACGAGCCGGTCGCCGGCATGACCGACGCCGAGACGCGGCAGACCGCCGAGCTGCTCAAGAAAATAAACCGTGACAAGACCGTGGTCGTGGTCGAGCACGACATGGCCTTCGTGCGCGACCTCGGCGTCAAGGTGACCTGCCTGCATGAAGGATCGGTGCTGGCGGAAGGCAGCATCGACCAGGTGTCGCAGGACGAGCGCGTGGTCGAGGTGTATCTAGGACGTTGACTATGCTTGAGGCGACCAACATCGATCTGCACTACGGCGCCGCACAGGCACTGCGCTGCGTTTCGCTGAAGGCCGAGCCCGGCCAGGTGACCTGCGTGCTCGGCCGCAACGGCGTCGGCAAGACCAGCCTGCTGCGCGCGCTGGTCGGCCAGCGTCCGGTGAGCGGCGGCTCGATCGTGTTCGAAGGCAACGACATCACCCGGCTCTCCACGGTCGAGCGCGCGCGCCGCGGCATCGCCTATGTGCCGCAAGGCCGCGAGATTTTTCCGCTGCTCACGGTGGAAGAAAACCTGGAGACCGGCTTCGCGCCGCTGCCGCGCGAGCAGCGCAGCGTGCCCGACGACGTGTTCTCGCTGTTTCCGGTGCTCAACAGCATGCTCGGCCGGCGCGGCGGCGACCTCTCCGGCGGCCAGCAGCAGCAACTGGCGATCGGCCGCGCGCTGGTGATGCGGCCGCGCCTGCTGCTGCTCGACGAGCCGACCGAAGGCATCCAGCCCTCGATCATCAAGGACATCGGCCGCGCCATCTCCTACCTGCGCGACTTGAAGGACATGGCCATCGTGCTGGTCGAGCAATATCTCGACTTCGCGCAAGAGCTCGGCGACCATCTGGTGGTCATGGACCGCGGCGCGATCGTCTATTCCTGCGACCGCGCGAGCATGGACGAGGGCGCGCTCAAGCGGGCGCTGGCGATATAAGATGACCCCCGCCGTGCACAGCAATAGCGAAATCTTCGCCGCCAATCGCGCGACGGGGCACATCGTGCTTGGCGTGGCCGCGAGCGGCGGCCGTACCCGGCGCACGCGCGTGCATGAGGACGGCTCGCTACGCGTGCGCTTTCCCAATGCCGCCGGCGAGGCGCTGGAAGCGGTGATCGTCAACACCGGCGGCGGCATGACCGGCGGCGACCGCTTCGCCGTGGAGATTGCGCTCGGCGAGGGCGCGCGGTTGATTGCCGGCACCGCGGCGGCGGAAAAGATTTATCGCTCGACCGGGCCGGACGCCGAAATGGACGTCAAGCTCGACATCGGCGATGGCGCCCAGCTCGCTTGGCTGCCGCAGGAAACCATTTTGTTCGACCGCGCGCGCCTCTCGCGGTGCATCGACGTCGATCTGGCCGAGAGCGCGTCGTTGCTGATGGCGGAGGCGGTGGTGTTCGGCCGCGCCGCCATGGGCGAGGCGATGCGCCAAGGCTTCTTCGCCGATCGCTGGCGCGTGCGCCGCGCCGGCAAGCTCATCTTCGCCGACAGCGCGCGGCTCGACGGCGCGGTGGCCGAGACACTCGCCGCCCCGGCATCGGCAGCCGGCGGCATCGCCATCGCCACCGTGCTGATGGCGCCTTCGGATGACGGCAAACTCGCCGCCGTGCGATCGCTGAGTGAACAGTTCACCGGCGAGGTCGGCATTTCGGCTTGGGGCGGCATCGCGGTGGCGCGGCTGTGCGCCAAGGACGGCGCCGCGCTGCGCCACGACCTGATCGCCCTGCTGGCGGCGTTGGGCGCAAGCGTGCCGCGGCTTTGGCTCAACTGAGGCAACAATGAACCTGACGCCGCGCGAAAAAGACAAATTGCTGATCGCCATGGCCGCCATGGTGGCGCGCCGCCGGCTCGAGCGCGGCGTCAAGCTCAACCATCCGGAGGCGGTGGCGCTGATCAGCGATTTCATCCTGGAAGGCGCGCGCGACGGCAAGAGCGTGGCGCAGTTGATGGAAGCGGGCGCCCATGTGCTCACGCGCGCACAGGTGATGGATGGAATCCCCGAGATCATCCACGACATCCAGGTGGAAGCGACATTCCCCGACGGCACCAAGTTGGTCACGGTTCACAATCCGATCCGCTGAAAGGAAACTGACATGAAACGTCTCGCACTCACGTTCCTCGTTCTTGTGCTCGGCTCAGGCGCTGCCTTCGCGCATCCCGGTCACGGCTCGACCGCCTCGTTCGCGGCCGGCCTCGCGCATCCGTTCGGCGGCCTCGACCATATCGCGGTGATGATCACGGTCGGCCTGTGGGCGGTGCTCAAGGGCGGGCGCGCGCTGTGGGTCTGGCCTGCCGCCTTTGTTGGCGTCATGTTGCTTGGCGGCGCGCTCGGCATGGCGCATGTGCCGGTGCCGTTCGTCGAGCCGGGCATTCTCGCTTCGGT
>Ga0265337_1001614_pt1 | contig 10981 bp, 12 predicted proteins | sample 42122metaG_FD_192441 | JGI IMG/M metagenome (GOLD analysis project Ga0265337, IMG submission 192441) | Rhizosphere microbial communities from Carex aquatilis grown in University of Washington, Seatle, WA, United States - 4-21-22 metaG | ecosystem: Host-associated > Plants > Roots > Rhizosphere >... | reverse complement strand
CGTCGTATTCGGGCCTCCGGCGCGGGCGCGAACCCTGTCGTACTACCGCCGCGACGATCATAGCGGCCACCAGCACCAGGATGCCGGTCATCACGGCCGCCGCGGGTGGAACCAGAACGATTGCCAGCGCCAGATACAGCGCATAGGCGAAATAGCTCACGGCGATGATCGCCGCGATCAGCACGATCAGGATCACCGCCAGCGAAATCGCCAGGCGCGTCAGAAAGCGGCTGACCACGACCGCTACCTGCGGCCGCCAAGCAGGAGCCCAAACAGCATGCCAGCCACGAACACCGCCAGGGCGGTGCCGAGCGGGCGCTCCTCCATCTCCTCGAGCACGGTTTGGGCGGTGCTCTTGGCCTCGCTCCAGCCGCGCTCGGCGCTGGCGCGCAGCCGGTCCGCGGCTTCCGCCCCCCGCGTCCGCGCCGATTCCTTCAGAATATCGCCGATTTTGGCGAAATCGTCCCGCAAATTGCCGAGTTCGGCACGAAGCGATTGAATGTCGTCACTGGTGGCTTCGCTCATGAGGATTCCCTCTCAATTGAATAGCGGCCGAATGCGATAGGGGGCCGCCCGGCGTCACGTAAACGGCCGTCACGTCGATATGATTAACCGGTTTTTGGGAGAAGCCCCAAGCGCTAACCTTCGGTCCGGTCAAAAAAGAGCCCCGGCGGGGGCCGGGGCTCACAAGGTAGGGCAGAACGGGAAGGAGGAAAACTGCCCAATTTCACGCTACAGAAGCCTTGTGCCTGCACATTGATCTTGATCAATCCTACATCCGCCCCTTGTCGAATTCTTCGCAGCTCTCGCCCAGGACGGACAGCCCCTCCTCCAGATAATCGCCCAGCATCGGGAGCGTCATCAGATATTCGGCCGTGCGGGCGTTATGTTGGGTGCGCGCCTCATTCATCGCCTCCCGCCATTCACCGATGTCGTAGGTGCCGCGCCCAACCCAGGCGAGGGCCACGAGGTTGATCTGCTCATCCTCATCGAGCGCGCGGATGAATTCCACCAGCTCCAGCCTTGTCGCATCGAGTTCGTCGGGGAGGTTCTCGAGCACGTCAGTCATACCGTCGTCGGACGCATTCGAGCCTGAATCGGGATCGGACATGCCTTCTTTGGCATCGAAGACACGCGCCTTGGCGATGATGTGGCAGACCTTGTCCGGATTGATGCCGAGTTCGATCGATGACGGTTCGATCTCCGGCGTGACGATCTTGCTCATGGCTGCTGTGTCCCGATGGAAGCGCCGCTCGCGCTCCTCTTGGTTACGTTCTGCAGCCCAATAGGTTCACGCGGCGAAATAAATGCGCCGGAACCCGCCTCTATTTGCGGGACAGTTCTTTGGCCTTGGCTTCGACCTCGCGCATCACGCGGAGCACGTTGCCGCCCCAGATCTTGGCCAGGTCGGCCTCCGTGTAGCCCGCCGCGAGGAGCCGCTTACTGATTTCCGGAATGCCGGCCACGTCCTCCATGCCGGTGACCCCGCCGCCGCCGTCGAGATCGAGACCGATCCCAACGTGGTCCGTGCCCACGAGCTTGATCGCGTGCAGCATATGCGCCATCAGATCGTCCATAGTGGCGTGGGGCAGGGGATATTGGGCCTCTATCGCGTGGCGCTCCGCCAGATAGGCCTTCAGCTTGTCGCCCGCGAGCGTCCGGAAGGGGCCGTATTTCGGTGCGAGCGCCCGGATCGCGTTTTCCCGCGCCGGGATGTTGGGCGTGTCGATCAGATAATCGCTGTAGGAATTGATCTGGACGACCCCGCCCTTGGCCGCGAGTTTCATCAGCCGGGCATCGTCGATGTTGCGCGGGTGGTTGAAAACCGCCCGCATGCTGGAATGGGAGAGAATGATCGGGGTCGCCGATAGCGCCAGCATCTGATCGAATACGTCGTCGGAGGCATGCGAGGCGTCCAGGATGATCCCCAGGCGATTGGCTTCGGCGACGAATTGCTTCCCCAGCGGAGAAAGCCCGTGCCATTCGGGTCCTTTCGGGTCGGTGGACGAATCGCCGAGGTCGTTGTTGGTGAAATGGACGGGCCCCGCCATGCGCACCCCCATCTCGTAGAAGGTCTTGAGCAGCGTCAGATCTCTTCCGAGCGGGTAGCAGTTTTCCATGCTCATGAAGACGATGCGCTTGCCGGACGCGGCGATACGGGCGGCGTCGTCGGCTCGAAGGGCGAGCGCGAAACGATCGGAGTGTCGCGCCACCATCTCGCGGATTTCGAGCCCGCGCTTCAGCCCTGCGTCGCGCGCCGCCGCGAGCCCTTCGGGCGTACGGGGACCTTGGGGCGTGTAAATGGCGAAGAAGCCGCCGTCGAGCCCTCCCTTGACCATGCGGGGATAGTCGACCTGGGATTCATCGGTCTCGACCGTATGGGCATCCATGATGTCCCAGCCGGGCCGGGAAAAGTGCATCGGGGTGTCCAGATGGGTATCGAGCGTGAGAATACGCTCGTGGATGTCGCGGGCATCCGCTGCAAAAGCCGGTCCAGCGAAGAGAAATGCCGCAAAAGCCAGAGCCGAAATTGCCGCGCGGCCGGTCATGGAATGCCCCGAAAATTGTGGTTTGCCGCGTCGAGCTTATCGGATTTGCAGTCGCCCCGTCATTCGCTTAAGTAGGCGCGACTTTGCTTTATCGGGGAACGGCTTATGGCGCAGGGCCGCAAGCGGGCGCTGGTGACCGGCGGGGCGACGGGTATTGGCCGGGCGGCGGTTCTGCATCTCGCTCGCGCCGGATTCGACGTGGCGCTGAACTTCAACAGCAGCGCGGACGCGGCAGCCCAAGTGGCCTCTGAGGCCGCCCGCGATGGGGCTCGGGTGCTGCTCCTCCGCGCCGACGTCTCCGACGACACACAAGTCCGCGCCATGATGGGGCAGGTGGAGGCGGCGTTTGGCGGTCTGGATGCCCTCGTCAACAATGCCGGCACGACGATTTCGACGCCGCCCAAGGACCTGGAAGCCGTGAGCGTCGCCGACTGGGACCGGGTGTTTGCGGTGAACGTGCGCGGGCTGTTCCTGGTCACGCGCGCCGCGGTGCCGCTGCTGAGGCGCGGTGTTGAACCCTGCATCGTCAACACCGCAAGTATCGTGGGCTTGCGTCCCGGGCCGCAGCCCTTGCCCTATGCCGCGAGCAAGGCCGCGATCGTGTCGCTGACCAAGCAGTTTGCCGGCGCGCTCGCCCCCGACATTCGCGTCAATGCAGTGGCGCCAGGCTGGATGGAAGGCGACTGGATGGAGCGCATGCTGGGCGACAATTACGAGCGATTGATGGAACGCCGTGCCAAGGCAACGCCATTAGGCCGCTGTGTCACCGCGGACGACGTGGCGGAGACGATGCTGTCGCTGATTGTGTCCAACCGCTTCGTCAATGGCGAGATCGTCGTCGTCGACGGCGGTTTCGCCAGCACAACCTGAATGCTCCCGGGGTTCGTTCCTTTCCCGCCTGAATTCGCGGCCCGATACCGCGCCAAGGGCTATTGGGAAGACCGCACCATTGCAGCGGTGTGGGAGGATCATTGCCGCCGCTATGGGAACCGCATCGCGGTGATAGACGGCGATGTCCGGGCGACCTATGCGGATATCGATGCCCGCGCCACCAATCTCGCGCTAAACCTGCTGGACCTGGGACTTAAGCCGCTCGATCGGCTTGTGGTGCAGCTGCCGAACCGGCTTCAGTTCGTCTACCTCTATGTCGCGCTCCAGAAGATCGGCGTTCTTCCGGTGATGGCGCTGCCGGCGCACCGCTATCTCGAAATCAGCCAGTTCGTCCGGATCGCAGGCGCGGTCGGCTGCGTCATGCCGGACAGGCACCGCGATTTCGATTTCCGCGACCTCGTCCGCCGTATTCGAAAAGAGCAGCCGCAGCTTAGTAACGGCATCGTGCTCGGCGAAGCGCCGGACGGTTTCGTCTCGCTTGACGAACTGATCGCGCGCAAATCCACGCGCGATCCGGCCGACCTTTCGCGCATTGCAATCGAGCCCACTGACCCGGCGCTGTTCCTGTTGTCGGGCGGAACGACAGGCGTACCGAAGCTCATTCCGCGCACGCACAATGATTATGTCTACAATTCCAAGATGGCCGGGTCGGCCACCGGCATCACGGAAAGTTCCGTCCTGCTCGATGTGCTGCCGATCTCGCACAATCTACCGCTCGCGTGCCCGGGCCTTCAGGGCTTCGTGTTTAAGGGCGCGAAGGTGGTGCTGTCCACGGATGTTTCACCCGAAAATATTTTCCGTTTGGTCGAGCAGCACCAAGTCACGCACATCCATGTCGTTCCGGCTCTTCTGATCCGCTGGATCAACGATTCGAGCATCGGGCGTTACGACCTATCTTCTTTGCGTGTTATCCAGAGCGGCGGGCAGCGGCTGCAGCCGGAAATCCGCATCAAGACGCACGAACTGATCCCCTCGGTGACCGTGCAGGAGAATTTCGGCATGGCCGAGGGTGTGCTGATGTTCGTGCGGCTCGACGACCCTGAGGATGTGCGGCTCGAAACCGTGGGCCGGCCTATCTGCCCCGACGACGAGATCATGCTGCTGGACGAGGACGACAACGTCGTGCCCACCGGAGAGGTGGGCGAGTTCTGTTGCCGCGGGCCTTACACGCTGCGTGGCTATTACGGTGCGGCCGAACACAATAAGCGCGCTTTTACGTCCGACGGTTTCTACCGTTCCGGCGATCTGATGCGGCAGCATCCGAGCGGCAACTACATGGTGGAAGGTCGCAAGAAGGATCTCATCAATCGCGGCGGGGAGAAAATCAGTGCGGAGGAAATCGAGAATCTGATTCTCTCGCACCCTGCCGTTCAGAACGCTGCCTGCGTGCCGGTGCCCGACGCGGAACTGGGCGAGCGCATGTGCGCGTGTCTCGTGCTCCATCCGGGGCGAACCCTCTCGTTCGATGAACTCGTTCAGTTCCTCGAAACCAAGGAGATGGCGAAGATCAAACTGCCCGAGCGGTTGCTTTTGATGGATGAATTGCCGCTCTCGAATTTCGGCAAGGTGTCGAAGAAGAAGCTTTCCGAGATAGCGGCGCTCAGCGCGGTCGCGCGCACCCGCCCGGCACGCGTGTGACCATGCGCAGGATCGATCTCCACGCCTATCCGGGCACCAAGGAATGGATCGATTGCCAGGGTCCTTATGTGGACGCGCTTGCCAAATATTGGAAGCGCGAATGGAAGCCGAAGCTGGAGAGCGACGTCATCGCCGAATTCGAAGCGGCCGGCATCGATGTCTGCCTGGTCGCGCTCGATCTTTCGACCACGATTGGCACGCCGCCCTGTGCGAACGATTACGTTGCGGCCGTGCGCGGCCGGCACAGATGCATCGTGCAGGCGTGGGCCGCGGTCGAACCGGCAAAGGGGGAGTCCGCGATCGAAGAAGCCCGCCACGCCATCGGAGACCTGAAGATGTTGGGCTTTCACTTCCATCCCATCATGCAGCATTTCGCCGTCGATGACCCTGCATTCTACCCGTTGTTCGAGGAGATCGCAGCACTCGGCGCGCCTGTGATGATCGATGTCGGGATGACCGGCATGGGGGCAGGGATGCCAGGCGGCATGGGCGCCAAGACGCGCCACGCGCACCCATCATCGGTTGACGCGCTGGCGGCTGATTTCCCCAATCTCACTATCATCATGGCCCACCCCGGCTACCCCTGGATCGACGAGACGACAGCCGTCGCCCTCCACAAAGGCAACGTCTATTGGGAAATGTCCGGCTGGGCCCCAAAATATCTGCCGCCCTCCATTATCCGAGACATGCGTGGACGGCTCGCCGACAAGATGATGTTCGGGAGCGATTACCCGAGCATCCCGTATGACCGGCTGTTCCAGGAATGGGGTGCGCTCGGCTTCTCCGATGCCTTCCTGGAAAAGTTCTACCACGGCAACGCGGAACGGGTTCTGGGGCTATAGTTTTGTCTTCCTTTGCAGTTCACCCTTCGACAAGCTCAGGGTGAAGAATAACAGAAGTCCTCGCTGAGCCTCTCGAAGCATGAGACATAGCCAAGGCGTCAACCAATGAAAGAACCGCTCGACGTCACGATGGACACGGCCGGCATCGCGCAGGTCACCATCAATCGGCCCAGCCGCGCCAATGCGATCGACCCCGCCCTCGCTCAATCCTTGTTGGAAGCCTTCGAGTGGCTGGCAAACGATCCGAAGCTGCGTGTGTTGGTGCTCTTGGGCAATGGCCGCACGTTCTGCGCCGGACTCGATCTGAAGGCGATGAGGGACACCGCCTCGGCGCCGTTCGAGAAGAATTACCAGGACGCGCTTGTGCTGGCCAAGCTGCTGCATCGGCTCAACACGATGCCGGTGCCGACGCTCGCCGTGGTTCCAGGTGCGGCCATTGGACTGGGCGTCGGCTTCGTCGCGGCCTGCGACGTCGTGCTCGCCTCCGAGCTTGCCAGTTTCCGGTTTTCCGAAGTGCGGCTCGGCATTATTCCCGCGGTCATCTCGCCCTATGTGATTGCGGCCATGGGCCCGCGCGCCTGCCGGCGCTATTTCCTGTCGGCCGAGAGCTTCGATGCCACCGAAGCGTTACGGCTGGGCCTGGTTCATGCTGTTGCCAATCTGGACGATCTGGGCGCGAGGGCCGCCCAACTCGCTGCCGAGTTGCATGCCGGGAAACGTGAGGCTCAGCGGGCGGCAAAGAGCCTCATCGAAGATGTTCGGATTGCGCCCCTGAACGAGGACCTGATCCGGGAGACCGCACGCCGTCTCGCGGAGATCCGTAGCGGCAAGGAGGCGCAGGACGCCCTCGCCGAATTCCTTAAGAGCTGAATCACTCAGGATTGACCCCGCGCATTGCGCGTTTGGTACACGATGCGGAGCCTACCCTTGACAGAAACGGGAAGCCTATGGGACGGCTTTTCGGAAAGCCGGTTGCGCCACCGCCGTCCGGCGATATTTTCGCGAAATCATAAATCAGATCAGGAGGTTGTCATTGGCTGAAGGCGAACCAGTAGCGGCGGTCCAGGAAAAGGGGACGGCCGGTCCCGGCCACAACAGCGGCACCGAAGAAACCGTCATTTGGGAGCGCTGGCAGAAGAAGCGCACCTTCGTTCGCGCGCTCGAGGGCACCTATGGCGAGCTGGTCCACGAGTTGTTCACCCAGCCCCGCGTTTATTCCTCTCAGGATTTGAAATGGAAGGGCGGGCCGCAGAATTTCGGCAAGAAGGTGATCAATCCGGGCTCCGCCAAGGTCGCTCAGTCCATCGAATGCCATATCGATTGCTTCGCGCCGGGCGGCTATGGCCAGCGCCACGGCCACATGAACAGCGCCGTATTCTATGTGCTCAAAGGGGTGGGCCACGACGTCCACGACGGGAGGCGCCTCGATTGGGAAGCTGGCGACGCGCTGATCGTCGAGAACGCCTGCGTGCACCAGCACCTGAACGACGACCCCAATGAAGAGGCCATCGTGCTCGTCGCCAAAGCGAAGCCGCTTTTCCTCTTCATGCACCTCATCTTCCAGAAGATCGCGGCCTGGCCCCCGAAAGAGGCTCAGACCCAGGCGCAGCGCGATTACCTGCCCCCGCAGGATCTTTGAAAGGCGTCAGTCCAACGATGAACAAAATCAGCAAATCCCTCGATCCGCTTGAGATCGCCAAGTCGCATGCGCCCGTCGAATATGTCGACTTCTACAGCCAGGCGTTGAAGGCCTCCGAAGAGTTCCGTGACCAGTACAAGGAACGCCTGAATGTCGTGAAGGCCAGCCAGATGCCGCTCGAGCGCTCGCCCGACGGCCTTATCAAGCACATCATCAACGAGCGCATGAACACCAAGGAATGCTGTCTGGACATGTATCAGCAGTTCATTCCGCCCGGAAAAGCCACCGGCAAGCACCGTCATCTGTCGGAGGAAGTGTTCTACGTCATCGAAGGAAATGGCTACGATCTGCACTGGGATGTGCGCTTCGACTGCAATCACGAAATGGAATTTTCCTGGGACGAAGAGCCCAAGCGCTTCGAGTGGAAGATGGGCGATTTCGTCTACATCCCGCCCTATTGTACGCATCAGCACTTCAACAGCGATCCCAACAACGAGGCGCGCATTGTGGTCATCAACAGCCGCATTGTGAAAGCGATGGGCTTCGACTGGTACGAGCAGATCGAGAACGCCGAAGGGTATTGAGCTGCCTGACGCGGGATGCCGGAACGAGTATCCGATCAGGTTGGGAGGAAGCGATGCTGAAACACCTGTTTGCGACCGTGATGGGTGTAGGGCTTGTGTGGTCCGTGTCGGCCTCGGCAGCGGATTTGAACCAGTTCCGCGGCAAGACGATCACCTACATCGTCTCGACCGGCCCGGGCGGCGGCTACGATACCTATGGCCGCCTGATTGCCCGCTATCTTCAGAAGCATCTGCCGGGCTCGCGCGTAGTGGTGCGCAACGTGCCGGGCGCGGGACACATCGTCGGCGCCAACACGATCTACGCCGCCAAGCCTGATGGCCTCACCATCGGCATGTTCAACACCGGTCTGATCTACGATCAGCTGATCAAGCGCGATGGCGTGCTGTTCGACCTCTCCAAATTCAGTTGGATCGGCAAGGCCGCCGACGATACGCGCGCGCTGATGGTGTCCAAGACCTCGCCCTACAAAACCATCGACGACATCATCAAGGCGAAAGCCCCGATCAAATTTGCCGCCGCGGGGGTCGGCTCGGCGGCCTACAACGACTCGAAGATTCTCGCCGATGCGTTGCATCTTAACGTCCAGATCATACCGGGTTTCACCGGCAACGAGGGCGAGATGAGCATGCTCCGGAACGAGGTCATGGCCGAAGTTGGCACGGCCGAATCCATGGAGCAGTTCGTGAAGCAGGGCCATGGGTTCTTCGCGTTGGCGCTTTCCGGCGACGCCAAGTCGCTCCCCGGCGTGCCGCGCGCCCGCGATTATGTGAAGGACGAACACGGCAAGCGGCTTCTGACCTTGGTTGAAGCGCTTTCCGAAATCGGCCGGCTCACCGCCGGGCCTCCGGGAATCCCGGCCCCGGTGCTTGCCGCCGAACGCGAGGCGCTGGATGCTGCGATGAAGGACCCGGACCTTCTCGCCGAAGCGAAGAAACTCGATCTCGACATCGACCCGTCTTCGGGCGCTCAGGTCGAGCTGCGGATCAAGGCCGCACTCAACCAGCCGCCCGAGACGGTCGCTGCCCTCAAATCGGCTGCCGGCGGGTGATGTGATATAGCGGTGGGCCGGTTCCCGCCTGCTAGAGGACGCGTCTATGCATCTTGATGTCGCCGTGTCGACACTGTTTGGCCTGCTGACCACCCCGCGTCTTCTTTTCCTTATGATTATCGCCGTGCCGATGGGCGTGTTCTTCGGTTCGACGCCGGGCCTCGGCGGCAAGCTCGGCCTCGTTCTCCTCATCCCGTTCGTCTACAACATGGATCAATTGACGGGTGCGGTGTTTCTCTGCGCCATGCATGCGGTGGTCCACACCGGTGGTTCCATCCCCAGCATCCTGATCGGCGTGCCGGGAGACGGCCCTGCTGCCGCTACCGCGCTCGATGGCTTCGCTATGACGAAAAAGGGCGAAGCGGGACGCGCCTTGGGGGCGAGCTTCGGGGCATCGAGCATAGGCGGGCTCTTGGGCGCGATGTTTCTCGGGCTGTCGCTGCCGATCCTGGAGCCGATCATCCTGAACTTCAGCCCGGCTGAGTTCTTTCTCCTCGCCATTCTCGGTATCACCTTCATCGCGACGTTGTCGGGCGATGCCTTCATCAAGGGCATGATCGTCGGCCTCTTCGGGCTTATGTGCGCCTTCATCGGTCTGGATCCTTCGACCGGCGCACCGCGATTCACCTTTGGTCAAATCTGGCTTTGGGACGGTCTTTCGGTGATCGTCGCCGTGCTTTCGATGTTCGCGGTGCCCGAGATGATTTCGCTCGGTGTCCGGGGCCGGGCATTTGACGTTTCCGCCGAAACCGCGGCGCGGCTGGAAGGCGCTACTGTGCCGGCGGAAACCGCCGTGTCGCCGAAGGTCACCTACGCCCAGATTTTCCACGGCGTCCGCGACGTGTTCCAGCACAAATGGCTGGTGTTTCGTTGTTCGCTGCTGGTGGCCGCCATCGGTGTGATCCCGGGTTTGGGCGGGGATGCCGCGGCGTGGATGGCCTATGGTCACACGGTACAGTCCTCGAAGCATCCCGAACGGTTCGGCAAGGGAGAAGTCGTGGGCGTGATCGGGGCCGAGACCGGCAGCTGTGCCAAGGAAGCCGGATCGCTTCTGCCGACACTCTTCTTCGGCGTGCCCGGTTCGTCCGGCATGGCAATCATGCTGGGCGCCTTCCTGATGCTCGGTATCCAGCCCGGTCCCACTATGCTGACTGAGCACATCGACATCGTGTGGTCGCTGATATGGGCGCTGGTCATTGCCAATATCATCTGCGTGATCATGCTGATCGCCGCCGGTCCCTGGATCGGCAAACTCAGCTCGATGAAAGCGAGCTTCCTCATTCCCTACGTGCTCGTGTTCGCGCTGCTCGGTTGTTATCTCTATGGCGGCAATTGGCAGAACCTGGTGCTGATTCTGGGGATGGGGAGCCTTGGTTATTTGTTCAAGCGCCACGATTGGCCGCGCGCGCCCTTCATCATCGGCGTGATCCTGGGCAAGATTGCCGAGGACTCGCTGCAGAAGGCCATCGGCATTTTTGGCGCGGGCTTCTTCTTGCGGCCGATTTCTCTGGTTTTGATCGCGATGATCATCGCCAGCGTTGCGTTCTACATGTGGCGCCAACGCCGTCCAAATAAAGCGAGTATGCCCAGCCATGCTTGAAGGGCGCATACTGGTCAGCGGCATCATGCTGGTCGTGTTCACGCTCCTGGTGGGGCTTTCTTTCACCTATGCGCCGGATGCGCGTTTCTTGCCGCTGGTGATCGGCATTCCCGGCCTGCTCCTTTCGGCGATCCAGTTCGTGAGCGAGCTGCGCACCAAAGCGCCGCCCACCGTGACCGTTGAGTAACA
>Ga0265337_1001612_pt1 | contig 10998 bp, 7 predicted proteins | sample 42122metaG_FD_192441 | JGI IMG/M metagenome (GOLD analysis project Ga0265337, IMG submission 192441) | Rhizosphere microbial communities from Carex aquatilis grown in University of Washington, Seatle, WA, United States - 4-21-22 metaG | ecosystem: Host-associated > Plants > Roots > Rhizosphere >... | reverse complement strand
AACCTGGTACCCGGTCCTCGAGGGGAACGCGACGGTCGTCTACCGGGCCGAGGTCGGTCTCGACGGCAGCCAGGCCGGCCCGGTGAACTGGGCCGCGGATGAGAACGCCGTCTATGTCAAACTAGATGAGCGTAATACGGCATGTCTTAAATCCCACGGGATTGAGACGGTTCACCCGTGATAGCGGTGCATCCGGCGTCTCAGCGTAACGCGCGGTAACTGGCACCCCAAGCGAGCCTATCGGGACCGCCATCAACATGTCTTACGGTTGCGTGACGCCTCCGTGAAACCTATGACAGTCGGCCGCGCTTCCAGTCGAATTTAATGCTGAGGAACTGCTGACCGGTAAATCTCAGCGAGATATCATGGGATCTACTCTTGGGTATGCGCGTGCCGCTGCACGCGCTCGGGTACGCTGCGCCATCGTAGGGGCGCGGCGTACCGTACGCTGCGTTATCAATTTGAAGCCGGCGACAACGTCGTCACCGGCCCCGCCAGAGGAGCCGATCCATGCCAGTTGCACAGGCCGACGAGGTCGTGCCGTCCAGAGTCATCGACGTTAGCAATGTTCCGCTACGTGCGGAAGTGAATATTGATGGCCTGGAATATATGCGTATTATGCGACGGATCGGTATCCAGGACGGGGAGTCGGTCACCCCGGTTTCCGCGTTCAACTCGTCGATCTGAACTTGCCCCTCCTGTTACCACCGGAGCCGACGATGCCCGCGGACGTCCTGCCATTCCGGCAGTTCGTGCTGAAGGTGCATAGCCGCTGCGACCTAGCCTGCGATCACTGCTACGTCTACGAGCACGCGGATCAGAGCTGGCGCGGCAAGCCGAAGGTCATTTCGGCAGAGGTCGTCGCGCAGACGGGCGTGCGGATCGCTGAGCACGCCCGCAGGCACTCGCTACCCGGGGTGCGAATCATCCTGCACGGCGGTGAGCCACTGCTTGCGGGCGCATCCCGGCTGGCGCAGATCGCCGCGGCGCTGCGTGCCGCCGTAGAGCCGGCCTGCGCGCTTGACCTGCGCATCCACACCAACGGCGTACGCCTCGACGAGCAGCTCTGCGAGCTGTTCCTCGCCTCGCAGGTGAAGGTCGGCATCTCACTCGACGGCGACCGGGCCGCCAACGACCTGCACCGCCGGTTCGCCGACGGCCGCAGCAGCTACACCCAGGTGCTGCGCGCGGTCGGCCTGCTGCGCAGTGACCGGTACCGGGAGACCTTCGCCGGCATCCTGGCCACCATCGACGTGCGCAGTGATCCGGTCGCCAGCTACCGTGCGCTCGCGGCACTCGATCCGCCGGCCCTGGAGTTCCTGCTGCCGCACGGCACGCACGACCAGCCGCCGCCCGGCGCCACCCGGGGCGGTACCCCCTACGCCGACTGGCTCGCGGCGGTGTACCAGGCATGGCGCGCCGACGGCGAGCGCGTCCCGATACGGATCTTCGAGTCCATTCGCCGCACCTCCCTCGGGCTGAGCAGCCTGACCGAGGCGCTCGGCACCGAGGCGAGCGACATCGCCGTCATCGAGACCGACGGGACGATCGAGCAAGCGGACTCGGTCAAAGTCGCCTACGACGGCGCCCCCGCCACCGGGCTTGACATCTTCCGGCACCCGTTTGACGCCGCCGCCGCGCATCCCGCGATCTCCGCCAGGCAGCAGGGCGTCGCGGGACTGTCCGCGACCTGCCGCCGCTGCCCGGTCGTCGCGAGCTGCGGCGGCGGCTTGTACGCGCACCGGTACCGGACCGGAACCGGCTTCGACAACCCCTCGGTCTACTGCGCTGACCTGGAGAAGATCATCACTCACGTGCGATCCGGGCTGGGGACGTCCCCGGTGGCGGCTACCAGCGCGGTCACCAGCCAGCTAGCCGGCCGCGAGCCGACGGCGCATCAGCTCCCCGCGGGTGACTTCGACGCGCTCGCGGCGGGCTTCGGTGACGGCGCCGCCATCGGGCGGCTCGTCGCGGCGCAGCGCACCTTCCGTCGCGAGCTGCTCGAACTGCTCCGCTCGCGGGCGGACGAGCGGTCCGACGGCGCCTTCCTGGCCGGCTGGGAGCTGCTCGAGCGGCTGCAGCAGGACCATGACGCGGCGCTCGCCGCAGTACTGGCGCACCCCTACGTCCGGGCCTGGGCCGAGCGCTGCCTGCGCGCGGCGACCAAGCCGGACGGAGGGCCGGCGCCGCTGCCGCCGGAGGCTGGGCACCTGGCCGCCATCGCCGCCGCGGTGGCCGTCACGGCGGGCGCGCTCGCCGAGATCGACGTCCCGGTGGCCGGCGGCTTCCTGGCGCTGCCAACCCTTGGGCGGCTGCGGGTGGGCCCGGCGGCCGTCGCCACGATCAGCGTCGCCGAGGGCGGCTTCGAGGTGCGCGCCCACTCGGGCAAGTGGCACGTCCAGCTCGCCGACACCGCGGCGCACGCGGACTGGGAACCAGTCCGCGAGCTGCGGTCCGGTGAGTTCGCGGTCCGGCTGGAAGACACCGACCCGAACCGTGACTGCCACCAGTGGCCGGCCGCGCCGCGGCTGCGGGACGCGGAGCTCGCGCAGTGGCAGGAGCAGTTCGCGGTGGCCTGGCCGTTGATCAAGCAGGACTACCCGGCGTACGCCAGCGGCCTAGCGGCCGGGCTCAGCGTGCTGCTGCCGCTAACCAACGACGTGCCCGGGCGTGACATCAGCGCCGCTGCCCGCCCGGCGTTCGGTGCGGTCGGCGCCGCGCTCCCAGCCGACGGCACCGTGTTTGCCCTGCTTCTCATCCACGAGTTCCAGCACGTCAAGCTGGGCGCGGTGCTCGACATATACGACCTGTGCGACCCGGCGGACGAGCGGCTGTACTACGCGCCGTGGCGGGACGACCCGCGCCCGCTCGAGCCGTTGCTGCAGGGAGCCTACGCGCACCTCGGAGTCACCGACTACTGGCGGGTGCGGCGCCATCGGCTGGCCGGCGACGCGGCGCTTGACGCCGACGAGCGGTTTGCCCGGTGGCGGATGCTCACCGCCGAGGCGATCGAAACGCTGGCTGGCTCCGGGGCGCTCACCGCGCCGGGCGCCCGCTTCGTGGCGGGCATGCGCGCCACCGTCGAGCCGTGGCTCGACGAGCCGGTGAGCGACGGCGCGGCGCGGGCCGCCGCACAGTGGGCGGCCGAGCGCCGGGCCCGGTGGGAGCGCAGTCAGCAATCGGGACGCCAGTAGCGGCTGTTGCTCGTGCGCAAGATCGTAATTGGCGCGACCCAAATAAATTAGACAAAGATTTGACAGCGTTATGCCTAATCCCTGACAGTGGCGGGCGTCGGCCTATCGAAATTGGGCGGGGCCACCTACAGTGGAATCTCCTATCCAATGTCGGTGATCCGCCAGCCGGGGAGAGGTGGACTGCGTGAAACCGCTCGGTCCCGAGACTGGCGGCGACGCGCCGTACTTCTTCCTCAGTTACGCGCACATGCCCAAGCCTGCGGGGAACGACGCGACCGACCCGAATCTGTGGATCGAGCAGCTCTTCAACGACCTTTGCAGCCGCGTCCGCGAGATGGCGACGGAACAGCCGTCACAGATCGGGTTCATGGACTCGGGGATCCGGCACGGCACCGAGTGGGCGCGGGTGCTGTCGGAGAACCTGGCGGCGTGTAAGACCTTCGTCCCGCTGTACTCGCCGCATTATTTCCTGAGCAACGACTGCGGCAAAGAATGGCATGCCTTCTGCGCCCGCGTGCTGAACGGCCACGCGAAAGGGACCGGCCACATTCAGCAGATCATCCCGACGCAATGGATTCCAGTGCCGATCACGCACCATCCGCGCGCCGCGCAGCGAATACAGTTCCGGCCCAACGAACTGGGCCCGGAATATGCCGAGCACGGCTTCTACGCGCTGACGTACATCGGCCGTTTCCGGTCCGCCTATGACCTTGCCGTCTACGAGCTGGCGCGGAGGATCGTAACCGTCGCGGAGCGTGACCCGGCGCCTCCGGGCCCAGCCCTGGATTACATATCGCTGCCCAGCGCCTTCGCGGAGGGAAACGGCCAGGCCGCACGCAGGGACCGGCCCTTTCACATCGTCATCGCCGCCCCTCACCTGGCCGAACTGCCGCCCGGCCGGACAGGCGACTTCTACGGGACGGACGCCTACGGGTGGAACCCCTACGTGCCGGACGTCGTGGAGTCGCTCGCGCAGTACGCGAGCAAGGTGGCCCGCCACCAAGGTCACCGCCGCCCGCACGTATACAGCCTCCTTGATTACGAGGAGGAGTTGCTCCGGGCCCCGAACGAGCAAGCCGCCGCGCCCGCGGTGCTGCTCATCGACCCGTGGGTGATCACCCAGCCGGAGTGCCGGCGGCTGCTCGCGGCGTACGACGCAATGAGCAAGCCGTGGATCCAGTTCGTCATCGCCTGGAACGCCAAGGACGTCGAACTGGCCCACGCAGAGGAAATGCTGCGCGGCATGCTCGGCACCACGTTTGCGACCAAGCTCGCGCAGGGCGGCCGCCCCGCGATGCATCTGGCATCGCTTGGCGTGACGACCATCGAGGAGATGAGCGGGGTTCTCCCGTCCATCATCCAGACGGCAGGACGCCACTTCCTCAAGCACCAGAACGAGTTCCCGTCCCCAGGTGCCACAACTCGCCCACCAAGCGGGGCTGGCGACGTGATGAACCCGATCAGCGGCCGCGAGGCCCCGACTTCCGATATCCCAGGGAGCGCTGATGGCTGACGACACGATCGTCTCAGGCCGTGACGACGGCAAGATCGTGACCTTCTACTCCTTCAAGGGCGGCGCCGGCCGCACGATGGCCCTGGCGAACGTCGCCTGGATCCTGGCCAGCAACGGGCTCAAGGTGCTCGTAGTCGACTGGGACCTCGACTCGCCGGGACTGCACCGTTATTTCCACCCCTTCCTCGACCCGGCCAAGCTGGCCGACACGCCCGGTGTCATCGAGCTGATCAACGGCTACGTCTGGTCGGCCACCATGGGGGGCGACCAGGGAGACGACTGGCATAGCGAGCACGCGCAGATCTGGCGGCACGCCATCCCGCTGAACTGGAACCAGTTTCCCAGAGGCGGGGCCCTGGACTTCGTGTCCGCGGGCCTGCAGAACCTCGACTACTCGCCGACTCTCACCGCGATCGACTGGGATAACTTCTACGACCGGCTGAAGGGCGGACGGTTCATCGACGCGCTGCGCGCCGAGATGAAGGCGCACTACGACTACGTGCTCATCGACAGCCGTACCGGCATGTCCGATGTCGCGGACATCTGCACCGTGAGCCTGCCGGACGTCCTGGTGGCGTGCTTCACGCTCGCCGACCAGTCCATCGAGGGCGCTGCGAAGGTGGCGCGCGACGTCGACCAGCGCTACCACTACCGCGACATCCGCGTGCTGCCGGTCCCGATGCGCATCGACGACTCGGAGAAGGACAAGGCGGACGCCGGCCTCGCGCTCGCCAGGAGCAAATTCGGCTCGCTGCCGCGCGGGCTGGCCGGGCACCAGGCGGACGACTACTGGGCGGCGGTGACGATACCGTACAAGCCGTTCTACGCCTTCGAGGAGACCCTGGCCGTCTTCGCTGACATGCCGAGGTCGCCGCTGTCGTTGCTTGGCGCCTACGAGCGGCTGACGTCCGAGATCACGCGGGAGCAGGTCCGTGCCCAGGGCGAGATGAGCGAGGAAACGCGCTTGCGGTACCGGGCGCAGTTCATCAGGCCGCGGCACGCGATCCCTGGCGACGTCTACCTCAGCTATGCCGCTGAGGACCAGATGTGGGCGCAGTGGATCGCTGGGGTGCTCGCCGAGCACGGCATCCGGGTGGTGTCACAGCAACACCTGGCGGTGGCAGGCGATGACACCAGGGATGACGTCGAGTTCGGCGTCGTATCGGCCGGGCGGACGATCGCGATCATGTCGACGGCCTACCTGCGGTCGCCGCAGTTCCGGCGGGTCGGGGATGCGATGAGCCTGATCGACCCGACCGGCACCGCACGGCGCCTCATCACGGTCCGGGTGGGGGAGGTACCGCTCGAGCGGCAGTTCTCGAACCCGGCCATGATCGACTTCACCCGCCGGGATGCCGCGCAGGCGACGGAGGAACTGCTCAAGGCATTCGGCTCTCCGCCCAAGGTCACCGACCCGGCGCTGCAGCCCACGACGCCGCTGCCGCGTTACCCGAGGACCATCCCGCCGGTGTGGAAGATGCAGCCGAGGAACTCCGTGTTCACCGGCCGCGCCGAGGTGCTCGAGAAGCTCCACGAGCAACTGCTCGGCAGTGGCAAGGCAGTCGTGGTGCCGGTCGCCCTGCACGGCATGGGCGGCGTCGGCAAGACCGCCGTCGCCGTGGAGTACGCCCACCGGTACATGGCGGACTACGACGTGGTCTGGTGGGTGCCCGCCGAGAGCCGCAACACGGTCAACCCGGCGCTCGTCGAGTTGGCGGAGAGGCTGGGCCTTAAGGCGGGCAGCGAGTACGGCGAGGTCGCCGCGGCGGTCCGCGAGGCACTGCGCCTCGGTCGTCCGTACGAGCGCTGGCTGCTCATCTTCGACAACGCCGAGGAGCCCGATGACCTGGCCGAGCATTTCCCTGGCGGTCCAGGTCACGTAATCGTGACGTCGCGTAACCCGGCCTGGGCAAACGTGGCCGAACCGGTCGACGTAAACGTGTTCTCCCGGCAGGAGTCGGTGGAACACCTGCAGCGCCTAGTCGATGGGCTGTCCGACGAGGAGGCCGACCAGGTGGCCGAAGAGCTCGGGGACCTGCCGCTTGCCATCGAGCAGGCCGGCGCCTGGCTGGCCACCACGGCGACGACGGTCCCCGAGTATCTGGCGCTGCTAGAGGACCAGCTTGCCGTCAGCATCGACCCGAGCCACACGCTCGATCTCCCGCGGCTGGTCTTCGCCACTTGGCGGGTGTCTTTTGACCGGTTGCGCGCGCAGTCTCCCGCGGCGGCCAGGCTCCTTGAGCTGTGCTCGTTCTTCGCCCCCGACCCCATCTCGATGACGCTGCTGAACGGCGACGAGATGCTCGAGGCGCTGCGCCTGGTCGACGGCAAGGTGCGTGACCGCGGCGTGCTCGCCCGGCTCATCAGGGAGACTGCCAGGTACTCGCTCGCGAAGGTCGACCGCCAATCCAACGCCATCAGCATGCACCGGCTGGTGCAAGCGGCCGTCCGCAGCCAGCTGGACGCCCAGCAAGCCGACGACACGGTGCACGAGGCGCACAAGGTCCTGGTGGGCGCGCGGCCGCGGCAGGGCGACACCGATGACCCGGAGAACTGGCACCGCTACGACAAGATCTGGCCGCACCTCGAGTCCTCAGGCGCGTGGAACTGCGACGAGACCGATACCCGCCAGCTGCTCATCGAGCGGATCCGTTACCTGTGGAAGCGCGGCGACTTCCAGGAGGCGCTGCGCAGCGGCCGTGAGCTTGAGAAGAAGTGGCAGGAGAAGCTGCAGCCCGATGAGTACTGGCAGCTTCTCTACCTCCGCTCGCACATCGCGAACGTGCTGCGCTCCCAGGGCAAGTTCCAGGAGGCCTACGACCTGGACTCGGCGGTCTACGCCGAGCAGCGGGAGATCCTCGGCGAGACGGACCCGCAGACTCTGCAGACCGCGCGCAGCCTCGGCGGTGACCTCCGCGGGCTCGGTGAGTTCCGCCGCGCGAAGGAGCTGGACGAGCTTACCTACGAGCAGCTCAAGGACGCCTTCGGTGTCGACGACCCGGCCACGCTGAACGGCGCGAACAACCTCGCGGAGGACCTGCGCCTGATGGGCGACTACTTCCGCGCCCGGGACCTCGACACCGAGACCCTGGACTACCGGCAGCGGGTGCTGAAGAACCAAGATCACCCGTACACGCTGCACTCCGCGGCGAACCTGGCCCGCGACCTGCGCGATGCCGGGGACTACACCCAGTCCGTGGAACTGCTCAGGGACATCTACGCGCGCTACCGGGCGGTCGGCGAGGATCTCGTCGAGACCCTGCGCACCGCGAAGAGCCTCGCGGTCTCGCTGCGCAAGGCGGGACGCCTCGACGAGGCCTACGAGCTGACCATTGAGACGTGCGACCGGTACGCGAGCAAGTACGCGGCCAACCACCCGGAGGCGCTCGCCTGCTTGCTCAACCTGGCCTGCGACCTGTCCGCACGGGATGACAAGCCCGCCGCCCTGGAACAAGCGAGCGCCGTGCTCCGGGTCTATCAGGCGGACCTGGGACCACTGCACCCGTGCACTCTCGTCTCCATGAACAACGTCTCCATCTACCGGCGGGAACTCGGCCCCATCGACGAGGCGCTGCGCATGGTCGACACCGCGCTCGGTGCCATGCGCGACAAGCTCGGGCCGGATCATCCCTTTACTCTGAACAGCGCGATCAACAAGGCGAGCTGCCTGCACGACGCCGGCGACCTCGAGGGCGCCGCCACCCTGCAGCGTGAGACGCTCGACCGGCTGCAGAAGACGATGGGCCTCGAGCATCCGGACACGCTCGTCTGCGCGGGAAACCTCGCGATCACGCTGCGCAAAAGCGGCGGGGGCGCGGAGGCGGTCGCGCTGCACCGGCAGGTGCTCGCGGCCATGACCGAAGTGCTCGGCCCGGACCATCCCAATGTCAGCGCGCTGCTCGCCTGGCGGCTCCGCAACCGCGACCTGGAGGCGCAGCCGACCTGACGAATGCCTGGCCGCTATGAGGACTGGTCGGCTGGAACGGGCCTGATCAGCCAGGACAGCACGTCGGGGACGACCTCGAGCGCGCCGAAGTGCGCCTTGCCGGGAAGAATTGTCCGGATCGCGCCGGGAATCCGCTCGGCCAGCCAGCGGGTATGCGAAACGGGTGAGAACACGTCCTTCTCGCCGTGCCAGAGGAGCACGGGGACCTTGATCGTCGATACGTCGAAGTCCCACGGCGAGACAAAGGCGAGCGCGTCGTCGATCCACCCGTCCGCGGAATCCCGCAGTGCCTCGGCGAAGTTCCGCACGAGCTTGGCGCGGATGCCCGCGTCGGCCACCACCCGGCGGTCGGCCTCAGGCATCTCCGGTCCCAGGGTGTTCACGAGGCTCGCCGGATCGACCCTGATCTTGGCGGCGGTCGCGACCAGGTCGGCGGCCAGCCGGTCCGGGTCCGTCGCCGCGCTCTTGTGCTCCGCGATGTTGGAGTCGGCCATGCCAGCGAACCAGTCAAGGCCCTCAGCGTCCGGCGGCGCCAGGCTTACCAGGGCGCAGGCCCGGGTCACCCGATCGGGCAGCAGCGCGGCACAGGCAAGGGCGTGCGGGCCGCCGCCCGACCGGCCGAGCACCCCGAACCGGTCGATGCCCAGGTAGTCGGCGATAGTCCGGACGTCATCCGCGGCGTCGGCCACCAGCCGGGCCACCTTGCGGTCGGACCTGCCGTAACCGGGCCGGTCGTAACTGATCAGCCGGACGCCCATGCCGTACAACTGGCCGCCCTTCGGGTGCGGGCCCTCGCGGCTCCCCGGGGTACCGTGCAGGGAGAACACCGGGTGCCCGCCAGGGTTCCCCCGAACTCTAACGGCTAGCTGTCGGCCATCTGTCGCGCGAACAAAGATCGTCACCTGCGGGATGCACCCCAGGGTGAACATCGCCATCCGTAATTGGCCGCATTTCTCCCCATAAAGCCAATGACACCCGTTGCGTCTCTCGGCGTCAAGCTTTCCTCCGCAAGGCCCGGCGGACAAGAATAAGCTTCCGTTCTGTCATGAGGATTTTCGAACCCGCGTGGCAGTCCGAGAGAGTTGCCTTGCACCCTGAGACGGTCACCCGCGAGCGACTCGCCCCGGACCTGCGTGCCTTGGGCGTACGTCCCGGCCAGACGCTGCTCGTACACGCCTCGCTCCGCCGGATTGGCTGGGTTAGGGCTGGCGCGTGGACTGTCGTGGCAGCGCTGACCGACGTCCTCGGCCCAGACGGCACGCTCGTGGCGGCCGCGGGCACGCTGGAGAACTCGCTCACCTCCCGTGCCTTCCGCGAACGGGAGCCGTCGCCGAGGCGGTACGCAGCGATCATCCGCAGTCCTCGTTCGCCGCGATCGGCGGCGACGCGGGCGAACTGATGGCCGGGCACCGGGTCACTTGCCACCTCGGTGAGGACTCGCCACTGGCCAAGCTCTACCAGCGGGACGCGTCGATCTTGCTGCTCGGCGTCGGGTACCGGTCCTGCACCGCGTTCCACCTACACAGAAAGCAAGAATAAGCTCATTAGCGGGACCGTTTAACTGCTACTCAGTCAAGTCCGCGGCGGCCGGTCGGCAATATCTTTGCCTTCAGGCCGGTCGGGTAACATCACTCCGTTCGGTTAATTCACCTCCTCGACCGACACTAAAGAACGGATGGGACTGCTGTTCGCTCGGATTTATTAGGGAGTGCATTGGGGAAACGTGGTGCCTGAGGGGAATGCCGGGCAGTCGCGTGCGGCTGGCCAGATCGTAACGTTCTATTCGTTCAAGGGCGGGACCGGGCGCACCATGGCGCTCGCGAACGTGGCCTGGATTCTCGCGGCCAACGGGAAGCGGGTACTTGTCGCCGACTGGGATCTCGAGTCGCCCGGCCTGCACAATTTCTTCCAGCCGTTCATGAGCCCCGATGTCAGCGACCGGCCCGGCATTGTCGACTTCATCCGCCAGTACGAGCTAACCGGCGAACTCGTGTCTCACGTGGGACAGTACGTGATCCCGGTTAATTGGCAGTTCCCGGAAAACGGTGCCATTGACTTCCTGGCACCGGGGAGGCAGGAAAACGGCGACTACGTCAATGCGCTCAGCTCGCTGGACTGGGATGCCTTGCACGACGATCTGTGGGGTGCCGGGTCCCTCGACGCGCTGCGCACGGAACTGAAGAACTCCTACGACTACGTGCTGATCGACAGCAGATCAGGCCGGTCAGATATCGCGGAAATCTGTACCCTGCACCTGCCAGACATAGTGGTCGACTGCTTTACCTTGAGTGCCCAGGGCATGGCGGGCGCGGCCAGAATAGCCAGGCAGATTCACGGATTCCGCG
>Ga0265337_1001611_pt1 | contig 11001 bp, 8 predicted proteins | sample 42122metaG_FD_192441 | JGI IMG/M metagenome (GOLD analysis project Ga0265337, IMG submission 192441) | Rhizosphere microbial communities from Carex aquatilis grown in University of Washington, Seatle, WA, United States - 4-21-22 metaG | ecosystem: Host-associated > Plants > Roots > Rhizosphere >... | reverse complement strand
CGTGGTGGAGCAGAGCACGAATCCGGCGCCGACGAGCAGTCCGCCGATGGACGCCGTGAGGCGCGGACCGAACCGGTCCTGGCAACGCCCGGCGAGAATCATCGCAAACGCAAACACCAGGCAGCAAAGAGCGTAGGGATCGTTGAGCTGTGAGCCTTGCCAACCGAATTCCTTCTCGATGGCGCCCTTGAACATGCTCCACGTGTAGAGGATGCCCAGGGCGAGGTTGATGCCCGTGCCGGAAAAGGTGACGACCCAGCCACGATTTGTCGGAGGCACTTTGGAAATCATTACGGTGTCGCTCATGTCTGGTTCCATTTGGATTCAGGGTTCAACGTTCAACATTCAGCGTTGGATGTTGAACGTTCGATGTTTTCCAACCTTCAGCCCTTAGCCTGCCTCATTGCTTCCCCTTCACCAGCGATTCCACCACGTGCGCATCCGCCAGCGTGGTGATATCGCCAATCTGGTCGGTCTGGTTTTCGGCAATCTTGCGCAAAATGCGGCGCATGATCTTGCCCGAGCGGGTCTTGGGCAGGCCGGGAGCAAATTGAATCTTGTCCGGCACCGCAATGGATCCAATTTCCTTGCGGACGTGCGCCGCGAGTTCCTTCTTTAATTCCTCACTTTCGAAAATGCCGTCCTTGAGCGTGACAAAGGCGTACAACGCCTGGCCTTTGATGTCGTGGGGCATGGGCGCCACGGCGGCTTCGGCCACCTTGGGATGGCTTACCAGCGCGCTTTCGACTTCAGCCGTGCCGATGCGATGGCCGGACACGTTCACCACGTCATCGACGCGCCCGAGCAGCCAGTAATCACCGTCGGCATCCACCCGGCAGCCGTCTCCGGTGAAATACATGTTTTTGAACGTGGCGAAATAGGTGTTGATGAAACGGTCATGGTCTCCCCAGGTGGTGCGCATGATACCCGGCCACGGTTTCTTGATGCACAGCTTGCCGCCTTCATTCGGCGCGCATTCCGTGTTGTCGTCGCGCAGCACCACCGGTTCCACGCCGAAAAACGGGCGGCTCGCGCTGCCCGGTTTCAACGTGTTGACGCCCGGTAACGGCGTAATGAGATGCCCGCCGGTCTCCGTCTGCCACCAGGTATCGCAGATCGGACAGCGGTTGAGGCCAATATTCCGGTGATACCACATCCACGCCTCGGGATTGATCGGTTCACCCACCGTGCCGAGCACGCGCAACGATGTAAGGTCGTATTTGGCCGGCCACTCATCACCCAGCCGGATGAGCGCGCGGATGGCCGTCGGCGCGGTGTAAAAGGCCGTGACCTTGAACTTTTCAACAATTTTCCAGAGCCGCCCCGCGTCGGGAAACGTCGGTATCCCTTCAAACATCAGCGTCGTGCCACCATTAGAGAGCGGGCCGTAAACCACATAGCTGTGCCCGGTCACCCAGCCAATGTCGGCGGTGCAGAAATAAACGTCGTCGTCGTGGATGTCGAAGACGTACTTGTGCGTGAGCGCCGTCCACAGCAGGTAACCGGCGGTGCTGTGGACCACACCCTTGGGTTTGCCGGTGGAACCGGACGTGTACAGGATGAACAGGAAATCCTCGGCATTCATCGGCTCGGGCGGACATTCCGCCGCGCTCTTGGCCATCAAATCGTGATACCAGACATCGCGGCCGGCAACGATGTCGCACGGCTCGCCATTGCGCCGGACGACGACCACCTTCCCGAGGCTGGGAGTTTTCTTCAAGGCTTCATCGGCGATGCTTTTGAGCGGAATGCTTTTGCCGCCGCGCAACGAGACATTCGCGGTGATGAGCAGTTTGCAGGTGGAATCGTTGATGCGGTCGCTGAGCGAATCGGCGCTGAACCCGCCGAACACGACGGAATGGATCGCGCCGATGCGCGCGCAGGCGAGCAAGGCGACGGCGGCCTCGGGAATCATCGGCATGTAAACCGCCACCCGATCGCCTTTTTTCACGCCCAGCGCCTTCAAACCATTGGCAAACTTGCAGACCTCCGCATGTAATTCCGCGTAGGTGAGGCGTTTGACATCCTCCTCCGGTTCACCCTGCCAGAGGATGGCGACCTTGTCGCGGTTTTTGGTTTTGAGATGACGATCGAGGCAGTTGACGGTGACGTTAAGCCGGCCGTCTTCAAACCAGGTGTGCTCGATTTTCCGGGCGTCGGTGTCCCAGGCATATTTTCCGGCAACCGTCGGTTTTCTGAACCAGTCGAGCGTTGCCGCCTGCTCCAGCCAGAATTTATCCGGCTCGCGGAGGGAATGCCGGTAGAGTTCGGCGAATTGAGCGGCGTTGAGATGGGCGCGTTTCAGGGCTTCAGGTGACGGCGGAAACGTGCGATTCTCCTGCAACAGGGAATCCGTCGAAATTGCTTGGTTGGGCATGGTCATACGGAACGGCTTTTGGGCATTTGGTCAAAACTGATGACATCTGTCAATTCCCCTGATGCCGCAAGAGGGTTCTGGCGTCCGGGTTCTGGCGTCCAGGATCAAGCATTCGAGGTTTTCGCCACCCGCCAGACCCAAGGCCCGGAACCCAAGAATCCAAATCCGATCCGGAATTTCACATCACCCGGTCGAGCAGCGGTTCGCCGCGGTCGAAGCGCTCGAAGTTCTGAAGAAAATGGTGGACCAGGGTTTTGGACTCTTCAAAGTGTCCGTCGGCGACGTGCGGGGTGATGAAGCAATTCGGCTCCGCCCAGAGCGGGTGATCATCCGGCAGGGGCTCCGGATCGGTCACATCCAGCCAGGCCGCCCCGAGGCGCCGGGAATGCAATGCCGCTTCCAGTTTTTCATCCTGACGATGCAAGAATCCGGCGAGCCAGGGGCGGCGGAAGAAAGGCTAAAGGCTGAAGACTGAAACAAAAACTTCAGCAATTTAGCGTTTGCCCCGAAGATAGTTTTGCACCTCGTCATGATCGCCCGCAAAATCAAAAGTCAGCACGCCTTTATGCGCCTCAAAAATAAGCCGCCAGGTCAGACCGGTGCGGCATTCGTAAAGATGCTTGCCCAGCTTTCGGATCGCCAGCCCGGTATGCGCGTGCGGCTGGCCAAAACCATCCACCACCGATTTCAGGGCGGCGGAAACCTCCGCCTCCCGCCCCGCTGCCCGCACCCTCTTTTTGAACCGCTTGGACAGTTCAACGGAAATCATCTTTGCCCCCGGCAAAGGGTGTCAACTCCCCGCGCTTCCGCGCGGCTTTGAGTTCCGCGCCAATCCGTTTTTCCGCCGCGGCTATTTCTTCCGGTGTCAAACCGTATTCCTGAAGCGCGTAATCCGTGGAAACCACTTCCACCGGACGCAATGCCACAATCTGGCCCTCAAACATAAAGCCTACGTCTTCTCCTTGCGTCGCCTTTTTTAGCCAGTAGCCGAGCCGCCCGCGTCCCTCGGTGATTGTAAGAGTCTTCATACGCTCATTATAGCGCACACCAGCAGACTTGCAAGGACGCTTTTACTCACATGCAGTTTCACCTTCATTTTCGCCAGCGTTCGATTTTCAGAATTCGTCCGTGGCGGATGTCTCACATGACGCGATCCAGCAGCGGTTCGCCGCGCACGAAGCGCTCGAAGTTCTGAAGAAAATGGCGGACCAGGGTTTTGGTCTCTTCAAAGTGTCCTCCCGCCACGTGGGGGGTGATGAAGCAATTCGGCTCCGCCCAGAGCGGGTGATCGTCCGGCAGGGGCTCCGGATCGGTCACATCCAGCCAGGCCGCCCCGAGACGTCCGGTGCGCAACGCCGCCAGCAAGGCGTCTTGATCCACCGTCGAACCTCGACCGATGTTGTAGAAAACGGCGCCTGGTTTGACGGCCGAAAAACGGCTGGCATTGAAGAAATGGCGCGATTCCGGATTGTCCGGAAGAATGTTGACGACGTGGTCGGCCTGCGCCAGCGCCCCGGTCAGTTGGTCGCCGGTGATGACCGGCACACTTTCATTGCCCCTGGCTTTTCTGCGGTACGCCATGAACTTCATGTCAAAAGGGCGAAGCATTTCGACCAGCCGTTTGCCGATGGCCCCATAACCGAGAACCAAGACAGTCTGCCCGGACAGCGGAACCGAGGAACTGCGCAGGGCACGCCACGCCTCGGTGCCGTTGGCGGTCCGGGTCCGAAGTAACCGGGGCAGGTTTCTCGACTGGGCCAGCATAAAACTCAGGACATGGGCGGCGCAGGCTTCGTTATAGACGCTGGCGCTGTTGGACACCAAAATTTTGCGCCGGGCCATGGCCGCGCGAAACTCCGGCGTGTCATATCGGGTGATGCCTGAGGAACTGACATGAATCCATTTCAGCTGGCCAGCCTCGGCAATGGACTCGAGATCCGGCTGGCCGAACGCGATATCGACCGAGGCGAATTGCGGATCCCTTTCGGCCCGGGCCAGAACGGAGGCCGCAGCCGTTTTGGGAAAGACCAGTTGATGTCCATGGGTTCCCGCCCGCAGCATTTCCAGAACGTCCGGGCTGGTGGCAAAATCCACAAAAATTCGAAGCGGGTTCATGACATCAATGGTTCAATCTCATTTCCTTCCGATGGTGTGATTCAAACGGCCTCTGCTCATTTGGTCAAAACCGATTCGCTCTGTCAATGGGTCTGTATCCTGGAAATGTCCTTTTGGATGCAGCGTCGAATTGCAAAGGACCGGGCTTGAGTCCAGCCGCAGCCCCTGACGATAAAGTCCACCGGTATTCGCCAACTCCCGGGAAAGTGCATAATTCTGAAAGATTTTTGAAAGATTCCAAACTGTCAGACGTATTGAGAGCAGTGCGGTAGTGTAACGATGTCCGGGGACAGTTTGACGGCCGTTCCGTGAATGGTTGCGGATCGATTTAAACCGTATTGGTGGCAGCATTTATACCAGCCCTGCTCCGGTGGGGCGCGGGCTTTAGGGATATAGGGCTGAAAGGACGGGGCTGGTATTTGCCACAATTAGAAGGGTGATGACGATGGTTCCACAGGATTGACAAGGTGTTGGACACGGAGTCCTTATCCTTGCAAAGACGCCATCGGGAATATGCAGCCATGATATCCCAAAAACGAAGTGAATGGCCGCCAGCAGAACAGCAGGCGCGGATGCAGTCCAGTGCCCTGGAAGCAGCCGCGAACAGCATCATTCTGACGGACACAGCGGGAAAAATTCTCTTTGCCAACAAGGCTTTCTGCGCCATGACCGGCTATGCCGCGGAGGAGGTTCTCGGCAAGACCCCGAATTTCCTCAGGTCGGGCAAACACGATCCCGTTTTTTTCCGGGAACTCTGGGAAACCATCCTCACGGGCCGTGTCTGGCAGGGTGAATTGATCAACCGCCGCAAAGACGGGACCCTCTATCATGAGGAAATGACCATCACCCCGATTCAGGAGGCCAATGGAGAAATCACCCATTTTATCGCGGTGAAGGAAGACATCACCCGCCGGAAAAAATTCAAGGAACAATTGCATCACGTGCAAAAAATGGAGGCGATCGGCCAGCTCGCCGGCGGCGTCGCGCACGATTTCAACAATCTGCTCACGGTCATTCATGGCAATACGCAACTGGTGCTGATGGACGAACCCCAGCTCAAAGAGGAGAACCGGGAATGCCTTAAACAGGTTGCCGAGGCCACCGAACGCGCCGGCAATTTAACCCGCCAGTTGCTTGCCTTCGGCAGGAAGCAAGACATTCAATTTCAACCGGTCAATCTGAACGAGGTCATCGCCAATTTCACCAAAATGCTCAAACGGGTCATCGGCGAGCATGTTGCCCTGGAATGCCTTTACGCGAAAAACCTGCCGGCGGTGGATGCCGACGTGAGCATGGTCGAACAAATTATAATTAATTTGATCGTCAATGCGCGCGATGCCATGCCGGAAGGCGGATCCATCGTCGTCGCCACCGAGGCCGTCCAGATCGATAAGGCCTTCGTCGAAACCCATCCCGAAGCGCAACCAGGCCAGTTTGTGTGCATCACCGTCACCGACACGGGCTCGGGCATCTATCCGGAATATTTGCCGCGAATCTTTGAGCCGTTCTTCACGACCAAGGAAGCGGGCAAAGGCACCGGCCTCGGCCTGGCCATGGTCTATGGCATTGTCAAACAACATCAGGGATGGATTGAAGTCTCCAGCCAGTTGGGGCACGGAACCACATTCAAGATTTTCCTGCCCGCCAATGCTTGCAGCGAAATGAAACCATTGCCCGCCCCGAAGAAAACCTGCCCAGCCGGGGGTCATGAAAAAATCCTCCTGGTTGAGGATGATGCCGATGTCCGGATGGTGGCGCGCGATGTTTTGGAGGTGTCCGGCTACCAGATTTGGGAAGCGGCCACCGGTTTGGAAGCCCTGGCTGTCTGGAAGGCCCGCGAAACGAAGATCGATTTGCTCCTGGCCGATATCGTCCTTCCGGGCGGACTCAACGGCCGGGACCTGGCCGATAAATTAAAAAAAGAACGGCCCGGTCTGAAAGTGTTGCTGATGAGCGGTTACTGTGCAGACCGGCTGGGGAAAATTCAACTGAACGGCCATGTTCTGCACAAACCGTTTTCATTGGAACATCTGACCGAGACGGTGCGGACATGCCTGGACACGGCTTGACGGCTTCAGGCAGTGGACGTTCACTCCATCTTCAGCGCATTCCGCGCAGTTTGCAAAGCTTGGTGCATTTCAGCCGCCGTCGTATAGCGCTGTTTCGGGTCCGGCTGACAGGCTTTGAGAATGACATTGTTCAAGGGAAAGAAATCCGCCGGGTCGCTGCCAGCCTCCACCAGTGTCGTCGCAATTTCCGGGAAGTAGGCGGCTCCGCGGCCGGTGCTGAGCACATAGAGCACCATGCCCAGAGCATAAACATCCGCCTGGGGTGTGCCGGGGCGTTCCGGCGGCGGCGGCATATAACCGGGTGTGCCCACGAGGGTTCGTTCCTGGTCAAACGGCCGGATATCGGTGATCAGTCCCAAATCCGCCAGTTTGGGCTGGCCGTTTATGAAAATAATGTTCTGCGGCTTGATGTCGCGGTGCGTCAGACCCTGGCCGTGGAGAAACTGAAGCGCATCGGTCAGCGCCAGCCCAATCCGGACACATTCGCGAACCGGCAACCGGCGTCCATGGGAACGGGCACGTTCACTGACCAGGTCGCGCGGTCTGTAAGTTGAGGGTTCCCCTTCCCAACCCGGTTCCAACGGGTCTCCCAGTTCCATGACGTAATAAAAATACCCTTCCTGTTTCTCGCTGACGAATTCAACCTGCAACAGCCCGGGATGTTTGTCGGAAAAGGGCTGGTATTTTTTGATGCCGGTGAACTCGCGCTCGTACGGGTCGTTGTTTTCATTGAAATTTGCCAGATAAACCGCCTTCAGCGCCCGCCATTGGCCGACCTTGTTTCGAGCCAGCCAGACTTTTCCGTAGGCCCCCTCGCCGAAGGGCGGATTGAACAACTGGTAATCAGGCGCCTCGGGTATTTCCCCGACGGAAGAAGCCTTTTGGGGAAAAGACAGCGAAACGGAAACCATTCTTTTTTTGAACGCCTCGCGCACGCTCATTGCTCCCGCCCAGGCCAGGGCGCAGGGCGCCTGGCCGGCAACGATTACCAGCCATGGAAACCAGTAGTTGGTAAAATAACTGCAGGAAATGGCCCCGTACGCCACCAACAGGACAACCACGCCCGCAACGCCACAGGCCAGCAGCAGTCGTAACCGGCATAATCCTCCGCCGAGCAACAAGCCCGACACCACCAGCACCAAAGCCTCCAGCCATCCGGCCGGCCGGTGCAACCAATCGCCATTCACAAGGTTCAGGAAGGAGGTGAGCAGGATTTCCACCCCGCCGGTGGATTCGCCGGTCCAACCCGTGTACGGAGTGTTAAATTTGTCGGTTTTATCACTATCGGACACCGATGTTTGCGGCTCCGTGCCGACGAACACAGTCTGACCACGGAAATAATTTGTCGGCTGGTTCAGCGCAGTCTTGTAACTCATGCGTGTCCATGCGCCATCACGACCATAGTATCGCAACCACCGTTCCTGCGGAACTTCGCTTAATTGCGTTCCCGCCAGTTGCGCGGCGACCCACGGCAAACTCGGATATGGCCCTGGAGATGGGTACGGCCAATGTTGGCGCACAACCGAATCGTAACCCCTATCAAAGCAGGCGATGCCCCAATTTGTTCCGGCAGCAGCGAGAAACAATTCGGATGGCAGTGTTGGCTGTATCCCGCTCAACTTCTGGCCTTTGGTCTGGTACTCGATTGGCTTCTGCTCGGCCATCAACACGATGTGTTGTTGACGCCGCATCGCTTCGGCCAGGGCTTGGTCCGAAACCGGATCGTTCGTTTGCAGTTGCCGGAAAAAAGAGTCGAAGACCACGAGGGCGCAGCCGTCATCCGCCAGCCGGTTCAACAGCCGGGCGTGCAGTCCGCGATCCCACGGCTGTCCGCGTATTTGGTGGAATTGATCGTACGCCTCGTTGTCCATCAGGATCACGGTGACCCGGTTCGTGACTGTGTGTGCGCCAAAGGGGAATAAATAATCGTAGCTGGCGTTTACCCAGGGCTCGCCCACCGGCATTTTCCACAACAGGAGACCACAAAGGACTGCCAGCACCGCACCCGGCGCGGATTTAAACAATTCAAGTTGTTTGATGGCTTTGCCCTTCACCAATGCTTGAGCATAGGAAAAGGTCCGGAAGAAATCAGTGATTTTCCGGTTTGTTTTGAGCTGCCAGCCTCGACCCGCAACAGTGTCACGCTCCACCGAGACCCCGCCCCGATAATTTCCAATTTTCCATTCCCCGCCAAAGAATTATAAAATTAGAAATACTAAACAATCAGACTGTTTTCCCATCTATTTGATGTTCAGCCTACAATGGCTGAAAGATTGACCCGGGGGCCGCGTATTGCGGGTAAGTTTGCCGAAATGGTGAACGAACTGCTGTGTAGGATTCATGGGAAGGGCTGTCGGGACAGGGAATACGACAGCAATTAACCAAAACAATACCACAAAACCTATGAAAAAAATCATCCCTCGTATCCTCTCCCTGTCAGCCATCACCGGATTACTGGCCATGGCTGGAATTGCCGCTAAAGCACAAACGACCGATTCGCTTCTGGTCAGCTCGATTGATCAAGCAGCGTTTCCCCAAATTACCGTCCAGCCGGTGGATCAAACGGTTCCCGTCGGCGCCACCGTGACCTTGTCGGTGCAGGCAAACAACGCCGACAGCTATCAATGGTTGATCAATGGAGTACCCGCTGACGACCAAACCAACACCGCTCTCATCATTGCCAGTGCAAGGATTAGCGATGTGGGATATTATTCCTGCAATGTTTCCCTGACCGGCGGAGGCACGGTGCCGACCCGCTCCGCCAATGTGTGCGTTTATACGACTGGTTCAGGTGGTGTCGTCACCAAATCCAAATTGAGTGCGGCAGCGACCAGTTCGAGTACCATGACTCCTGCCATGCCAGGTGGTGGCCCCATTACTGTGTACGGCACTCCCCTAGCCAGCAACGGGTCGCAGGGTGGTTGCCCGGGAAAATATACGGGATACGTCCTCTATTCCAAATCGGTTTCCCAAGGCTGGGGATGGGCGCCTATTTCCGGCGTGAACCATACGGTTACCGACACCAATCGGACGGATACAAAAGTCCAATATATCGGCGCGTATGGCGATAACGGATGCGCTCAAACCACCATTTCAATTAATCCCACGTACAGCCCGGTTTACCAGTTTGCGATCTATTTTACCAATAATGTCCCGACGAATGCCTATCCCATGGTCCTGCTGACCGGGTTTAATCCTTAAACCCGTTCAAAAAAGTAGGAGCCGACGTAAGGAGGCTCTAAACCAATGCTTTTTTAGAGAAATTTGAGCCTCATTACCTCGGCTCCTACAAAAAATGAATATAAGAAACTGGGTTGAACCAAAGTTCAGCCCTGTTTTTTTAACTCTTCGCCAGCGCCGTAGCCGCGAAATCTTTGTAATTGGGCCATGCAATAACGAATAAACCACCGTAGGAGCGACATCATCGGAATATGCCGCGTATACGGTGCTACGCCAGAAAGCGCGCGGACGTAGCGGCGACTCGGCAGAGCGCCGCCATTTTAAGTTCGATCACGGCGGTCTGCCGACGCGCCGCTACGGGCAGAAGTTTGAGGATGCGGTCAAAATCCGCCCAAGACGCGGCTGTTTTGGTTGATTGATGTAGCGTCCGGCAGGCATCCGGTTGCACGAATTCCGCATCAGAAATTCAACCGCAAGCTTACGGCCAGGGTACGCGAGCGGGGAAGTTCGTTGTACAGGTTGAGCGGGTTTAAATTGTAATTTTGATCCGTGATGTTGAGCAACCCGAGCGTCATTTCGGCTTTTCGATGCAGAAAACGGTAACCGGCAAACGCATTGAGCTGCCAGAAGCTGTCGCCCGGCTCGCTGGGAGAGTAGCCGCTGTTGCTTTGACCGTACCAGTGGGCTTCAGGCTGGGCAAAGAAACCGCAGGGATGGTTGTAAACCATGAGCAAATCCACCTGGTTAAGAACGCCCTCTTGACGTTGATGCGGCGGTACGCCTGGAATGATATTCTGATCATCCACAAAGTTTTCACTCAAAACCGCCTCGCTCACCTGATAACGCGCGGTGAACGCCCATCGCTTGCCCACCAACTGGCTGGCCGTGAACAGGAGCGATTCCTCCCGATAATTCAAGTCCTCAGTCAGTCCGGACGACGGAACTGCGGGAGGATTCAGGAAGTTAAAACTGAATGCTCCCACCGTCTGGCCAACATCGGAATATAACAGGGCGCCGGAAACGCCGAGATAGGTTCCCGTGGAAAACTTCTGTTCCAGCGAGAATCCATACGTTTCGAAATTCGCCCCCGGAACCGGGCCGACCACCGATTCCGGAATAATGCTCCGGTAGGATTGGACGAAACCCGCCACCTGGGAAGGCTCCAGTTGATAGCTTTGCTCCAGGCTCGCACCGGACAGCGAGCGGGTATAAGCAAAACGGAAGGTGGTGCCGGCCAGCGGTGTCCAGATCAAGCCAGCC
>Ga0265337_1001609_pt1 | contig 11005 bp, 9 predicted proteins | sample 42122metaG_FD_192441 | JGI IMG/M metagenome (GOLD analysis project Ga0265337, IMG submission 192441) | Rhizosphere microbial communities from Carex aquatilis grown in University of Washington, Seatle, WA, United States - 4-21-22 metaG | ecosystem: Host-associated > Plants > Roots > Rhizosphere >... | reverse complement strand
TAGCAGCCGCCCTTGTGATGTTAGCATAAACTTCAATACCAATTCTCCCGAAAACGGCATATGAGTCACCTTCTGATTCGCGAATTATGCAGAACAAGGATTACTTGTCAATGGAAGTGTCCTAAACTTAGACATAATGATGTTCCAACCAAAGCGTCTAATGCGTCCACGCTTTCGTGACGCCCGATTTGAAACGCATGAATGTATTGGGCAGTCAGAACCGAATGACGCTTAGTTAAGGCGTATATCTCCGTACCACAGAGACTTAGCCACCAGTGAACGACGAAACCGGGTTACGGCCACCCCGAAGCCACCCTGAAGCCATCTGGTAGCCAACCGGTAGGCACCCGGAAGCCACCCTCAGGCTACCCCGAGGCTATCCCGAGGCTACCCCGAGGCTACCCTGAGGCTACCCTGAGGCTACCCCATAGCCTCTCCAAAGCTTCTCCAAAGTTTAAAAGCCACTCAAGAACTCTCTCCTCGCACAGTAACTTAGATGACGGGGTTGAAACCTCCCCGGACAATGCACCAGAGCTAGGCGAAGCAAAGAAGGATAGGAGGCGCGCTGCCTGCCTGATTATTTTGAATACGCCTATTGAATTCCACGGGCAGAGTTCTATAGTTCGCATCGTTCTGAAGTAATGGAAACGAGCAACTCGACCGATGGCAACGCGCTCTGGGACATCCAGGCGGCGCGCAATTTGTACAACATTCATCGTTGGGGCGCCGAATACTTTGATATCAACGAAGCCGGGCACGTCGTGGCCAAGCCGCTGCGCGATGCCGGCGCCTCGGTCGAGTTGACCGACGTGATCGAAGAAGCGAAGGCGCGCGGGCTGAAGTTTCCACTGTTGATTCGATTCCAGGACATCCTGCGCCACCGCGTCGAGTCGATCAACCTGGCGTTTCGCAACTCCATCGCTGAGTTCAACTATCAGGGCAAGTATCGCGGCGTGTTCCCGATCAAGGTCAACCAGTTGCGCGAGGTGGTTGAAGAGATATTGGATGCCGGCAAGCCGTTTGAGTTCGGCTTGGAAGTAGGCAGCAAGCCGGAGCTGTTCGCCGGCCTGGCCCTCCAGAACCAGATGGGCAGCCTGATCGTATGCAACGGGTACAAGGATGCCAATTTCATTCGCATGGCGCTGCTCGGCACCAAGTTGAACAAGAAGGTGATCATGGTCGTCGAGAAACTCGAAGAGCTGCGCCAGATCATCACGCTGTCCCGGCAATTCGGCGTGGAACCCCTCATCGGCATCCGCGCGCGCCTCTTGAGCCGGAGCACCGGCAAATGGGCGGAGAGCGCCGGCGAGAACGCCAAGTTCGGTTTGAGCACTACTGAGCTGCTGACGGCCACCGAAATGCTCAAGGCGGAGAAGCTTGGCCACTGCTTCAAGCTGCTCCATTTCCATATCGGTTCACAGGTGCCGGACATTCTCATCATCAAAAAGGCTGTGCAGGAGGCTTCGCGGTTTTACGCCAAGCTCTACAAGATGGGGTTTCAGATCGAATACCTCGACGTCGGTGGCGGTCTGGGCGTGGATTACGACGGGAGCCGGTCCGCCTTCGACAGTTCCACGAACTACACGCTTCAAGAATACGCCAACGACATCATTTATTACGTCGCCGATGTCTGCAACACAGAGCAGGTGCCGCATCCAAACATCATCAGCGAAAGCGGCCGGGCCATTGTCGCCCATCACAGCGTGTTGATCGTGGAGGTCTTTGGGGCGATCGAAAAGAGCCGGCTGGCCGAACACGCCGAGTGCGCCGAGAACGATCCCCCGCTGGTGAAGGAATTGATCGACATCCGGAAGAACCTGCTCAAATCGAACAAGCTGGAGGCGTATCACGACGCGCTGGAGCGGAAGGAAGACGCGCAGCACATGTTCACGCTGGGCATGATGGATCTGCCGGAAAAGGCCAAGATCGAGGAGCTTTATTGGGGGATCAGCCGCGAGGTCGTCGAGAGCTTCAAAGGCCAGGCCTACGTGCCGGAGGAAATCCGCAAGCTCGAGGACAGCCTCGGCGACCAGTACCTCTGCAATTTCTCGGTGTTCCAATCGCTGCTCGATAACTGGGCGCTCGGCCAGTTGTTCCCGATCATGCCGGTCAGCCGCCTCAACGAACGTCCCACGCGCGAAGCTACGCTGGTCGATATCACGTGCGATTCCGACGGGCAGGTCAACAAGTTCATTGACCTGCGCGACGTGCGCGACACGCTGCCGCTCCACCAGCTCAACACCAACGGCAACGGCCAGCCGGAGCCCTACTACCTCGGCTTCTTCCTGATGGGCGCCTACCAGGACATCATGGGCGACCTGCACAATCTGTTCGGCCGGGTCAACGAGGTCCATGTGTTCCTCGAACCCGACGAGCCCGCCGGCTATTACGTTGAAGAGATCATCGAGGGCAGCACCATTGTCCAGTGCCTCGCCTCGGTCCAGTACGACGAGAATGAATTAAAGCGGCAGATGAAGGCCCAGATCGACGAGGCGATCAAATCCGACCGCATGAAACCCTCCGAAGCCATGCGCCTGCTTGACGATTATGAGCGCGGGTTAAAGGAGTACACGTACTTGAGTTTCTAGTTGCCGGACCGGACCAAACTCAAGCATGCCTGACCCCGCACCCAACGCAGAACTGTTGCGGTCGCTCGGCCGGCTGGTGCGGGGACTCTCGGCCCTGTTCTGGGGGCTCCCGATCACCCTCATCGCCTGCTTCTACACGGCCAAAGGCGACTGGCTGAAACCGTTCGGCATTGTACCGCCTCTGGTGACCACCGGCTTGCTGGCCTACGGCTTGTGGCAACTGGGCGATTTCCAAAAGCAGGAGCGCGTTTGGCGCGCCGCGCTCGACCGCGCCAGGGTTCTCAGCGTCATCAACCTCGGCCTCAGTCCTTTCCTCTATTGGTGGAACAGGCTCCCAGCCAACACCTTCTTTCTGGCCATGGTTATGACAATTATCGTCTCCGCTCTCCTGTTCCTCGCGAGCCTGAACCAGGTGCTGCAGCGCCTCGGCGCAATGCTGCCGGACGAAGGGCTGCGACTGGAAATCCGGCAATTCACCAAACTGAATCTTAACCTGCTGTTCGCCACGGTCATACTCGCGCTGCTTTACCTCGGGCTCGGACAGCTTTACACGCCGCCGTTCTGGCTCGGTTTAGTGATGACCGTGATCGAGCGCGGCAGCTTATTGTTCCTGATTCTGCTCGTGCTCCTGCCTTTGGCCATGACCATGGCCCTGCTCTGGAAGACCAAGGAAGTCATCCTCGAAAGCGTCTTCGGCGCGCACCGGTGACGCCCTCCGGCGATTTCAGTTCACCCGCTCCGCCACCTGGTAGCGGAACATCCGCTTCTTCATCCAACGCACGGCGAGCAGATCGTAAAAGGACGCGAACAGCCGGTTCCACACGCCGTAATGGGTTTGACCGGCGAAGCGCGGGTTGTTGGTCACGCTGATCTCGGTCACGGTAAAACCCTCAATCTTGAACAAGGTCGGGAGGAAGCGGTGCATGCCCTTGAAGAACTTCAGGTTCTCAATGCACTCGCGCTTGAAGGCCCGGTAGGTGCAGCCGGCATCGCTGATCTTTTCGTCGGATAGTTTGTTCCTCACCCAGTTGGCAATGCGGGAGGAGGCGACGCGAATGAAGTTGTCCCCCTTGCCGCGTGTCTCGACCCGCGTGCCGCAGATACAGTCAAAGCGCTTGAGAGGCTCCAGGAACTTAGGCAGGTCCTTGGGGTCGTTTTGCAAGTCCGCGTCAAGCGTGAACAGATACTGTCCGCGCGCGACTTTCAAGCCGGCCCACATGGCCGCGGATTCGCCGCAGTTGAACGCGAAGCGCTGCACGCGAATTCGCGGGTCGCTCCTGGCCAGTTCCTTTAGAATCTCCCAGGACTTATCTTTGCTGCAGTCGTCGGTAATGATGACTTCGTAGGCCAGCTTGAGCTGGTCCACTGCCGCGCGAATCGCGGTGACCAACGGACGCAGGTTGTCCTGCTCGTTGTAACACGGAATGACGAGGCTGAGAATTGGGGCGCTGTCCATCACTTCTTCCCGCAAAACGCGGCAATGGCGTCGCAGACCTGGTCAGCGGCATCGAGCCCCATCTCACCGTGAATCGGCAGCGAGAGAATCTCTTTCACTATCTGCTCGGTGCGCGGGAGTTTAGGGATGAAAGGGAACAAGCCCGTGACCGCCGGCTGAAGATGGTTCGGTTTCGGGTAATGGATGCCCGTGTCGATATTCCGCTCCTTCAGGAACTTTTGCAGGTCGTCGCGGCGCTCGCAGCGGATGACGTACATGTGATAGACGGCCTTCGCCCACTCGCGCTCGGGCGGGGTCTGGACGATGCCCTTGAGGCGCTCGTTGTAGCGAGCGGCGATCCTGCGCCGGTTGTCGTTGAAGCCGTCAAGATGCTTGAGCATCACGCGCCCAATGGCGGCGTTGATCTCGTTGAACCGCACATTGTAGCCCGGGAACTCGTGATCGTATTTACCCTGGCGTCCATGGTTCCGCAGCATGCGAAGCCGGTCGGCCATCTGGGTGTTATTCGTCGTGATGCAGCCACCGTCTCCCAGAACGGTGAGGTTCTTTGACGGGAAGAAACTGAATGCGCCGAAGTCGCCGATGCTGCCGACGGTCTTGCCCTTGTATTTAGCACCTTGGGACTGCGCGCAATCTTCGATCACCCACAGATGATGCTTCGCCGCAATCGCCATCACCCGATCCACATCGACGGGGTGGCCGTAGATATACACGGGAATGATGCCCACCGTGCGCGGCGTAATGGCAGCCTCGACCTGGTCGAGGTCCATCACATAGGTATCATCGACGTCCACGAACACCGGCCGCGCGCCCAAATGAATGAGCGGTTCCATCGTGGGAAAGGCCGTGTGGCTGGGCACGATGATCTCGTCCCCCGGCCCGACCCCCTGAAGCTGGTGCAGCAGATAGACAATCATCGTCCAGGAAGTGCCGAGGACGCATTGCTTGGTGCCGGTGTAAGCCGCCAGCTCAGACTCAAAGGCCTGGCATTCCTTGCCCAGGATGTATTGCCCGGAACGGATGGCGCGGAGGGCGGCCTCCTCGACTTCCGAGTTCACGAAACATTTCGATAACGTTATCTTTTGCATAAAGGGTTAAAGGGATAATCCGCGAATTACGCGAATTTGCGCGAATTGATTCGGGAAATCATTTCAGTTCGACCGTTCGCCCAGTCTTCGCGGACTCCAGGGCGGCTTCGAGCACGCGGACCGAGTCAACGCCTGCGGCTCCATCGGCGCGCGGCGCTTTGCGCGTCTGGACGGAATCGACGAAAGCACGCAGCTCGGCCAATAGCGGTTCCTCGGGCGGGCTTTCCACCTGGTGCAACGTTCCTTCGATGGCCTTGAAATCGTTGCCCTCTTTGACGTGGCGGTTGGCGAACGTCTTGATCTTGTATTGCGACACGTTGTAGTCGCACACCGCGCTGAGTTCGCCGCCGATGACCGTGACTTCGCGGAATTTGCCAGGCAGAAAGTAATTCGTCTCGACCGTCGCCCAAGTCACGCCCGGGTCGCCCTTGTATTCTAGTGAGAGGAGCGAGGCGTCTTCCATGCCCCGGCCCAGGAAGTCTTGCGTAACGGCAAACACACGCGCGGGCGTTTTGCCCATGAAGTAATTGAACAAGTCCACGAAGTGGATGGCATCGGCGAACATAACACCGCTGTCGTTGCGCGGGCGTTTAAAGCCGCTGAAGTTGCTGCGCAGGATTTGCACCCGCCCAAACTGCCCGGCGTGGATCGCGTCGCGCAGCCATTGCGACGCCGGGTCGAATCGGAAGATATGTCCCACCTGCAGGATGCGCTTATGCTTCGCAGCCAAATCTGTCAGCTTCTGCGCCTCGTTCGAAATGAGCGTGATGGGCTTCTCCACGAAGACGTCTTTGCCGGCTTCGAGGAACTCCTTGCAGATCGGGAAATGCGTCTGTGCCGGGGTAACTACTACTACACAGTCCACCTTGCTGACCCAATCCTTGTAATTGGTCGTGAGGCGTGCGTCGGGCAGGCCGAGCTTGCGCGCCGGCTCCAGCCGTTTGGAATCCACTTCGGCCACGTAGAGTTCGACCGGCATCGCATTGAGGTTGCGGAGGTGGTTGACACCCCAGCGACCCAGGCCTAATAGCAAAACTTTCGTCATCGGGAATTCCTGCGCGTCGTGATTATTGAACCTGGCCAGGGAAGACGCCATTCCCCCGCCCGAGCGCATTGGCAGAAACGCCATGCGCCGCGCATTTTTCCAGCAAATCACCCAACCCGGCAAGCGAAAACCGGGAAGCCGCGTCAGTTCAGCAGCCGATACCAATTATCCCGCTGGTGGGGCTCGTAGCCGAGCTCACTGATGAGCCGTCGCATGTCGGCTACATCCATGCGAAACGTGGTGCCAGCCTGGGAGACCACGTTTTCCTCGATCATGATGCTCCCCAGGTCATTTGCGCCGAACTTCAGGGCAACCTGGCCGATCTCCTGTCCTTGCGTCACCCACGAGCTCTGCACACTCGGGAAATTGTCGAGGTAGATGCGCGACAGCGCCTGGGTCCGCAGATACTCGTGCGCGCCCACGGTTGGCGCGTGCAGCTTCGTGTGCTCGGCCTGGAAGGTCCACGAAATAAACGCTGTGAAGCCCTTCGACTTGTCTTGCTGCGCGCGCACGCGTTCGAGGTGCTCGATGCGGTCTTCCACGGTCTCGACGTGGCCAAACATCATGGTCGCCGATGAATTCAGCCCAAGCCGATGCGCGACGTCCATGACCGCCAACCAGTCATCGCTCATTGCCTTGAGGGGCGAAACGCGCTGGCGCACGCGGTCCACCAGGATCTCGCCGCCGCCGCCCGGAATGGACCCCAAGCCCGCAGCCTTGAAATCCCCGATGATCTTCTCCAGCGGCTCCTGAAAGACCTCGCGGAAGTGGACGAACTCGCTCGGACTGAAGCCGTGGATGTTGACCTGCTGGAACTTGCCCTTCATGTGTGCGAGCAAGTCCAGATACCACTGCTTGGTAAGCTTCGGATGATGCCCGCCTTGCAGCAAAATCTGCGTCCCGCCTAGCGCCAGCGTTTCCTCGATCTTCTTGTCCATCTCCTCCAGCGTGATGACGTACGCGTCGTCATCCTTCTCCGTCCGATAAAAGGCGCAGAACTTGCAGTACACGTTGCAAACGTTCGTGTAGTTGATATTCCGATCGACGATGTAGGTGACGATTTCGTTGCCTCGCCCGTCGTAGGCGCCAGCCCGGGCGAGTTGGCGCCGGCGGTCAGCGAGTGCGCCGAGTTCTTCGAGCGGCAGATGATAAAGCCGCAAGGCCTCAGTCTGGCTGATGCGCTGCCCATCCAGACTTTCTGCAGCAGTTCGTCCAATGACGCGTCGTAAATCACGCTCGCAACCTAACGGAGCCCGGCCCGCAAGACAAGTGAGTGGCGGTGGGACCTTGCCTGGCCCGCCGTTTTCACCTGATGAAGCAAAACCTGCCCCGAAGTTGCAGCCGTGAGTTTAGAGTCGGAGCCCTGTGTCTCTCCTGAAGCCGTTGCCCGCCCCAAAGGCAGGCAGAAATAGGCGGCAATGGATCGACAACCGCTAAATAACGCGTGTACAACCGAAATACAACCGAGATACAACGGAACAACAACCGAACAACAACGGACTGCCACGGGATCTCCTCCAACGTAGGGCCATATCCACACGCTAAATACACGCCGGCGGTTGAGCCGTTCTGCCGCTCCGAGTCAAACGTGTCTCCGCGGTTCGTTTGCCACCTCCACTGTGGCTGCGGCGTCCTTCAGCCTGGATCCACTCGGCCGGCCGACTGGCAGGCTAACCCTTCAGCAATGCCTCGGCGTGCTTGCGGGCGGCGTCAGTTTGGCCGCCCAGCATACGGGTCAGCTCCGTGACGCGTTCCTTCGCGCTAAGGAGGGTGATCTCAGAGGTGGTGCGGCCGCCCTTGGTTTGCTTGGAGGCCAGGTAATGGGCGGACGCAGGCGCGGCCACTTGCGGCAAGTGCGTGATGCAGAGCACCTGACGCTTCTGCGCAATCTGCTTCATCTTTTCGCCGACGGCATTGGCCGTCTCGCCTCCGACGTTGGCATCCACCTCGTCAAACACGAGCACGGGAATCTGGTCCTCGGCCGCCAGCACGGTCTTCAGGGCCAACATAACGCGGGCCAGCTCGCCCGAGGAAGCGATAGCGCGCAAGGGGCGGGCGGGCTCGCCGGGGTTGGGAGCGAATTGAAATTCGATGGTATCCAAACCGTGAAACGTGAAACGCGAAACGTGAAAAGCGGGGTCGGTCGCGTCCAGCGTGGTCAGGGCGATGTCGAGGCGGCTTTGTTTGAAGCCGAGGTCGGCGAGCTGTTTGCTGGCGGCCTTGCTGAGCTGGGGGATGACTTTGCGGCGTTTGGCGGACAGGGCCTGGCCGGCGCGCCATAGTTCGGCCTCAAGCTTCTGGAGTTCGGCATTGAGCCGGCCCAGTTCGGCATCGCGCTGTTCCAGGCTTTGGAGCTTGCGCCGGGCCTCCTCACCGAATGAGATGACCTCAGCCACAGTGGCGCCGTATTTGCGCTTGAGGGAGTGGATAAGGTTGAGGCGTTCTTCGAGCTCCTGGAGCCGGGCGGGGTCAATGTCGGTCTTGTCCGAGTAATGTGAAAGCTCCGCCTGGAGATCGCGCAGCGCGGCTACGGCTTGCTCGTGCAGGGTCAGCAACGGGGCCGCCGAGGCGTCGACTCGCTGCAACTCCTGCAAAGTGCGGCCGATGGTGCCGGCCTGGGTAAGCAGCGAAGTTTCGTTCTCGCTCAATAAATCGAGCGCGGTCTGGCTGAGCTGCAGCAGCTTGGCAGCGTTGCTGGCACGCTTGTAGTCTTGCTCCACCTGTGTCTCCTCATCCGGCTGGAGCCGGGCGGCGTCAATCTCGCCAGCCTGAAAGCGGAGCAGGTCAAGCTTCTGGGCATAGGTCTTCTCATCAACGATCAGCGCGGCCTTCTCGGCGTCGAGCGCTGCGCGCCGGCGGACGAGGTCGGCGAAGGCCTCGCGCTCGGCATCGAGGTTCCCAAAGGCGTCCAGGATCGCGAGCTGCCGGGCTGGGTGCAGCAACGACTGATGCTCATGCGGCCCGTGAATATCCACTAGCCACTCGCCCAGTGCCGCGAGGATGTTCAGGGTCGTCGGGGAGCCGTTGATGAACTGACGGTTGGTGCCAGAGCTGGTGAAGGAGCGCTTCAGGATAAGCTGGTGGTCGGCGCAAGGTTCGAGGCCGTTTTCCTCCAGGAATGATTGGAGCGGCGCCCGGAGCCGGGCGATATCGAACGCGGCCTCGACCGAACAGCTCTCGCAGCCACTCCGAATGAGGGTGCGGTCGGCCCGCTCGCCCAAGGCGAGGTTCAAGGCGCCAATGAGCATGGACTTGCCCGCGCCCGTTTCGCCCGTGATGACGTTGTAGCCGGGTTGCAGCTCGAGCGTCAGGTCAGCCACGAGGGCGAGGTTCTTGATGCGCAGGATCGTCAGCATATCGCAGTTCCGAGGCTGAATTTGGCGGTTAAGCCTGTAATGGGCAAGCTTGCTGTCGCCGTCTGCGTTTGCTAAAGTGACTATATGAAAAGCGCGGTCGCAGAGATTACCCGAATTTCCCACTTGTTGCCGCCTCGCAAGAAGGCGCAACTCCTGGACTTCGCGCGAGCCCTGCAATCGGGGCTGGGACCTTCGCCGGTGGCCAAACCCAAACGCAGCGACGACGAATGGGAAAAGATCATCAATGACCCAACGCCCAAACCGAAACTGGCCGCCAAGCTTAAACAACTTGAGCGACTGGCCGCTGAGGGCAAAGACGAGCCCATGGATTGGGATCGCTTGTGATCAATCGGACGTTCCCGGAGTTTTGGCGGCGTTTCGATCGTTTGCCGGCCGGAATACAGGCCCAGGCCAGAGAGTCTTTCAGGGTATTTCGCAATAATCCCCACCAGCCTTCGCTCCGGTTTAAACCACTGAAAGGTCACGCCAACGCCTGGTTGGTCGGGATCGGTCTCCACTATCGAGCCGTGGCCCTGAGGACAGGCGATACGGTGCGCTGGTTTTGGATCGGCAGTCACGCGGACTTCGACAAAGAGTTCTCGTAAGCATTTTCCTCTATTCTCTTCATGGCATTCTCCTTCATCTTTCTCGGCTCGGGCACATCGCAGGGCGTGCCGATCATTGGCAAAGAATATCCGGCCGCGTTCCTGGCCAACCCGAAGAACCATCGCACGAGGCCATCAATCTACGTGGCGACGGAGCAGACCAAGCTGGTTGTGGATACCACGCCCGAATTCCGCATCCAGATGCTGCGCGAGAGGATTTGCTGGCTCGACGCGGTGCTGTTCACGCACTCGCATGCTGACCATATCATGGGCCTGGATGACTGCCGCCGTTTCTGCGACCTGCGCGGGGGCAACGCGCTGCCGATCTATACCAACGAACCAACGATGAACGATCTGAAGCGCGTGTTCCAATACGCGTTCCAGGATATGCCGTTGTCGAAGGGGTATTTCATTCCCGAACCACACGTCATTACCGGCCCGTTCAAGCTCGGGGATTTGGACATCGTCCCCTTGCGGCTGCCGCATGGGCCGGTGGAAACCTGGGGGTATCTCTTCGTGCAGCAGGGCCGGAAGCGACTGGCATACATGAGCGATTGCAAAGCGGTGCCGGCGGAGGCGATGGACCAGATCCACGGAGTGGAGGTGGCGGTGCTGGACGCGCTGCGCAGGATGCCGCACCACACGCACATGTGCCTCGATGAGGCGCTGGCCGCGGCGCGACGCATCGCCGCCCCCCACACGTATTTTACACACCTGACGCACGATTATGACCATGATGCGGCGCAGGCGGAACTGCCGCCCGGGGTGGAACTGGCGTATGATGGGTTGCGGGTGGAGTGTGGGGGATGAGGCGTGAAACGTGAAACGTGATGCGTGAAACGTCAGAGCGGTTGAACGAAACTGGAC
>Ga0265337_1001608_pt1 | contig 11022 bp, 8 predicted proteins | sample 42122metaG_FD_192441 | JGI IMG/M metagenome (GOLD analysis project Ga0265337, IMG submission 192441) | Rhizosphere microbial communities from Carex aquatilis grown in University of Washington, Seatle, WA, United States - 4-21-22 metaG | ecosystem: Host-associated > Plants > Roots > Rhizosphere >... | reverse complement strand
ATGGCAAACTGCCCTTGCGGATCTACGCTGGCACTTTCCACGAAGACGATGCCACTCCCCCGGGCCCATATGATTATGGCCTGGATCAAGGCTGAGATGGAACGTCGAGGCATGAAGCACGCTGAACTGTCAGATTACCTGCGCGACGAGGTTAGGAAGCAGATCTTGGTTGAACCGACTCGAAAAGCCGCAACAGGTTTAAAAGGGCTGCGGGTTCACAAACACCGGAGCTAGGATCCATGCGCGCCTCTCCGATTGCGCGGCCGCGGCCGAGACATTAAGCGGTCCTTTTTGAAGTAGGGCCGTCAGATCGGCGGGCCCATGTGCCTGCACTTTTCTACACTCCTATTTCTGCACTCTATTAAAATTTGAAGCAAAAATAGGAAAGAATGGGATAGGAGGGGCACGTCTCCTAGACCATGTTTCCTTCTGAAAGTAAGATTGGGAAAGATTGCGAAAGGTTTAGCAATGACGCTGATGCGTCTTTGCAGACCTCGGCCATGCCACTTGGCTGGCGCGCACTGTTCCAACCCACAGTGAACGAGAAGAAATGCGGTTTGCAGAAGAAGGCCTGACAAACAATTCCGTCGGCGGCCGAATTCCACATCCCTCATGCAATTCGAAGCCACTAAACGGCAAATCGACCAAGCGCCCGAAAAGGGGCCTTCCGAAGACCTGCGCATCGGGCCGATCTGATGGGGCGTTGCCTTGGCGGCGGACTTCGGGTGCAACCCAATCCCTGTAACGTCGCACCCGGGGTCGCTATATCGGCTATTCGCCCCTTCACGGGGACTGCTACTTCGTGCCGCGAGGAGTTTCCTGATCTTTGTCGTCCATGGTAACACTCCTTCTTTCATTGGAGCGTCACCCATTTATTCCACTATTGTGTGTCTATGATCTGGTAGTTAGCAAACTCGCTTCCGGATCGCGCGGTCAGGCCCTCAATCGGTACCCGGCCTTGGCGATCCACCCGGTGGCCTGAACGACCGCGAAAGCCAGGACAAGGGATCCTATCACGGTCGCAGCCGGTGACAGGGCATGATAGAAAAATACGGATTCGGCGACACGCTCGCCCGCGAGACCGATGACGAGGTAAAGGAACGGGTGAAGCAGGTAGGCAAGGAGGGGATTGGCGCCGGCGGGCTGAAAGATGCGACTCCAGCGGCGTTGGCCGCGCACATCAATCAGCCAGTAAAGGAACGCCCAGGCCGCTGTCGTGATCGCGGAGCAATACATGCACCACGAGGGCGTTGCCCGGATTTTGTTGATGCCAAAGGGGGCATCCAGGACCACGCCGAGGAGGAACAGGCCGAGCGAGAACGAGAGCGCCCAGCGCAGCCGATGCGCCGGTTCCACCACGTCGGAGCCCTCCGAAAGGATCGAGCCCAGGCAACACCCCGCCACGGAGATGGATGCCAAGGATCCGAGCTCACCCCCGATGCCCACGTGCCCATTCACCCAGCCAAATCCGGCTTCAAGAGCGGCGACGCCGGGCGTGGCCCACGCCAGCCACGTGCGCGACGCGAGCTGGCCCGGGAGATCCGACCTAGCCGCCACGTAAAGCAGCACAAGCCAACCGGTGGCTCCCACCAGCCATTCCCTCCGCCTTCCAAGAACGAGATAGACGAGCGACGCGACAAGATAGGCCCATGCGATCAACCCGAGGATCCCCCACCAGGAATGCCTCAGCCAAATCGTGTCTGAGGGATCCCAAAGGGGACCCAGAATGAGGGCTTTGCCCTCCGAAGTGCGATAGGCGAGCGCGAGGGCGACCAAGGAGGCCGCGCCCAGGATCTTACCCCCAAGGAAGAGGGTTCGGCGACGGCCGGGTTCGGCTGGAACAACGGAGAAAGCGAGGAACATGGAGACATACGCGAGCGTCCCCCAAAGGGCGCGGGCCCAAGGCTCATACTCCTCCATGTTGACCATGATGACGCCCATGGTCAGCAGGGTCCCGACTCGCAGGAGCACCTTCCGCAGAAGCTGCATGCGCGTCTGCCCGGCCGCCAGCACTCGGCCCATTGCGAGCGGAACGGACATGCCGGCAATGAATAGGAAGGCCGGGAACACCAGGTCTGGGAGCCTCATTGCGTCGGCGTCGATCTTCACGTGTTTGAGCAGTATCGGGGCCTGGGGGGTTTCGCCCAAGTCGTTGACGAAAATCATCAGCATGATGACCAGTCCGCGAAGGGCATCGACTGAGGCAATTCGCGGAAGCACGGTTCCAGATTGGGATTTGGCTTCGAGCATGGGCATTGGGGAGTACGGGTAGGGCAGGCATGAAGCAGGCTGCGCAGCACGCCCGGGGGGTGGAATCACCGTACCGAGTCTGTGGGCCATTGAGCAACAAGGTTCAGACGGACTGGGTGCGGTCCATTGTAAACCCGTCTTCTGCCGAAAAGTCCTTAAGGCGGAAATTTTATCGCTATGAAAGTGGCGAGGGAAAGCGTGATCGGGCCGGTAGCCGGGTCCATCGTTAGGAAAGCGGAAGCGGCGTGCTGGCACCGCCGAGCCTGACTGTTCTGAATTTTCTGAGCCGGCGGAGCGTGGTAGGAACGAACACCGGATGGGGCTCGAATCCCAATCCCGCCCAGATAGCGAGCATCGCGGCCTTGGTCGGGGCATTCAGCCTCGCATCCGGCAGTGCGGACAGCGCCGTGGTGGTTAACCTGCCAGCAGGTGCCTACACGGCAGAGATTTCTGGGGTCAATAATACGACAGGAGTCGCCTTAGCTGAGCTCTATGAGGTGCCGTGATTGTTTCTGGGCGGGAGATGCATATCGGAATCTGGCGTGCTTAACCGTGAATCCAATGGCCTCCAGACGCCCAGCCACAAGACCCGCTTCGTGGGCGCTCCCACAATAGATCAGAGAGGAGTTTTCTGGAGTAGCTTCGGAAAGAAGTTTGGCCGCCAAGAGAGCATTCATGTCAGGAACGTTCTCTACCAAGGCAGCGGTGGCGGCCTCATTCCCCATAGAAATGGGGCGAAACACTGAGACTTCGTAATCTTTATGATCTGCCATAGTGCAAGGGGGGCGCTTATTGGGGTTGATGTAGGAGCTCTGTAAGCAGTTCGAGGCAAGGACGCCCATCAGAACGGGTTGTCGCGATGCGGAGCTAGTCGAAGATCGGCGCCGCTTTGCGAGGGTGGCCCCCTTCGGAGATGCGCTTCGATTCGGGATCTGAGCTTCAATGGGCTCACCTGCTGGACATAACATATGATCCGGGGAGCCCGCATCGCTCCTTCCGCCGTCTGCCTTTCGAGCCATGGCCGTGTTTGTAGGTACTTTTGAGCTCGTGGCGGCCTGCCTGCGAATCAACCCTCGGGTGATGCACATTCCGGGGTTTTGGCGGCGTCCTTTGCGCTGTGCGACATTCATGCTCGGTCCTTTGATTGCCGCAGCCGCGTGCCGAGGCATGGAGGCAAGGATGGTCTACGCCATCACTGAGGAAGGTGTCACCTTGAGGCAGCCCGAGGGACAGACTTCGCCCGTCGCAGCCAATGCATCGTCAAAGTCCCGCACAGAACGCAAGGAGGGTCGACTGACCGTCACCCTGGGCGATTCCTATTTCGAAGAAGAAAGGGCCGACGGATCGGTCCGGTATAATTTTCGATCGAGGCGCATCCTCTTGCGGGATCCGCGGAAGGCGAATTGGACAAGCTACCCTCTGTACAGCGACCTTGGCTTCCGGCTGATGGAGTACCAGAACAGGGTGATGCTGGGCCGGGCGCTTGCGGCGGGGGGAATCAAGGAGACCTCGATCGCCAGTATGGGTGACACTTTCGAACTCGAGACCCTATTCTGCCTTCGGTTTCCGGGCGACCGTTCGAAGCCCGTGGACGGCCTCACTCGGAAGGTGCTGGCAGACGGGACGTGGTCCTACGTCAGAAACGCCGACGAGGTGGCGGGATTCAAGGCTTCGGCCTACAAGGTGCCGGAGCAGCTGCGGGCAACCTATGAGAAATGGCTCATTTACCGTTCACGGATTCATCCGCAGATCCGCCGGGAAATCGTGGAAGCTGGCGCCTTCCCGCTGCTCCTGCGCACCCACTGGCACAACACCGGTGAGACCGGGGTGACAACCCTTCTCTTGAAGGATTCCGGCACAATCGAGGGTAGCCCCCACACACCCGACCCGGCTCTCGAGGCGCTTCCATTTGCCGAAGGTGATTTGCTAAAGGCCCTGCTTTCAAGCCGCGACCCGAAGGTCAGGGCGGAACGCGGGACCCTGGACGCGGCGGTGCGGCTAGCGGACGAGGCTGTTGCACGGGGCCGGCCGCTCGACGGACTCCTCGGGCTCCTTGAAATCCAGTTTCAAGGGGGATACGACACCGCACCCGCCCTGCAGCAGCTTCACGCCCAATTCTCGCAGGATCAGGAATGCACGCGCTTCATTGCGTCGCTGAGGCAATCGAGCAGGACGGAGTGCGAGGTGGGCCTGAAGGTGCTGCGTGGGATTGACCGAAAGGGCCTCACAAAAGGCTACATTTTGGATGTCCACATCGGCGACCAGCTCTCGAGCCTCGGCCAGAGCAAGGATGCCGAAGCGGAGTTTCTGTCCGTCCTGCAGCTCAACCCGCTGCTTGCGGGTCCGTGGAATGACCTGGGACAACTCTACTACCGGCGATACGACATGCCCAAGGCATGGCTTTGCTGGGACGCGGGCCGCGGCGTTTGCCCGTCTCATCCGATGCTCCAGGGAGTAACGAAGCTCGAGGGGCGCATGCAGAACGACTTTCCCGAGTACTTCATGCAATAGCCGGGCTGCGTCAATCGGGGCTCCGACATACCGAGGTCAACGAGACAATTGCGCACAACTCTTACGGGTAAAATCGCCTCTATGCCGACCTAGGCGTCGTGTTCATTCGTGACGCCGGCGCTTGTGCCCGGTGCAACCTAACGTGCGCAACGTCGCACCGGAGGGGGCTGCGGGTGTCGGCTTCCAACGGGACGCACCCAAGAGGGGCCCCACTGCGGTCAGTTCCCAAGGCCTGTGAGCTTAATGGTGACGGACAAAGCTCCTGGTTCCCTTGAATTCAGGCATGGGCGACTCCGCTTCGAATGCTACACTTGATCCTCGGTGAAGCACCAGCTTATGGGCGGTTGCAAACGGACTGACCTTTCCTTCCATGGCCGGGACCGTGGTCCTGGCAAACTTCAAGGGGGCGCCCTCCACGACCTTAATACTTATGATAGGGACGTTTTCGTCCGGCGTTTCTTCGGGCACCCGTGCCACGTCCTTGCGGTCGGGCCGTGCCAATGTAGCCCGGATTAACAAAGCAGGCAGTACGCTGACAGCGATCATTAGCAGGCCAACTTCACGAATGGATAATTCTGCAAGGAGCATTACTCCCCGATTTTACCACTGGATGTGACCGTTTAGATATGGGGTGGACAGCGTACAATTTCTTCGCGGCCACCGAATTCATTCCCGGAGGAAGCCGCAAGCCTGCGGATGCAACCTAACATGCGCAACGTCGCACTCAGGTGAATACACGAGAATTTGCAAGAACGGCGGGTCTTGTTTTTCAGGTCTATTGCGTTCGTGTCATCGCACCGCCTATGGAAGCGTCCGAGAAATCTTGGATTTTCCGAAGACCCGCGGTGCAGCGTGAGTTCGGCCTAGGTTGCGAAGAAGGCTGCGTAGCGATCACCCGATACCGGACCTTTGGCCTGTTTATGTTCCTGATGGTACAAGGGATCACGAAGAGGCCAGTTGTGCCTACGACATCGAAGGCGTTAAGGGAGGCTATTGAGGCCGCTTCGCGGGTTGGGATGTCGCAATGCAGCCATCCGACATACCGCAAGCTGGCAGGCGACCATGAGGTCAACAGGGAAGCCATATGGTTGGTGTGCCGCCAGAGCCAAGAAACTGAACCCGTCCAACCGCCTAGGGCTGGTGGCCATTCTTTTGCAACCAATCTAGACTTTAGCAATATCCTCGATCCCTGGCTCCCTCTTAAGTGGCTTCGGAGGAACGACTACAGGGGGTGGAGGGGCCGTCTTTTCAAATGCCAGCTGCAGCTGATTGGCAAGCCAGGGAGCCTCGCCTTCGACCAAGCTGTCCAACCCTTCTTGGGTAAACCACGAGAGTCCCTCTATCACTACATCCCTGCCTACTGGCGTGATCGCCTTAATCTTGGATCGGGATACTAGCGTCCTAGAGCGTATAAATCGCCAGTTGCGCTGAATCACGATGCCGCTTGGGCCAACGATTACCTTGAGGGTCCCAATGGAGTTAAGGATAAAATAGATGTGACCAGTCAATAAAATCCAGAGGGCAATGACGTCAAAGAATGCAAGAACCGCCATGAAAAGGAGCATTCCCAGATAACTGTTTGTAGTGAAGTTGAGTCCATCACGGAAGAAGGGCCAACTTAGAAGCCCAAAGAACGCCACCATAAAAAGCCTTAAGACAAGGCTACCGATATATTGGGCAGTGTTGAATTTCCCGATTCGCGCCAGGTCGAAAACAAAGGAGCCATCATCAGCCTTTGATATGACTGTCACAGCGAATTCCGGGCGCGGGCGATGCGGCACAGGTACGCTTTCCTCGGCGGGCACTGGAGGATCTATGGGTGTGTCCGCCTTCGGCTTCGGATCTTTCTTCATCCAAGCGACAAGCACTTCTTTCAATAAAGCTAGGAGCACAGGCATCGTGTTTCGCGGGATTCAGTCCGAACAGCGGACTTATTCGTGGAATCCCGATGGGCAGTCAAACCGGATCCCGCAGCCATTATATGTTATCATGGCATTGAAGAATTAAGGCTGGGAAATGAGGCTAAGGAAATTTTGATGCGCCCGATGCGATCCTTCGAACCGGACGGCGCGAAGTTCTTTTGGATGTTGCTAGATTCTGAACGTGCTGGGTGCAACGAACGTCGTGTAACGTTGCACTGGAAGTAGTGGACCTCAGATTCGGTGTTAAATGAGCCCGAACCGTGGGCGATGTGCGCAAAGTATATTTTGTTTCCGGGTCGCTTGTGGGGGCATTCCGAACGACACTGCTCCAATTAAAGTCATGAAGACCCTATGTAGCCTGGTTGTTCTGCTCGTATCAGGCATCTGCTTTGGCGGCTGCTCTCGCCAGTCGGCTCCACCGACAGAGAGAGAGGCCAAAGCCAATTTGCTGATCGACCAAACTTTCAAGGGTTCAAAGGAGTATTGGTTCGCTGTAAATAGGCTGCCGGGAGGGAAGAAGTTCCAATTGGTCGAACTTCACAACCCGAGTACTTCGCTATATTCGGTTCCGGTCAGCGAGACAGATCGTATGAACGGCGTGTCGGAGCGGTTCAAGTTCGTCGTTGAATGCGACCAGTCGCGAACCTGGGATGGGAAATGGACTCCCTGGAAGGAGGAGACCGGCGGCAAAGCGGCCCTCGCGAATACGATGTTCCCTAGTGCAGCCATGGGCTTTTGGGTAATTCAATTCGAGGCCGCGAACGGCGAGTGGCATACCAAGAATGCCTTCCCTTTACGTGATCTCGCTCAGGACAGGATGGCGCTCGTTGCGCTCATGCGGGACGCCAATGTCACACCTTAGGGAATTTTGGCCGGGACAAAGATGCTTGGTATCTGGTGTTATTTTAGGGAAACTCCGTGAGAGTTTGCCGTTTTCCTCAACGAAAATGGTCGCGCATCATTCTCACCAGGCCCTCGGTCGCCTTGGCCGGTATCTCCTCTCCTTCCCAGTTGATTGAGAAATGAGCGTTTCTTTGGGTGGGCTTCACATAGGTCTCAAACATCGGCAGGACGGTGGCCAATATCTGGTGCTTGATGCCCTCGATGTCACGACCGCGTTCGCTGATGTCTCTTTGGACGCGGCGCAGCATAGCTGTCACGATGTCGGTCGATACAAAGATCTTGAAATCGCAAAGGTCGAGCAGCTCTTGGAAGTAAAGAGCGTAGAGCCCTTCGACCACGACCATTTGGGTCGGCATGCAGGTGACGGACTCCTTTCGACGGGTGTGTATCTTGAAGTCGTAGACCGGCTGCTGAATCGCCTTGCCGGCGCAGAGGTCGCGCAGATGGTTTACGGCCAGCGCCGAATCGATGGAATCGGGATGGTCATAATTCTGGGCCTTGCGCTCCTCGAGGCTAATGTGGTCAAGGGGGCGGTAATAGCTGTCGAGCGAGAAGATTTGCCCTGTAATGCCAATTGCGGCGCATTGGGTCACCAACTTGGTGGCCAGCGTGGTTTTGCCGGAGCCGGAACTTCCGGCGACTCCGATTACGAAGTGAGGTTTCTCTTGGTGATTCATCTAATTCACTCGAGCCTGCACGTTCATATCATGCAAGGACTTGAGTTGTCTAATCAAAGTGACGTGAGCCTAATGGGTGCGGGCGGCTTGGAATGTCGGCCTTGATATCGCTCTAGGAATGGGGGCCGCCTTAGGCGCCACTTACGAAAACCAGTAGATATCAATGATGGTCCTGGCGGCGTACGGCAGAACTAGGGGACGTCATAGACCTCGACGAGCGCTATGCCGGTGTCGCCGCTCGCACCCTGAACCTGAGCGGTGTAGGCCCCGGGCGGCAGGGTCACGAGAATCGCGGAATCCGGCGTTCCCTGGAGGCCCCAGCTGAAGGCCCCTACGTTTCCAGCGGCCGCCGCAATCTGGGCGTTGCCGCCCCATCCCGTGTTGCTTGAGAGGAGGGTCGAGGTGCCGTCGGTGTTGCTCCGGAAGAGACTTAGCTGCGGATCCGGCAGGGTGCCCGATACCGCGAACGGAATGAGCGCGGGGCCGGAGGCGCGAATGAGCACGGTCTTGGAGGTCGTTCCCCCGATCACGAATCCTGCGATCAGGACATTGGCGCCCGTGCCGACCTGGAGCCGCGCCGAAACGTTGATCAGGTGCGGGGAGGCGGTCGTAAAGGAGGCCGCGGCGGTGGCATCATAGACCTCCGCCAGCGAAATCCCGGTGTCGCCGCCGGCGCCTGCGATGCCGGCAGTGTAGGCCGCCGGAGCAAGGGTCTCGACGAGCGCCGAATCCTTGCCTGCAGCATTCGTCCAGGCGAAGGCTCCTACCGCGGAGGCGGTTGATGCCACCTGGGCGTTCCCCGCCCAGCCGCTGTTGGATGCCAGGACTCCCGACGGGCCATTGAGCACGAGCTTGGGGTCCGGGAGCATGCCCGTCACCCCGAACTGCGCCAGGGCCGGTCCCGAGGCGCGGATCAGTACAGGCTCGCTTCCTCCATCCGAGCCGCTGCCAACCACAAAACCGGCGATGAGCTGGCTCGCCCCGATCCCCACCTGGGCGCGGCAGGAGACGTTGATCAGGCGCCCCGGGCTTGCGGCGTTCTCCACGGCGAGTGTCGCCGCTGCGCTCGTCGCGGATCCCCACGCGTTTGCGGCCGAGCAGGTGTAAGCCCCTGCGTTCGCGCCGGTCGCATGGGTCACCATGAGGACCGGAGTGGCCGAACCCGAGACACCCCCGCCGTCCGTGAGCGGACTCCCATTAAGCCACCACTGGTAGCCCGCAGACCCGACGCCGACGGCCGCGGCGCTGAAGACGACCGTTGAGCCATTCTGAATGGTCTGGGAGATGGGTTCGGTGATGAATGCCGGCGGGCTCGGGCCCATCGTTGTCTGAAAGACAAAGTGGGCCGCGGTCAGGGCCGGAACGGTGTAGGTGAGCTGGTTGTTGGCCAGGGTAGCCGACGGAAGGGCCTTGAGTGCGGGGCTCGAGGCGTTGAAGGCGTAGACCGAGGCCCCCATGTACGGCGTTGGGCCGGCGATCTGGAATGCGACGTCGGCGGGTTGCGTGTAACTCTTGTTCAGCACCACGACGTGAAGGGCGCCGGACTGGTCGAGCGAGGCGTAGGCCGACGTGTTGACCGTGTCGGAGTCCGTTGCCTGGACCGAGGTGCTTCCGAATTTTGAGCCCTGGCCGTCATAGTTCAGATATAGGTTGAAGGCCGCCGCCGCGTAGGTGGGTGAGGGCGATCCGTGCAGAAGCCAGAAACAGCCGAGGTAGACCCCGTATTTGCCGTAGATCCCCAGCACGTCGGCCTGGGCCAGCCCGCCCGAGATGTCGCTCTCCCCTCCGTAGCAGTACTCCGTAAAGGAGAGCTTGGTTCCCGGGTAGCGGGCGGCAATCGACGTCTGGATGTTCGGGATCCAGGGCAGGAACTGGGAATAGTACGTCTGCACCCAGCTGTTCTCCACATACGCCGGGTCCCAGAGGACCCGGGGCGCCTGGACCCGGGCCATGTTGGTCGCCGTGTCGGTGGAGTCGGTCTGGGCCGTGATCGATGTCCCCGCGACGGGGCCCCCGATGTTCTCGTCGCTGTAGCGGTGGAGGTCCAGGACGTCCAGGAGGCGCATCCCCGCCGACGCGGAGGCCTGGCTCATCTGCTGGAGGTAGTAGTCGATGAACCACCGGTAGCCCGTCGATTTCTGGATAGTCGCCCAGTCGGGCGCATTCTGAAAGGTCAGGTAGTCCTCGCTCCCGTAGAACACCCCTCCCAGGACCTCCGCGGAGGGGTCCATGCGCTTGATCGTCTTGGCCAGGGCCACGGACTTCGTGGTCTCCTCCGCACAGGTGGTCTGCGCGGGATGCAGGTAGGGGTGGGTCGACGGCCAGAGGGACGGCTCATTGTCCAGGTTGTAGCCCCGGATCCCGGTCTTCCCTGAGGCGGGCCCGTACTTCGCAATGAGGAGGTTCAGGAGCTCATCCATATACACGGTCCCGTCGGTCAGATTCGGCGGGTTCTGGTACGCCCCGCCTGGCTTGTCGTTCACCACCTGGATCCACCGGGACGACGGGGCCGCCTGCGCGGCCGTGACCGGGCCGTTCTCGTCCGCGGCGACATAGCCGGCCATCTGGAGCGTGACGACCGTGTAGGGCGTGCCGCTGGCCAGGGACTGGTCGTGGAAATTGGTGAGCGCAATTGCAGGGATGCCCTGCTGGGACGCCGGGAGCCCAGAAACCATATAGTCGTCGCTATTGTTGATATAGTCGGTTCCGGCGTTCGAGGCGTTGGTCTCCCAGTTGTATCCGGTCAGTCGGTCGCCCCC
>Ga0265337_1001605_pt1 | contig 11034 bp, 8 predicted proteins | sample 42122metaG_FD_192441 | JGI IMG/M metagenome (GOLD analysis project Ga0265337, IMG submission 192441) | Rhizosphere microbial communities from Carex aquatilis grown in University of Washington, Seatle, WA, United States - 4-21-22 metaG | ecosystem: Host-associated > Plants > Roots > Rhizosphere >... | reverse complement strand
GACGCGTATCCGACCGTGTCAGCCAAGCTCCTGCTGTTCGACCGCGCCGTCAATCTGATCGAGGAGCGCATCGATGTCGCTCTCCGCATCGGTCCGCTGGCTGACTCGGCAATGGTGGCGATACGGCTCGGTGAGGTCAGCCGCGTCGTCGTGGCAGCCCCGCGCTACCTGAAGCAGCATCCGCGCATCACCGAGCCCCGCGATCTTTCCAAGCACCAGATCGTGGCGATGGCGCATCTGCCGAATTCCTGGACCTTCGCGCCTTATCCGGGATCCTCAGCGCCACGCATCGTCCGTTTCAATCCCCGCCTCATCGTCAATAGCACCTATGCAGCAGTGGCCTCCGCCGTCGCAGGGCGCGGCCTGGCCCGAATGTATTCGTACCAGGTGGCCGAACGGGTCGCACGCGGCGATCTTGAAGTTGTGCTTGGGGATGATGAGGACCCGGAAATGCCGGTCCATCTGATCTGCCCGCAGGGCAGGCTTCCGGTACTCAAGGTACGCGCCTTCACCGACTTCGCGGTGCCGCGCCTGAAGAAAGAGTTCGCCGGTTTGAAGAGGAGCATCAGGCGCGCTGTCCACCACGGCAGCTAGGCTGCCGCATGTCCTTTAACCGACCCTCGGGCCGGACGTATCTCGCTCATCCCCACGTACTTGAAGGCTAGATCCTCACGGCGCGAGCTTGGGGAACTCTTCCTCGAGGCCCCTACGCCCAGAGCCGAGCCCAGGTTCTGGTCGGAGTAGTTCCCGATGGGTGGGCTTTCCCCCAAGCGGTTCCATTGGCCGACTCCTGTTTGATGAAATCGAAATCACCTGTCACATCAACGCATTGCAATGGTTGCATTGCAGCTCCCCGGACATGACCGCCTTGCCGACATTCTAGACATCCACAATCGGCTCAAATTTGCGAAGCTGTGTCTGTACGCCGAATGGCCGGAGGTGACAGTGCCGATCGACTTTACCCTGACCAACTATCAGCGACGGCTGCAGCGAATTGCACGCGAGTTCGCCAATGAGATCCTGGCCCCGCTGATCCGCGCCGCCGATGAAGACCCCGATCCGCAAAAGGCGTTTCAAGCCATCAAGGCAGCTTATGTCGAGAGCTACAAGCTTGGCTTCGCGACGGGTTTCATCCCGAAGGCGTATGGGGGTGGCGGCATATCGAATACCGATCTGCAGATCGTCGTCGAAGAGATCTGCGCGGTCGATCCCGGCTTTGCCACGGTTCTACTGGTCAACGGCCTCGCTCTGATGCCGATCGTCTGGTTCGGCTCCGAAGCGCAGAAGCAGAAGTGGCTGGTGCCCGCGGCCAGCGATCCGCGCGGCGAATATCTTGCCGGCTGGACGGTGAGTGAGCGCCCGGGGGCACCGGGAGGGACCGCGAATTTCGATGGACCGGCGCCATATCCAGCAGGCATCGGCCTCACGGCCAAATATGACAAGGCGAATGGCGAATATGTTCTGAACGGCCGCAAATTCTGGCCAGCCAACGCCGGCGGCTGGGACCTTCAGGGTGCGGACGTCAACGTCTGCATCGTCAGGACCGACCCGAAGGCAGGCGGCTCACGTGGGCTGAGCGCGGCCATCGTGCCGCGGGGAACGGCCGGCGTCACCTATGAGGAGCCGATCTCAAAGCTAGGACATCGCCTGTGCCAGAACAATTCGATGATCTTCTCCAACTGCCGCGTTCCCGAGGAAAACATCTTCGCGATCGGCAACGGCGATCTCGTCGTCAACAAGGCATTCACCTGGTCCGGACCGGTCGCGGCGATCGCCTCGGTCGGAGTCGCGTGATCCGCCTATGAATACGCGCTTTCATGGGCCAAGACGTACACCGGCGGCGGCGAGCAACCGATCATCTCCCACCAGATCGTGGCTTATACTCTGGCGGAGGTGGCCATGAAGGTCGAAGCCGGCCGGGCGTTCGCCTGGAAAGCCGCTCATTATCTCGACCTGCACAACGCGGATGGACACGCCATCGGGCCGATGGCGAAGGTGTTCTGCAGCGAGATGCTGTTTGCCGCGGTGTACCAGGCGATGAAAGTCGTAGGCGTGAATTCGCTGGATCGATCACTCCCATTGGAGCGCTACCTTCGCGAAGCTTCGGTGTTTCCGCTCTATGACGCAGGAAACATCGGGATGCAGATGCGTAAGATCTGCGCCGTCATGGCAGATCCCGACTTCGATCCGCGCGCCATCGCCGCTTCGGCTCCGACTCCATTCGGCAAGAGGGCACCACCGGCCGAATCTCAGGCCTTTGGCAAGAACCTGAAGCGACAGATCTGACCGCCTCTTTGCATGCACTCCTGGTGGTCTATCGGTGCCCCCATCAGTCCGGAGAGAAATCCCAGATCGAACTGGCAGACTTCCTGATAGTCCTTTGAGAGATCATGAAAGACACAGTTGCGGCACTCGATGCGCGGCAGTTTTTCGCCTGCGCCCGGTGAGGTGACCTGCGCGGCGAAGCCAGCCTCATTCATGATCTTCACGATCTCGACCACGCGCTCCACGCGGGTCTTCCCTACGAGGCGCGGAATTGCCTGGGCCGACATATCGACCCCAAGCTCGTACATGTAGGCCCCGAACCTGGAGGCTCCGATCGTCTTGCGCAGGCTTTCGAGCATCACCCGCGAGAACCAGGAATAACGCTTGGGAAACAGATCGATGCCGCTATCGGTCAAGGTGTAGAGAAAGCGGGGACGGCCGCCACTCCGCGAGGAGGTGTGCTGCACGAATCCGGAGCGCTCGAGTCCGGTGAGGTGCTGTTTCACTGCACTCCGCGTGATGTCGAGAGAAGCGGCGAGCTCATCCACGGTCAGCCCCGATTTGGCTTCGAGGAGTTTCGAGAGCAGCTTCTGCTGAGTATCGCCGACGATCACTCCAGGTCTCCAAAGGAGCAGGCTCTCGCGCCTGATTGGCGCACAACCGCCGAATCCTATTCAAGACCAGAAAAAGGGGTTGCGCAAGTTTTAGATACTTTATACAGTTCAAACTGTCTAAAGTGGGACGGTGCCTCGGCCCCCGTCCAACGCATTTGCTTCGTCAGAGGTCATCGCAGATGCCAGGCACCGTTAGCGGGGACAACGCCATCGCATTCGGGCCGTTTCGCCTGTTTCCGCAGGCCCGTCTTCTGGAGAAGGACGGCGTCCCCCTGCACATTGGGGGGCGCGCGCTCGACATCCTCGTCTTCCTTGCCGGGCGGCGCGGTGAAGTCGTCGGCAAGAGGGAGATCGTCGAGCATATCTGGGCCGACGTGAACGTGGACGAAGGAAGCCTCCGCTTCCACATCACGGCTTTGCGCAAGGCACTTGGAGATACCGGCAAGTCAGCCCGCTTCGTCGTCAACGTCGCCGGACGTGGCTACTGCTTTGTCGCCTCGGTCACCGAGCTTGCGACTTGCGTCGCCGCCCCTCACGCTGAACCCTCCGCGCGCCACTCCTTGCCGGCAAAGCTCCCAAAGATCATCGGCCGCGAGCAAGTCATTCAGAAGATTGCGACCGCGATTTCAACTCGCCGTTTCATCAGCGTGGTCGGTCCGGGCGGCATTGGCAAAACGGCTGTTGCCGTGGCTGTCGGCCATCGCTGGCTCGCAGAGTTCGAAGGGGACGCCTTCTTCATCGATTTTGGATCGCTGCAAGATCCCAGTCTCGCCGCGACAACCATAGCCTCCGCGGTTGGACTCGCGAGCAGCGCCGAAGATCCGGTTCACGATCTGCTGACGATGCTCCGAGCCCGCCCCGCGCTCTTGATCCTCGACAATTGCGAGCATGTGCTGGAAACGCTTGCGCCGCTCGCCGAGCGCATCGTTCATGAGGCACCGGACATTCGTCTTCTCGCGACCAGTCGCGAATCGTTCCGCTCCGCCGAGGAGTGGGTATTTCGACTGTTTCCACTCGATTGCCCACCGCAGCGCGACGGCTTGGATACGGCCTCCATTCTCGCCTACCCCGCGGTCCAGCTGTTCGTCGAACGCGTTGCACAGAGCTGCGGACAGTTTCAACTCACCGACCGGGATGCACCTCTTGTCGCCGAAATCTGCCGCAGACTCGATGGCATCGCGCTCGCCCTCGAACTGGCAGCCAGCCGCGTCGACGTCTACGGCATCGCCGGCACCGCGTCGCTGCTCGACAGCCGCTTTTCCCTGCAATGGAGAGGCCGTCGTACGGCAGTTCCCCGACATCAAACGCTCGGAGCGGCGCTCGACTGGAGCTACGATCTCCTGCCAGAGACCGAGCGGGCCACCTTGCGACGGCTGTCGGTCTTCGCCGGATCGTTCACGCCTGAGGCGGCGATCGCGGTTGCGTCCGGAGACGGCATCGACGCCTCGGAGACGATTGAGGCAATCGACAATCTGCTCACAAAGTCACTCATCGCGCCGTCAGCGACCGCCCCGCCGCGCTACCGGCTGCTGAACACCACGCGCACTTACGCGCTCAAGAAGCTCAATGACTCCGGTGAAGCTGGCCAACGCGCTCGTCACCATGCGGCGTATTTCCGCGATCTGTTCGAACGGGCAAATACGGACACGTCAACGCGGTCGACTGACTGGACGAGCATCCATGCCGGAGAGCTGGATAATCTACGCGCGGCCTTGGACTGGGCCTTCTTGCCCGACGGCGACATGCCCTTGGGTATCTCGCTCACTGCGGCTGCCGTGACACTTTGGAAGCGGCTGTCTCTGTTCGCCGAGTGCCGTGAGCGCACCACCACGGCGCTGGCTGCCCTCGGAGACAGCGCCGATGACGACCCCATCCGCAGACGACTCTTGGCGGCGCTCGGCTGGGCGTTGATGTTCGACGAGAGTGGCCCCCCAGAGGCCCATCCGGTTCTCGCCGGCGCGCTCGAACTGGCTGACCGACTTGATCGCAGGATCTTCAATTTGCGCGCGATCTGGGGATTATGCTTCGATCAGTTCAACAATCGAGAGTTCGACGGAGCGCGGGACTTGGCCGGTCATTTTGCCGATGCTGCGGCGAGCCCGTTCGACAAGACCGACCCATTTCTGGCGGACCGGATCATGGCCGTCGCGCGGTTCTATCTCGGAAACTAGGCGGGCGACCGAACATCGAGCGAGTTCGTCCTGGCGCGGCTCGCCCGCGCCGATGTCTCCCAGTCGCTGGACATCAGCAGCCACGAAGCCGCCTGGGCGATCAGGACGCTGCGCGCCGACACCCTGCCCTTGTTCGCCGAGACGGACCGGCGCGAGCAGCGGATCCAGCCCGAGATCACGGAGCGCCCCGTCGAACTTGCCCCCCATGACCTCCGGCAGCGAAGTGGTCGAAGACTATCGCGCCTGAGGCCTGACGTTGCGTGCCCATCCCCACCTTCCTGCGTGAGCAGCTCAACGCGCGCAACATCGCGCCCTGCCATGCCCTCAAACAGCCAGACACGGCTTCCGCATCACGGTCACCGGCCTCTTCCGCCAGAAACCCGGCTCGGCCAAGGGCGTCATGTTCATCACCCAGGAAGACGGACCGACATCGCCAACCTGATCATCTGGCTATCCCTCTTCGACAAGCAGCGCCGCATCATCCTCGGCGTCCAGATGATCACCTGCCGCGGCAAGGTCCAGCGCGCCTGTGGCGTCATCCACCTCATCGCTGAGCACCCGATCGGCGAGACCGAGCTTCTCAACAGCGTCGGCGGCCACAACGAGACCTTCACCCTGCCGGCAGGCCACCGCGACGAAGCGCGCCATCCCGGCGGCCCCGACCCGCGCGGAGCCGTCCCGGTCAAGAAGGTCCGGAACCTCTACGTCCTCGATCCTGCACGTCGACACGCTGAATGTGAAAGCAAGGAATTGCCGCTGATCGAGCACCCAACGACGCCAATCCGACCGTTGCTCAGTCCCCACCTGCCAATTCGCAATCGGCAAACAATTGAGCCAAAGCAAAGCGCAGACAGAGAAGGCACCCACACGAGGGTCAGCATAGCGGCCGCCGCGGGACCCGGGACCGAGTGCAGTCGCGAGACCGGTTAACAAGACACCCGCGTTCGGGGCGGCAATAGCGGTGCCGCGAAGCGGCAGCCCCGAACGCGAGTGCCTCCGGCGAGCGACACCTTACACCGCTTGATAGTGCAACAGACAGTGTTTGTTTTGCGCACGACGTTGTTTAGCGCCTCAACAGCCTGAGCGTCTCGTTTGGTGGCCCCCTCCAACAGTTTCGCGCGCGACTTATCCCATTTTACGGCCAGCATACGATCAGCTGACGCATCGGATTCCAGACGTTGGACAGATACGATCGCGTCCACCGCGATGTTGTGGTCGTACAGTTTCGGATCAAGCTCCTTCTGCTCCCTTGTTCGTGAGCAGGCGCCCCCGATGCTCAAGCGCCACTCGACCTGGACTTCGAGGATTACGAGCCCGAAACCGCGTCAGAGCCTGGGGAAAGAATGGGCCAAGGTTTGCCCGACGCCAGGTCGGGGTGCCGAGGCTCATCTTCTGGCGCGCCGAATTCGTCCCGAAGGCGATCGATTTCGCGAAGTACGCGAGCCGCCGCGTCAGCCTGACCGCCATCCGTCGTGAGAGCCAATAGTTTTCGCCGAAGCTCTGTGGCCGCGACTGGTAACATCTCAAACGCGCCGCGCTCTGGATCGGAGGGTATATGCTCCGTCACCGCCCTTTGTATGGTCCGCAAGGTGATGAACCGTTGACCGCGCTGGTTTTCCAGCTGAACAAGTTGGATGAGCCCATCGGGATCGCTGCCCTCGGCGATGGCTCTTGCCAATAGGGTCAACTTCGGCGTTTCCCCGTCTTTCAACACGCTATAGGCGTATGTCCGTAACTCAGAGTGTCTATTCAGTAGCTCGGCAAGGTGCTCTGAGCTTTGCCAGCCGTCGCGCATTTCAATCTTGTTTTCCAGTACCAGATCGAGATAGCGCCGGGCTGAGGTCAGTGTACCGCGAAGACGTATGGCCTCACGCCATACCTGGCTGTCGAGGAACGCCGCGTCATTATCGGCCAGATCGAAAAGTGCGCCCTCGATCGCGGAGGACTCGACGTGCTCCGTCACGCGGAGCATTTCCTCAAGAAAATGTGGGCCGCGGAAACGCTCTGGTAAATCGGCGATTATCTCGGGCAGCTTTTCGGTATGGTCCGTAAACGGCAGGAGTGAGAGCCAGGCCTTGAGCTGCCATCCTTCATCCAATATCCACGGGTACTTTTTCGCGTCCTCAAAGACATCTTTGATTCCGACTTTTACGACGTCCAACGGGACCGCTCCACCAGAGAGGATAAGATTCCTCACAATCACTGCTCGCGCCTGTTGTGGCGCAATTTCCAAGAGAGTTTCAATTACGTCGGACCGATCACCGTGAGGCAATCTGACCCCGTGAATCGCAAGTTTTACAGCATGCTGCTTTTGCAATTCGGTTGCGCCTTCGGCGATGAGCGGGGTGATTGCCGCGAAGATCGCATCGGCTACTGGCGTGGAAGCGTTGCAGCTGCTCAATCGAGCTTTCCGCGCGTCCTCAACGCGGGAAAACTCTTTGCTATGGCCGGGAGCGCCTTCCAACTTCGGTTCGAGCAAGTCGGCCCACTGACTCTGGAGAACGTTGGCAGCCGTGTCGCCAAAATGTTCATCCGATAAATAGCTGACCATCAACGCGGTTGTTTCTGACGAGCGGATCGCCGCGAACGCACGTTGATAGCTCGGAAAGTGGTTCATTCTCGCCCCGTTCGCGGCTGGCCCTTGCCATTGTTCGGTTGCTGCCTCCTTTCGAAGGGTGCGATACTTCGTCAGCTCCACCTCCAGAAGTCGGTGAAGGATCGACAGCAATCCAACACTCGGGAACTGCGCGATCAGGTCTGCGATAGCGGCAAATTGCTCTCGTGTTGCCGTATCACCGCTGGCAACCAGGCGCTCGCCCCATTCGGCCGCCAATTTCGCGACCTCAGCGTGTGCATTATTCGGGAAGGGGCGCGCCCGTGCACCGTACTCTTGTTTGCGGGAGAGCAACTTCGACAACTCATGGATGGCATCGTTATTGGCTGAGGCAGCACGTTGTTGAACCGCGATGAGAACGCTGGCGCCGGGCGCGTGAGCGATAAGCTCGCGCAACCCGTAATAGCGGTTCGCTAAACCCTCGTCATATCTTCGAAGTGCCTTCAGTTCAGCGTTCAGCGCGAGTTTCGCGTCGATCAACTTACCAACGCTCGCAGGGCCAAGCACGGAGGCAGCGGCTTCGGCCCGAAAGTCATTTCTTTTCGGTGGCGCCAGTGCCATCTCGACAAGCGTATCGTCTTCGATGACGATACCGGACGCGGCTAAAATGTCGTCAGCGCCATAGAACAGCTCTCGGCCGTCCTTGAGGCGTCTCAGTAGCCCTTGGCCGACGGCCTCGCTGTAACGTCTACTGGCTTCGTGAATCAGCGCAGCCTGCGAGTCCTGCTGGCTTTTGATGTCAACAGTGGCGATCAGTTCAACAAGTTCCGCGACATGGTCTTCACCGTCGCTCGAATACAATGCGGCACGAAGCCTCTTATAGGCCGACAACTCTTTCTCGGCGCGCGCACGCGCCGATGAGAGACCATCCTGGACGGCTTTGTCGTCAATCTCTTCGAGATAGCCCTTTTGGTATAGAAGGTCGAAAGTCTCCTGGTTCACTGTGCTTAGAACGTCAGCGATATGGTGATCCGCGCGCCGCCAGGCCATTCCCTCAACAGCAGCAGCTTTCAGCGCGGGGTCTGCATCACTCTTTGCAATCTGGGCGGCAAGATCGAGTCCGTCCATGCTACTCCGGAAGGCGATCTCGGAAACGATCGTTTCGCGCTTCTTTGAGGGCAACGCGAGAATGTCCTTTGCCGCGTGAGGACCAAGAACAGACGGACGGAACCGCCGAGCCGCTCGGAGCGCTGGTAAGCTCCGCTGCTGATCGTCATGAGTGATGAGCGGCCACACCAGATCCCGAAACTCGGGCCTGCCGGACGTGATCATGAACCGCACGGCCCGATCGTACTTTTCTGGCCTATGCCACCGCCGAACGCGATCGCAAATCTCGGGCGACACTTGAGCCCATACCGCATCGGTCGAACGGTAGATCATTTCGGCAGCCAAATCGGGGTCTACGTCAAAAGCAGCAAGGATTGTCACTGCGCAGGCCTTCACTTGGCTGTCCTCACCGCGGGACATACGCTCGGTAGCAAACAAGATCGCCTCTTCCCAAGGCTTGGCATTTAGTATGTCGGCTTTGGGCCTTTGCAGCGCTTGCGTGTCCGTAGTGGCTGAAAGCATCGCGCTTTCGACTTCCTTGGAGGCATACCACTCCTGAAACTGCTGATGCTGAAAGCGATAGCTCGCAGGTTCGCCTGTCTTGATGAGCAGGTGATGTTTCACAAGGGCATCGAGCACGTCATTCGGTTGCGGCTTGATCGTAAGTTGGCCATCGCTGACGAGCACGTCATCCGTTCTTGAGACGGATCGGCGGGCGGTGCTTTCCGGGATCGAGGTGTTGGCAGCCCGCGTAGCTGTCACGGCCAGATCGCTCAAGAACGCCGTTTGAAGTCCATGTGTGACGGCGCACAGCGGCTCGGCGTGTTGGGGCTGTTTTTCGTGAGCCTCGACGAAGCGCCGCAGCACCTCTTCCTTAGTATTTGGGAACGGTTGCCCCTCTGGTAGGGAAAGCAGGGTCGTAAGGTAGAGAGCTATCGTGACGAGCTCTCGTACACCTGGCGTGCGCCATGCCTGATCCACAAGCCGCACGCCTTCCTGGCCCTTGAGCTCGCGAGCGATGTCAATCTGTTGCTGATCGTTAAGCTCGAGCACAGTTGAGAGCTGGCCTTCGAACGGGACCGTGGAACTCTCCGGACGTGTGGTAAGGACGAATGTCGCTGCCGGCAATTCGGCCCGCAGGGCCTGAATTTCGGTCCGCGCGCGTCGTCGCGCGTCGCCGCCGAGTTCATTCCAACTGTCGAACATGAACACAACGCCGGGCTGCTCGGCCACCGCACGCAAATCACTTTCGGTTAATCCGCGGAAGGCCGGCCGACGCAAAATGGACTCGACCAGCGAGAGCCCGCCGGTTGACCAGTCGGAGAGGGAAATGACCAAAGGCGTCCCGCTCTTGGTGCTAACGGACCCCTCGGCCATCTGAAATAAAACGGTGCTTTTGCCGGTGCCCGGTGGGGCCACGATCACGAGATGGTCCAGGATGCCGAGTGTTTGACCGAGCACGCTCGCAAGCCCCGGCTCAGGCTGACCCTCGACTTTTAGCATTAAACTGACGTTGGTCTGTGGCCATTTGCCGGAGCGCTTGAACACTTCAAGATCTGCAGCTGCCGCAGCTTGCAGGAGGGCACCGATCTCCCCGACGGTAGGGGGCATTGTTGGCCCGAACGGGGTCTTTTCGACAATACTTCGCCACATGTCTTCGGCGTGCTTGCGCTTCCAACCGTGCAAGACCCGCTCAGAGAATACGGGATCGTCGGAGTCGATAGTCTTGGCGCAGTCTTGGCAAAGGTGGATGCCATTGTCGGGCGACATCCGCTGCTCGGGCGTCATGTCGGAGCGGTAGCGGCGCGCACCCGGACCTGGCGCTGCAGCGCAGATATGGGCGGCAACACCAATGTTGATTTCCTTGGCGCCGTTGCTCGTAGGCGCGTATGTCAGATGCCTACAGCTGGGATTGCTGCAATGATACCGAGCCTGCTTGGCAAGCCGGTTCTTCGTTGCCTGTGAGAAATCGTCTCGGTTGCCGTTCTTAGCCATTCAATGTGCTGCATAGGGTTTCCGCCACGGCTTTAAGGCGGCCATCTTGATATTATCGCATTTTGGGACTGCGCACACCTGGTCTACTCGACTGATCTTACGTCCATCTGCGCGGCATGCCACAGTTAAGCGGCTACGGCCAAAATGCGCAGGACGCGCCCTTGCGCCGCGCCGAGGGCAGCGCACTAAGGACTGCCGCGGCGGCGGCGAGAAAGGGTATACTTTAACGCATCGTCACCGCTTGCCGGACCGTCACACCCTGACCAAACTCTCAAGCGAGCTTCGTCACTCCTCGGCTGGTCAGGAGACCCCATGGAAAACGTACCGC
>Ga0265337_1001601_pt1 | contig 11053 bp, 10 predicted proteins | sample 42122metaG_FD_192441 | JGI IMG/M metagenome (GOLD analysis project Ga0265337, IMG submission 192441) | Rhizosphere microbial communities from Carex aquatilis grown in University of Washington, Seatle, WA, United States - 4-21-22 metaG | ecosystem: Host-associated > Plants > Roots > Rhizosphere >... | reverse complement strand
TTTCGTCACGAGGGCCAGGTGGACGTGAAGCGCTGGGACAAGGTGCCTGCCGGGCCTATGGTCCACTGCCGATTGTCGTAGCCCGCTGTTACGGTCTGGTGTTGTGCAGGTCCGTTACCGTTACCGTGTCTACCCGGACGCCGCCCAGCGCGGGGCGCTGGCGCGGGCGTTCGGGTGCGCGCGGGTGGTATTCAACGACGCGGTCCGGCTGCGGGACCAGGCGCACGAGCGGGGCGAGAGGCTGAGTGACACCGAGGTCCAGCGCCAGGTGGTCACCCTCGCCAAGCGCACCCCGGAACGGGGATGGCTGGGCGAGGTTGCGTCGGTGGTGCTGGTGCAGGCGTGCCAGGACGCGCGCCGCGCGTACCGCAATTGGTTCGACTCCTTCGCCGGGGTGCGGAAGGGCCGGAAGATCGGGCATCCGCAGTTCAAGCGCAAGCACGGCCTGCAGTCGGTCCGGCTGACCCGCAACGGGTTCGCTCTCCATGGGTGCAGGCTGTACGTGGCGAAGGTCGGCGACATCGAGGTCAAGTGGTCGCGTGAGCTTCCCTCGGTCCCGTCTTCGGTTACGGTGATCAGGGAGGCAGACGGCCGGTACTACGCCTCGTTCGTGGTCGAGCGCGAGGCGGACCCGTTCCCGCCGTGCGACCGTGCGACCGGGATCGACGTGGGGCTGGCCTCGCTGGCCGTCTGCTCGGACGGGACGGTCATCGTGAACCCGCGTTTCCTGCGCAAGGCGGAACGGCGGCTGCGGAAGGCGCAGCGGGCGCTGTCCCGTAAGGAGAAAGGATCACGGAACCGGGCCAGGGCCCGGCACCGGGTCGCGGTCCTGCACCGCAAGGTGCGGGAAACACGGCTCGACCACGCTCACAAGACGGCCCTGGCGCTGGTCCGCGACAACCAAGCGGTCTACTGCGAGGACATCGCCGTCGCCGGGCTTGCCCGCACCAAGATGGCCAAGTCGGTGCATGACGCGGGCTGGTCGACGCTGCTGCGGCTGGTGGAGGAGAAGGCCGCCTACCACGGGCGGTACTTCGCGAAGGTCGGCCGGTTCGAGCCGACCAGCCAGGTCTGCTCCGCGTGCGGGGCCAGGGACGGCCCTAAGCCGCTCGCTGTCCGCGCGTGGCAGTGCAAGGCGTGCGGCACGCTCCACGACCGGGACGTGAACGCGGCGAAGAACGTGCTCGCCCTCGGGCAGAGGGAGAGGGTAAACGCCTCGGGAGGCAGCGTAAGACCGGGCTTCGGCCCGGCGGCAGCCGGTGAACGAGGAACCCGCCGGAGCGCCGCGTGAGCAGCGCCGCCGGAATCCCGGGCCCTCAAGCCCGGGAGGATGTCAAAGGGAACACCTACCTCCTGCGCCGCGCTAGAATCAAGTGGCCGGTGCGGCTAGGGTCCCCCGGGCCGCACCTAATATCGCCTTCGCGGAATACCGTTCGGCTGGAGCCGCGATGTGCCTCTCGCCGAGGAGGCGACCGGTCGCACCGGCCCACATTCACCGAAGGCGCTCCCGGCCTTCCCGCCGTGATCACGGCGCGGGACCGGCGCTGGCCGGCTAAGGCCTGGGCTGCGTAGTTGACCAGGGCCGACATGAGCCACGGGAGCCGCTGCGCCGCGGGGACGATGCGCGGGCCGAGCAGCGGCTGGTTCCGGGACCACAGCACGCCCGCGGTGAAGCGCCACGCCGGTCCAGAGACGCGCCGCCAGGCACGCTCGTACTCCTGCGCGCGGTCCGCCGCGAGGCAGCGCGCGAGTGCGTCAGCCTGGGCGAGACCGACGCCGATGCCCTCGCCGGTGAGGGCATCCAGGTACCCGGACGCGTCGCCGACCAGCAGCACCCGGCCGTGGACCCGGCGCGCGACGTCGTGCCGCAACGGCCCGGCCCCGCGGACCGCGCTCGCCCAGGGAGCGCCGCCGAGGCGATCAAGCAGGGCAGGAAACGCGGCGAGCCGGGCATCGTAGTCGCCGTCCGTACCCGCCTCGTCACGCGGCCCGGTGCCGTCCGGGTCGGGTGCGGCGGTACGCGGCGGCTTGGCGAAGAGCAGGGCGACCCCGACGGTGTCGGGGGAGACCGGGGTGACGTAGGCCTCGGCGCTCGCCGACCAGTACACCTCGACCATGTCCGTCCAGGGCGGCACGTGATAGTGCCTGCGCAAGCCGTAGCGTGGCGGCGCCGGGTTTCGCGGGGCACCGTTGCCTGCGGCGCCGCTGCGCGCGGACTTACCCCGCTCGTTCCCTGCAGGCGACTCGCGTTCCAGCGCACGGCGGATGGTGGAGTGCAGGCCGTCGGCCGCTACCAGGTAGCGTGCCTCGATCCCGGAGGCGGCCACGTGGCCCGCGTGGCGGTCGAAACCGGAGACCCGTTGCGGGATGACGGTGATCCCCAGCGCCGCGGCGCGCTCGGCGAGCGCGGCGTGCAGCACGGTGCGGCGGACGCCGAGCCCATGCCCGCGCCGGAACGGCGCGTCGGCCCGGTGGCGCGCGTCGAGGTAGCGGATCCCGTGCAGCGGGTGGCCGTCAGGGACGACGCCGAGCTCCGCGAGCCGCCGCACCGCGGCGGGCAGCACGCCCTCGCCGCACGCCTTGTCGACGGGGGCCGTGCGCGGCTCGGCCACCGTGACCGACAGGCCGTGCTGCGCGCACCGGATCGCCGTGGCCAGGCCCACCGGGCCGCCGCCGACCACGAGAACGTCGATCATGAGGCCACGGGCTGCAGGGCGGTCGTCGCCAGGGCCTTCACCTCGCAGCGGATCCGTACCGTTAGCAGCGCGGCGTTAAGGACAGTGAACGCCGACGCGGTGATCCACGCCGACCCGGTAAGCGGCAGCGCGAATCCCTCCACGATCACCGCGACGTAGTTCGGGTGGGCGAACCAGCGGTACGGCCCCGACCGCACCAGCGGTTCCCCCGGCAGCACGATCACCCGCGCCGTCCACCGCTCGCCGAGCGTGGAAATGCACCACCAGCGCAGCGCGTTCGCGGCGACCGTCACGGCCAGCATCGGCCAGCCGAGCCCGGGGATGAACGTCCGGTGCCCGAGCAGCGGCTCGAGCACGCAGCCGGCGATCAGCCCCACGTGGAGGGCGATCATCACGGGGAAGTGCCCGAAGCCGTACTCCGTGCCGCCGCGGCGCAGCAGGCCCGTCGCGTGCCGGGCCGACACGACCAGCTCGGCGACCCGTTCGCAGGCGATGACGCCGAGCAGCACCCAGTACACGATCATGAAGTCACCACCGCAGTAGAACGAGTTCGGCGCTCACCCCTGGGCCAAGGCCGATCATCAGGCCGGCTGAGCCCTCGGGCGGGCGCTCGCTGTCACAAATCATCTCAAGGATGTGCAGTACCGACGCCGAGGACATGTTGCCGACCTCGGCGAGGGAGCGGCGGCTCGCCGCCACCGCGCGGTCGGGCAGCTTGAGCGACCGCTGCACGGCGTCGATCACCTTCGGTCCGCCCGGGTGGCAGATCCAGCTGGCGATGTCGTCGATGGTCAGGTCGTGCTCGGCGAGGAAGGCAATGACGCTGTCCGCGAGCCCGCGCTCGACCACGACGGGCAGGTCGGTGGTGAGCACGATGCGGAAGCCGTTCGCGCTCAGCCGCCAGCCGAGTGCGTCGCCGCTGTCGGGATAGGTCACGCTGCGCGAGGCGATCACCCGCGGCCCAAGCGCGTGCGGCTCGTCCCCTTCCCCGCCGCGGGCGATGAGCGCCACCGCGCCGTCGCCGAACAGCCCGGATGCCACCATGTCGGCCAGGGTGACCCCCGACCTCGGCCAGTTCAGCGAGCACAGCTCGACCGCAAGCAGCGCCGCGGTCTGCCCGGGCCAGCCGAGCAGGTAGTCGTGCAGCCGCCCGAGGGCGGCCGCGCCCGCGACGCAGCCGAGCCCGAAGATGGGCAGCCGCCTGATGTCCGGCCGCAGGCCGAGCCGCGGTATCAGCCGCGCGTCGAGCGACGGCACGGCCACTCCGGTAACCGACGTCACGATGAGCAGGTCGAGGTCCGCGGGTGACAGCCCGGCGGCGTCGAGCGCGCGCCGCAGCGCCCGCTCGCCGAGCAACGTCGCCTCGGGGATGTAGCGGTCGTTGACCGCCTCGGCGCCCTCCAGTTCCACGCACTCCTCGACGGTCAGCACGATGTGCCTGGTGTCGACGTCAGCGGACCCGTGCAGGCGCTCGGTGAGCGCCCGCTCGGCTGGGCCGAGATTGCCGCGGCTGGCGAACGCCTCGGTTATCTCGGCCTGGGCCAGCCGGTGCTCGGGAAACGCCGACCGTACGGCCAGGATCCGCGGCATCATGTCAGCGCCTCCCCGCCGAGCGCGAACAGCACTACGTCGACGGCGGCGATGCCGATCGCCGCGAAGAACGGCACCTTCCCCTTGCCGCGGGCCGAGGCCACGGCGAGCAGCACCGCGGCCACCAGGGCGGGGATGGCCACCCAGCGCCTTGTCGCGCCGATGAGCAGCAGCGCCGAGGCGGCGAGCAGCAGGACGAGCGCGGCCGCCCGCACCGCCGCGGGTCCCCAGCGGGCGGCGACCCGCTGCGGCAGGCCGCCCACGCCGACCCTCTTGTCGGTCGCCAGGTCGGGCAGCACGTTCGCGAAGTGCGCGCCGAGGCCGAGCAGCCCGGCCGCCAGCGTCACCGGCCAGCGCGGCGCCGGGTGACCGGGCAGCGTGCTCGCCGCGTAGGCGGGCAACGGGCCAAATCCGAGCAGGTACATCACCCCCGACACCAGGGTCGCCTTGAGTCCGAGGTTGTACGCCCAGCCGGGCGCGACCACCAGGACGTACAGTGCCGCGGTGAGCGGGCTGATGGCCAGCGCGAGCGCGAATCCAAGCGCCGCGGAGACCGAGGCCGCGGTCCAGACCGCGCGCGGGCTGATGTCGCCCCGGGCCAGCGGCTTGTCTGTCCGGCCGGCCGCCGCGTCCCGCGCGGCGTCGCAGGCGTCGTTGGACCAGCCGATGGACAACTGACCGGCGAGCAGCGCGGGAGCGGTCAGCGCCGGGCCGATGCCGTGCGGTGCCGCCTGTGCCGCGAGCAGGGTCGTCAGGGCCGTGATGGCCAGCGACGGACCCGGATGGCTGGTGATAATGAGTGACCGCACGCGGTTCATGGCCTGAGCGCCCCCGTAGAAAATAAACCGTGTCCGGCTCAGCGTCACAGGGCAAGCCGCGTGGCACCACTGACATCTGTCGGATATCGGATGGACATTAGCACTGTAGAGCAAACGGCAAGACAGTAGACGACGACGATATCTATACCCAAAAACGACATGCGATGTACCAATGCGGTCGGAGAGTTTGATAAACCTGAATAGGTGAAGCTTGCGCTGAAGTGTGCTAACCCGGCCGAATGGCTGGCGCTGCGGGCTGGCCTGGTGCCCGAGGCCGCCGCCGAGGCCTGGGGCGGGATGGCACTGTCCGGCGTGGTGGTCGCGGCCGTCCGCAGCGGGGTCACTGCCCGCCTCGCCGGCGGGGAGGCCACCGCGCCCAAGATCGCCGCCGATCTCGGCCTGGACCCGCTGCCCACCCAGTTGCTGCTCGACTGCCTGCGCTCCGGGAGTTACGTCGCTGAGCGGTCGGGACGGTACCGGCTGACCCGGCGCGGCCGGCGCTGGCTCGACCCGGCCTCCCGGCTGTCGGTGGCCGCCTACGTTGAGGGCGCGGGCGACTACTGGTCCTGGTGGGCCGGGCTGCCGGACGCCATGCGGCCGGGAACGTCACCGGGTTCGCACGAAGCGGGGCCCCGCGACCCGTACTGGCAGCGCTACCTGGCCGGCCAGCGGGAACTGGCCCGGCTGTCGGCACCCGAGATCACGAGAAAGCTCCCGATGCCGCGCCGCCCGCGCGCCCTCCTGGACCTTGGCGGCGGTCACGGCTGGTACTCCGCGTCGCTGTGCCGGCGCTACCCTCGGCTGACCGCGACCGTGCTCGACCTGCCGGGCAGCGCCGCCGTCGGCCGGGAGTTCATCGCCGACGCGGGCCTGTCGGAGCGGGTGCGGTTCCGCGACGGCGACGTGACGTCGGCGGACCTCGGCGACGGGTACGACACGGTCCTCTGCTTCAACCTGGTGCATCACCTGGGGCCCGGCCAGATCGCCGACCTGTTCCGCCGGGCCCGCAAGGCACTCAACCCCGGTGGCACGCTCGCCGTGCTTGACGTCTTCGCCGACCACGGCCGCCGCGCGCAGGCCCACGCCGACATGCTCGCCCTGTTCGTCTACCTCAGCTCGGGCGCCCAGATACATACCCCGGCCGAACTGGCCGGCTGGCTGCGCGCCGCGGGCTTCACCGCGCCACGGCGGGTCCGGGTGCTGCGCATGCCCGGGCTCACCCTCCAGGTCGCCAGGAATCCAGGATGACCCTCTAACCAGGGACGCTACTGCTCGCCCCCGGTGCCGGGCCGGTGCGCCCCGGCGGCGCCGTCCGTAGTCCCTACCGGCCCGGCCGCCGCGCCGTACACCGAGCCAACCGGTGCCGGGCTAGCGGGAGAGGGGCCCGCCGGAGCCGGGTCGGCCGCCGCGGTGGCGGGCTGCGGGGCCGGTGGCGGTGACAGCCGGGTGCCTGGCGGCAGCGGCCCGACCACCGCGTTGAGCACCTGCGAGTTCGGGACGGACACGACGCCGTCGGCGGTGGCCAGCCGCACGTAGGTGATGCCGATCTCGCTCACCGTCCCGCCGATCTCGCCGGACAGGGCGCCGGCCCGCAGCCGGATCGAGTCGCCGACCTTGAACGGGCGGGCCAGCAGCAACACCAGGCCCGCGAACACGTTGGACAGCGCCTGCTGGGCCGCGATGCCGACGAAGACGCTGGTCAGTGCCCCGCCAAGGAGCAGCTGGCCGACCGGGACGTCGAACAGCGCCAGGGTGACCAGCAGCGTGGTCACCGCGCCGATCAGCACAAGCGCGTAGCGGACGACGGCCGCGTGCGACGTCCCGATCACCGGCTGGATCACCTCGCGCGCCTTGCCGGACAGGCCGATGGTGGCCGCGCTCGCGAACACGCAGAAGGCGACGGCGGTGGCCGTGGCGATGACCTGGCTGCCCACCGCGTAGCCGGAGAAGAAATGCGGGAAGCTGCTGCGCGCCCAGGCGGAAGTCACGGCCGCGGCGATCGCGAGCACGAGCGCGATGATCGACTTCCAGGGCCTTGTCTTCGCTCTCACCTTGGCCACCTGTACTGACAGGTCGTGCATGTCCGGCCCGTCATACCCGCGCATACAGCAAGTCCTCCCGTTGCCTGAAACCGAAGTGGCTGACTGGCCTAACGGTACCGGGGCGAACGGGAGGACTGATGCGGACATCTCAACCGGAACGGGGATTCGGGTCCGGCGCCGACCGCTAGATCAGCGGCTTGCCGACGGGTAGCCTGACCCTGCCATTCAAGCTGGCGGACACGCCCGCGGCCGAGGTGTACCAGGCCGCAAGCGCGGTGAGGATGCCCACGTAGCCGCCGAGCTTAACGATCCCCGAGGTTCCCGAGAAGTTACCGATGACCAGGATGATCTCGGTGAGCTCCAGGGTCAGGAACACCGCGAAGACCGCCATGTTCAGCTGCGCGGACATGATCAGCATGTAGGTGTTGAAGATCGCGAACGCGAGCAGGATCCAGCCGAGGTCGTGGTCGGCCGCCGAGGCGCTCGCGGCGTGCGGCGCGACGAACTGCACCCACAGGAACAGTCCGATCCAGAACCCACCGTAGGTGGAGAACGCGGTCGCGCCGAAGACGTTCTTGTTGCGGAACTCCCACATGCCGGCGAGCAGCTGGCAAGCGCCGCCGTAGGCCAGCGCGTACCCGAGCCACGCGCTGCCGGTGGCGGCGCCCATCCAGCCGGCGTTGGCGGCGGACAGCAGGAAGGTGGTGAGGGCGAACGCCGCTAGCCCAAGCGGGGCCGGATCGGCGACAGGCGTAACCGCGGCAGCGGGCTGGACGGCGGGAGTAGCTTCGTGCTCTTCGCTGACACTCATATGTTGCCTCCGAGCTTGACCAGCTCCCTGGCAGAGGGTTGCCAGGTTTGGAAATACATTCCGCTCTTAGCGTAACTCTGGTGTAACTCGCCCGCGATAGGCTAACACCTCTGAAAAAATTGAGGCGTAAGTGCACAAAGTGGCGGATGTGTTTTTTCTGGACCGCGAGACATTCGCGCAAAAGGCTAATAGCACCATGAGTCCGGCAAATAACTATTTATCGAAATAAATATGCTCACGATTCGCTGATGAGGTCACCGCCGGCCGGTTGCCTTCCAGGAAGGTTGACAGTCCCGCCCGCGTGGCGAGCACGATCACCCGGTCGCCCGTCACCAGGCGGTGATCGCGCCGCGGCGACCAGCTGAAGCGCGGCGTGCCGCGCACGGCGATGGCCAGGACCCGTGACAGGCCCTCGTTTTCAAGGTCGGCCAGGGTCCGCCCGGCGATGGCCGCGCCGGGCGCCACCCGGACGTCCGCGACCAGGAGCACGTGCCTGCCCACCGGGATGGTGCGCAGCACCTGGTGCTCGAGCATCGCCACCGCGAACGCCGGCGCCGCCAGGTAGGAGACCGACCGGGAGACCACGTTGCCGAGCGTCTCGCTCACCCGCTGGGCGAGGTCGTCGTCGAACAGGCGGAGCACGATGCGCAGGTCGTCCCCGCGCAGGGCCCTGGCCTGCAGAGCGGTCTCCAGGTTGGCGATGTCGCTGCTCGTCGCGCAGACGAGCGCGATCGCGCCGTCCAGGCCCGCCCGGCGCAGCGTGCGCTCGCCCGGGGCGTCGCCGATCACCACCGGCATGCCAAGGCTGCGCGCGAACGCCACGCCGCGTGCCTTGGGGTCCTGGTCGACGAGGGCGACGTCGAAGCCGAGGTCGTGCAGCCCGCCAGACACCCGGGTGCCGATCTCGCCGCCGCCCACCACGATGACGTGCCCGCCGTGCGGCCGCGGTTCGCTGCGGATCGTCCCGGTCAGCCGGGCACCGACGATGATCGCGGTGACCAGCGGGAGCACCGCCATCCCGTCGACGGTCAGCAGCACCTGCGCGACCTTCTCCGCGACGGTATCCGCAGGGCTGGTAAACGCCGACCCGGTCGTGTCCATGACGCCCAGCCACAGCACGTCGCCCGGGGCGTGCCCGGCGACGGCGAGCAGGATGAAGCCGGCCAGCGCGATGGCGAGCACCACGCAGAAGGTGACGCCGAACTTGTTCCACAGCAGCCGCCTGCCTATCCGGAGCGCGGCGCGCAGCGGATGGTGCTGCCGGGCCAGCGGATCGCGCGGCGTGCCGTCCGCGATGGCGAGGACCAGGCCGGCGTGGCCGTCGAGGTCCTCGGGCGCGATGAGCTGGGTGCTGTCGGCGGGGTCGTCGGGAACCGCGAGCCCGCACAGCACCTGGCCGGGCGGGGTGTCCTCGCGCCGCGCCACGTACAGGGTGCGGCCAGACAGCCGGACGTGGCTGGGCGCCACGTCGCCAAGCGCGGCGGCCACCAGGGCCGGCGCGGCGAGCTGGCTGCGCGACAGCACCGTGCAGTCGCGGAAGAACCCGGCCAGGTGATCGCCGAGCCGTCGGTTGTAGGCGGCGACCACCAGCCGCAACTCGGTGTTGAGTTCCTGCGCGCGCAGCGCCCCGTGGAAGTTGGCGAGGTCATCGGGGCCGACCAGGGCCATGGCCCGGGCGGTGGAGACGCCCGCGTCCGCGAGCGCCTCGCTGGTCAGTTCCGCGTGCTCGCGGACGATGACACCGGGGAGCGCCGCGATCTGCGGTCCGTGGTTCCTGAGCTTGTCGGCGAGCAGCACGACGACGTACTGGCCGTAGCGGTCGGTGAGTTCCCTGGTGATGCGGTAGGCGAGGGGGTTATCGCCGCAGACGATGAAATGGCTCCCGGTCACGGGGGGCAGGGGCATGGGCAGATCTTATTGAATGGCCAGCACCGGGATGAGAGCGGCAGGGAACGGCGCTGTAGCATGGTAAAGGCCTGCCTCCCGAGGGGAAGTTCTGCTCATGGCCACCGATGACCCCATTCGCGCCTCGGACGCTGACCGGGATGTCGTGGTGGACGTGCTCCGGGAGGCGTACACGGAGGGCCGCCTCACCGCGGACGAGTTCGACGAGCGCATGTCGGCCGCCTACGTGAGCAAGACCTGGGGCCAGCTGCGCGAGCTGACCCTCGACCTGCCGGTCCAGCCGGTGCTCGGCGCCGACGTGGCCGGGCGTCAGCTTCCCGCTCCCACCGCGCCCCCGGCCTACCCGCCCTGGCGGGCGCAGGACGATCCAGTGGCAGGGCACGGCCGGGACGCGCCGCATGGCGAGCCGCCAGCGACGTCCGGCAGGCCCCGCCGGCCGATCGGCATCTTCGTGCCGGTGCTGATCTGGACCCTGCTCGTGGCGCACGGCGCCGCTGTGTTCCCCGCGCTGTTCGTGGTCGCGGTGATCTTCGTGCTCGCCGTGAGCATCTCGGGCATCCGCCGCCGGTAGATCACCAGGGCGGCCCTTGCGGTCAGCCGGGCTGAGCCTGACCGCTGGCGCGGTCGCGGAGGTGCTCCAGGTACTGACGCTCGGCGGCGTCGTGGGTCAGGCTGATCGCGCTTTCATAAGCAGCGGTGGCCTCTTGCCTGCGGCCGAGCCGGTCAAGCAGGTGGGCCCGGGCGGCTTTGGCTGGCTGGAAGAGGCGGGCCCGCTGGCCGGCCTCGGCCAGCAGCGCGTCGAGTGCGGCCAGTCCCGCTGCGGGCCCCTCGACTTCGGCGGTGACGACGGCGAGGGCGACACCGCTGCCGAGCGAGGGCGCGACCGTATGCAAGATGCGGTGCAGGGCGAGCAGCGTTGGCCAGTCGGTGGTGTCATCGAGTCTCCGGGCCCCGTGGTTCCCGGCCCCGTGGTTCCCGGCCCCGTGGTTCCCGGCACAGTGCACGGCCTGGATCGCGGCCTCGAGCTGGAAGCGCCCCAGCTGTCCCTGCGCGTGCGCCGCCCGCAGGTGCTCGTGGGCCCGGCTGATCAGGTGCTGGTCCCACTGGGAGGGATCCTGGTCGGCAAGCGGGACGAATTGCCCGTCGGCGTCAACTCGGGCCGGCGCGCGGGCCGCGGAGAGCTCGATCAAG
>Ga0265337_1001597_pt1 | contig 11062 bp, 9 predicted proteins | sample 42122metaG_FD_192441 | JGI IMG/M metagenome (GOLD analysis project Ga0265337, IMG submission 192441) | Rhizosphere microbial communities from Carex aquatilis grown in University of Washington, Seatle, WA, United States - 4-21-22 metaG | ecosystem: Host-associated > Plants > Roots > Rhizosphere >... | reverse complement strand
CGACACAGGTGCCGAGCATCCAGATGACGGCAAAGAGAAAACTCGTCCGCGAATACCCGAGCGCCGAAAGCAACCCGAGGAGCGGCGTGCTGGTCGGCACGAACAGGTTCGCGACCCACAAGAGACGGAACAGGTTCCGCGCCGCGAGCCACTTCGCGCCGAACACGATCGTCGTGAAGGGGTCGAAGAGGACGAGCGTCAGCACCGCGAGCGGCGCCGAAATGGCGTTCGTCGCCCAGACGACGCGTTCGACGACGGCGCCGAGCGCCTTGGGCTCCGACTGAAGCCGCGCGAACATCGGCAGATAGATGCGCTGGAAGATCATGAGCGCCATGACCGCGTAGGCCGCGACCATCTGAGCCCAGTTGATGTACCCGACGACCGCGGTGCCGGCCAGAACCCCGACGAGGATCGGCGTGATGCTGTCCTTGATGAGCGAGACGACGCCGATGCCTTGATACGGAAGCCCGAACGCGAGGTGTCGCTTCACGTTCGAATAGTCCCATTCCCAACCGAAGCGCCAGCGGCTCACGAACTGGACCACGACCGCGCCGGCGATCGAGCGCGCGAGGATCGCGAGCACGAAGCTCGCCGCGCCGAAGCCGCTCCACGCGAGTCCGACCGCGAGCCCGTTGTAGACGAGGGTCTGCGTGACCTCGACGATCGCGAGGCGATCGAACGCGAGGTGCCGCTCGAGACGGATCGCCGGCACCGTCTGGAACGACGACGCGAAGAGCGAGAGACCGACGCCGCGGAATAGCCAGCGCGCATTCGGCGGCATGTGATACGCCTCGGCGACGAACGGCGCGGCGACCCAGAGGACGAGCACGACGGCGCTCACCAGGAGCTGCTGCGCGGTGAACACCACGCGGTAGTCGCGATCGTCCGGTTCGTGCGCGTCGCGGACGAGACTCGCGCCGAGCCCGACGTCGCCGAGCGTGCCCAGAAAACTGAGCACGAACGTCACGATACCGAACACGCCGAACTGCGCGGGCGTGAGGAGGCGAGCCAGGAGGATCCCGCCCGCGAGGTTCACCACCTGGACGGCGATCTGACGAACCCCGAGCGCGAGCGCGCCCTGCATCGCTTTCTTGACGACCGAAGACGCGTTCCCCGAAAGCGAAGAAGTGGGCGGGGGAGACACGCGCGTCGTTTTTCCCACTACACCGTGCCGGGCGCTCGTGACAAGGATCAGGCCGCCGGAGCCGGCCGCCGTTCGACGCCGAGCATCAGCGCGAGGAGGGCGTCGTGAAGCGGCGTCGGCACGCCGTGACGCGCGCCGCGAACGGAGACCGCGCCCTGGAGCTCGCGTGCTTCGGTGACGCGCCCGGCGAGCAAATCGACGAGCATCGACGGCACCGAGTTCCCGTAGAGGTGCTTCGTCGCCTGGATCGTCAATGCGATCACCTGCTCTTCGATGACGACGCCTTCGGCACGCGCGACGGCCGCGAGCTCGTGCATCGTGCGGAGGACCAGGGTTTCGAGCTCGGGCACCGCGAGCACTTCGCCGGCGTTCCGCCGGGTGAGCGCGCAGATCGCGTTGAACGGCGCGTTCCAGAGCAGCTTCTGCCACAAGACGCGCGCGAGATCGGGCCGCGCGTCACACCTCACGCCGGAGTCGGTGAATTCCTTCGCGAGCCGTTCTACTAGGGGCATCTGGTCCGGCGTGAGCGGCGCGAGGACGATGCTCGCCGGCGCGGCCACCGCGATCCGTCCGGGCGACTCGATGCGCGCGTTGATCTGAGCGACGCCGCCGATGACGTGATGGTTCCCGATGTGCTTGGCGAGCTCGATCTCCGAATCGAGGCCGTTCAAAAGTGGGATGGCCACGCCCTGCAACGCGAGGGCTTTGCCGATACCGTCGGCGACGTCGGCGAGGCTCGACGTCTTGACCGCGACGATCGCGACGTCGGCGCCGAGGCCCGCCGCGTCCCGGACGTCCTCGACGACCGGCGCCTTCACGGTGAGCTCGCCCTCGGGGGTGACCACGACGATGCCGTGCTCACGGATGGCTTTTCCGTGTGCGCCCCGGGCCACGAACGTGACGTCGTGCCCCGCTCGAGCGAGCACCGTGCCGTAATAACCGCCCACGCCGCCCGCGCCGACGATGAGGATCTTCATGAGCGGACGATAGCAAGATACGCTCCCCGCGCATGCGGCTCCTCGCGGGTACCAGCGGGTTCTCTTACAAGGAATGGAAGGGAACTTTTTATCCGAAGGAGCTTCCGGACAAGGGGATGCTCGCCTTTTACGCGACGCGCCTCGACAGCGTCGAAATCAACAACACCTTCTATCGGATGCCGAAACCCGAGGCCGTCGCGCAGTGGGGCGGCCAAGTGCCCGACGGCTTTCGCTTCGTGCTGAAAGCCCCGCAGCGCATCACGCACCGCGAGCGGCTCGAGAACTCCGAGGATTCCGTGCGCGTGTTCACGGAAGCCGCGCACGTGCTGGGCGACAAGCTCGGCGCGGCGCTCTTTCAGCTTCCGCCCTTCTTCAAGAAAGACGTGCCGCGGCTCTCGGCGTTTCTGTCGATCTTGCCCGCCGGTCTTCGCGCGGCGTTCGAGTTCCGGCACCCGTCTTGGTACGCCGAGGACGCTTACGACGCGCTCCGCGCGAAGAACGCGGCGCTCGTCGGCGGGGACGCGGACGACTCGGAAAAAAGTCCACCGTTCGTCGTCACGGCCGACTTCGGTTACCTGCGCCTGCGCTCGCCGGAGTATTCCGAGTCACGGCTCGCGGAATGGGCGGCGCAGATCGGTGCGACGCCGTGGAAAGACGCGTTCGTCTTCTTGAAGCACGAGGTGCTCGGTCCGAAATACGCCGAGCAGCTCGTGGGTCTCTACGCGAAGGCGCTGAGCGCGTCGCGCCGTGCTTGAGTGAACTCCTCGAAGCCGTCGATGAGTCGCTGAGGGGCGAGGTCGAGATACGTCGCCGCGGCGCTGTCTTCTTCGAGCGCCTTGATGTCGGGGAGCGACTCCGTACCCGACGCGATCAGGTGATCGAGCCGATCGGCGAGCCGGATGATGGCGACCATGAGCCCCAAGTCGCCGCCGACTTGATACGCGCGCCCGGGCTGATGATGCCACGCGACGACCTTGGCGATCGGCTCGGGGATTTTCCACGCGGTGATGGCGTGCCCGCCGAGGACGGCGTGGTCGTAACCGAGCTTTTCGCGCTCGTAGAGCTGCACGCGACCGACGCCGGCGTAGGGGACGGGAATGCGCTCGTAGCTGATGTCCTCGGTCTGCATGAGGAGCAATTTTCCGACGTCGTGCATGAGACCCGCGAGGAAGACTTGGCCGCCGCTGTACCAGCCCTCGCGCCGCACGAGCGCGCGCCCGATCGCCGCCACGCCGACGCAATGATCGCGAATGGTGATGCCCTGACCGCGCACGTCCGAGAACATGCCCAGGACGGCGACCGTCGCCATCAAGTCGTGAACCGTCTTCGTCCCCAGGCGAATGATGGCTTGGTCGACGCTGCGGCACGGCTTGCCGACCGAAAAGAGCGCCGAGTTGGCGACCGTCATGGTCCGCGCGGCGAGAGCCGGGTCGGTCTCGAGGACGCGGCGAACCTCGTCGATCCGAACGGCGGGATCCCGCACCAAGGTCATGACTCGTTCGGCCACGACGGGAAACGGTTTCAGGCCGCGGAGCCGCGCCATCTCGAAAGCGAGGCTTTGCGAGGCTTGTTCGTGGCTCCGAGCGGGGTCATCGTCGGAGAACCACAGTTCCTCGAGCACATTGTCCGCCAGGTGTTTCGGCGGGGGGAGCGGGGGCGGCCCAGCGTGTTCGGGCGAGGTCCGTGCGTGCATCTTTCTCCCTGGAACGGCGGAACTCGCAGTCCCTTAAGCGTGGCCATCGACTTCGCTCTCCCAGGGCGGCCGCTTCGCGTAGTACAACCGACGCGTTAGCGGGATGTACTTCCAGGACCTCATATTGAACCTGCAGCGATTTTGGGCCGAGCGCGGCTGCCTGATCGCGATGCCGTACAATTCGGAGGTGGGCGCGGGCACTTTCAACCCGCAAACCGTGCTTCGGGCAATCGGCCTGGAGCCCTGGAACGTCGCGTACGTCGAGCCGTCCCGCCGCCCCACCGACGGGCGCTACGGCGACAACCCGAACCGTCTCCAGCAGTTCCACCAGTTCCAGGTCATCCTGAAACCGAGCCCGATCGATATCCAGGACCTCTATCTGGAGTCCTTGCGCGCGCTCGGGACGAACCCGCTCGATCACGACGTCCGGTTCATCGAGGACGACTGGGAGAGCCCGACCCTCGGCGCGTGGGGGCTCGGGTGGCAGGTCTGGCTCGACGGTCTCGAGATCAGCCAGTTCACGTATTTTCAGCAGGTCGGCGGCCTCGAGTGCAAACCGGTGAGCGGCGAGCTCACGTACGGCCTCGAGCGCATCGCCATGTACTTGCAGGACGTCGACCACTTTTCCGACGTCCGATACAACCGCGACGTCACCTACGGCGAGATTTACCGGCGCGCCGAGTGGGAGTGGTCGACCTACAACTTCCACGAGGCCGACGTGCCGCATCACTTCCAGGCGTTCGACCACGCCGAAATCGAAGTGAAACGCCTTCTCGGCCGCAGCGAGGAGCCGCTCGAGAAACTGGTCTTGCCCGCCTACGACTTCGTCGTCAAGGCGGCCCATGCATTCAACGTGCTGGACGCGCGGGGCGCCATTGGCGTCACCGAGCGACAGCGCTACATCTTGCGGGTGAGATTGCTCGCCCGCGAAGTGTGCCAGGCTTATTACGCCCAGCGACAAGCGCTGGGCTTTCCGCTTCTCAAAGAGGCCGCACGAGCGGCCGAGTAGGAAGAGTCGCGATCATGGCGTTCACGCGCGTGCCGTTTGGGTCGATGTCTTGGGAGCCGGGGAGCCATCGGCTCGAAAAGAAGAAGACGCTGCGCGGGCGCGGCGTCGGGCTGCTCGAGTTCGCCCCCGGTTTTTCGGATCCGAACTGGTGTGAGCGCAGCCACATCATGTACGTGCTCGAGGGCCAGATCGAGCTCGAGTTCGACGAGGGAATCGCCTCGCTGTCGGAAGGGCAGTGCGGCGTCTTGGACCGAGGAACGCGCCACCGCGCGAAGAACACCGGCGACGAGACGGCTCTGGTCTTCGTCGTCAGCGACGTCGATTTGCCGACGTAGCGAAGAGCGAAGAACAGGAGGGCCGCATGGCCACGACCACTCGAGACGTCTTCATCGTCAGCGCCGCGCGGACTCCGATTGGGTCGTACCTCGGCGCCTTATCGTCGGAGAGCGCTCCGAAGCTCGGAGCCGTCGCGATCGCTGCGGCGCTCGAACGCGCGAAGCTCGCCGTCGATCGCGTCGACGAAGTGTTCATGGGCAACGTGCTCTCGGCTGGCATCGGCCAGGCGCCGGCACGGCAAGCGTCGCTCGGCGCGAAGATCCCGAACACGGTGCCGACGACCACGGTGAGCAAGGTGTGCGGCTCGGGCCTCCAGGCCGTGGTGTTCGGCGCAAAAACGGTGATGCTCGGCGACGCGAACGTCGTGGTGTCGGGCGGCATGGAGTCGATGTCGAACGTGCCGTACTACCTGACCAAAGCGCGGACCGGCTACCGCATGGGCGACGACAAGATCGTCGACGGGATGATCTTCGACGGCCTCTGGGATCCGTACAGCAATTCGCACATGGGCGTCGCCGGCGAGCTCTGTGCGAAGGAGTACGGTTACGGTCGCGAGGCGCAGGACGAGTTCGCGCGCGAGAGCTACCGCCGTGCCCTCGCCGCCACGAAAGAGGGACTTTTCAAGGGCGAGATCGCGCCCGTTTCGCTTGCCCAAAAGAAAGGGAGCCCCCTCGTCGTGAGCGACGACGAAGAGCCCGGTCGCGGGGATCCGGAGAAATTCGGAAAGCTGCGTCCCGCCTTCAAGGACGACGGCACGATCACGGCCGCGAACGCGTCGAGTATCAACGACGGCGCCGCGGCGCTCGTCCTGGTGAGCGAAGACGTCCTGAAGAGCGAAAAGCTCGAGCCGCTCGCGCGCATCGTCGGGTACGGCTCGGCCGCTCAAGCGCCGGAATGGTTCACCACCGCGCCGGCCAAGGCCATCGATCTGACGTTGAAGAAGCTCGGCCTGAAAAAGGAAGACATCGATCTCTTCGAGATCAACGAAGCGTTTTCGTGCGTCGCGATGGCGTGCACGAAGCTCGCCGGCATCGACCCGGCGCGGGTGAACGTCCGTGGCGGCGCGGTTGCCCTCGGCCATCCGATCGGCGCCTCTGGCGCGCGCGTCCTCACGACGTTGCTCTACGCAATGAAAGATCGCGGCGATCGCCGTGGCCTCGCGACCCTGTGCATCGGCGGCGGCGAAGCCGTCGCGGTCGTGGTGGAGCGGTAGATCCGCGCTATACTGGGCACGTGCTCGACGCCCGGCTCATCGAACCCGAGAAGACTCGCGGGCTCCTGCGGTCCGAGTACGATCGGCTCGTCGCGCTCGGCCTGCTCGAAGACGAGCGCGTCGAGCTCCTTCACGGAACGCTCGTCGAGATGAGCCCGAACGAGCCCGCGCACTCGAGTCCGATCCAGGCGCTCACCGCGATCCTCGTGCCCGCGTTGGTCGGGCGCGCGACCGTGCGCGTTCAACTGCCACTCTACGCTGCGAACGAATCCGAGCCGGAACCCGACGTCGCGATCGTCCCGCTCGGTGAATACCGGTCGGCTCACCCCGCGCACGCACATCTGGTCATCGAGGTCGCGGTCTCCAGCATCAACAAAGATCGCAAGGTGAAGGCGCCGCTCTACGCGGCGTCGGGCTTCGCCGAATATTGGCTCGTGAACGTGCGCGACCGAGTCGTCGAGGTCTATCGTTCGCCGGATTCGGGAACGTACCGAGCCGTCAGCCGTCACGGCGCCTCCGAGGTGCTTTCGCCGGAAGCATTTCCCGACGTTCACGTCGCGCTCGGCGACGTGTTCGGCGCGTGAGCGCGCCGCGCAGTTCGCGACGATCTTAGCCGGCGATCCAGAGCACCGTGAAGGCGTCCCCGCCGTCTTCGGCGTCGGCTGCGCGGGACCGTTCGACGAAGCGGTGCGCCTTCAATTGCTCGCGGATCGCGCTCTTGAGGGCGCCGGTTCCGTGACCATGCAGGATGAACCCCGCGGGCTCGCCGCTCGAGAGCAGGCCGTCGATGAACGCCTCGATGCGATCGGTCGCCTCTTCGACGCGCAGGCCGCGCACATCGCAGGTGATCGACGGCGTGCGCACCGGCGTACTGTCGATACGCACCGGAGGCGCCGCGGTTTTTTTGGGGGATTTGGGTCGCGTGGGTTGTGCGCCGTGCGGCGCGCGAACGAGTTCGTCGAGCTTCACCGTGAGCTTCATCGGACCGGCCGCGATGCGCACCTGTCCGCGTACCGGCGCTTCCAGCACCTCGGCGCGAAGGCCGAGCCTCGGCACGGTCACGACGTCGCCGGGTTTGAGTTCCGACGCGACGATGGCGGGTCCGCTTTTCGCGCTTCCGCCGTCGAGCGACTCGTGGAGCGCACTGCCGAGCGCGCCGGCGCTGGCGGCGCGGTTCACCGATTTCGCGACCTCGCGAAGCTCGTCGCGCCCGACGTCGCCTTTGTTCAATCGCTCCGTCGCGTTGCGAAGTGACGCCCGCGCTTCGCGGACGGCGCTCACGAGCTCGCGGCGTTCTCCTTCGAGCCGCGTTTTTTCGGTGGCCCGCGCGCGTCCGACTTCGACTTCGAGCTCGGCGCGGAGCTCATGCTGCGCGCGAGCGTCGGCCTCGGCCGCACGGCGGTCGGCTTCGGCGCGCGTGCGGTCCGTTTCGATCGCTCGGAGAAGCTCTTTCTTGCGCGCGTTTTCTTCCGGGAGCAGCGCCTCGGCGCGCTTCACGATGCGTTCGGGCACGCCGTACCGCGCGGCGACGGCGAGCGCGCTCGACGCGCCCGGGATGCCCATCGTCACCTTGAAGGTGGGCCGCATCGTGTCGAAGTCGAATCCGACGGAGGCGTTGTCGAATCGCGGGTCGCTCGCGCCGAGCTCTTTCAGCCGCTCGTAGTGCGTGGTGACGGCGACCGCGGCGCCGGCCTCGACGAAGCCTTCGAGCACCGCCGTCGCGAGCGCCGCGCCTTCGTCCGGATCGGTGCCGGCCGCGACCTCGTCGAGCAGAACGAGCGTGCCGGGCGCTGCGCGGTCGAGATAGTCGGCGAGGTGCGCCGCGTGCGCGCTGAACGTCGAGAGCGAGCGCGCGAGCGATTGCTCGTCCCCGATGTCGGTGAGCACCGGCTCGAACCAACCGATGCGCGACTTCGGATCGACGGGGAGCGGAATGCCGGCGCGCACCATCCACGTCGCGAGCCCGAGGCATTTCAGCGCGACCGTCTTGCCGCCCGCGTTGGGTCCGGAGATGACGAGCCCTCTACCGGCTACGGCGCGCACGTCGTTCGCGACGACCGGGCCGGTGCCGACGAGCAAGGGGTGTCGCATGTCGCGCAGGTCGAGCTCCGCGCCGTCGTCGACCAGGAGCACCACCGCGTCGGTCTCGGCGCCGAAGCGCGCCAGGGTCGCGAGCACGTCGGCCGCGGTGCACGCTTCGATCGCCGCGCCGAGGCCGTCGGTGTGCGCCCGGACGGAGATCGACAGGGCGCCGAGGACACGCGCGATCTCGCGCTCCACCTCCGCCTCGGCCATTTTCAGCCGATTTCCGATTTCCGTGACCTCGCGCGGCTCGACGTACAAGGTGCCGCCCGACGCGCTCGAACCGAGCACGATCCCGTCGACGCGAAACGGCGCGTCGGCGCGAATCGGCAGGACGTAGCGCCCGTCACGCTCGGTGTAAAAGCGATCGCGAAGTACGTCGGCGTAGCGATTCAGCAATTCCGAGAGCCGCCCCGTGAGCTCGCGGCGCGCGACTTCCACCTTTTTTCGGGCACGGCCGAGCTCGGCGGAGGCGCGATCGAAGACGTCCCCGTCGTCGTCGACGGCAAAGACGATCTCCTCGAGCAGCTTGTCGAGCGCGCCGTCCGTGTCGAGCACCTTCGCGAGCTCGACCCGATCGGCGTGCTGTTTGGCAAAGCCGCGGAGCGCGCGCCCCGCGTCGAGCATGCGCCGAAGATCGCGGAGCTCGCGCCCCGTCGCGACGGAACCGCGTGCCACGCGATCGACGACCTCGCTCACGTCGGGGACGGCCGCGACGGGAATCGTTTCTCCTTCGAGATAGAGCTCGAGCGCGTCGCGGCTCCGTGTGCCGCGGAGGATCGCGTCGTCGCGCGTTGCCGCCGGCACGAGCGCGCGCACGCGCCGCGCGCCCGCTTCACTCGCACACTTCGCGGCGATGCGCTCGACGAGCGCCGGCCATTCGAGGTCCCGCGCCGCCTTCTCGTAGCGGGTTTCGGTCGGCGACACGTCTCAGCCGGTCTGCTTCTTTTTTGCGGACGGACGGCGCGCTTCGGCCTTCTTCATCGGTCGGGGCGTGGCCGGTGCCTCTTCTTCCACGGGTTCCGCTGCTGTCTCTGCCTTCTGTTGCGTCCGCGCGGACGGCTTCTTCGCCTCGGCGACGCTCTTCTTCAAGGCCTCGAACAAGTCGATGATCTGGGCGCGCGGCGCCTCGGTGCTCACGGTGATTTCCTTGCCGGCGACCTTTTGCTCGACCACCGCGCGCACGCGATCGGCGTAGTCGTCCTTGAACTTGTCCCCGTCGTACTCGTCCTCGGAGAGCTGGTCGATGAGGCGCTCGGCGAGCTCGCGTTCTTTGTCGGTGAACGTGAACGTCGCCGTGTCGTCGACGTCCGAGAACGAGCGCACTTCGTTTGCGTAATAGAGCTGGTGGAGCGCGAGGCCGTCCTTGTACGGCCGGATCACCACGAGCTGTTCCTTGCCGCGCGCCGCCCAGCGTCCGACGGCGACCTTCGCCTTCTTTCGCATCGCCTCGGAGAGAAGCCGGTACGCCTTGTCGCCACCCTTGTCGGCGCCGAGGTAGTACGTCTTTTCGATCTGGACGAAGTCGAAGGTCGAGAGCGGCACGAACTCGACGATTTCGATGTGATTGCTCCGGTCCGCTTCGAGCGCCTTCAGCTCCTCGTCGGTGAAGGTGACGAACTGATCGCGGGCATATTCGTAGCCCTTGATGATGTCGCCCTTCTCCATGATCTTGTTGTCGACCGGCGAGTAATATTGCTGCTTCACGCGCACGCCGTGACGTGAGTCGAGCATATTGAACCGCACCTGTTCCGACGACGCGGCCGTGTACAGCCGCACGGGAATAGACACGAGACCGAACGAGATCACTCCTGAAGCAACGGCGCGAGCGGGCATAATCGGTATGCTAACCCGCCAGTTTTCGCATGAGGAAGAGTTCGGCTAATTCAACGCCCGGTGCCGGCTCGAAGACCGCGCCCGAATCGCCGACGCCGGACGCCGACGCGCTCGAGAGGTATCGCAAAAAACGCGATCCCGCGAAGACCAACGAGCCGTTCTCGGCTGAACGAATAACCAGCGAAAGCAGCGGGACGAACGGCGCGTTCGTCGTGCATCTTCATGATGCGCGTCGCCGGCATTGGGACGTGCGGCTCGAGATCAACGGAGTGCTCGAGAGCTTCGCGGTGCCGAAAGGGCCGAGCCTCGATCCGTCGGAGCGCCGGCTCGCGGTGCACACCGAGCAGCATCCGCTCGAGTACCTCGACTTCGAGGACGTGATTCCCGAAGGAAATTACGGGGCCGGCGCAATGATCGTCTGGGACACCGGCCGCGTGCGCTACCTGGAACCGGCGCCCGAAGGTCTCCAGAAAGGGAAGCTAGACCTCGTCTTTTCAGGGCACAAGCTTCGGGGTCGCTACGCGTTCGTTCGAACGGGCGACCGCGCGAGCAAGAAGCCCAACGAGAAGGACAACTGGCTCTTCTTCAAGAAGGCCGACGCGTTTTCGAGCACCGAGCGCGACATCCTCGTCGAAGAGCCGGCGAGCGTGCTGTCTGGGCTCACGGTCGAGGATCTGCTGCGCAAGGCCGACGTCGCCGTCTCGCTCGAGGAGCGCGCCATCGCTCTCGGCGCGCCGGTCGGCGACGTCGACGCGCGCCGTCTGACACCGAT
>Ga0265337_1001596_pt1 | contig 11070 bp, 7 predicted proteins | sample 42122metaG_FD_192441 | JGI IMG/M metagenome (GOLD analysis project Ga0265337, IMG submission 192441) | Rhizosphere microbial communities from Carex aquatilis grown in University of Washington, Seatle, WA, United States - 4-21-22 metaG | ecosystem: Host-associated > Plants > Roots > Rhizosphere >... | reverse complement strand
GCGCCAGCAGCTCCTCCGGGTCAGCCGGCACGTACCGCTTCTCGTTCAGCGGCAGGCCGAGGGGGGCGGCGCCTAGGATGTCCGTAACGAACGTCATCGCCTTTCCGTCCCAAGCGTACAGATACGGGCAGGAGCCGCTAGGGAGCGTCGGTTCGGTCACCGTGTACACGTCTCGCCCGACGGGCACGTCGACCTTTGCCGTGGAGAGGTCGAACCAGTGCACTTTGAGCGCGTCGAGCTGTCTGTGCTGCCCCACGCCGATTTCCAGCGGGATCCGCCGGACCGTCCGGCTGGTGCGCCAGTCGCCAGCCAGCACCTCGACGCGGACGCCCATCGAGGTGGTGTTGGAGCGGCTGCCGACGAGGCGCAGCTTCAACAGCAGGTTCTTGTTGCCGCCGATGTTCCGCCAGAAGCGAAGCCCGGCGTCCGAGCTTGTCACAAGGTCGATGCCACCGTCGCCGCCGAAATCTGCGGCGACCATCCCGTCACAGGGGCCCACGTGATCGAGCCCGAGTTCTGCCGTCACGTCGGCGAAACCCGAGTGGCCGGCGTTGCGCCAGACCCGCACGCCGTCGCTGCCGTAGGCGAAAAGGTCCAGCCAGCCGTCGTTGTCGTAATCCGCCAGCATGAGGCCAGAGACCTGAAAACCGTGCAGCGGCAGGCTCAACCTCCGGCTCTGGTCGCGGTTGATTATCTCGAGGGTGGTGGCGGTCGCGATGACCGCTTCGGGTCGGAGGTCGTTGTCCAGATCACCCGTGGCCATCGCAGTCCCGGCGGGCCACCCCTCGGTCAGGTTGCTCGGGATGAACGCCGCGGCACGTTTCTTCGCATAAAACACGGGCGGAGCGTCCTTGCGCGCGATGAACACCCCGGGAAGGCCCTCGCTGTTCCAGTCATCAGCGATCACCTGCCTGGCTCCCGGAACCGCCTTCGGCAGCCCGGAGTCGCTCCAGGCTCCATCGAAAAAGAAATTGCCGAGGTTGCGGTACAGTCCAAGGCCGCCCCCTCCAGGCTGCACCACTACCAGGTCCAGGTTGCCTGTGAAATCGAGGTCGGCCAGCATTCCGGAGCTCGCCTTCAGCCCCTCGAGCCCAGCCGCGCGGGTGGCGTCGCGGATCCTGCCATGTTCGTAGAACTTGAACACTCGCGAGTCCTGCTCCCCCAGGACGACCACGTCGTCGAAGCCGTCGTTGTCCAGGTCTCCAGCCAGCGCGACGCGGTACCCGGACCCGGCGGGCACGCGCAGCGGCTTGCCGAGCGGCGTAAAATGGCCGCCGTGGTTGTCGAGCAGGAGGAATTCGCCGCTCTTTTCTCGGGCGAATACGCTCGCGCGCCCGTCGTGATCATAATCTATGACGGCCAGCGGTCCGCGGCAATCGGCCGCGAGCGCGCCAAACGCGGCGACGGTCTGCTCGGCAAAGCGCACGGGGATCCCATGCAGGTCCGGCTGGCTCAATACGAACGGCGACAGAGGCAGCGTATACTTGCAGCGCTCCAGAGCTGAAGCGGTTATGACGGGGCTTGAGGAGCGGGCCATGACTCTCTGGTGTTCCTCCAGCTCGCGCGCCGCGTCGTCCACTCGGCCGGCCCGGCGATAGAGCTGGCTCAACTGGAAGTGCGCCGACGGATGGTCGGGTACGGCCCGGATCACATTCTCGAAATCGCGGATCCCGTCTGGGATCTGCCCGAGCTCCTCCTGCGCCATGCCCATCTGGAAATCGAGCGCCGGCACCGCGGGGTCAATCTTCCACGACTGCTGAAGCGCCTCCGCGGCCTGCTCGGGCTGGTTCTTTCGGAGGAGCGCGCAGCCCAGGAGGTAATTTGCCGCAGCGCTATTGGAATCAAGCTCGAGCGCCTGCCGGCACATCGGCACCGCATCGTCTGGCCGGCCCGCCAGCAGATAGGCGTTGGCCAGGTTGAGCCGGACGTCCGTGCTCTCCGGCGAAAGCCGGAGCGCATGGGTGTAAACGTCGATCGCTGCGGCGGCATCGCCCCTTTCGAGCAGGCCATTGCCGCGATTCATTAGTTGGGTGAATCCGACGGTTGTCGCCGTCGGCCTGCGAAGCCAAAGGGTGCCCGTGACGACGGCAAGCGCCAGAAGCGCAGCGCTTATCCAGATGAGGCGCTTGGACATACCCCAGTCGTTAATAAAAGGAACGCGGTTCCACAACTTTCAATCGTCGTGCGCATTTCCGCATTGCATGAGCGGTGGACGTGAAAGCGATCGCGAGAGCGCGTTCTGAATCAAAGTGAGCTGAGCGGGTGGGCGTGGGATGTGGGCCGTAACGGGGTGGGGCTGTGTCGGCGGGGGCATTTCCCGCAGAGATTGAGTCCGGCCGCTGAATAGTTAATGGAAAAGGGGCGAATCTACCCAGTCGCGGGGCCGGTCGCGGGAGCGATGGAGCCCCACGGCCGGCGGGTCGTTTCGCATTGCCTTCGGCGCGGTGGGCATCTTGGTTGCGGATCCTGTCCGACATCTGTGTCCCTCGGCATCGCGAACCAATCCGGCGGCACCAGTCAACCTCCCCAACTCCTCCCTCCGTCCATGGACGAATACATCGAACAGCTCATCGATCTCACCGATCCGGCAACCCTTCGCCTGCGAAATATGACCGTCGAGGAGGCCCGCGCGTGCGTCCTGCACGGTTCCGCCGACGCGGTTAGTGAGATCGACGGCTCCTTCGCGCTCGTGGCGCGGGATGGCAAGCGCGTTCGGATGGCGCGCTCGCTCGACCGGCCGATGCGCTACTTCCTCGCCAAGCGTCGCGAGGGCCCGGCACTGATCGTTTCCGATCGGATCGACGCGATCCACCAGTACCTGCGTGCACAGGGGCTGGATCGGCAGTTTCATCCCAGCTACACGCGGATGGTGCCGGCGCACTACGTGGTGGAGCTGCAGCTCGTCGGCTGCCCTGACCCCGATCCCACCTACACTCGTTTCTTTACACCCACGCGAAACGCCCTCCCGGCAGACCTCGACGTGATAGGCCGGAGCTACATCGGCGCCCTGGCCGATGAGACTGCGAAATGGCTCGGCGGCTTGCCCGAGCGCGAGCCGGTCGGCGTGTGCTTCTCCGGCGGAGTCGATAGTGGCTCCGTCTTCCTCACGGTCTACCATGTGATGCGCAAGCTCGGCCTGAATCCGGCGCGGCTCAAGGCGTTCACGCTGAACTTCGGCGACGGCCCCGATCTGCGCCAGGCGCGCGAATTCCTCGAGCGGCTCGGGCTCGGCCTCTTTCTCGAGACGATCGAGGCCGATCCGGCGTCGCTCGACGCGGCGGAGACGCTGTGTGTCCTCGAGGATTACAAGCCGCTCGACGTTGAGTGCGCATCGATGGGGCTTGCCCTCTGCCGCGGCGTCCGCACCCGCTATCCGGAGTGGAGGTTCCTGGTCGACGGCGACGGCGGCGACGAAAACCTGAAGGACTATCCTATCGAGGAGAATCCCGAGCTGACGATCCGCAGCGTCGTCAACAACCTTATGCTCTACCAGGAGGGCTGGGGGGTCGGCCGGATCAAGCATTCGCTCACCTACAGCGGCGGGCTCAGCCGAAGCTACGCGCGCACCTACGCGCCCGCCCGCCACTTTGGGTTCGAGGGCTTCAGTCCCTTCACGCGGCCGGCCGTCATCTCCGTTGCCGAGGGCATCCCCTTCACGACTCTCAGTAACATGTCGGTCGACCGGCTTTATTCGCTCAAGGGCGAGATCGCCCGGCGCGGCATCATGGCGCATTTCGGTGTCGACATGCCCGTCTTCACGAAGCGCCGGTTCCAGCACGGGGCGATTCCCGTCGAGCACCTTCGCCGCCGGCTGGGCGCGCTGGAGTCCGACTACCGCCAGCAGTATCTCGCGACCTATCAGTGAGGGGATGATCTCGGCGTACCCAACGCGGGGCCGCACTGCCTGGATTCTCGCGCAACGTCCGCCACGGGCCGCCGTACCCGATCCGAACACGCCCCATGGCGTCTTCCTCGAACGGGAGCGCTTGGCGTCCGGCGCCGTCGTCGATTCCGGCGTCGTGTTGTTGACCAACCGCGAGTGTCCCTGGCGCTGCCTGATGTGCGACCTGTGGAAGAACACCACCCGCGATTCCGTCCCGCAGGGGGCGATTCCACGGCAGGTGGAGTTTGCGGTTCGGACGTGGTCGGACTCAGGAACCCTTCCGGTGCAGGTGAAGCTCTACAACAGCGGCAGCTTCTTCGATCCCGCGGCGATCCCGCCGGCCGACTACGCGCCGGTCGCACGGCGGATCGCCTTCGCGCGGCATGTGGTGGTGGAATCGCATCCGCTTCTCGTCGGCGATCGCGCGCGAGAGCTGCGCGACCTGCTTTCTGGATCGCTCGAAGTCGCGCTGGGACTCGAAACGGCGCACCCGGAGGTTCTGGAAAAGCTGAATAAGAAGTTCGACCTGGCGCAGTTCGCGCGGGCCGCCGAATTCCTCGCGGCCGAGCGGATCGCGTTGCGCGCGTTTATCCTGGTGAATCCGCCTTTCCTTGACGGGCCGTCGGGCCTGGAATGGGCGGCGAAATCGGCCGAGTTCGCATTTGGGTGCGGTGCGGGCGCAGTGACGCTGATTCCAACCCGTACCGGCAACGGCGCGATGGAAAGGCTGCGCGAGTCGGGCGAGTTCGTTCAGCCGACCATCGCGATGCTCGAAGCGGCACAGCAGGGTGCGCTCGCGTTGAGCCGCGGCCGGGTCTTCGCGGATACGTGGGCCCTGGAGCCGTTTTCAACTTGTCCCCATTGCTTTGACGCTCGGCGCGAACGGCTGGAGACGGTGAACCTGACCCAGCGCGACTTGCCACTTGTCCGCTGTGCGGCCTGCGGCGGATCATAATACGGTACCGAGGGGTCGAATCCCCCGCTCTCCACCATCAATTCTTTGCTTTCCCACCGAATGATGCGATATCCGGGAAGTGTTAGTTGTAAGGTCACAGGGGACATGGTGGCGCTCCCATCGCCCCATGTCCCTAATCTTTAACGAAGAGCCCACTTTCTGATTTGCCGAGTTACCCGCAGTCGGGACCCGCGGAATCGCGACAAATGAACCTTTACCCTTCCCAATACCGGCGCGTCGCGTTCGTCATTGTTCTTGGCGCATTATGTCTGGCTTTTCCTGCCCTTTGCACTGCGGTGGAGGGGAAGCCGCGATTACTCGTCCTCACCGACATTTCTAACGAACCTGATGATGAAGAATCGTTGGTGCGTCTTTTGGTCTATTCAAATGAGTTCGACATCGAAGGCCTGACCGCCACGACATCAACGTGGCTGCGAAGTGGCACACGTGAGGACCTGATTCACCGCGACATTGCTGCCTACGCTAAGGTACGCTCGAATCTGCTAAAACACGCCCCCGGGTTTCCAGAGCCCGATCAATTGGAAAAGGTAACTTTTACCGGCCAGCCCGGCTACGGGATGGCGTTAGTCGGGGATGGCAAGCAATCGCCCGGTTCAAAACATCTCGTAGATGTCATCGATTCAAGTGATCCACGCCCTTTGTGGGTCACGGTTTGGAGCGGCGCCAACACACTCGCTCAGGCGTTGTGGGACCTCCGGGCATCCCGGAACGAGTCGGATCTGAAAGGAGCCGTAGCAAAGCTCCGTGTCTACGCAATTTCCGACCAGGACGACGCGGGCCCATGGATCCGGAAAGAGTTTCCCGATCTCTTTTACATCGTGTCTCCGAGTACCCAAGACAGCCTGGAATATTGGCGCGCCACTTGGACAGGAATCTCGGGCGACAGATACTACAAGAACGGTCCCCGACGTTGGTTCGAACTTGTGGACAATCCGTGGCTTGAGGAACACGTGATCAAGAATCACGGCCCGCTGGGAGCTCTTTATCCTCGCTTCTCCTATATTATGGAGGGCGACACGCCCTCCTTTCTCGGACTGGTTCAAAACGGCTTGGGCTGGGAAGTGAGCCCGGGGTATGGAGGGTGGGGAGGGCGTTATGTATTCTACCGCCCTTCCGGAGAAAACCGCGCGATTTGGACGAACAATGCGGAGAGTCGTGACACTGTTGTGGTGGGCGACGGAAGCAACGTCACTTCGGACCCGGCCACGATCTGGCGGTGGCGGGAACACTATCAGCATGATTTTGAAGCGCGCATGAACTGGTGCATCGCCGACTCGTTTGGGAAGGCTAATCACAATCCCCGGCCCGCTCTGAATCACGATCTTACCAAGAACGTTCTGACGCTTAAGGCGAAGAGCGGCACCCGTGTTTCGCTTTCTGCGGAAGGCACAACAGATCCAGACGGCGACTCGGTGCGCGTGACTTGGTGGATCTATCCGGAGGCCGGCACGATTAGAAATGCCACCCTTACCGTCGCAGAGGGTTTGCAGACTGTCGTGAAGCTACCCGTCATCACAGAACCGGGCACGGTACACGTAATTTTACAGGCTGAGGACAGCGGTGAGCCGCACCTATTTGCGTACCGCCGCACCGTAATAGAAGTAGCGCCATGATGACGGCTTGGCTTTGGCGGGATTTGATGCGTGGGTGGGACTGTGACTGACCTGTCAGAACACACCTTAAGAACGCTTTCGGCGGAGCTTTCGGCCTGTGGCCTGAGGCCCTCTCATTCGGGCCCGCTATTGCGTTCGTATTATCGAGGCGATGCGACGGCCGGTTCCAACGATCGGCGGTTCCCGCCTGCGCTTGATAAGCTGTTGAGGGATTCGGTGGAGCGGCGTGCTGGCTCCATTGCGGTGCGGCAGGTGGCATCCGACGGGACTGCCAAGCTGCTGATCCGCTTGAATGATGGGCTTACGGTCGAATCGGTGCTCATGCCCGGCCACAGGCCTGACCGGGCGGCGGGATGCGTGTCCTCGCAGGTCGGGTGCGCCATGGGCTGCGATTTTTGCGCGACCGCCAAGGCCGGGTTCGAGCGCAATCTGACCTCCGGAGAGATCGTCGAACAGTTTCTGGCGCTGCGGCAGGATGCCCGGGCCTCCGGCCGACGGATTCAGACGGTCGTCTTCATGGGTATGGGGGAGCCCTTGCTGAATCTTGAGAATGTGCTCTCGGCAATCGCGCGAATGGCCTCGAACGAAATGGGGGGCCTCGGCTTCAGGCAGATAACCGTTTCAACGGTGGGCATCGTCTCCGGGATCGAGGCGCTCGCGGCCTCCGGGCTCAACGTCAACCTCGCGGTCTCGCTGCACGCCCCAGACGACCAGACCCGGGCGCGGCTGCTGCCGGTCGGGCGCCGATTTGGAGTGGGGGAGATTCTGGAGGCGGCCAACCGGTACCAGGCGATCACGGGAAGGCCCGTGTCCATCCAATATTGCCTCCTCAAGGGAGTAAACGACTCGATGGAGCAGGCGGACGAATTGGCCGGACTCCTCAAGGGACTGCGGATGCACGTCAACCTGCTGCGGTACAACCCGACGGGACTGAGCCTCAGCGGAGAGGTCTATATGCCCTTGTCCGAGGCAGCGACGGAGTCTTTCCTCTCGCGCCTCAAGGATAGCGGAGTGGTGGCGCATTTCCGGCGTTCACGAGGCCCGGACATCAATGCCGCGTGCGGGCAGTTGAGGCACACCGCGTGACCAAAGGCGGCGGGTCCGATCCGAGCTCCACTCAGTTAGACTGCTCGGGGTTGAACCATGACGGGCCGCAATCCCCCGCCGGTTGGCGGGTCAAGGCCCTAGGGCTTTCTGGTTTGGACGGTTCTTAGGCGGTAAAGTCACGGGATAGCAGGAGGCGGAGAGCGACGTTGGGGCGTGCGGAGTGGGCCTGGAAGGTGGCGCGCAGGTTGATGGATCCGTCGCGCAGGAGGGCGCCGAGCAAGGCGCCGCGCAGGAGCGCGAGGTTTGCAGTGGTATTTCCTTTTCGGGCGCGGCACCCATCCTCGTCCCAGGTGGCGTCGCGTCGGTAGTGGTTGCCGTTTTCGATCATCCAGTGGCTGCGGATCAAGCGAGCAAGCCTGGGCGGATCTGCCTCGGCGGGCGTCAGGCTGGTGAGGTAATAGTGGGTGTCGCTTGTGGGGCGCCCGTCACGTTTGTGGATACAGGTGCATGTGATCGCGATCGCCTGGGCGGCATGGAAGAAGCCGACCTGGTCGGGTGTGCAAGGCGCCACCGTCACTTCCCGAGTCTCTATCCGCCCGTGTCCTATGCTTGTGAGGGCAAAAAAGGGGGGCGCCGCTCTACGAGCGTTTGCAGGGACTTTTTTGTGACCGGGGTGTTGCCCTTTATCTGGAGCACATAATCGGCTCCGGCCTCCACGATCGTGCGCGGGGTCTCATGGTTGGCATGACCGGCGTCCGCGCTGACGACGCTGCCGTCGAGCGCATGGGCGCTGATAAGACGCCGGCCGGCAACGCTCTCGCCGCCCGTCGCATCGCTCATGAGCGCCTGGGCCACCGTGGCCCCGCTTTCCGAGTCCACCAGACTCACGATCTGCGCCAGGCGCTCCCCGACCACCTTGCCGTCCAGCGCCAGGTTGTCCGGCAGCTCCCCGCGCTGCGCCAGAAGCCAGCGGTTGAGCACCCCGGCCAGCTCGTTCGGGTCGATCGAGCGCAGGAGCACATAAAAGACGTCCTTGCCGGGGGCTATCCCCACCTTTTTGCCGGCAGCCTTGTAATACCAGAGCAGCTCCCGTTGCCGGGGGTTGAGCTGGGTGGCCAGCCGCACGAAGTCCATCACCCGCTTCTGCCCCATGAGCAGCCCCAGGCACACGATCGTCAGCACCGTGCTCGAGCGGTGCCGCCGGTTGCGGCTGCGCGGGTCGGGCACCGCCCGCAGCGCCTCGTGGAGCGATTCAAGCTCGGGCTGCCTCAGTGGCATCACGCCAACCGGCGCCGCATTCACCCCGCGCGCCTGCGCGGGCTCAACTTCGCCCGCGCACAGCCGAGCCCTCGCATCGCCCACCAGCGCCTTCACCCACAGCTGCTTCGGCCGCTCATTGGGCACATAGTAGTCCGCGCTGCGCCGGTTGCCCTCGGTCAACCCAAGCTCCTGCCAGCCCGCCGCCCGGTAGCACGTCCCGGCGAAGCGCTCCACGTCCACGAAGGTCTCCGCAAGCAGCGGCCGGTAGCCGTGCCGCTCCTCCCACTGCTCGGCAAGACTCTTTGCACTCAGGCTAAGCACCCGGCTCGCCAGATTGGCGACCCCGTCCACCAGCACCGCGAAGCGGTGCTGGTTCACCACAAGCTTAAGGCGCGACGCCCTCGTCCTCGCATCCCAGCCTATCCACGCCTCCCGCCCCTTCAGCCTCTTCGCCGACGCCCCCCACACCAGCAGCGCCACCCAGCGCTCCTTCGTCTCCGCTATCTGCACAAGCCCATGGCCCACCTTCACCGCTTCCCCTAGGTAATGCCGGGCCTCAAGCTCCCGGCCCACCCGCTCCATCTCCTCGGGCCTCGCGGCCCGTACACTCACCTCATGCAGCTTTATCGCGCTTGGTATTGAGTTCATCCCAAGGTACTTCAACCCGGGGATGCCAAAAGTGTCCAGCACAAAGTGCAAAATCTATCAGCCAACCACTTAGCTCCTACTCAGCAGAAGACCCTGGTCAAGGCCCGCCCGTGCGAGGCTAAGTCTTGTGCAGGTCCTGGTTCTCGATATACTTCCGTATGACCATGATTGGTGCGCCGCCAGCGGAAAGCAGGCAGTACGAGCGAGACCAGAACACGGGTTTCCAATAGAACCTCCCCACCTGCCGGGGGTGCTCCTTGCGGACGATCCTGCTTGTGGCGGTTTTAATAGAGCACACGAGTCGCGATGGTTGGACGGAGGGTGGTAAGTCTAAAAGGAAGTGCCTATGATCGGCCTCTCCGTTCGATTCAGCGAGGATACCACCGTGCTTCTCGATGATGGCCTTGGCCACCTGGTCGATCCGTGTTCCCATCTCAGGCGTGATCACCTTCTTGCGGTATTTGGTCACTAGAACCAAGTGACACCGCAGACGAAACACGCAATGGTTACCTGGGCGAAGCCGGGTGTCATTCACGGGTATTGCTGCTTGCATAACCAAGTCATCGGCGCATTGTTATCTTAAGTCAACGTCCCATGACTGGCCGCCGCTACCGCCTCTACCCAAACGCTGAGCAAGCCCCTGTGCTTTCCGGGTGGATCGGTTGTGCCAGGGCGATCTACAACGCGAAGGACACGGAGGAGCGGTACCAGGATTGGCTCAGGAGGTACGCCAAGTTCTCCGCCCGGTCCTTTGCTCCGGACGAAAGGGAGTCGGCGTTCACCTTTGACCAAGCGTTCTCCCATCTGAAGCCCTCCAAGGCGGAGGCTCCATGGTTCCATGAGGTGCCTTCGCAGATATACCGGAACGCCATGTACCAGCGCTCGCAAGCGTGGGCGAAGCACTGGAAGGATCCGAAGCATGCCGGCAGGCCCGGCCGTCGCAAGAAGGGCGAGACCGACTCCATTCTCCTGACAAACGAACTGTTCCAGTTCTGGGGCGCGGGGCTTATCCTGGTCGGCACCCCGAAGCATTTTGTCGGCGTCCTCGAATACCACGAGCATCGGCCTTGCGGAGAGCCTAACTCAGTCACGATCACTCGAGACACGTGCAATCGCTGGTGGGTGTCCTTCTGCTTCGACGACGGGATCGAAGCAGTCAGTGGCAGTGAGATACTGACCGAACTCAACGCCCTGACCAACGAAGATATCGCCGCAGTCACCGTCGGTCACGACCGCGGGATTGTGCAGCAGGTAACAGGCAGCGATGGCCGCGCCTACGGGTTAAGTAAGGAAAAGCAGGCTCGATTCGTTAAATACCAGCGGCGAATCAAAGTCCTCTCAAAAAAACTTTCCCGCCAGAAGGATAAGAAGTCGAGGCGCCGGGCGAAGACAAGGATCAAGCTAGCCAAGGCCCATGCCCACGTTGCCGATCTGCGCAGCGACCACGCGCATCAGGTGTCTCACCGGATCGTGTCCTCACCAGCCAGGGTTTGCGTGTTTGAGAAGCTCAACCTGCGAGGGATGACCCGTTCGGCAAGAGGGACCGTTGAGGACCCCGGGCGCAACGTCCGTGCCAAGTCCGGCCTCAATCGGGCACTCCTCCACCAGACCCTAGGGAGGATTGTTCAGTTTACCCGCTGCAA
>Ga0265337_1001593_pt1 | contig 11087 bp, 7 predicted proteins | sample 42122metaG_FD_192441 | JGI IMG/M metagenome (GOLD analysis project Ga0265337, IMG submission 192441) | Rhizosphere microbial communities from Carex aquatilis grown in University of Washington, Seatle, WA, United States - 4-21-22 metaG | ecosystem: Host-associated > Plants > Roots > Rhizosphere >... | reverse complement strand
CCCGATTTCGGCCATCAGTGTACGGAGCGAAAGCGGAATTTCTGGCGCCATCCCCATCATTCCGCCGCGCGTGCTTCGGGCTGCGCATCGCGGATGAGTTGCCACACATTGGACGGCGACAGCGGCAGTGCATGCGGCATGACGTCGAATGATTTCAGGGCATTGGCCACGGCGTTCGCGATCACGCCTCCGACCGGAATGATGCCTCCTTCACCGGCCCCTTTGGCGCCCAGCGGATTGATCGGCGAGGGCTCCTCCTCCATGAGGAACACGCGAATGTTGGGGAAGTCGGTCGCGGCCGGCATCAAATAATCGGCAAAGCTCGTGCTTAAGGGCTGGCCGCTTGCATCATAGGCAAAGCGTTCGAGGAACGTGCCCCCCAAACCCTGGACCAGCGCGCCCGTCACCTGTCCGCGCAATGTCGCGGGGTTGATGATGCGGCCCACATCCTCGACGGCGACATAATCGAGGATCGCCACGTGGCCCGTCTTCGGATCGACCGCGACATGGGCGGCATGCGCGCCATAACTGTAGGTGTGATGATGGTTCGAGAAACTGCCCTCCGAAGTGAGCCCCCCGGAGGCAAGTTCGGCCAGCTTCACCGACAGGCCGCCCGGGCCGAGAATGGTTTCGCCGTCAAGGGTGATTTCGGCGGCCGGGCAATCGAACCGTTTCGCCGCCGCCGCACGGATCTTTTCGCGCAACGAATCGGCCGCGGCCAGCGCGGCCGAACCGCCCATCACCACGGCACGCGAATGATAGGAGCCGTAGCCTTCCTTTAGCAGCGTGGTCGAACCATGCAACACGCGCACGCGGTCGAACGAAATCTCGAGCGCGTCGGCCGCAATCTGGGCGAATACGGTTTCGAGCCCCTGCCCGATTGCGGACGAGCCCACCGTGACGGTGACCGAACCGTCCGGCTCCACCGCCATTTTCGCGTTCTCCTTGGGACCGGCGGCACCGCCTTCGATGAAGCAACCGACCGCGATGCCATGATAGAGCCCATCGATCCGGCGCCCTTCAACAGCGGATTTCTTGGCCCAATCGAATTCATCGAGGCAGCGTCTCAGCGCGCTCGCGTAATTGCCGCTGTCATATTCGGTGTCGGCTTCATAGGGCGTGATGTGCGCGATATGGTACGGCATCTCCGCTTTGGTCACGAGATTGCGGCGGCGGAATTCCACGCGGCCGATGCCGAGGTCCCCTGCCGCGAGGTCGAGCAACCGTTCGCGAAAGAAATCCGTCTCGTAGCGTCCGGGCCCGCGATACGTGCCCGACGGCGTCTTGTTGGTGAACTGGACATGCGATTCAAGATGGATATTCGGAATGCGGTACGGCCCGGACATGAATTGCGCAATGTTGCGCGGCGCGACCAGGCCGTTGGTGCGGATATAGGCGCCGACATCGCACCAGGCCGATCCGCGCAAACCCAGGATGGTTCCATCGCGCGCACATGCGATTTCGATCTCGCAATCGGCGTCGCGGGCATGCTGTGTCGCCATCAGATTTTCGCGCCGGTCTTCCGTCCATTTCACGGGCCGGCCCGTGAGGCGCGCGGCAAACGGAATCAGAAAATCTTCCGGATAGAATTCCCCGCGCGCGCCGAAGCCGCCGCCGACATCGTTCTCGATCAGATCGACCGCATCTTCCGGGAGGCCCAGTTTCTCGGCCAGCATGCGCCGGTTGAAGAAGGCAACCTTTGCCGCGCCGCTGACGGTGAGCTTTCCCTTGCCCGCATCCCACACGGCCAACAGCCCGCGGGGCTCCATCGGCACGGCGGCATGACGATGGACGCGGAATTTTTCACGGCGCGTATAAGGCGCGGCCGCGAATGCCGCTTCGGCATCGCCAAGAAAGGCGGTGTATTTGACCGCAAGATTGCTGCCATGCGCCTCGTATAGCAGCGTCTTGCCGGTGCATGAATCGTAACGGTCGAGGACAGGCCGCAGCGGCTCGATGTCGAGATCGATCATTCCCGCCGCGTCTTCGGCAAGCGCAGCATTCTCCGCGAGGACCACGGCGACGGGCTCTCCGACGTAGCGAACCTTTTCCTGCGCGAGCACCGGCTGATGGAACGGCACCAGCGACGGCATGGGTTGCAAGCGGATGTTCACGGTGGGTATCGGGCGCGGCAAGTCGGCTGCAGTGATGACGACATACACGCCAGGCATGCGACGCGCGGCCTGCGTGCCGACCGCTTTGAGCAGACCATGCGCGACCGGGCTTCTGAGAATATAGGCGCACAATTGGCCTTCGCGCCTGATGTCGTCCACGAATTCGCCGCGCCCGCGCAGGAAGCGCAGGTCCTCCACGCGCTTGACGGGGCTACCGATGAGGCGGTTCGTGGTTCTCAAATTTGCGGCCTCGGTGACGAACGCTCACGCGTATAGCACGCCGTCTCAAATCTTGCTGACGTCAACGGAGGATGCTGCGAACAGTTCTTCGAGACCCAATTTCCGGCTCACCAGACCCTGCTCATAGGCATAGCGGGTGAGCGTCTCGATTTCCTTCCGGTTCTCTTCCGCGCCATATTTCCAGAAATCTTCGCCCATCAGCGCGGCCGTCTCCTCGGCTTCCGCGATCAGCCAGGGAAGCGTCACCAGGAGTGCATTGATGTCGCGCACGTCGCGCATCGCGCGTGCCTTGGCTTCCACGAAAGCCTTGTAGAGGCTCGCCGGCAACCAAGGGTAGCGATCCACGAGGGACCGCTTGATCCCGATCAGGTGCATCAATGGAAACAGGCCGGTCTTGCGGTAATAGGCCTTTTCGACGTCGCGGAAATCGGGGAAGAGCCGCGCCACATGGGGTGTCCGCCGCAGGAAGCAGGATGGCGCGCGCGCCGTGAACAACGCATCCAACTCGCCCGATTCCAGCATGCCGGAGAGCGTCTTATCCGACGGGATGGATTTCAGTTCAATTCCCGGAATGGCCTTCAGCGGCGTGCGCTCGCTGCGTCCCGCCTCCTCGATGCCGCCCTGGCGCCAGCGTATGTCGGAGGGCGCCACCCCGTATTCGTCCTGCAGGATGCCGCGAAGCCAGACCACGGCCGTGATCTGATATTCCGGCAGGCCTACGAGCTTGCCCTTCAAATCGGCCGGTTCGCGGATGCCGCGGTCGGTGCGGACATAGATGCAGGCATGCCGGAAGAGGCGCGAGACGAAGGCCGGAATGCCGATATAGGGCGGATTGCCCGCATCGACCGTGCGCAAATACGAGCTGAAGGAAAGCTCGCTGACGTCGAATTCCTGATGCTTGAAGGCGCGGTGGAAAGCCTCCTCCGGCTCGAGCGGGATGTAGGTGACCGCACAGCCTTCCACGGGCACGCGGCCGTCCTTTATCGCGCGCGTTCGGTCGTAACCGCCGCAGGCAATCGTAATCGGAATTTGCGCGATCATGCGCCCCCCATTGCGCCCTCATCCTTCGACACGCTCAGGATGAGGATACCTTCCATTCTTCATGGCGAGCTTGTCGAACCATGAGGCCGGTTGACAGTCTATAGCGCGACCGACAGGTTCTCGCGCGCGGAAATTCTTGGGGGACGAAATGGCGGACTTGCGGCTTACCATCGCATGCGGGCCCTATGACCGCACGCAAGGATTGCGCGACGGCAGCATCAAGCCCGAGGGGATAGAACTCACCTATCTCACGCTACAGCCCGCGGAAATCTTCTGGCGGATGCTGCAATACAGGGAGTTCGACATTTCCGAGATGTCGCTCTCCAATTACACGAGCCTGGTGAGCGGCGGCAATTCGCCCTTCATCGCGATTCCCGTTTTCCCGTCGCGCGTCTTCCGGCACGGCTATTTCTTCATCAATGCGAACGAGGGGATTCGCGGCGCCGAGGACCTCAAGGGCAAGCGCGGCGGCGTGCCCGAATACAGCATGACGGCGGCCGTCTATATGCGCGGGCTGCTGCAGCACGAATACGGCGTGAAACCCACCGATGTCGAATGGGTACAGGGGCGCGCCGACCGGCTGGGCCGCAAACTGCCGAAGGACATCAGGTTAACCCAGGCGCCGGCCGGCACTGAATTGGGCGATCTCTTGGACAAAGGCGAGATCGATTTCCTGATGACGGCGAACAATCCGCTGTCGTTCAGGCGCGGCTCGCCCAACGTGAAGCGGCTGTTCCCGAACTATATGGAGCTGGAGAAGGATTATTACCGCCGCACCAAAATCTATCCGATCATGCATACGGTGGTGATCAGGCGCGACATCTATGACCGTGATCCCTGGGTGGCGCTGAGCCTGTACAAGGCGTTCCTGCGCGCCAAGGAGGCGTCGTTCCGGCTGCTCCTGGAAACGGGATCGCCGAAGGCGTCGTTCGCCTGGCTGCAGCCGATGATCGAGGAGGAACAGCGCATCATCGGGAAGGACTGGTATCCCTACGGCATCGAGGCCAACCGCCCGACCATAGAGGCGTTGCTTCAGTATACGGAGGAACACGGATTGTCGGACCGCCGGCTCCGGATAGAGGACCTCTTCGCGCCGAGCACCTTGCGCGACATCCCCTTGAGCGAGGGCCAGCACGTCTGAAAGGGGACCGCGCCGGCCCGCACCCCCCCTCCCCCGCCTTTTGGGGCCGGAGCGTGTCAAAAAGGCAGCAAAAGACTGGATTTTCGCTCCTGTTTCAGCGATTTTTTCAGGGCGAATAAGGGGTGTTTATCGGTGCAATAGGGTGCCATTCGGCACCGGAAAGCGCCCCCGCGGCCCTGCTGAACAGGGCACGGTCAGACGCTGAAAACCGGACTTGCCAAAGAGCGCCCGCTCAATATGGGTGTGGGATTCACCCAATGCCAGAGACACGCCGTCTGCTCAGGCCGGCGGCGAACGGGATGCGGGCGGTTGCCGGTCATTCGGCGGGCTGCGGCCCCCCGCGCTTCGCCCAAGGCCGGTACAGCCCGATGGGCTCCAGCAAAATCTTCAAATAATTGCCTTCGTCCGCCAATCCTCCCGGATGCCCGATCCGCTCGGGCTGCACGGATTCTCCGTCCTTTTGGGGGAGGTGATAGGTCCCGAAAATGACATCCCAGAACGAAAACTCGACGCCGTAATTGCAGGAATATTTATGTCCCGCCGGCGTTTCCGCCGAATGGTGCCAGCGATGCACCTCCGGCGTCACGAACAGATAATTCAGGAAGCCGGCCCTGACATCGCCGCCGCAATGAGAGAAGACGGCGGTGATATTCGTGATGCTGAAAGCCACCAGAGCCGCGAACGGATTAAAGCCGATCACGCCGAGCGCCACGAACACGACGATGTTCCGAAACGCGAAATCGATCGGGTTGGACACCTCCGCATTCGTGGCCCGCAGATCGGTCACGCGGTGATGATAGGAGTGCAGGCTCCACAGGAATTCGTTCGAATGCTGCCAGCGATGCATCCAGTACCGGAAGAAGCTGACCGTCACGAGCAGGAACGGGACCTGAAGCCAAAACGGGCCCAACTGATCCGGCGACGCAAAGAAGAATTTGCGCCCCAGATAATGCTCCGGAATGTAGCTCAGGATCGGCAACAGGATGAACGCCGCAACCGCGCCCGTGATGTACAGGTTGACGATGTTCGAGATGACGTCCCGGGTCAGGACATAGCGCTGCGAGCCCGCATAGCGGTAGGTGTAGAGCCGTTCCAGCCCGAGGATCGCGACCAGGAGCAGCAGCCGGTCCCATTTCGGCAGCCAGCGCTCGATCGTGTCGCCCTGGGTCATGACGTGAAGCGAAATGAACACCACGTACAGGACGGGCAGCATCAGCAAACCGCTGAAGATGGCGAGTCTCTTGGCTGTCATTGAACGGCCCTCCCGGCGCTTGGATTCGAACGCGTGAAGACAATCGATACATCAACGCTGTACGAGTCGCGGGGGCCCGCGCATTCTTGCTGGTATCCGATGCTCAACGGCCCCAGAAGCGCCACAATAGCATTTTGTGGGGCGAAGAGGCAAAGCCGCCGGCCGGAGCTAATCCAGGCCGTTCGGCGAGGAGTACCGGCGCTATCGGCAGCGCGTCTCGATGTTCTTCCCTTGGCGCAAAACGATGTAATCGGCGAGCCGCGTTCAGAGGAACCGCGCCTCAGTCTCCCGCCATGGGGGAGAGGGTCATTGCTGCGGGACGATAATCGCGCCTTGCTGGGCTGCACGGAGATACGCGTCGGGCCGCGCGGGAAAGTCTGTGTATTTCACTTTTTGCGTCATCTCGAACCCTTCGCGCGATGCGAGGAACTCCACCTGTTTCAGCACGTCCTGCCTGCGGTCGCATTGGCGGCCGAACAGGACATAGACCTCGCCGCTTTGCCGCGTCACATCGACGATGAAAATCCGGTATTTGTCCATCAGCGCGAGCAGCACGCTCTCTATGCCGCCGGCATCGGCCGGATTGAGCGCGGTGAGCGCCACGAGACACGGCGCGATCTCCTCTCGCGTGCGGTAATGCAGGAACCGCTGAACGGGGCCGGCCTCGGTCCCGAGCTGCGCCCGGAAACCCGTAACGCCGGAATCCGCCACCGTTTCGATGTGTCCGAAATTGCCCCGTCCCCCTAGGCGATTCACGGCGCTCGTGGCGGCCTCGTTGTCCGCGCAAGTGTTGTAGGAGATCACGTAGAAATATTTGTAGTCGGCGTAGTCGGCGCCCGCGATGACGAATCCCGCCTTCCAGCGGCCCGTTTCGCTATCGGCAGCGTCCACGAATTTCAGGAATGCGTCGCGCCTTTGTTCCGGAGCATCGGCGGCCAGCGCCACGCGCGAGACACAGAAACTCTGCGCCGGCGAGCGGAAGATGATTTCGGGCATCGCGATCCCGTCATCGCCGGGCGCAGCCGCAGCACATGCGGCCCATACCATCGCCCCGGCCAGCGCCGCCGCGATGGCGGCGCGGCAGATTCGGGCATGACGGGCCGCAGAGACCATGGGCGATGACCCGCGCGCCGGTCAATGCGCCAGCGGATCGGGGCGGAGCTGGAATCGCACGGCTTTAGGCTTGTTCGCCTTGCCGCCCTCGAGATGGAACATCGTGCGCTGGCCATAGGTCGACCATAGCGCCTTGCCCTTCCAGCCGGCGTTCGGGTCATCGATGCGTCCATCGACATTCTTGGCGAAGAAACCCATCGGATAGGGCACCGTGATGCTGATGAACTTGCCGTTCACCAGCGCAAATATCCCGCTGTTTTCGTTGCCCATCGCGATCGGCACATCCTTGCCGAGCCCGAAGGTGTCGAAGCGGTCGACCCAGGCGTAATAGCTGGCCTCCGCACTTCCCGGATCCTTCACGTCGCGCAACTGGGGACCCGGCAATTGATAGAACGTCCAGCCTTCCAGGCAATGCGTGCCGGTGGCAGCCAGCGGCCCGTTCACCACCTTGCACTTGCTGCGGTCGAAGGAGCCCAGATGCCCGCTCGACAGCGCCACCCAATAAACGCCCTTGGAATCGACGTCGCCCCCGCGCGGCCCGAAGCCGGGTGCGGGCACCTCATAAATTTCGGCGAGCGCGGTTTCGCTTGGGTTCGGCCCCGGCATCACCCGCATGATGCGGCCCGGATAGGCGACTTCCGTCCCCCACACCGCGCCGTCCGACGGGCTGACCGCAACGGCATAGGGCGTGATCAGGATGCGCTTGTCTTTCTTCGGATCGATGGTCTGGTTCGGCTCGACATAGGCGTCGCGCTTGCCGTTGCCGTTGGTGTCGACGATGAACGGCGTCCAGCCCTGGGATTTCGCTTCGTCGCCGGTCTGCTCGTACATTTTGCGGTTGAACCAGCCGATCACGCCCGGCCCGCCGATGCCGCCGGAAAGCCACAGCGTGTTGTTCGCGTCCGGCGCAAAATTGAGATGATGCGTCGAGAAGCACGTGTCGATGAGCGTGAATTTGCCGCTCTGGGGGTCGTACATCGAAAGCTGGCGGCCCGACGTGTCGAGCGGGAACGCCTTGGCGGAAGGCTGACTCGATCCGGCCTTGCAGAAATCGGGATTCTTTGCCGGACGTATGCGGGCTGTGAACCAGACATGGCCTTTCTCGTCCATCATCGGGTTGTGCATGATGGCCTGGGAATCCCAGATCGGCTTGTCGCCCCAAACTGCGGACGGCGCGAACAGGCTCGTCTTTGTGGATGGCGTCTTGGGGTCGCGCACGGGATGCTTCACTTCGCTCGCCACCGCATCGATGGGATCGAGGATGGGGATGAAATCGCTGCTGTCCTCGGGCGAGCCGAAAAGGCGTCCATTCGCATTGACACGCGGGTTGCGGCGGTCGGTCGAAATCTCGTCGTGCAAATAGGCCGTGGTGCGGCCCCAATCCCATTCGGTGATGACGACATTGCGGGCGATGCCGGTGGGGCGCTCGGGCTTCGCGAAGGGAAGCTCGCCCTTACCGATGCGATCCGTCCAATCGGCGAACAGCGTCAGAGCGCGCCCGGGCTCCAGGCTGCCGATGTCGCGCGCCATCTGCATCTGCGCGCCGCCCGATTGGATGCGCCGCGTCCAGGCGTCGGCGTGATCGGGGAATTCGGTGGCGAATTGCTTGGGTACCTGACGCGTCCACGGCGTGCCGAGGCCGTGACAGCCCACGCAGCCGCCCGTCTTCAGCGTATTCAGCCAGGCGCCTTGCGACGCCACACGGCCGACCGGGAACTCCGTCTTGGCCGGCACACGCAGCATCGAGAACCAATAGATCGGCGGATAATATTCGGCCGCCGTCTTGGCATCCGGTGCCGGCACCGCGGTGAGGTTCAGCATCTTGCCCGGCTGCGCGGAAATCTTGGGCGAATCCACCAGCCCATAGCCGCGAACCCAGACCAGAAAATTCGCGCGCGGCAGATCGGGAATGAGATAGCGCCCGCGGTCGTCGGTGACGACGATCTTGGTGTATTTGGTCGGAAGGCCTGCCGTTTCAGCAATCACCCACACGCCGGCTTCGGGTCCGTTTGGCCCAGTAACCGTGCCGCTGATATCGCCCGTGCGTGCGGCGGGCGCGGCCGCACCTTGAGCGGCGTTCGGCTGCGCGAATGAGGGCTGAGCGATGAGGCCGAGGCAAGCGGCCATGACAGCCGAGGCAGCTCCGGAACGCATGCCCTGCATGATTTTCTGCTGCGACATGGGGGGCCTGCCTTGTTCATTTCCTCAAGCGGCAGTTTGAGGCCGATGGTTCGGAAGCGCAACACTCGCTATGATTGCCGCAAAGACCGGGAAAATACCCGCCGGAGGACACCATGAAGATCGTACAAATAGAGGATGTTCCCTCGGTTCGCGGGCTTGAGCACCGGGGCGGCACCTTTCACGCTAAGACGCTGGTGGAGGGCACGCCCGGCTCGCCCGACAATTTCAAGTTCTCGCTGAGCCGGCTGGGTACGGATTATTCCGGGCCCCGCCACAGGCACAATTTCGATCAGTTCCGCTACATGATCGAGGGCGAATCCGATTACGGCGACGGCTCGCTCGGGCCCGGCATGCTCGGCTATTACCCCGAAGGGGTGCCGTATGGGCCGCAGGTCAACAAAACCGAGATTTACGGCGCGGTGCTGCAATTCGCGGGTGCGAGCGGAAGCGGCTATCTGCTGCCGCGCGAAGTGAAGGCCGGGATGGAGGTGCTGAAGCAATTCGGCACGTTCGCGGACGGCATTTTCCGGCGCAACGAAGGCGTTCCGGGCAAGCGCAACATGGATGCCTATCAGGCGATCTGGGAACATGTGCACGGGCGCGAAATGGTCTACCCGAAAGGGCGCTACGGCGCCCCGATCTTCATGGATTCAGCGCATTACGATTGGGTCCGGATTGCCGGCGGCGTGGCGGAAAAATTGTTCGGGGTGTGGACCGAACGGCGGACGGAAGCGGGGCTGCTGAAACTCGACGCGGGCGCCAGCCACGAAGTGCGCGGGCGCGGGGTCTATTGCGTGCTGTCGGGCGCAGGCCTTTGCGAGGCTGCGCCGCTGAAACAATACACGACATTGTTTCTCGATTACGGCGAGCGCGCGGTTCTGACGGCGGCTGAGGAAACGGCGATTCTTCATTACGGCCTGCCCGATTTGTCGGACCTGGCCGCGGCGTGGAAGACCTCCGGCACCGTCATGCAAGCGGCCGAATAGCCCGTTTCCCATGAACCCGCAGCCCACACGCAGAAGCATCATCGCGGGCATCGCCGGGAGCGCGATGGCCGTGGGCGCGCGCGCGCGCGCCGCGGCGGCCGATTACTACAGCGGCAAGACCCTGAACGTGATCGTCGGCTTTGCGCCGGGCGGCGGCGTCGATACCAACTCGCGCGTCATTGCCCACCATCTCGTGCGCTTCATTCCGGGCTCACCGCGCGTTCTGGTGCAGAATATGGAAGGCGCCGCTGGCATCGTTTCCGCCAACTATCTTTATCAGCGGGTTGCCGCGGACGGGTTGACCATCGGCGTGCCCGGCCGCTCCTGGTTCGTCGAAGGCGCCATCCGCGTGACCGGTGTGCGGTTCGATCCCAGCCGCTTTTCCTACATCGGCAGTCCGGGTGCGGTGAACTCGGTGGTTTATGTCCGCACCAGCACCGGCGTGAAGAGTTTCGCCGACCTGAAGGCTTCCAAGAAGACGCTCACTTTCGGCGCGCTTGGCAATCTGACGCCGACCGCCATGGTGCCGTCCATGCTGGCAGCCCAAGGCCTGCCGATCAGAGTCGTGGTCGGCTATGTGTCGAGCGCGCGCATCATCGTCGCCCTGGAACAAGGGGAGATAGACGGCTATTTCACGGTGGAGGAGACGTTCGGGCTGAGGCAGGATCTGGTCGAGAAGAACGTGATCGTGCCGATCCTGCAGAACAAACCGCTCCATCCGGGGTTGCCGCTGATCCGCGATGTGCTGCCGAAAAGCGACGGCCCGCTGCTGACCGTGGTGATGGCGCTGGAGACGTTCGGCTTGCCGGTGATCGGGCCGCCGGGCATTCCGGCCGACCGGGTGGACATACTGCGCAACGCCTTCATGGCGATGTGCCGGGACAAGGACTACCATGCCGACGCCCGGAAAACGGACCTGCCGATCGGCAATCCGGTGGGGGGCGCGGACCTCCAGACCATGATGAAGGATCTGGTCGTGCTCTCCACACCCGACATCATCGAACGCTATAAACGCCTGG
>Ga0265337_1001589_pt1 | contig 11101 bp, 11 predicted proteins | sample 42122metaG_FD_192441 | JGI IMG/M metagenome (GOLD analysis project Ga0265337, IMG submission 192441) | Rhizosphere microbial communities from Carex aquatilis grown in University of Washington, Seatle, WA, United States - 4-21-22 metaG | ecosystem: Host-associated > Plants > Roots > Rhizosphere >... | reverse complement strand
GCCAATGGGTTCCTTAAGTATCTGGCACTGGATGATCGTCATCGTTGTGGTGATGCTTTTGTTCGGCGGCCGCGGAAAGATTTCCACGCTGATGGGCGATTTCGCGCAAGGGATAAAGGCGTTCAAAAAGGGCATGTCGGAGGACGACAAGGCGGCGGAGGCCAAGCCCGAGCCGACCAAGACCATCGATAACCAGGCCGCCGGCGCAACGCCGAAGACGGAAACCGAGCGCGCGCGCTCTTAAAGGCCCTGCATCGCCGGCGTACGATGTGACGGGCGGTAGTATTCTTGCTTACGCATGATCTTGTCCGACCTTGCTTCGCCCGCCGAAGCGGGCTTCGCGAAGGCGGGAAACCGGTTCGGGATCATGCGCTGGAGTTGATCTATCCATGTTCAATCTTGGTTGGGGCGAGCTCGTCGTCATCGGCATCGTCGCGCTGATCGCGATCGGGCCGAAGGAGTTGCCGACCGTCCTGCGCACGCTCGGCCAGTGGATGGGCAAGGTCCGCCGCATGGCCAACGAATTCCAGGGCCAGTTCCAGGAAGCGCTGCGCGAGGCCGAGTTCGCCGATCTGAAGAAGCACGCCGACGACATTTCAAGCTCGGTAAGCGAATTCTCCACCATCGATCCGCTCGCCGACGTGCAGAAGGACGTCGAGCGGTCGTTCGAACAAACGCCGGCGGCTGACACCAGTCCGCCCGTCACGCCAGCCGTTGACGCCGCCAGCCCGGCGCCGGCCGCCTTGCCGGAACCGCCGCCGCCGCTGCCGGCGATCGACGTGCCGCTGCCGGAGCCGCCGGCCGCCGTTACCGAAGCAGATTTCGCACCCGCCGAGCCGCCGCCCGCCAAAAAGGCCGGGAGCGGCGCATGAGCCAGGCATGAGCCAAGAGGACATCGAGGCCACCAAGGCGCCCTTGCTCGAGCACCTGATCGAGCTGCGCTCGCGGCTGATCAAGGCGGTGCTCGCCTTCGCCGTGATGTTCGCGCTCTGCTTCGTGTTCGCCAAGGACATCTACAATGTTCTGGTCTGGCCGTTCGTGTGGGTGGCGGGACCGGAAAATTCCAAATTCATCTACACCGCGCTGCTGGAATATTTCATCACGCAATTGAAGCTGGCGATGTTCGGCGCCGCCTTCCTGTCGTTTCCGGTGGTGGCGGCGCAGATCTACATGTTCGTGGCGCCCGGGCTCTACCGCAACGAGCGCAAGGCGTTCCTGCCGTATTTGATCGCGACGCCGTTCTTCTTCGCGCTCGGCGCGGCGGTGGTCTATTTCCTGGTGCTGCCGATGCTGGTGCGGTTTTCGCTCGGCATGCAGCAGCCGGGCAGCGCGAACGAGGCGTCGATCGCGCTGTTGCCCAAGGTGGGCGAATATCTCTCGCTGATGATGACACTGGTGCTCGCCTTCGGCGTGGCGTTCCAGCTGCCGGTGATCCTCACGCTGCTCGGGCGCATCGGGCTGATCACGTCGCAGCAGCTCAGGGAGAAGCGGCGCTATTTCATCGTCGGCGCCTTCATTTTGGCCGCCGTGCTGACGCCGCCCGACGTGCTCAGCCAGATGTCGCTCGCGATCCCGCTGATGCTGCTGTACGAGGGCTCGATCTGGTCGGTGAAAGTGGTGGAGAAGAAGGCGAAGGCCGAGGAAGCCGCCAAAGCGGCGGCCGCCGCCGCGCCGCCGCCAGACGACGCCACCGCCAAGCCGGCGGAGTAGCCACCTTGTCATGCCCGGCCTTGTGCCGGGCATCCCGCTTAGGTAGGCAACGCCTTGCCAGTTTTATCGGGATGGCCGGGACAAGCCCGGCCATGACAAGCTAAAAGCGCCGCCATGTACGACATCAAATGGATTCGCGAACATCCGGAGGCCTTCGACAAGGGGCTGAACCGGCGTCCGCTGAGCGAGGCCGACAAGGCGCGCTTTGCGTCGGCCGCTTTGCTGGCGCTCGACGAGCAGCGTCGGACGGCAATTCGTCACTTAGAAACGATGCTAGCCCGACGCAACGAGGCTTCAAGAGAAGTCGGCGAGGCGAAGAAGAGAAAAGACGACGCTCACGCTGAAGATCTGATGAACGAAGTATCTCAGCTCAAAAGAGCAATCCCTGAATTGGAGAAGACGCCGAGAGAGATTGAGGCGAAGCTAAATAGTTTGCTGGTGCAAATCCCCAATCTGCCGGCCGAAGACGTGCCAGACGGCACGGACGAGCACGGCAATGTCGTACTGGAGGGACATACCCACGCCGTCAAAAAGAAGCTCGTTGATGAGAAAGGTGAGTCGTACCTAAAGAATGAAAAAGGTGAGCGCTTCAAGCCGAAGCAGCATTTCGAATTGGGCGAAGCGCTAGGCCAGATGGATTTCGAACTGGCCGCCAAATTATCCGGCGCACGCTTTGTCGTGTTGCAGAAAGGCTTGGCGCGGCTCGAACGCGCGCTCGGGCAATTCATGCTCGATCTGCATACGGAGAAGCACGGCTACACCGAGGTCAATCCGCCGCTGATGGTGCGCGACGAGGTGATGCTTGGCACGGCGCAATTGCCGAAATTTGAGACCGACCAATATTCAGTGACAAATTCTGAACTTGTACGTGAGGTGGCGAACAAATTTCTGAAGGAGCAAGACAGCATTTTGAGACAGGCTTTTGATGTAAACAGGGTAGCTGTTTCTGATCCATATAAAGAGTTTGCTGATAGATCAGTTGTCACGATAATGAGTCACTTTGCGGATATTGAAGCTGTTAATCAGACGAGACGTTGGCTTATCCCCACCGCCGAAGTGCCGCTCACCAATCTCGTGCGCGAGTCGATTGTCGACGAAGACAAACTGCCGCTGCGGGTGACCGCTTGCACGCCGTGCTTCCGCGCCGAGGCCGGCGCCGCCGGCAAAGATACCCGCGGCATGATCCGCCAGCACCAATTCACCAAAGTCGAGTTGGTCTCCATCACCACGCCCGAGCAATCCAAAGCCGAGCACGAGCGCATGCTCGCCTGCGCCGAGGAAGTGCTCAAGAAACTCGATCTGCACTACCGCGTGGTCACGCTCTGCACCGGCGACATGGGTTTCGCCGCGCAGAAGACCTACGACATCGAGGTCTGGCTGCCGGGCGAGAACGCCTATCGCGAGATTTCGTCGTGCTCCAACTGCGGCGAGTTCCAGGCGCAACGGATGAAGGCGCGTTACAAAGGCAAGGACGGCAAAGTCAAAGGGCACGTCCACACGCTCAACGGTTCCGGCGTCGCGGTCGGCCGCGCGCTGATCGCGGTGATGGAAACCTATCAGGACGACCAAGGCGCGATCGTGGTGCCCGAGGCGCTCAAGCCCTATATGGGCGGCATGACCAAGATCGAGCGGGCGTAATGCGCATCCTCATCACCAATGACGACGGCATCCACGCGCCGGGCCTCGAGGCCTGCGAAAAAATCGCGCGCGAACTGTCGGACGAGATCTGGATCGTGGCGCCGGAAAGCGACCAGTCCGGCGTGTCGCATTCGCTCTCGCTCAACGATCCGCTGCGTCTGCGCGAAGTGGCCGAGCGGCATTTCGCGGTCAAGGGCACGCCGACCGATTGCGTCATCATGGGCGCGCGCCACCTGATGAAGGAGATGCCGGACCTGGTGCTGTCCGGCGTCAACCGCGGCCGCAACGCCGCCGAGGATGTGACGTACTCGGGCACGGTCGCCGGCGCCATGGAAGGCACCGTGCTCGGCATCAAGTCGTTCGCGCTGTCGCAGGCCTATGCCGCCAGCACCAAGCGCATGCCGCATTGGGAGACCGCGATCCAATTCGCGCCCGATCTGATCCGCCGCGTGCTCAAGGCCGGCATGCCGCGCGACGTGCTGGTCAATGTCAATTTCCCGGATTGTCCGCCGGACGAAGTCGCCGGCACGGCCATCGTCACCCAAGGCAAGCGCGACCAGGAGCTGCTGCGCATCGACGCGCGCCACGACGGGCGCGGCAATCCGTATTACTGGATCGCCTTCGGGCGCGGCGGCATTGCGGGCGCTACGGCCGGCAGCGATCTCGCCGCGCTCAACGATAAGCTCATCGCGATCACGCCGTTGCGGCTCGACATGACCGACGCGCCGTTCATGACCAAACTGGCGGACGTCTTTCGCTAAGCGGCTGCGAGAATTTCGGCGAGCATGGCTTTAAGCTGCTCGATCTGGAACGGTTTCTGCAGCGCCGGGTGATCGCGATAGGGCTCGTTCAGGCTGCGCTCGCCATAGCCGGTGACGAACACGAAGGGCAGGCCGCGCCCGGCCAGAATCTTGGCGACCGGATAGACCTCCTGGCCGTCGAGATTGACGTCGAGAATGGCGGCGTTGAAATCGCCATGGGCCGCGAACTCGCTCGCCTCGGCGATGGTGCCGACCGCCGCCGCCACGTCGTAGCCGAGGTCGGCGAGCATGTCCTCCAGCAGCATGCGGATGAGATATTCATCCTCGACCACGAGAAGGCGTGGCACCGCTCGCGAGGCATCGCTCATCACCGGCTCCCGGCCCACAGCTGTATTCCGGCAAGCTTACATGAATCGCCGGCAAACGTGCTAAATTTGCGCCGCGAGGAGTAAGCCGTGCCGAGCCAACCGCGCGACGCGCCAGACGAAGACCGCATGCAATTCCTGCTGACGCTGCGCCGGCGCGGCATCAGCGACCAGGCGGTGCTCCGGGCCATGGACGAGGTGCCGCGCGGGCAGTTCGTCGAGCCGGAATTCGCCGATCGCGCCTATGCCGACCACGCGCTGCCGATTGAGTGCGGGCAGACCATCAGCCAGCCCTATGTGGTGGCCTATATGACCGAGCAGCTGGCGTTGCGGCCGCATCATCGCGTGCTCGAGGTGGGCACCGGCTCGGGCTATCAGGCCGCGGTGCTCTCGCGCCTGGCGCGCGAGGTGGTGAGCATCGAGCGCTATCGCACGCTCGCCGAGCAGGCGAGGGGGCGCCTCGCCGCGCTCGGCTACGACAATGTCGAGGTCGTTACCGGCGACGGCTTTGCCGGCGTGCCGGGTAAGGCGCCATACGATCGCATCATCGTTACCGCCGCCGCGGAGCACGTGCCGCAGACCCTGATCGATCAGCTCGGCGATGACGGGGTGATGATTTTGCCGCTCGGGCCGCACGGCGGATCGCAACACATTATCAAGCTTACCAAATCGACAACGGGAATTGCCCGGGAAAATCTGATTGCGGTTCGTTTCGTGCCGTTATTGCCTGGAAAGGCGCAGGAACTCTAAAAGGCGCTGTGACATATTTGACGGACTCAAAGCGGATCGCAACCATTCGGTAATTCTTAAAACCTTATTTACTCGCGAATGGTTTATTTCGAACGCAATTTATCTTGTGTATGAGTGAGTAACCACATGTCGCGTATCAACGTGCCGTCTCGCTCGCGTGCAAGCTCGCATACAAGCTCGCATTTTTGGCCGCACGTTGCAGTCCTCGCGCTGGTGGGCATGGCCGCCGCCGGTTGTTCGGATAGCGCGCGCTTCGACTCCAACCCATACGCTTCCAACCGCAACGCCCGCCAGCAAGAGACGACCGGCTCGATCCCGTCGCGCCCGGCGTATAGCGGCCATGTTGAATCGCAGCCGTTGCCGGCGCCGAGCCGGCCCGCCACGGTCGCCAGCACGGGCGGCGTCGCCACCGGCGCGCAGGGCCTGGGCGCTTACCGGCCCGGCACGTCCGATGTCACCGGATCGGTGCCCGCGCGTGCGGCGCCAACCGGGCATTGGACCTGGGACGGCGGCTCGCCGGTAACGGTGATTTCCGGCGAAACGGTTGATAGTATCGCGCGCAAATACGGCGTGCCGGCATCCGCCATCAGTGAGACCAACGGCTTCCGCGAGGGCGCGGTGCTCAGGCCGGGCCAGCGCGTGGTCATTCCGCGCTACGTTACTGCCAGCGAAACCCATGCGCCTGCGCCGCAAAGTTCGGCCGCGCCGCGCGCCACTGAGAACGTGCATATCGTCGAACCCGGCGAAAGCATGTTAGGGATCGCGCGCAAACACGGCGTGACGATCACCGCTTTGGCGCGCGCCAACAACATCCAGCCCTATGCCAAGATCAGCATCGGCGACCGCCTCACCATCCCGGGTGGCCGCCACGTGGCCGAGCGCCAGGCGTCGGCGCCGCAGGTGGCGCAACCGCGCACCGTTCCGGCCGAGAAGGTCGCCAGCGCGCCGGCCCAGAGCGCGCGCGTCGCCACGCCCGAGCACCAGACCACCGAAAGCGTCACCCAAACCGCGGAAGCGGCCGGCGGTATGCCGTCGTTCCGCTGGCCGGTGAAGGGCCGCATCATCACCGCCTTCGGCCCGCGCCCGAACGGCGTGCCGAACGACGGCATCAACCTGGCGGTGCCGGAAGGCACGCCGGTCAAGGCCGCCGATGACGGCGTCGTCGCCTACGCGGGCAATGAATTGAAGGGCTACGGCAACCTGATTTTGATCCGCCACGCCAACGGCTTCGTGTCGGCCTATGCCAACGCCAGCGAGCTGCTGGTCAAGCGCGGCGACACAATCAAGCGCGGGCAGGTGATCGCGCATGCCGGGCAGACCGGCAACGTGACCTCGCCGCAACTGCATTTCGAGATCCGCAAGGGCTCGACCCCGGTCGATCCGACCAAGTATCTCGGCGGGGCTTAATTTTTTTGGTCGTTCCGGGGCGCGCACGGATTGTGCGAACCCGGAATGACGGCTGAAAGCTAATCCCTCAACGCCACCCCGAGCCGTCCGGCCAAATCCTGCACGAATTGCCAGGCCACGCGGCCGGAGCGCGAGCCGCGCGTGGTCGACCATTCCAGGGCGTCATGTTGCAGCGTTTCGCCGCGAGCCGGAATCTTGTAGTGCGCGACATAGCTCTCGACCATCGCCAGGTATTCATCCTGGCTGCAGCGGTGAAAGCCGAGCCAGAGCCCGAAGCGGTCGGAAAGCGACACTTTCTCCTCGACCGCTTCGCCCGGGTTGATCGCGGTCGAGCGCTCGTTTTCCATCATGTCGCGCGACATCAGGTGACGGCGGTTCGAGGTGGCATAAAAAATCGCGTTATCCGGCCGGCCCTCGATGCCGCCTTCCAGCAGCGCCTTGAGCGACTTGTAGGTGGTGTCCTCGGCGTCGAACGACAGATCGTCGCAGAACACGATGAAGCGGTAGTGCGAGCCGCGAATGAGCGTCATCAGGTCCGGCAGGCTCTGGATATCCTCGCGGTGGATTTCGATCAGCTTGAGCGGGCCGCTCTTGGTCTGGCGCGCCAGCGTGGCGTTGACGCCGGCATGCGCCGCCTTCACCAGCGACGATTTGCCCATGCCGCGCGCGCCCCACAGCAGCGCGTTATTGGCGGGCAGGCCTTTGGCGAAACGTTCGGTATTCTCCACCAGTACGTCGCGCACGCGGTCGATGCCCTTGAGCAGCGACATCTCGACGCGGTTGACGCGCTTGACCGGCGCGAGCCGGCGTCCGTCGGGATGCCATATGAAGGCGTCGGCGTCGGCCAGGTCGGGCACCGGCGCGCGTTGCGGCGCCAGCCGCTCGATCGCGTCGGCGATGCGCGCAAGAATGTCGGCGTTACCCGCGACCGCGGGTTTCGACTTGGACTGGGTGCCGCGCGGCGACTTGGACTTCGATTTGGCCATGGGGGACTGCTTTGCAAAAGTGCGCTGCTCTTAGCGGTCCTCTCATGCCCCCGCAAGCGGGCTGCCGCGAAAACGGCTAAATATGGCCGGTTTTGAGGGGTCTTGCGGCGTTGCAATTGGGGCGGCGGCCGCTATAGTCCGCGCGAAATTACGTTTGATGCCGGGCCGGGGACGGTTGCCCGGCGTGCTCCAAAAACCACGCAAGGGATGCTTCGATGTTCATTTCGACGGCGTTTGCCCAAGGGTCGCTGTTCGGCGGAGGGGCAGGCGGCGATAGCAGCAACATGATGATGTCGCTGCTGCCGTTCGCGCTGATATTCGTCATCATGTACTTTCTGATCTTGCGCCCGCAGCAGAAGCGGGTGAAGCAGCACGCGGAATTGGTCAAAAACGTCCGGCGCGGCGACACCGTCATCACCAATGGCGGGCTCGTCGGCAAGGTCACCAAGGTGATCGACGACGACCAGATCGAAATTGAGATTGCGGACGACGTGCGCATCCGCCAGGTACGGTCGATGATCACCGACGTTCGCGCCAAGGGTGAACCGGTGAAGGACGAGGCGGCAGCCGGCTGATGGCCGGGCCAATGTCTTTCAATCCTAGTTTTCCGGATTAAGTCGGGACGTCATGCTTTATTTCACGCGCTGGAAAGCGACGGCGATTGTTCTCACGGCATTGTTCATTTGCCTGTTCGCCGTTCCTAATTTTCTGCCCGATAAGATGGTGCAGAGCTGGCCGAAGTGGGCGCAGCGCCACGTCGTGCTCGGCCTCGACCTGCAAGGCGGCTCGCACATCCTGCTCGAGGTCGATACCAAAACGGTGCGCAAGGACATGCTGGAAACGCTGCGCGACGACATGCGCCGCGTGCTGCGCGATGCGCGCATCGGCTATACCGGGCTGGTGGTGCGCGGCAACAGCGCCGAGGTCCGCATCCGCGAGGGCGCCAGCGCGGAGCAGGCGCAGGCCAAACTCGCAACCCTGTCGCTGCCGCTCGGCGGACTTCTCGGCGGCACCGGACAGCGCAACATCGACGTCACGGCTGAGGCCGGCGGGCTGATCCGGCTCACGCTGAGCGAGCCGGCGATCGTCGAGCGCGTGCGCCAATCGGTCGACCAGTCAATCCAGATTATCGAGCGACGCGTCAACGAACTCGGCACCGTGGAACCGCTGATCCAGCGCGAAGGCACCGACCGCATTCTCGTGCAGGTGCCCGGCCTGCAGGATCCGACCCGGCTCAAGCAACTGCTCGGCAAGACCGCCAAACTCGATTTCCGCATGGTCGACACCGGGGCGTCGCCGGAACAGGCGGTGCAAGGCCACGCGCCGCCGGAAGACGATCTCCTGTACAGCGCGAGCCAGCCGAAGACGCCCTATCTGGTCGAGAAGCGTATTTTGGTGTCGGGCGGCGATCTCACCGACGCGCAGCCGGGCTTCGACCAGCGCAACAGCGAGCCGATCGTGTCGTTCCGCTTCAACACCTCGGGCGCGCGCAAATTCGCGCAGGTGACGCAGGAAAACGTCGGCAAACCCTTCGCCATCGTTTTAGACAATGAAGTGATCTCGGCGCCGGTGATCCGCGAGCCGATCCTCGGCGGCTCGGGGCAGATTTCCGGCAGCTTCACCGTGCAGAGCGCCAACGATCTCGCCATCCTGCTGCGCGCCGGAGCGCTGCCGGCCCCGCTCACCATCATCGAAGAGCGCACGGTCGGCCCCGGCCTCGGCGCGGATTCGATCGCCAAGGGCAAGATCTCGTCCTATGTCGGGGCGGTGATGGTGGTCGTGTTCATGCTGGCCACCTACGGGCTGTTCGGACTGTTTGCCAATGTCGCGGTGGCGATCAACGTCGCCATGATCTTCGGCGTGCTGTCGATGCTCAACGCCACGCTGACGCTGCCCGGCATCGCCGGCATCGTGCTTACGGTCGGCATTGCGGTCGACTCTAACGTGCTGATCTATGAGCGTATCCGCGAGGAAGTGCGCGGCGGCCGCACGCCAATCAACGCCATTGACGCCGGCTTTACTCAGGCGCTGCGCACGATTCTCGATTCCAACATCACCACCTTCATCGCCGCCGCGGTGCTGTTCTATATCGGCACCGGCCCGGTGCGCGGCTTCGCGGTCACGCTCGGCATCGGCATCATCACCACGGTGTTCACTGCCTTCACCGTGACGCGGCTGATCGTCGCCACGTGGGTGTGGTGGTGGCGTCCGCAACGCGTGCCCATTTAGGATCATACAGTGCGCCTGCTCCGCATCGTACCCGACAATACCAAATTCGATTTCATGCGCTTCCGGCGCATCAGCTTTCCTATTTCCGCGTTGATGTCGATCCTGGCGATCTCGCTCTATTTCTTCCACGGGCTGAATTTCGGCATCGACTTCAAGGGCGGCACGCTGATCGAAGTGCAGACCAAGGCGGGACCGGCCGATCTCGCCACCATGCGTTCTTCGCTCGGCGCGTTGGGCCTGGGTGAGGTGCAGTTGCAGCAATTCGGCGCGCCCGACGACGTGCTGATCCGCGTCGCCGAGCAGCCGGGCGGCGACGCCGCCCAGCAGGAGGCCGTGAGCAAAGTGCGCGGCGCACTCGGCAGCGCCGTCGATTACCGCCGCGTCGAGGTGGTCGGCCCGCGCGTGTCGGGCGAGTTGCTCTCGTACGGCGTCATCGGGCTGGGCTTGGCGATTTTCTGCATCCTGATTTATCTGTGGTTCCGCTTCGAATGGCAGTTCGCGCTCGGCGCTATGATCGCCAACGTGCACGACATCGTGTTGACCATCGGCTTCATGTCGGTAACGCAGATTGACTTCGACCTCACCAGCATCGCGGCGCTGCTCACCATCCTCGGCTATTCGCTCAACGACACGGTGGTGATCTACGATCGTATTCGAGAGATGCTGCGCCGCTACAAGAAGCTGCCGATGCCGGACCTGCTCAATGCCTCGGTCAACCAGACTCTTTCACGATCTGTGATCACCCACGTGACCGTGTCGCTGGCGTTGCTGGCGCTGCTGTTGTTCGGCGGGCAGGCGATCCACAGCTTCACGGCCACCATGATGTTCGGCGTGGTGCTGGTCGGCACCTATACCTCGGTGTTCATCGCGTCGCCGATCCTGATCTATCTCGGCGTCGGCACCGGACGCGACGCGATGACGGCGCCCGGCAAAAAAGACGACAAGCCTTAAAGCCATGGCCGACGGCGTGAAGCCCGATGCCCCGCATTTGCCGTACCCGGTGACGATCGATGCCTATGGCAGCGGCGGCTTCCGCTTTGGCGGCATGTCGCACCGCGGGTCGCTGCTGTGCCTGCCGGACGGCATCTGGGCCTGGCCGGTCAGAAGCGTTAGCGAGCTCACCGTAGCGGCGCTGGCGCCGGTGTTCGAGCGGGCTCCGGCGCTCGATCTGTTTCTGATCGGCACCGGGCGCGATCCTTATGCGCTCCCGGAGCCGCTGCGGGCGCGCTTTCGCGCCTTGTCGATATCCGTCGAT
>Ga0265337_1001586_pt1 | contig 11115 bp, 8 predicted proteins | sample 42122metaG_FD_192441 | JGI IMG/M metagenome (GOLD analysis project Ga0265337, IMG submission 192441) | Rhizosphere microbial communities from Carex aquatilis grown in University of Washington, Seatle, WA, United States - 4-21-22 metaG | ecosystem: Host-associated > Plants > Roots > Rhizosphere >... | reverse complement strand
GCCGCATGCGCCGCCGTCGGCACGGTCGCGATGACCTCGGCCATCCGCGATCTGCGCTTCATGAACGCCGCCGTCGCGCAGTCGAACCTTCCGCCCGGCGATTACAAGGCACTCGTGTGCATTTTCCTCGCAGGCGGCAACGACTCGAACAACCTGATCGTTCCGACCGTCCCGGGCGAATACAACAATTACGCCGCCATCCGCCAATCCAATCTCGCGCTGCCGCAGAGCGCGCTCTGGAACCTGCAAATTCCCGGCACCTCGACCGGTTACACCAACCCCGGTTCCGGCACGCCGAACAATTACGTTGATCCCGCCGGCCACACCTTTGGATTGCATCCGGCCTGCCCCGAACTGGCGGAGCTTTTTTACGAGGGCAGGCTTGCGATTTTGCTCAACACCGGCACCCTCGTTTATCCCATCACCCGCGCGCAGTATTTGAGTGGCGGCCAGAAACCCCCGCAGCTTTTCTCGCACGCGGACCAGGTCACGCAATGGCAGACTTCCGTTCCCGACCAGCCCGCGATCACCGGCTGGGGCGGACGCTGCGCCGATCTGTTGAACTCGGTCAACCCCAACTCGCTCATCTCGCTCTCCGTGTCGCTGGCCGGTGCGAATACCTTTGAGATCGGCAATATCGTCTCGCAGTATTCCGTTTCCACCAGCGGCGCGATTTCACTTTCCGGCGTCACCGGCGCGCGGCTCGCCGCGCTCACGAACATCCTCGGCCTGCCGTATCCCAACATGCAGGCGAACGCCTACGCCGGCGTCGCCGAGCACAGCATCAACACCGGCGCATTGTTGAACACTGCCATCGCCACTTCCTCGCCGACCAATTTCTGGACGAACGCATTCCCAGCCACCATCACCACGCCGAATGGCGGCAGCACCTTCACTTCCAGTTTGAGTTCGCAGTTGAAGATGGTCGCGCGCCTCATCGAGGCCGGCTACCGCGCCGCCGGCGATCCCACGAACGGCTTCGGGATGCGCCGCCAGATTTTCTTCTGCCAGGTCGGCGGCTACGATCTGCACAGCGGCCAGACCAATTACACCACCAACACTCCCGGCAACGTCATCCTCGGGGCGCACGCGAATTTGTTCGCTGAATTGAGCCAGTCCCTGTCCATCTTCCAGCATGCGATGAAGCAGCTCGGCCTGGAAAACAGTGTCACGGCGTTCACCTCCAGCGATTTTGGCCGCACCTTCCCCAGCAATGGCGTGGGCAGCGACCACGGCTGGGGCAGCCATCATCTCATCCTCGGCGGCGCAGGCGCGCTCAACGGCGGCTCGGTGCTGGGCGGGCAGACTTACGGAAAATTCCCCACGCTCACCGTCAACGGCCCGGACGACACCGGCACCGGCCGCTGGATTCCCACCACGGCGATTGACCAGTATTTCGCCAGGCTCGCGACGTGGTTTGGCGTGGACAACAGCAATCTCGCCACCGTTTTCCCGAACCTCGGCCGCTTTGAGACATTGGGCTCCCCGCCGCCAAACCTTGCCTTTATGAGAACCTCGTGAAATGAAAAAGGGACTTTCAGTCGTCGCAATCATTCTGTTCGCTACCGTTGCCGTTTTTCTTTTCCGCAATCTCAACTCGACGAAAACTTCAACGGAGCAAACGACTTCCCCCGGCCTGACGGGAAATCCGTCCGCGCCCCAAAGCAATTCCATAAATGCTCCGGCAGCCCTGTCTGGGGCGACAACCGCAAATCCGACTTCACCAAACGACCTTTCAGCCCACGCCGCCTCGCCAAGTCCGCCGGCCACCAACGAGGTTCAGAATCTCGAACCGTTGACCGTCTTGGACAATGCGCGCGTGGCAATGCACAATTATTGCTCGACCTTCGGCGAGAATCCCGTGGGCACCAATCCAGAAATCACCGCCGCGCTCATGGGGAAGAATCCCAGACAGATCAATTTCATCACGTTCGAATCCGGCCTGCATGTGAATGAGAACGGCGAGATGGTGGACGGCTACGGCACGCCATTGTTCTTCCACCAGCTTTCCGGCAAGGAAATGGAAATCCGCTCCGCCGGTGAAGACCGGAAAATGTGGACGTTCGACGACCAAGTGACGCGTTGAAAATCACTTCATCTTTTCCCACTCCCGCACCTTGCCAGAAACAATCTTGAATTGCGGATGCGGCGCTGGAATTTTTACCGCCGCAAATCTGCGCAGCCGTTTCGGGTCGCGCTTCCTCAACTTTCGTTTCAAGTGCCGCCATTCGTAAAGCAACTGGCCGCGCGTTTCCTTGATTCTCCCGCGGGATCTCCTACGCCCGATTTTCCCAGCATCAAATTTGTATTCGCGTTCCACGGCTTCGTCGTAGACGGCTTTCAAGTAGGCCGCCAAAGCCGCCGGTGGATTTTCCGTTTCAGAAAAGCGGAGAAGCTGCGGATGATGTTTGTAACCGCGCGCCGCGCCGCGAAAAACCTTTTGCGCCAGCAACGTCTCGCGCCAGAGCGCGACCAGTCCGCGCGCGTCGAGATATTTCGGGTGGAGCGTCCAGAGTCGCATGGCAAAATCAATCCGGCAAATCGCGCCATTGGCGTCGCGCCAGGTAAGGGTCAAGGTGGTTCAACAGAAAATACGCCCAGCGCTGTTTCAGTTTCCGCCAGAAGGAGCGCGACTTGCGCCATTCCTCCGCCGTCACGCGGTGGCAGTGCTTGAGGTTTTTTGAAAAGATTTCGCGCGCCTCCTTCGCGATGATTTTGTTTTCAAAGCGGATCATCAGCTCATAATTGATGCGCAGGCTGCGCGTGTCGAGATTGGCGGAGCCGAGATACACGATGTCGTCCACCACAATCAGTTTCGCGTGCAGAATCTGCGGCTGATACTCGTAAATCTCGATGTTCCCCTTCAAAAAACGGCGATACAGGCCTTGCGCAGCGAGCATGGAAAGCAGCACGTCGGATTTGCCGGCCAGAATCAACTTCACTTTCCCGCCGCGCCGCGCCACGCGCATCAATTCGCGCCGCAGCCGCCACGTCGGCAGAAAATAGGCGATGATCATCTGGACATTTTTTGCGCGCTTCAAATCCCCGTGCAACGCGCGTTTGAACGGGTTGCGTCCCCTGCCCGGCCCGCTGAACAGCAGTTGTTCCTTCGGCAGCGCGACGACTTTTTTTGCATCGGTTTTGCGCAGGGGCATGAACCGTTTGTGCCGGAAGTCCGCGCGCCCGAACATTTCGTCGAACGACGACTCCAGTTGCGCCACCAGCACGCCCTCGATTTTCAGGCCCACGTCGCACCAGCCGGATTTGACCCCGTCGCCTTCGTATTCCGATGCGATGTTGAAGCCGCCAACGAACGCCACGCGCCCGTCGCACACGAGCAGCTTGCGGTGGTTGCGGATGATCAGGCGTTTCAAGGTCACCGGATTGAACTGCCGGATTTCACCGCCCGCGCTCCGCAGCGGATCCCAAAAATGGACGGGCAAAAAATAGGAACCGACCGCGTCCACGAGCACGCGGACGCTCGCGCCCCGCTTGCACGCGTGAACCAGCGCCTCACGGAAACGGACGCCAACCGGACTGTCCGTGAAAATATAAATTTCCAGGCAGACCGATTTTTTCGCCGCGTCAATCGCCGCGAGCATCGCGGGAAAAACCTCGTCGCCCGTGCAAAGCCAGTTACAGGTGGAATTGGATTCGGCCATGATTGACGTGTTAAGCTGGTTCATGGTGGCAGATTTTCAGCCGGACAGCCAGCCTGCCGAAAAAAGTCGCGCCCTGAATTTGGAGTGCGGTGGCATGACACCGCTTTCAACGACACGACATGTCGCGTCGTTCCAAAGTGCGGACACGTCCGCGCATTCCAAAGTCAAATCAGGCCACGCCGAAAAAAGTTCCAACATTTCCCATTTTCAGGCATCTATAACTGTGTGAAAGACGTCAAGGCTTAATCCTCTTGCGCCAGCCGCAGGCCAGCCAGCCGACCAAACCCACGCCCAGCAACGCCAACGATGACGGCTCCGGCGTTGCCGTCACGGAAATGGAATCAATATGGCCGACGCTATAATAAAAATCGTTAGGGGGATCTAGATAAGATTGAGGGTTTTCGGCGAATGAAATGGTCGTATTTGCAGACAAGGCCGGCAGTGAAGCTGAAATCAAAATTATACCAAATGGTGTTGGGTGAACCACCATTGATCGGAGAAACAAAAGGATCATCTGGAGAAAAATAGGTTAACAAATTGCCATTGATGAGGACAGCGGAGTAATTAATGCCATAATCTTGAATCGCCTGAAAGATCAAATCATAGCTTGCTTCAGGAGTGGTTGAGATGGTTTGGCTGATTGAACCGCCATTGTGTGTAAAACCTACAGGAAAAATTCCAGTGGTAGGTGAATTGTTAATAAAGACACCACCACCCAATGCTTGTTGCACCGTCCAACTGGTATTTACCAAGAGATTACCTTGGGCTTGGCTGGACGACGTGACCGTCAGGCACAAGCTGGCGATTGTAACCTGAATGAGCGAAAAAAGATTGGTTTTCATGTTTTACAGTTCAACAAAATAGTCGAACTGTCACTATGAAGACTGTTGATGCAACTGCAATGGGGTGAAAGCCCCATAAGATTTTAAATCAGAACATTGCCGAAAAAAGTTCCAACATTTCCCGTTTTCAGGCATCTATAACTGTGTGCGAACCGTTTTGAAACCGCTCATCGTGATTTTTGCCTGCCTCGCGACGTTTGTCAGCCACGATGCGCGGGCGCAAACGGCGCTGCCTTCCTTCGGCGGCGCGTCGCTGACAGCACATCACACGCAGGCAAAATTGATTCTGTCCGCCGACACCGCCAAGCCCGGTGACACGATTTGGGCCGGTGTGGACATGAAAATGGACGCCAGCTGGCACACTTACTGGAAAAATCCCGGCGCAGCCGGCTTGGCCACTAAAATCCAATGGCAATTGCCGCCCGGCGTCACCGCCGGCGAAATCCAATGGCCGCTGCCGGAAAAGTTTCCGCCCGTTGAAGTCACGACCTACGGCTACGAAAAGGAAGTTGTCCTGCTTGTGCCGCTGACGCTCGCCTCGAACTTGTCCGCCGGCCCGCTGGATTTGAAAGCGAAAGTTTCGTGGCTCGAATGCAAGGACGTTTGCGTTCCCGCCAATCAAAGCGTCGAAACGAAATTGAATATCGGGCCGGAAACGAAAACTTCCGCCAACGCGGCGACGATTGAATTGTGGCAGAAAAAAGTGCCGCAAACCAACGACGTTTATTCCTTGAGCGCTTGGTGGGAAAAACCCGCCAGCGACGACACCCGGCCGTTGATCATTGGCAATGAGCAAATGATGGCCGCCAAAAATATAAAATACGACTCGGTGGATTTTTTCCCCGGCACCAACGACGCATTTGAAATTCAGGCCGCAACGGAAACCATTTCTGCACAATCGGCCTATATTCGCTTTCGCAAAGTTGTAAAAAAATTCTCCGGTGATTGGCCCAAGGGAATTTCCGGTGTGCTGGTCATTCAAAATGGCAATTCGCGTTACGGTTACGAAGTCAAATTGCCTGTCAGCGACCAAGCTCCAGCGGGGGAAACAATTCCCGCGCAGACGCCGCCTGTCCGTGCAGGCGAGACGCCCGCGCTACCGTTGATGCTCCTCTACGCCTTCATCGGTGGATTGATTCTGAACATCATGCCGTGCGTGCTGCCGGTCATCGCGCTCAAAATCCTCGGTTTCGTCAGCGAAGCCAGAAGCGAACCGCGCCGCGTTCGCAATCTCGGTTTGATTTACGCGCTCGGCGTGCTTGTTTCGTTTCTCGCGCTCGCGGCCATCGTCATCGGCGTCAAGGCGGCGGGACATCACGCCGGCTGGGGCATGCAATTCGGCAGCCCCGTTTTCGTCGTCTGCCTCACCACGCTCGTCACGCTCGTCGCGCTGAATCTGTTCGGCGTGTTTGAAGTCACACCCGGTGGTCGTGTCTTAAATTCCGCCGGTGAACTCGCATCGAGACACGGCGCGCCCGGTGCATTTTTCAATGGCCTTCTCGCAACCACTCTCGCCACCCCTTGCACCGCGCCATTTTTGAGCGGCGCACTCGGATTTGCGTTCGCGCAAAAATCACCGACCATCATTTTAATTTTCCTGTTCGTCGGGCTTGGCCTTGCCGCACCTTATGTCGTGTTGAGCTGCAATCCGGCGTTGCTGAAATTTCTCCCCAAGCCTGGTGCGTGGATGGAAAAATTCAAAGTGGCCATGGGCTTCCCGATGCTGGCGACCGTCGTTTGGCTGTTCAGCGTTGCCGCAAGCGATTACGGCTCGCGCGTTTTCTGGCTGGGAGTTTTTCTGGTCGTCATTGCCTTCGCCGCGTGGATTTTCGGCGAATTTGTCCAGCGCGGCCGCAAAAGAAAAGGCATCGCGCTCGCAATCGTTTTGATCCTGCTGACCAGTGGTTACACTTACGCGCTCGAAAACCGTTTGCACTGGCGCGAAATGATTGCCGAAACGGATGCGGCCGGGCCGATAAATCAGTCCGGCGGGACCGGCTGGCAACCGTGGTCGCCCGCAGCCGTCGCGCAGGCGCGCGCCGCCGGTAAACCCGTGCTGGTGGATTTCACCGCCAGTTGGTGCGTGACGTGCAACGCCATTGTCAAACCCGCGCTCGAAAACAATTCCGTTGCCGCAAAGCTCAAGGAAATGGACGCCGTTGTTCTAATCGCCGATTACACCCGCACACCATCGGAGATCACCGACGAAATCTCAAAGTATGGCGGCGCAGGGGTGCCGCTGGTTCTGGTTTATCCTAAAAATCCCGACGCGGCGCCAATCGTTCTGCCGCAGCCATCGCCGCTGCAATTGCCCTCCGGTTACGCCAAAATTGTCCTCGAAGCCCTCGACCGCTCGGCGCGTTGAACGTTTTTTGAAACCAAATGTCTGAATTTGCGTCTTAATAAGTCCAGGAAACAATCAAGAAACAACAAAGTTATGAAAATCACATTGGCATTATTGACCGCATTGACATTCGTCACCGCCGCGTTCGCGGTCGAGGTGGGCAAGCCCGCGCCGGATTTCTCCGGCACCGACATTAACGGCAAGACCGTCAAGTTGAGCGATTATGCGGGCAAGCTCGTCGTCATCGAGTCCTATAACTCCGACTGCCCGTTCTGCAACAACCACTACAAGACCGGCGCGATGCCGGACCTGCAAAAGGATTTGGCGGCGAAGGGCGTCGTGTGGCTCATCGTCAATTCCGTGAACCCGAAAAATTCCAGCCATCGCACGCCGGAACAGGCGAAGCAGGAAATGATTGACAAGAAAATCACCGCGGACGCGTGGATTGATGACAGCTCCGGCAAGATTGGCCATCTTTACGGCATGTTGACGACACCTCAAATGTTCGTCATCAACAAGGACGGCACGCTGGTGTATGACGGCGCGATTGATGACAAGGCTGATCCGAGCCACGACCCGAAGACCGCACGCAATTATGCCCGCGAAGCCGTGGACAATTTGCTGGCCGGCAAGCCCATCGAAGTCTCCCAGACGAAGCCTTACGGCTGTAGCGTCAAATACGCGGATTAACTCCCTCGCCCATCGGATGGGAGAGGGTGGCGCGAAGCGACGGGTGAGGGTTTCGCTTCACAACCCGTAATCCTTCAAAATAATATTTCACCAGCGCGTGGATTTCCACGCGCCGTTTTCTTTGACCCGGGTTAAATCACGCCGCGACCAGCCGGTTTATCATTTCGTAGTTGCGTTTCCGGCGGCACACCGTATTGATAACGGCATCGCCGGTCCGTGACCCAGCCACGTCAGACGTCGTTTACAATCATGAAACCAGCCACGGCCGGTTTAAAACCATGAAAACGATCTTGAGACCATCCGTTTTTACCGGCCCGGCCCCGCTCGCACTCATCGCATTATTGTTCCTCATGGCGCGCGAAGCCGTCGCCACCACGGCACAATCCGCCACGCCGGCACAAAACAAGGCCTGCGCCGATTGCCACGCCAAAAGCTCCCCCGCCCTGGTCATGGAATGGCAGCGTTCGCGCCATGCGGAAGTGAAGGTGGGCTGTCTGGATTGCCACGCCGCCGAGACGAACCGCATCGGCGCGTGGAAACACGAAGGCATGTGGATCACCACCCTCGTCACGCCCAAGGATTGCGGCCAGTGTCACGAGACGGAAGTCCAGCAGTTCTCCCACAGCCATCATGCGAAGGCGGGTGAAATCCTCGCCAGTCTCGACAACGTGCTCGCGGAGAAGGTCGCTGGCATGCCCGGCAACAAGGCCGACGCCGTCAACGGCTGCTGGCAATGCCACGGCACCATCGTCAAGTTCAAGCGCGACGCGAAAGGTGAAATCGTCCGCACCGGCGTGGAAGGCCGGCCGGTCATTGATCCTGACACCTGGCCGAACAGCGGCATCGGACGGCTGAATCCCGACGGTTCCAAGGGCAGTTGCCATGCGTGCCACTCGCGCCATTCTTTTGAAGCCAAACTCTCCCGCTCGCCCGAAAACTGCGGCAAATGCCACATGGGCCCCGACCATCCCCAGATCGAGATTTACAACGAGTCCAAGCACGGCATTGCCTTTTACGCCAACCGCGACAAGATGGCCTTGGACAAGGACAACTGGGTGCTGGGCAAGGATTATTCCGCCGCGCCCACTTGCGCGAGCTGCCACATCAGCAGCTATATGACCACCAACGGCGTCGCCACCGCCAACAATCATGACGTCGGCGAACGCATCAGTTGGACGCTGCGGCCCGTCATCAGCACGAAGTTGAACCTGGTCATTTACACCGATGGTTACCGCGAGGATTATCCGGAAACCAAACCGTTGCCCCAAGTCGGCGCCGAAGTCACCACCACCGAGAGCGTGGTGGAAAATGAAACAATGGCGGGCAAACCCGTCAAACGCACCGTCGCCAAAATCGTCCCTTGGCAGGAACGCCGCAACGCCATGAAAGGCGTGTGCCTCAACTGCCATGGCGGCGAATTCGTGGACAATTTTTACCAGCAGTTCGACAGCCTCGTCGCCCTTTACAACGACAAGTTTGCCAAACCCGCGCAAAATATCATGAACGAACTGACAGCGGACGGCGTGCTGAATCCCAAGGCGCCCTTCGAACACGAGGTGCAATGGGTTTTCTATGAGCTGTGGCATCACGAAGGCCGCCGCGCCCGGCACGGCGCCTCCATGATGGGGCCGGACTACACGCACTGGCACGGCATGTATGAAGTCTCCAAACATTTCTACGAGAAATTCCTGCCCGCCGTCGTCGAGGCCGCGAAGCAGAAAAGCCCGGAGCTGGGGAAGAAATATGAAGCCGAAATCCAGCAGCTCCTCACCCAGGACGAACACCGCTGGCTCAAGGGCCTTAGCCCCGAGGAAGTCGAGGCGCTGAAGAACAGCTACAAGGAACGTTACAATCAGTAGCCGACGAAGCGGCTGGATTTGACGGAGTTTGTGTATCTTTGGAAATATACACAGGCGGCTTTCCGGTTTCAGGCTTTTGGTAAAGTGGCTTTCCAAATAGCAATCGAACCAACTGTTCCCAGTTCTCGTTTACTAATTCTGGCGTCGAAAAATTGATGCCTATCCGTGACTTCATAAATGTTGGCAAATACGGCTCCCCGTCGAGCGTCAATTCGCACCAGATTGGGATAAATTTTGATTGATCAACTCTTTTGTAAACCTCTTGAGAAATAATTTGCGATTCTGTTCCAACACCAGCTTTTCGCGCATCTGCTTTTTCAGCGTATGCCTTGTCACAAACAACAAGGACATGAGTAAAACTTGGGTCGGTCACCATCTTTTCCATGAAGGCATATTTGTCATGTCCCTCTTTCAAATCATATTGATCTAGAACAATCTCAACACCATCCGCCAAAAGTCGGTCTGCCCAATTGCGCACCATTTCGCGGTGCGATTCGGACGTCCAACTATAAGAAATGAATGCTTTGGGTTTCATTTATTTTCGCCACTCCGTCTTCGGCGGTTCAGGCAGACCTTGTGCGCGTAGCGCGGTGCGGAAATGCAGCTTGGAGATTTTCGCCAGATTTTCCACCCGGTATCACTGAGCGTTTTTGTCGGCGCCAGCTTTCTGGCTGTCAACGAACGTCTTGTAGGACTTGGCCCAATCATAGCCCTGGCTGTTCAGGTAATGCTCAATCTCCGTCTTATATTTTTTGAAGATGGGCGTCATTTCGTCCACGTTCTTCACGTCGAGGCTCTGTTCGCGAGCTTTGGTCAGCCAATCAACGATTTTGGCCTCATCCTGCGGTTTCAGAGTGGGCAGGATTTGGTGATAAGCCTTGAGCGTGATGAGCAGCTTGTTCGCCGTGAGCTCGTCCTTGACGGACTCGACCTGTTCCGGCGTCAAATCCGCTTCCAAACCGGCGATGAATTTCTCATGAACCTCCGGAGCGAGTTGAAGCCCGGCGTTGTGCGCGTCACGCACGGCGCGGAGATCGGTCGTCAGCACGTCGCGAATCCATTCCTGCTTGGCGGCGTCTTTCAAATCCAACGAGTCCACCAAGGCAGCCACGCGCTTGTTCAGTGCGGCATCGGAAGCCGCTGTGGGCGGCGGCGCCAGACTGGCGATGATGGCAGTTTGTTCCGGCGTCAATTGGTCCTTCGGCAACGGCGCTTTGCCAAAGCGCAGCAGGACGGTCGTCACGCCGTCCGCGCCGACCGTGGCGACCGCCTTGGCTTTCATTTGCGCGTCCGTCAGGTCGGCGAATTTCTTGATTCGGCCGTTATACACCACGATGGTCTGGTCGTTGGCCACGACGGTGCGCTCCACGTCTTTGCCCTTCTCGCTCCATCTGAATGTAAGGCTGGTGGTCCTGTCAGGGTTGACCGTCTTGTTCACGATGTCCAACCCGACCGTACGCGACGCGGGTTTCGCCGGAGCTGGGGCGACCGCCGCAGCAGCGGTATTGGTTGCCTCTGCGGCCACGAGCGGGGCCGTAATCATGGCTGCAAGCAACGCCACCGCCAGCATCGTCAACCGGCACGTTGCAGACAGGATATTGGGAATGAATAAGGCCCGCCGTTTCTGAGTTCGTGACCTCAAAGCAGGGAATCAATACGCTACAAGGCTGAGGGGCGGGAATGGTGTAGGGAGCCCGAAGGGTGACCGGAACCATTCC
>Ga0265337_1001585_pt1 | contig 11118 bp, 12 predicted proteins | sample 42122metaG_FD_192441 | JGI IMG/M metagenome (GOLD analysis project Ga0265337, IMG submission 192441) | Rhizosphere microbial communities from Carex aquatilis grown in University of Washington, Seatle, WA, United States - 4-21-22 metaG | ecosystem: Host-associated > Plants > Roots > Rhizosphere >... | reverse complement strand
GTCCCCGTTGGGGGCCCTATTTGCGTTTTGGCCCTCAACTATTCGCTATTCGCCATTGACGATGTTCGCTACTCGCCATTCGTCATTCGTCATGGCATTGTCCGCCCCCGACGGTGCGTGGGCATCGGACTTTCGGGAGGATCAATCCATGAAGCTTCAAATCGCGCTGGTGGCCGGCATCGCGGCCACCGCATTGACCGGGTCGGTTTTCGCGGCGTCGCTGAACGACGTCGTGCAAAAGGGCGAGGCCGCCAACAAGGTGATGGAAAAGAACCAAATCAATTGGGCCACAGCCAAGGCCCTGGGCGAGCATTGCATCAACGAAGCCGCCTCCAAGGGGATGGGCGTCAGCGTCGTCATTCTCGATCAATTCGGAACTATAACGTACTACGGCCGCGGCGATGGTCAGGGCAAAGTCAACACGGAGTCTGCGCTCTGGAAAGCGAACACCGTGCTTCATACGCGTGCGCCCTCCAAGGCCCAGATGAACGCCGTGCGCACCGGCAACGTTTCGGAATCGCGCGTCATCTGGCAGGGCAATTTCGCCAATGCCGGCGGACTCCCAATCGTGGTGGACGGCCAGTTCCTGGGCGCCATCGGCGTGGGCGGCATGGCGGCGACTCCGCCGACCTGGAGCGACGAAATCTGCGGCTACAACGCGCTGACGGCTGTCCTCGGTCCGCAGCCGAAGCTGCTGCCGGACCTGCCGAATCCGTATGTGATCAGCAATGGCGCAGGCGGCGGTGCGGGCGCCCGCCCAGCCGGTGCCGCGAACCGCTGAGGCTGCGCGAATGGCGAATGGCGGATAGGGGATGCCCTGTTCGCCATTTGCATTTCGTTTCCTGGCTACTCCCTATTCGCTATTCGCCACTTCCATGGCATGTTCCGGCCCAAGATGCGCATGCATCTGGAACCGACCAGGGAGGACGTTATGAGACTTGCAGCATTGCTCGGCGCCGTGGGCGCGCTCGCCTTTTCTGCCGCCTTTGCGGCAACCAGCTACGACGGCAACGGCCAGGTGCCGCAGCAATTCGTGCTGAGCGGCAAGGCGGCCGACCGCCTGCACGATCACATTTCGATTAATCTGGCTACGGCCGAGAAATTGGTGTCCGCCTGCCAGGCCATCGCGCGGAAGAACAACAGCGCGGTCGTGGTCGTCGTTATCGACCCGCAAGGACTGCCGGTTCTTGAAAGCCGGATGGACGGCGAAGGTTGGGTTCAGATCAACGCGACCCAGCAGAAGGCGATGACCGCGCTCCGCAGCCGCGCACCGTCCCATGCGCTGACCAACCGCAACGCCCAGGACCCCTTCACCAATCAGAACATGACCGGCTACGGCCTCACCACGCAGGAAGGCGGCCTGCCGATCATCGCCAACGGTCAACTGATCGGCGCCATCGGCGTGGGCGGCATTCCTCCGACCGAACGCAACGCCAGCTACGGCGAGGAATCCTGCGCGCGCGACGCGCTCGAAGCGGTGATCGGCCCGCAGCCTCCGCTGCTGCCAGACCTGACCGCGCAGCGTAATAACAATCCGGGCGGCGGCGGCGGCCGTCGCGGAAACGGCGCGCCGAATCAATAGAAGGCGCGAATAGAACGTGGCGAATAGCGAATGGAACTTATCGTTCGCCATTCGCCACTCGCGTTTGAGGGAGCAAATCTGTGCAGTATCTACACACCATGGTCCGGGTCGCCGATATCGACAAGAGCCTCGCCTTTTATTGCGGCCTGCTCGGGCTTAAGGAAATCAGCCGGCAAGAAAGCGAGAAGGGTCGCTTTACGCTGATCTTTCTCGCAGCACCCGGAGATGAGGATCTCGCGCGCGAACGCAAAGGTCCGATGGTGGAACTCACCTACAATTGGGATCCGGAAGCCTATACGGGCGGGCGGAATTTCGGCCACATGGCTTATCGCGTCGACGACATCTATGCCGCCTGTCAGAAGCTGATGGACGGCGGCGTCACCATCAACCGGCCGCCGCGCGACGGCCACATGGCGTTTGTGCGCTCGCCGGACGGGATTTCGATCGAGCTGCTGCAAAGGGGTCCTGCGCTTCCGCCCCAGGAGCCCTGGACTTCGATGCCGAATACCGGGGCGTGGTAGCAAGCGCACCGCGAGGACAGCATGGCGCTTTATCAGGGACGGCGCATCGTCACGGGCCACGATGCGCGAGGGCGTTCGATCGTCATTTCGGATGCCCCGCCCGGGAATGTGGTTCCGAACCCGTCCGATCCGGACCGCGGCCACATCAATTTCTGGCGGACGGATAGGGTTCCGGCGAACAACGCAGACGATGCGGACCCGATGGCGGCACCTGCCTGTCCGCTCGCTCCGCCGAAGGGCGGTACCATGTTCCGCTTCTTCCAGATCGCGCCCGAAAAGAACGAGGCGGGCCTTGCCAAGGAAGAGCGCGACCGCCGCATGGCGCGCATGTTCGAGACCGCCGGCGCCCATGACGCGCGGCTCCCGATGAACCGCCACCCGTCGATGCACCGCACGAATTCGCTGGATTACATCGTGCTGCTGAAGGGCGCGGTCACGGCTCTTCTGGATGTCGGCGAAGTCGAGATGAAGCCGTTCGATGTGCTGATCCAGCGCGGCACCAACCATGGCTGGGTGAATTTCGGTGAGGAGCCCGCTCTGCTGGTCGCGGTTCTGATCGACGCGGAACCTTGAGCCTCAGCTCCGATGGTCACGGAAACGGGAAATTTCGTGCCGGAGGCTCTCGGGCGGGGTGGACAGATTGTGCGTCGTCACCTATATCCCCTCACCCTCGGGAACCCGAGGGCATGACGCGGGGTGGAGCAGCCCGGTAGCTCGTCAGGCTCATAACCTGAAGGTCATAGGTTCAAATCCTATCCCCGCAACCAAAATATTTAGATATTTCAGTATGTTATACATTAGGGTCGCCCCAAACAGGGCGGCCCTTGTTTTTCGCCCCCCGCGCTGGTTGCCTCGCGCCGCAGGCTAGGTCGCGTATTGGTATCCGGCCTCCTGGAAATGCAGAAGCGTCGCCACAGCGCCAGGCGTGAGCACCGCATCGGGAATGAGATGGTTGGTGAGTTCGGCGGCGAGTGCCTCGTGCGAGAGCTTGTCGGGATTCGAGCCATTCCGGATCAACGCGTCGGATTGCTCCCAGATCGAGTTGTGGCAGGCAAGGAACACCGCCCCGCGGCGCTGCAATGCGGGAATGGAATTGTTGCTCGGCGAAAAGGCGCCTTGCGGGTCCTGGTAGTTCTTGGGATCGGCGGATGCGGCCTTCTGCTCCAGGACGAACGTGTTGCCGGCGAATGCGGGACCGGCGAGCTTCGTCAGTTGGTATTTGTCCCACATCGCCTGGTCGTACATCGCCAAATGCGCCAAGGCGTGGGTGGCCGAGACGATGACAAAGTCAGGACGCTTAAAAGAGTAAATTTGCACGTTGAGATTATTGCGCATCAAGTTCAGCCAGGGACCGGCGAGGTCCTTATTGTCCCAGATCTGCTTCGGACCACCGCGATAGGCGATGAGTTCCGTAAGCGCCTCATGATCCCAATAATCCTCGTTCTCGAGGGTCATCGGCACGGTCTTGAAATCGCGACGGCGCGGAGCTGCGTTAAGTTTGTCGTGGAGCGCCTTCAACGTTGCGGCACCTTCCGGCATCCATGCGGCCGAAGCTTTGGCTGCGTTGGCGCTATTGCTGCCAAGAGCGGCGGCGCCGGCAGCTATGCCAAGTCCCATAAGCGCGATGCGCCGGTCGGGATTGTGTTTCATCGTCAATTCTCCCCTCACCACGAGAGCGTCACCTTACACTGAACTTCGGAATTTTGGCGCGTGAATTGCGCCCGCCCCCGAACGACGGACGCCCATCATGGGAGATATGGGCGTTCCGGCGAGGGCGCGGATGTAGGGCCGAAGCTGATCTTGAACAGGCGCAAGCCGGGTGGAAAGGCTCTTATGGTCTTCCCGGCGACAATGTTATGGTGGTGGCATAATTGTGGGCCGGGGCACGGGCAAAATTTTCCGCCGAATGGACGCGCCGGCATCGCACCACCGCAAAGGCGTGCATATGGCACGCGATGGAGGAATAGATGCGCGATCTCGATCAGCCGACGGCCGGCGGCACACCCCGCCGCAGCTTTTTCGGTATTGCCGCCATGTCGGCGCTCGGCCTGTTCGGCCTTGCAACAACGGCGCGCGCCCAAACGGCTTCAGCAGACGGACCGGATTGGCCGGGAATGCTCAAGGGCCGCCATAAGCAGCTTTTTGACGTTTACACGATCAACGCCGGATTTCCGCTCGGGTTCGTAAACAACTTCCTCACGCCGAACGCCTCCGCGACGGCCGTCATGATCTTCCGCCACCAGGGCTTGCCCTATGCCCTGAACAGCATGATCTGGGCGAAATACAAGGTCGGCGAAACCTTCAAGATCATGGACCCGGAAACAAAGGCGCCCGCCGTCAAGAACCCGTGGTTCGAGCCGAAGCCCGGCGTGGGAAACCCGCAAGCTACTCTCGATCGTCTGGCCGCCAGAGGTACAGTGATGGGCGCGTGCGGTATGGCGCTCCGGGGCCAGAGCGGCCGGCTGGCACCGAACGCGGGCGTGACCGCAGACGAAGCGTTCAAGGAATTCTCGGCCAACCTGATCCTCCCGACCGTCACCATTCTGCCTTCGGGAACATGGGGCGTGAATCGGGCGCAGGAAGCGGGCTGCACCTATTGCGCGGGAGGCTCGACCGACTGAGATCCGGATGGCGTTGCCTGTCATGCATCGCGTGGAAGAGCGGGGGGCTGCGGTAAAGATAAAGCGCCGCCCCGTTTCGTGAACTATAGTTCGCCGATGACATCCTGAGGGAGGGACAGAATTCATGCGTACACAGATGGTTTTCGGCGCTCTGGCCGTTCTGGCTGCGCTGGCCGTGCCGGCAAACGCCGGTGAGGCTGTCCCGGATCCGGGCACGCAAAGAGAATTCGGCGCCAAGCTGCTGGTTTGCGATTCATGCCACGAGGCCGGCCGATCCAAAAGTGCCGCCATTCCGATCATCTCGGGCCAACAGGAAAATTATCTCGCAAAGCAACTGCGTGACTTCCGGGATGGAGATCGCAAATTCGAGATCATGGCGTGGATGGCAAATACGCTCACGGCGGAAGAACTGGGGCCGGCAGCAGCGCGTGTCGCGAAAATGAAGTGGCCGGCGCGGGCGGCCGGCGCCGCCGCCCTGCCGCCGCCCCGCGGAGTGGCCGTATGCCAGAGCTGTCATGCGCAAAACTATCTTGGCGCCGTGCAGGCTGAGGGCATGACAACGCCGCGGCTGGCCGGCCAAGGCTACGACTATCTGGTCGAGGCGATGCGCAAATTTGCCGAAGGTGAGCGGACCAACAACGGCGACATGGTGCAAATCATGAAAGCGATTTCGCCTGCCGATCGGGAAGCAATGGCGCGTTATCTATCCAGCCTCTGAACGGCACGGAGTGGTTGTGCCGATACGCCAAAGGCAATAAAGTCCGTCCCCAGGGACATTCGGTCAAGACAAGCTCAAATCAAAATTCGGGCTCACAGGAGGTCATCATGGATTCCAAAGGATCTAACCGAAGGCGATTCCTGACACAAACTGCCGCGCTTGCCGGTGTGGCCGCGGGCGCAGGATTGGCCGCAAAAGGGCAGCCGGCCTCGGCTCAACCCGAACACGTCCACAGCGAGCCCCCGCGCCGTGGGGCCAGATACAGCCTTGATCACCTGACCCACTACACCCCGCTTCAAGATTATATGGGAATCATCACGCCGGCCCCGGTCCACTTCGTGCAACAGCACTCCTCCGAGTTTCCCGAAATCGATTGGGACGAACATCGCCTCACCATCCACGGCATGGTGGACCGGCCGTTGAGTTTCTCCATGGACGATCTGAAGCGGATGCCTTCCGTATCCCGGATTCATTTCGTGGAGTGTCATGGCAACAGCTCTCCGCAGATCCATAACACTCAAAACGATAAAAATCCGAACATGGGGTTGCCGGTTCAGTACATCCACGGGATGGCCAGTTGCAGCGAATGGAGCGGCGTGCCGCTTTCCGTGCTGTTGAACGAGGCGGGCGTCAAGAAGGACGCGAGCTGGCTGGTTTTGGAAGGCGGGGACCAGGGCAAGTTCAGCCACACCCTTCCGCTGGGAAAGGCCATGGACGACTGCTTCGTGGCCTATGGTCAGAATGGCGCGCCGTTGCGCGTTGAGCAGGGTTACCCGATTCGGATGCTGGTCCCCGGCTGGGAAGGGCCCCACAACGTAAAGTATTTGAAGCATATCAAGGTGGTGGACGAACCCTACAACACCTGGAACGAAAGCATGAACCATTCGGTGGTGAGACCCGATCTGGGCGGCAAAGCGCGCTGGTACCATTTCCAGTGGGGGCCGAAATCCGTCATCACGCGCCCGTCAGCCGGAATGGAAATGCGCAAGGGCTATGTCCAGATCACCGGCTTGGCTTGGTCCGGTGCGGGGAAGGTCAGCAAGGTCGACGTCTCCACCGACGGCGGCAAGACCTGGAAGGAAGCAAGGATCGACGGGCCCGTGCATTCGAAGGCACATACCAGGTTCAATCTTGACTGGGAGTGGAACGGACAAGAGGCCATGCTCATGTCTCGCACGACCGATGAGACCGGTGACGTTCAGCCGTCAATGGCGGAGTTGAGCAAGAACTGGGGCTTCGCGCTCGACGATTGGAAAAAACCCGAGCGCCCACGCGCCATTCACATGAATGCGATTCAGCCGTGGAAGGTAGCTAAAGACGGGAGCATTTCGGATGCCATGTTCATCTAAATTCCTTCTGCCGCTGCTGATCCTGGCGGTGCCCGTGGCGGCGCTGGCGGCGGAGCGCAAATTCCCCAATGTGGGCACGCCCTTGAGCCAGGCGGAAATCCAGAACTTCGACCGCATGATTGGCCCGCAGGGAAAGGAACTGCCCGTCGGGCATGGAACCTCGAAAGAAGGGGCCGTGATTTTCGCGCAGCGTTGCGAAATTTGCCACGGCAAGAACGGCGAAAACGGGATAACTCATCATCTGGTGGCGGGCAGTCCCGGCAAACCGTTCCGTGGTCCTTTTTATGGTGTGGAAAAGGACGGCCCGAGCTACTTCCCGTATCCGACGATCGCGTGGGACTATATCAACCGCGCGATGCCGGCCAGCAATCCGGGATCGCTCAAGCCGAACGAAGTCTACGCGCTCGTCGCGTTCCTGTACTACCGGAACGGCATCATCAACGAAAACGACGTGATGGACGAGAAGACTCTGCCGAAGGTGGAAATGCCGAACAAGAATGGCTTCGTTCCGGCAAAGCCTGTTTATCCGCCCGACCCCACGAAGCCCAGCTGGTACTGAGCGCGAGCGGCCCAAGGGCATCGGTCTTGACAGGACGATGCCCTTAAGCCGTTCGTTCCGATGCTCCGTCTCGTGGGTGTGCCGGAGGTTGCGCGCTGCCGATGACTGCTTTTGGCGAAAGCGCGACCGGGACGTTTCCGGTCGCTAGGATGCGGCACCAATGAAACGCCTTCCCCTGACCGTTCTGGCAATTGCCGTTCTTCTCATTGTCGTGGCCGCGAGCGCACTTTGGCGCCCGGGCGATTCGCGCTCGCAAGGTGAGGCGGAGACGCGGGACACCTTGCCAAGCGAGTTCGACGAAACGCAGACGCCGGAACTACCGCCGAGCGAGTTCGGCGGTTCATTTTCGCTCACCGATCAATATGGCATGCGTCGCACGGACATGGATTTCCGCGGAAAATATATGCTGATATTCTTTGGCTATACTTACTGCCCGGATGTCTGCCCGACGACTCTTGCGGTGGAAGCGGAGGCACTCGACAAGCTCGGGCCGCGCGCCAATCGCATCCAGCCGATTTTCGTTACTGTCGATCCAAAACGGGACACACCGGAGAAACTCAAGTCTTATCTTTCGTCGTTCGACGCGAGACCGCCTTCCACCCGCCTCAATTTCGTTGGCTTGACGGGTACCGACGAAGAGATTGCCGAAGCTGCCAAGGCCTACCGCGTCTATTATCGCGCGCATATAGACGGGCGCACGCAGGACGGAGCGGATTACTCCATCGATCATACGGGTGACATCTATCTGATGGACCCTGCGGGAAAATTCGTGGCCTACTACTCGCAAGGAATCTTGCCCGACGAGATGGAAGCTGACTTGAAGTTGAAGACTTCGCCGAGCTGACGGGCCGTTCCCGCCGGACGGCCCCGGCGGCGCCGTGGGACTGCCTATTCCTGGAAATCCCGTCCGATGATCGGCATATCGAGCTTCAGCCGCTTTCTTTCCTCAGGCAGTGGCGAGGCGTTCCGGTAGATTCTCAGCTCTTTATCGGTGTGGGGAAACGTCGCGTCGACCTTAAGGCGCGCGACCTCCACGAAGCCGGGCGTTTCCATCACCTTCTGGAACGCAGCCATGGGTTTGAGATCGGTGAAGAAATCGCGCTCCGCAACGATGTAGGATATACCGTAATCATTGAACATCTTGGCGATTGCGGCGGGATCGCTTTCCTTTTCGACGACGCCCAATTCCCGGCGAATGGAAATGGAAAGCAGCAATTTGTCGACCCGAACGACACGGCGCTGCCTTCCGCGATCGAGCAGGCGAAGGTCGTATATGAACGCGCCGTCCCGCTGACCGGAGAACGCAACGATCGAATCGCCCGGTGTATTCTTGGCGATCCATTCCGCGGCCTGCTGATACCCGGTCACCAAAGGAACGGGCGCATACACAAGCGTGTAGCCGAACGTCGCCAGCGCGACGGCAATGGCGCCCGCCGTGGCCCACCGCGGCGGCAGCATTCGATTGATCCCGAGCGCGGCGAAGAAGGCAAAGGGGAGCAAGATGAACAGATCGAGCCGTTGGGCCTTCAGATCAATCGCGGAGAAGAAGATATAACCCGCCACGATCCAGCCATAGAACAGAACCGCTGCGAGTTTCGGCAAACGCCAGCGGCGGACGAGAAGAGCCCCGACCGCCGCTATGCCGGCGAGAACGAGCACAAGCCACCCTGCCTGCTGGGGAAGCAGCCTCGAATAATAAATCCACGCCGCGAGGGATGATCGCGATGCCTGCGAATCGGCGACTGAAACCACCGACTGCACATTGCCCTGTCCGAATTCCACCGTCATGACAATCAGCGGTACGAGCAGCACGCCGAACAGGACGGAAACAATCCAGACGTGCCGATTCCGCAGGACTGCCGAGCCTTCGCTGGTCCAAAGCAGCGCAAGATAGACCGGCAGAAGAAAGACGATGCTTTGCTTGGTATAGAGACCCAGCAGGAAGAGCACCGCCGCGAGATACAGATGAAGGGGGCGCTTCGTCTCGATGTAGCGCAACAGCAAAACGGCGCTCCACATCAGAAACGCAAACGCGGGAACGTCGGTCATGGGCTGGCGGGCCCATAAAGCGACCTCCGGCAAGCCGGCGACGATCGCGCCCACGGCCCAGGCTTGCCAGAACGGCAGCCACCGCGAGGCCAGCTTGAACGCGCCGACAATGAGGGCCGCATCGAAAGCGCAGACCACGGCGACGGCCGTCGCATGGGACTCCCCAAAGAGGAAGTAGCCCACCATCTCGGCGGTCGCCAAGCCCGGCGGATAGAACATGATCGTCAGCGCCGGATACTGGAGATAGTAGTCGATAGCCCACTGTTTGAGATGGGTGATCGGCATGGCAACAAGAAGGTCGTGCAGGAAGATGCCGTTCAACGCGTGCCGCGGTGCATCCGAGTAATAGAACTGGCCGTGCAGCGGTGCGCTGAAAAAAAGGGCTGCGCTCATTCCTATCAGGAGCAGGAAGGCGGCCGCGCCGCGCCAGTTTGCGGCAGAATTGCTTGGAACCGGACTTTTCACCCGTCGCCCCGTCAACGTGGAACCGCAAGTTGCCGCCAGAGCGTTCTATACGCCGGTTCGGCCGTATTCAATTTTAGCGTGAAGCTTGGTTTACGTTCCAGCCCTCGCAAACCATACGCGTCAGATGCAGGCCAACTCGGGTTCTCGCGCAAGCAGACATTGCCTTCCGCTATATGCGCGTCTTCTTGAATACGGGTTCCGGGATCGACCGAATGATCGCCATGATCAGCCGCCAGACCGGCCGTACATAGACGATGTCGTTCCCTTTCATGTCGGCACGATAGATCGCAGCGGCGACCTCCACCGGTTCCGCCGTCAGGGGACCCGGTAGCTTCATCCCGCTCGTCATGCGCGTGCGGACGAAACCGGGCTTCACCGTCACGACTCGAACCGGCGTCTTGCTCAGCCTCTGCCGCAAACCCGACAGGAACGCGGTCAAGCCGGCCTTTGCCGAACCGTAAATATAATTCGAGGCGCGTCCGCGCTCACCCGCAACGGAGCTCACGCCGATGATCGTGCCGTGCCCGCGCTCCAGAAACAAATGTGCGAGATATCCGAGAAACAAAGCGGGGCCTTCATAATTGGTCCGCATGACCAGGGCCGCCTGGTTTAGATCCCGTTCGCCAACCGGCTGCTCGCCCAAGAGGCCCGCCACGCAAGCAACCGTGTCCGGCAGGTGCCCAAGCGAGTCGACAAATGCGGCAAAGGATGGGGTCTCCAGGATATCGATCCTATGCACCGAGACCTCGGCGCCGGTTCGCGTGCGAATGTCGGCCGCATCACGCTCAAGCGCCATGGGGTCGCGCCCGGCGAGCTGAATACGCCACCCGTTCTCCGCATAGCGCAGAGCCGTCGCCCGTCCGATGTCGGAGGTGCCTCCGATAACGAGCAAAGTCTTGCGATCGGTAGCCATCATATTCCCAACCTCTGCGACAATTGTGATTTGATCTGCTCATGGGGATCGATTGTGCGGCGGAAAGCCCGGAAATTCCCGAGCCCCGGATAGCCGGCTTCAAAGGTGGCGCGCGATTGGCGTGCATCCTTGGCGAGATAGATCCGGCCATGGCTGCGCGTCACAATTGCATCGATCTCGTCGAGGAACGGAAAAATGCTGTCCGTCACGGCGAAATCCAGCGTGAGTGTAAAGCCGGGCATCGGAAAGGACATCTGGCCCTTGGCGGGACCTAGCTTTTTCAGCACCGCAAGGAAGGACGCCGTCCCGCGCGCGGATACGCGCTCGAGTATTTCGCCCAG
>Ga0265337_1001583_pt1 | contig 11122 bp, 6 predicted proteins | sample 42122metaG_FD_192441 | JGI IMG/M metagenome (GOLD analysis project Ga0265337, IMG submission 192441) | Rhizosphere microbial communities from Carex aquatilis grown in University of Washington, Seatle, WA, United States - 4-21-22 metaG | ecosystem: Host-associated > Plants > Roots > Rhizosphere >... | reverse complement strand
CGAGGGCGAAGGCGACAAGGCAAACGTGACGCCGCTGTTTTCAATCCCGGAGATATTGAACAGTGTGAAAGCCGTCGGCAAAAAAGGCATCCAGATGACCCGTTTCAAGGGTCTCGGCGAAATGGACGCGAAGGAACTTTTTGAGACGACGATGAATCCGACGGTGCGCAAGCTGTTGCGGATTGACCTGACCGACGCGGTCGAAGCCGAGGAAATGTTCTCGCGGCTCATGGGCGAGGAAGTCGAGCCGCGCCGCCAGTTTATCGAGGACAACGCACTCAACGTGCGCAATCTGGACGTTTAATTTCCTGTCATCTTAAATTTTATGGCTGATTCCAAAGAATCGAATGATTTGCCGGTGAGCAACACGCCATTGTTTGCCGCGAGCGAGAAGATCGCGAAGATCAATGTCGCGGACGAGATCAAAAATTCGTTCCTCGACTATTCGATGTCCGTGATCATCTCGCGCGCGTTGCCAGACGTGCGCGACGGGTTGAAACCTTCGCAGCGGCGCATCCTTTACGCGATGCACGAGCTGTCGTTGTTCCCCGGACGCAAACCCTACAAGTGCGCAAAGATCTGCGGTGACACGAGCGGCAACTATCATCCGCACGGCGAAGCGGTGATTTATCCGACATTGGTCCACATGGCGCAGCCGTGGGCGATGCGCGAACGGCTCGTGGATGGCAAGGGCAATTTCGGTTCGATCGAAGACGATCCGCCCGCGGCGATGCGTTACACCGAGGCGCGGCTCACGCATCTCGGCGCGGCGCTGATGCAGGACATGGACCGGGAAACGGTGGATTTTGTCCCGAATTACGACGAGCGCATGACCGAGCCTACCGTGTTTCCGGCGGCCTTTCCCAATCTGCTCGTCAACGGCGGCACCGGCATCGCCGTCGGCATGGCCACGAACATGCCGCCGCACAATCTCGGCGAGGTGGTTGACGGCATCTGCGCGCAGATTGACAACCCGGAGATCACCATCGCGCAGTTGATGAAGCATATCAAAGGCCCGGACTTTCCGACGGGCGGCATGATTTGCGGCGTCGAGGGCATCAAGAATTATTTCACGACCGGCAAGGGCAGCGTGAAGTTGCGCGGACGCGTCGGCTCGGAGGAATTGAGGGGCAACCGCGAACAGCTTGTCATCACGGAGATTCCGTTCAACGTCAACCGCGCGGCGCTCGAGGAAAAAATCGCCGAGCTGGTGAACGAAAAAATCATCACGGAAATCTCCGCGATGCGCAACGAGTCCGATGAGAACACCCGGCTCGTGATGGAACTCAAGCGCGACGGCAATCCCAAGGTCGTCATCGCCAATCTTTACAAGCACACGCAGCTTGAGGTGTCGTTCAGCGTCAATTCGCTGGCCATTGATCACGGCAAGCCGAAGACCCTCACGCTCAAGGAAATGATCCAGTGCTACATCGAGCATCGCCGCGAAGTGATTTTGCGCCGCACGCGCTTTGAATTGAAGAAGGCCGAGGAACGCGCTGAACTGCTCGAAGGCTATTTGATTGCGCTGGCAAACCTCGATGAATTCATCGCCATTATCCGCAAATCCAAGACACGCGAGGAAGCGCGCGTCAAACTGCTCGCGTTCGAGTGGACGCAAAAACAGGTCGAGCGCTGGGGAATTTTAATCCGTAGCAAGGAACGCCTGGAAGCGGGTCGTTACGCGCTGACCGAGCGGCAGGTGGACGCGATTTTGGAACTGCGCCTGTATCAACTGACCGCGCTGGAAATTGACAAGGTCGAGGCAGAATACAAGGAACTGCTCGAACGCATCAAGGATTTGCTCGACATCCTCGCGAAAGAATCGCGCGTGATGACCATCATCAAGGCGGAGCTGAAGGTCATCAAAGAAAAATTTGCCACACCGCGCAAGAGCCAGATCGTGCCGGACGAAGGCGAGATCGCCATCGAGGACTTGATCACGAACGAAGGAGTCATCATCACGCTTACCCACAATGGCCTCATCAAGCGCACGAATGTTTCGAGCTACCGCTCGCAACGGCGCGGCGGCAAGGGCGTCATCGGCATGACCACGCGCGAAGCAGCGACCGAGGAGGACAAGGATTTCATCGAGCATCTGTTCACCGCCAGCACGCATGATTATCTGATGTTCTTCACGAACACCGGCCGCGTCTATGTCGAGCGCGTCCACGAAATTCCCGACATGGGCCGCGCGGCAAAAGGCCGCAGCATCGCGAACTTGCTTGAACTGAAAGCGGGCGAAAATGTCGCCGCGCTCATCCGCGTTCTTTCAAAAACAGACGCCGACAAGAACGACGTCACTTGGGAACAGCCGGGCTATATTTTCTTCGCGACGAAGCAGGGCACGGTGAAAAAAACCGCGCTTGCCGATTTTGCGAACGTCCGCAAAGGCGGCATCATCGCCATCGGCATTGATCCGGGCGACAACCTGATCGAAGTGAAGCTCACGACCGGCAAGAACGAAGTCGTCATCATCACGCGTGACGGCATGAGCATCCGCTTCAACGAAGAAGACGCGCGGCCGATGGGCCGTCCCGCCGGCGGTGTGCGCGGCATCAGCCTCTACAAGGGCGACGCCGTCGTCGCCTTGTCCGTCGTTGTGCCGGACGCGAAATTGCTGGTCGCCGGGGAGAATGGCATTGGCAAGCGCACGGACTTCCAGGAATACCGGATCCAATCACGCGGCGGCAAGGGCATCATCACGATGAAGACCAACGAGAAGACCGGCGCGGTTGTCGGCGCGCTCACCGTTCGCGACACGGACGAAATCATGTTGATCACCGTCGGCGGCCAGATGGTGCGCATCCCCGTGCAAGGCATCCGCGAGGCCGGACGCAATACGCAAGGCGTCAAACTGGTGAACCTCGCCGAGAAGGATAAACTTCAGGCCATCGCGCCGGTCATCGGCGAGGACAAGGAAGATTCCGCCGTCGAAAGCGAACCGGCGAAATAATTTTTAAACGTCCTTTGCCCCGTCTTTTTTTTGAGATAAGGTGGGTGCGCTCATTCTGTTTCGGGGCTTTGTGTTGTCAGATCTTCTGCTGCATCGGGTGCCTCGGCGCGAATTCAATTTGCAGGCATTAAGAAAATGAAAAAACACATTCTCATTGCAGGGGGCCTGGCCGTTTTGGCCGTGTCCGGCCGCGCGGGCGACACTCCCAAAAGCGCCATGGTCTCAACCAACCAACCGGCATGGGAAAGCAGCATCTCGGCGGGTCTTTCGCTCACCAAGGGAAACAGCGACACGCTGTTGACCACAGCAGCTTTTAAAACCAGCAGGAAAACCCTGGAAAACGAGTATTTTTTCGGTCTGGATGGCTCGTATGGCGAAAACGATTCCGTCAAAAACAATGAAACGCTGCACGGAGTCAGCCAATACAACCACCTGTTCGGCGAACGCTTTTACGGCTTCTTCAATTTGGAGGGTCTGCACGATGGCATCGCCGATCTGCAATATCGTTTCACGCTCAGCCCCGGCGCCGGTTATTATTTTCTCAAGGAAACCAATACGACGTTGGCAGGCGAACTCGGCCCCGGCCTGATATCTCAACGACTCGGCGACGTGGATACCACTTACGCAACCCTGCGCCTGGCGGAACGGTTTGAACACAAACTGAACAACGGGGCGCGGGTCTGGGAAAGGGCCGAGTTCCTGCCCCAGGTGAACAAGCGGCAAAACTTTCTGGTCAATGCCGAAATCGGCGCGGAAGCCGCGCTCACCAAAACCTTGAGCCTCCGCGTCACGGTGCAGGACAACTATATCAACCAACCCGCTCCCGGCCGCAAAAGCAACGATGTGAAACTGATCAGCAGCGTAGTCTACAAGTTTTAGGCCTGGACCGTGGCGGCTCCTCGGCAGAGAGCCGCAAAAATTCCGGCGCTCTGCCGAGACGCCGCTACGGCGATACCCGTTCCAGCTTCCACGAATTGTCCGGCTGGCGCGTGTAGCAAAACCGGTCGTGCAAGCGGCTCGGACGACCCTGCCAGAATTCAATCCGCTCCGGCTTCAAAACGTAACCGCCCCAGTTCGGCGGCAACGGCACATCGCCGGGAAACTTCGCCGCCATTTCATTCCACTTCGCGTCCAGCGCCGCGCGGTCGGCAACCACGTCGTGCTGGTTTGACGCCCATGTCGCGAGCTGGCTGCCGCGCGGACGCGATTTGAAATAAGCCTCCGATTCCTCGCGCGATATTTTTTCAATTGCGCCAGTGACGCAGATTTGCCGCTCCAAATCCGGCCAGTAAAACGTCAGCGCCGCATTCGGATTTTCCGCCAGCTCCAGTCCTTTGCGGCTGTCGTAATTTGTGTAAAAAATGAAGCCGCGTTCGTCCACGCCCTTGAGCAGCACCGCGCGTGTCGAGGGCCGGCCGGATTTGTCCACCGTGGCCAGCACCATGGCGTTCACGTCCGCCGGGGAATGGCCGAGGATGGCGTGCCAGAGTTTGAAGAGCGCGATGCCGATTTTTCGCCAGCGGCTGCCCGCCGACGCCTGCGCAAACCACGAATTGAATTGCTCCATCGGATTCGCGTCCAAATCCGACCGCCGCAATTCGCTTTGGGAGTAGTCCCGTCTGATGTCGGCGATTGCCATGGCAACCTCACATCGCGCGAAACACCGTCAGGCCGAGCGTGACGATGCAGGCCGCGAATCCCAGGCGGATCAGGCTCAAGAGGCGCGTGCGTCCTTCCGATGCTGTCGCCCAGTTGATCAAATCGCGCAGCCGCCACGGCGTGATGGTGAACCAGATACCCATGACCACAAACAGATAAGCCCAATATTGGATGACCAACACCCACGGCGACTCGCCCAGATGCGGACGCCCCGTATCCACCATTAGTTTTGCCAGCAACAGCATCAGCACGGCGAGGCCGCGCACGGCCAGAAAATCCTGGACGAAGATGCACGACAAAATCCCCACCGCGATGAACGCTCCGAGCATGTAGGGCTTGAAGACGGAAAAGTCCGCAATCGGCTCGACGTTGACGTTCCAGGCGAACCAGACCGTGGCGAGCAGCATGAGCACGATGCCGGCGGACAGATTGCGCGGGAACCGGCGCGCGGCAGCGGCCAGCCCTGCGGGCTTCACAAGCCCATAGACCTGCGGCAACCCCATGCCGATGCCGAGCAAAATGGTCAAAAGCGACAGTTTCATTTTCAGAATAATAACCACGAATAGACACAAAAGGACATGAAAAATTCAAAGGTAAATTCCCCTTGTCAAAGAACTTCGCCGGGCGCAAAGTTCAAATAATGAAACTTTATAGGCTGCAAACCGAGCCGTGAAATATATCCCACATACCAAGCAGGATTGGTTGCGGTTCCTGCAGCTTTTATTCAAGGCATATCTTATTATTTATCCGATTGTGGCGGTCATCTCGACGCTGATTTCTAGGTCGTATTCACGTCAATTTAGGAGCTTGTTCACATTCCAAGTGCGCGAAGAAATTGCAAAGGCTCATATTCTTGAATGTTTTGCGATAGCATACTTAGTGTGTTTCATCATGTTGATTGTCGCCGCATTAAATCAGTTCATTAAGCACCGGTGGCAACCAGCTATTACGAGTGTTTTATTTATTGCGGGAACCATTATTTTTTGGATTCTTTGTTTGCCAATGCTAGCTAAAGCTAAATGAAGACCATGACCATGTGGCCTGATATGAGGCAGGCTGCGCCCGTCAAGCTCATCACAAATTCACAATCGCCGGGTCACCGTAGAGCGTGAAGGATCCAGCACGGGTGATCTTCACGTCCATGAGTTGTCCGCGATGGCGGTCGCCGCCGTCGAACAGGACAATCTTGTTGCAGCGCGTCCGGCCGGTCATCCGCGCCGGATTTTTCCTGCTCGGCCCTTCCACCAGAATCTGCACCTGCCGCCCGACGAATTTTTTGTATTTCCGCGCGGCGATTTCATTGACGACTTCGAGCAGCCGCCGGTTGCGTTCCTCGCGGATTTTTTGCGGCACCTGGTCGGGCATGGCGGCGGCGGGTGTGTCGCGGCGTTGCGAGTATTTGAAGATGTAGGCGTTGTCGAATTCCACTTCGCGCGCAAGCGACAGCGTTTTCTCGATATCCTCTTCCGTCTCGCCCGGAAAGCCGACGATGATGTCGGTGGTGATGCCGATTTCCGGCCTGGCGCGGCGCAGTCTTTGGATGATACCGAGGAACCGTTCGCGCGTGTAGCCGCGATGCATCAATTTCAAAACGCGGTCGCTGCCGCTTTGCACGGGCAGGTGCGCGCTCTCCACGAGCTTGGGCAGGCGCGCGTAGGCGTCAATCAAATCGTCGCCGTAGCCTTTCGGGTGCGGCGAGGTGAAGCGGACGCGTTCGAGTCCATCAATCTCGTGAACGGCGTCGAGCAGTTGGACGAAAGGAGTGGCGGGTGACGGGTGACGGGTGACGAGTGGCGAGATGGTCGCGTCACTCGTCTCTTGCCACTCGTCACGTTTTTCGCGTTTGCCGTAACTCGTCACAATCTGGCCGAGCAGGGTGATTTCCTTCACGCCGCGCGCAACGAGTTCGCGGCACTCGGCCACGATGTCGGGAATTGTCCGGCTGCGCTCTTCGCCGCGCGTGTAAGGCACAATGCAAAAGGTGCAATACTGGTTGCAGCCCTGCATGATGCTGACGAACGCGGACACGGAAGTCTTCGCGCTGCCGTTGAGCAGATGATCGCGAATCGTCGCCTCGCTCCCCTGCTCTTCCGCCACGTCCACGATTTTCTCGCGCGCACCGGAAATGATTTCATCCAGATAATCCGCCGCGCGATGGAATTTCTGTGTGCCGAGAACCAAATCCACATCCGGCAATTTATCAATCAATTCCTGCCCGCGGCTTTGCGCCATGCAGCCCATGAAACCGAGCACGACGTCCGGCCGGTTCTTGCGAACGTCCGCCGCGATGTTTTGCATTTTGCCGATGGCCTTTTGCTCCGCAAAATCGCGCACGCTGCACGTGTTGAGCAAAACCACATCGGCGACATTTTCCGACGGCGCGAGTGAATAGCCCTTGGCGACGAGTTGCGCGGCGACGGCCTCGCTGTCGCGCTCGTTCATCTGGCATCCGTAGGTTTTGATAAAAACGCTTGGCATGATTTTCAGACTGGTCAAGATAGGCCGGCGTCTCGTCATTGAAAAGCCGAATCCGTTTTGGGCGCGCAACCCGCTTGCGGACGCCCCGCAATTCTGTATGTTCCCACCGGTGGCTGGTTTGACCTTGCGCGCCGTGTGTGCGGGTCGCTTATGGAACCTGAATCGCTGAAAGTTTTGTTGATCGGGAAGGACGAGCGTTTTGCGCGCAGCGTGGGCGACCTGCTGCGCGAAGGCGGCGGAGCCATTGCGCCCGCCACCGCGCCGACGGTCAACGCCGGTCTGGCACAGCTTCGGCAAAACGCTTTTGACGCGGCGCTCCTTGAACTTCCCGCAGCGGACCGGGATGGTTTGTCGCAAGTCACCTTGCTGGCGGTGCAGGCGCCGCGCGTTCCAATCATTGTTTTTGGCCCGGTGAATGACGAGCGGTTCGCCGCCGAAGTGGTGCGGGCGGGCGCGCAGGATTATTTGCCGGAGGAAAAGCTTGAAGCACGCCTGTTGCGGAGCGCCATTCGTTGCGCAATTGAACGCCAGAATGAGCGGGCGGCCCTGATCGAGGAAAAGGACAATTACTACGGCATTTTCGACCATCTGGTGGAGGGCGTTTTTCGCACAACGCCCGAAGGACATTATTCGCTGGCGAACGTGGCGCTGGCGCGCATTTACGGCTACGATTCGCCGGCGGAACTGGTGGCGAGCATCAAGGACATCGCGCGCAATCTTTACGTTGAACCGGGCCGGCGCGACGAGTTCGTGCGCCTGATGCAGGAGCACGACACCTTGAGCGACTTCGAGTCGAAAATCTACCGCAAGGACGAGACGATCATCTGGATCGCGGAAAACTGCCGCGCCGTTCGCGATACGGAGGGAAAATTGCTCTACTACGAGGGCACCGTCGAGGACATCACGCAACGGCGGCAAATGAGCGAAGCCCTGCAACGGTCGGAATCGCTTTATCATTCGCTCGTGGAAACGATGCCGCAGGCCGTTTTCCGGCGCGATTTGCAGGGACGTTTCACCTTCGCCAACCAGACGTATTGCAAATACCACGGCGTAAAACCCGAGGACATCATTGGAAAAACGGACTTCGACCTTTATCCCAAAGAAGCCGCGGAAAAATACTGGCGCGATGATTTGAGCATCATGGAAAAGGGCGAGACCGTGGAAATCCTCGAGGAAAGCCGGCCGGTCGGCGCGGAGGAAAAATGCTACCTTCAAGTCATCAAGACGCCGCTCCGCGACGAAACCGGCCGCATCATTGGCCTGCAAGGAATGTTTTGGGACGTGACGGAAAAAAAACGCGCGGAAGACCAAATCCGCCGCACGACCGCCGAATTGGCGCGCAGCCGGGAGGAATTGCGCGCCAAAAACCTGATGATGGAGGAAAATCTGCGGATGGCGCGCGAAATCCAGTCCGCCATGCTGCCGCAGCAATATCCGACCTTTCCCCAGGATGTTCCGCCGGAGCAAAGCGCGTTTCGATTCGTCCACCGTTACGAACCCGCCGAATCGGTTAGCGGCGATTTCTTCAGCATCTCTGCGCTGTCCGACAACGAGGCCGCGATTTTCATTTGCGATGTGACCGGCCACGGCATTCGCGCCGCGCTCGTCACCGCCATGATTCGCGCACTGACCGAGGAACTCAAGGCGCTCTCGCGCGATCCGGGAATGTTCCTCCGTAAGCTCAATTCCGACCTGTCCAACATCCTCAAGACCACCGGCTCGCCGATGCTGACCACGGCGTTTTATCTGGTTGCTGATTGGACGACCGGCGTCATGCGATTCGCCAACGCCGGCCATCCGAAACCGCTGCTCGTCCGCCGCTCTGCCGGCACCGTCGAACCGCTCGTCAACGTCACCGGCCGGAGCCAGCCCGCGCTCGGCTTGTTCGACGACCCGCCGTATCAAACGACGGAACTCACCCTCGTGTCCGGCGACTTCGTGATGCTGTTCACCGACGGCCTCTACGAAGTGCAGGGCCTGAACGAGGAATTGTATACGCAGGAGCGAATGATGATGGACGTTCAGAACCTGCTGTCCAAACCCAACAGGGATTTGTTCGACGAACTGCTCGAGGCCATCCGCGCCTTTTCCGTGAGCCACGAATTCGACGACGATGTTTGTATCGTCGGAATGGAATTTGCCGGCAAACTGGCGGAAAAATCTTGAACCGGGGTGTGCGGGCAATCGCCGCCAGACAGCTTTGGTGATGCGCAATTCCTGCGCCCGCTGCGCAAAATTCCGCGCGGAAGATTTTTGAATTGAAGTTGACGAAACCGCGCTGGTCGCGCGAACGTCTCTTGTGTTGCCGCAACCATGACAAGCCGTTTCAAACAACCAATCTGGATGCTCCCGCTGGTCATCGCGGGATTGGTGGCGCTGTTTGGTTGGTGGGGGAACTACGAGGTGCGCCAGACCATCGAACAACAGCTCCAGGCCCAGTTGACCTCGACGCTCAACGCGAACGTGACCGCGCTGGAAATCTGGACCACCAACCAGACCCGGCTCGCCACCGCGCTGGCCAGCGAACCGGAAGTGCACGCCCCCGCCATCAGGATTCTTGACCGTTCCGAGTTGGAACCCAATGCCGCCGGAAGCCCCACCAATGCTGCGGACGCCGAACTGTTAATCCGCTATCTCCGCCCGCGTCTCAACCAGTTGGGCTACGAAACCGCGCAACTGGTGAACACCAATTTCACCATCGTCGCCAGTTTGATGCGTCTCCGGCCCGGCCCGGCGTTGCAGGTTTCCGAGGCGCATACCAACAAGTTCGCCGAGCTTTTTTCCTCCGGCGGGCCGGTGATCATCACGCCGTTCAAACTGGAACTGCTCATCCAGCGGCGCGCTTCCGGATTTTTCGCCAATCGTGGAACCAATGTCGTCCGCCGGGCCAACCGTTCGATCCAAGCCAACGCCACGCGCGGACGCCGCGGCAACACTTCCCTGATGCAGGTGGCCGCGCCGCTGGCCGAAGACGGTGTCGTCCGCGGTGCCCTGGCGCTGGTCATCAATCCGACCAACGAATTCTCCAGGATTCTTTCAGTCGCGCGCACGGGTGATTCCGGCGAAACTTACGCGTTCGACCAGACCGGTCTGCTGATTTCACAAAGCCGCTTTGACGACCAGCTCAAGCGGCTCGGCCTGCTCGACACGACAAACGCCAGTTCCGCGCTGAACCTCCGCCTGCGCGACCCCGGCGGCAATTTGACAAAAGGCTACAGAAGTGAAACCACCAATTTGGCGACGGAGTCGCTAACCCGCTTTGTGGCGGAAGCCATTGACGGCGATGACGGCGTGGACGTGGTGCCCTCACGCGATTATCGCGGCGTGCCGGTCATCGGCGCGTGGCGCTGGCTCCCGCAACTCGGCATTGGCGTGGTGACGCAGGTTGACGCCGCCGAAGCCTACCAGTCGTTGCGCGTGCTCCAGTTCATATTCGTCACGCTCTTTCTGCTGCTCGTGCTTTGTGCGGTCGTCCTGTTTGTTTTTTCCTACGCCAACCTCGCCTGGCGCCGGCGGCTGGGCGAAGCCGAGTTGAAGTTGAAACAGCTCGGCCAATACACGCTCGGGGAAAAAATCGGCGAAGGCGGCATGGGCGTCGTCTATCGCGCGCACCACGCGCTCATGCGGCGCGACACCGCCGTGAAGCTTCTCCTGCCCGACCGCGCGGATGCCGCCGCCATCCAGCGTTTCGAGCGAGAAGTCCGCCTCACCTGCCAGCTTACACATCCGAACACGATCCAGGTCTATGACTATGGCCGCACGCCCGACGGGATTTTTTACTACGCGATGGAACTGCTGGCCGGATTGAACCTTCATGACCTGGTTTTCCGCTTTGGCCCGCAGCCCGAAGGCCGCGTCATCCAGATTCTCACGCAAGTTTGTGATTCGCTTGCCGAGGCCCACGCGCTGGGGCTGGTGCATCGCGACATCAAGCCTTCAAATATTTTCCTCTGCGCTCGCGGCGGCGTGCTCGACTGGGTCAAGGTGCTGGATTTCGGGCTGGTGCGCGAGTTTCGCAACCCTTCCGGCACC
>Ga0265337_1001582_pt1 | contig 11123 bp, 10 predicted proteins | sample 42122metaG_FD_192441 | JGI IMG/M metagenome (GOLD analysis project Ga0265337, IMG submission 192441) | Rhizosphere microbial communities from Carex aquatilis grown in University of Washington, Seatle, WA, United States - 4-21-22 metaG | ecosystem: Host-associated > Plants > Roots > Rhizosphere >... | reverse complement strand
AACAAGCTCGACCATCCCGTCACCCAGCAAGACAAGGAATCCCTGCTGCAGGCGATGAAGGAATGGGGCGCGCTCGACAAGAATTACGAATACAAGAAGGGCCTGATCACCAGCACGCGGCGGGGTTGGGATAAGCCTCCGGGCGGCGGACTTGAATCGGTTCCGATTTCTTCCGAGCCCATGGCAATGCAGGATTTGTTCAACTCGGGACTGTGGCGGTCGATCATGGCCGGCCACAATTACGAGCTGCAGAACATGATGTTCCAGCCGGTGGGCGGCATGGGCCAGATCGGCAAGGCCTTCGGCCGCAAACTCGGCAATGTCGTCCAGTACAACTCCAAGGTCACCAAAATCCAGCAGGACGACAAGGGCGTCACCGTCACCTATGTCGATGCGAAGAAGGGCGGCGCACCCCAGCAAGTGCACGCCGATTGGTGTGTCTGCAACATTCCGGCCTCGGTGTTGAGCCAAATCCCCATCAATGTCGGCGCGCCGATGAAACGCGCCATCGACGTCCTCCATTATACGCCCAACATCAAAATCGGTCTCCAGTTCAAGCGCCGCTTCTGGGAACAGGATGACGCGATTTACGGCGGGATCACCTACACCGATCAAATCAACACCTTGATCGGCTACCCCAACTATAATTTCGGCAGCACCGGCCCCGGGGTTATTCTTGGTGCCTATACCGGCGGAGAGAAAGCCTATTATCTCAGCGCCCTGTCGCCGGAAGACCGCATCAAGGTGGCGCTCGATTGCGGCGCCAGAATCCACCCGCAATACAAAAAGGAATTCCAGACGGGCGTCTCCGTCGCATTCCATCGCATACCATGGATGCTGGGCAGCTCGCCCTCCTGGACCGATGAGTTGCGCGCCGAACATTTCGACAATCTGTGCCAGATCGACGGCCGCATCATAATGACCGGAGCGCATGTGTCCTGGATGCCCGGCTGGCAGGAAGGTGCGATTCTGTCGTCGCTGGACGCGATCAAGCGTCTTCATAAGCGGGTCTTATCGGCTTGATGGAATGAGAGCGTTTCCACTTCTCTTCAAAAAGCGAAAGCGCTTTCATTTGTTTTATTTACCGTATTTTCAGGCGAACCGCGAAGGCACTCCGCCTGAAAATGCTCTAGCGAACATCGGAGGCGTATCGTGAATCGATTGATGAATCGCACTATCGGAGCAGTGGCTTTGGCCGGCCTGTTGCTGTCCGGCAGCAGCATGATGGCCGCACAGAATACAGCGCCGGTCGTCGACGTGAAGAACCTGTTCGGAACGGAAGGCGACGGGGTGTTCGGCCATCTTTGCCAGGGCTGTCACATGCCCAATGCCATGGGCGCCACCGGCGCCGGCACCTATCCGCGTCTCGCCGGCAACGCCAATCTTGCTGCGGCAGCATATCCGGTCACCATGGTGCTGTTCGGGCGCCGCGACATGCCCCCGCTGGGCGCGACCCTCAACGACACGCAGATCGCCAATGTGGTGAATTACGTCCGCAGTCATTTCGGCAACAATTACACCGACATGGTCACGCCTGCAGACGTCGCCAAGATACGGGCCACGGAAAAAGTCGACGGACAGGGCAATGTCATCGCGCGCAAATAACAACGGCCGGTGGCCATGCCGCCGTCGAATTCATGGAGAAAGCTATGCATGAATCTCTGAAACTCGTGTTCGCCGGGTCGATCGCGCTTCTGCTGATCACTCCTGCGGCGTTCGCGGCTCCGGTGAAGCATAATCAGGGTAAAGGCCCGATTGCCAAATCGGTGACCGTGCCACCGGGCTATGACACGCTCTATTTCAGCGGCGTCGGACCTGGCGCTGCTGCTCCGGGCAAGGACCCCGGAAACACCGAAACGCAAGCGACAAAAGCGCTGGAAATCATCAAGAAGAATCTTGCCGAAGAAGGCATGACGTTCGGCGATGTCGTCATGATGCATGCTTATCTTGGCCCCGATCCGAAGACCGGCCAAGCCGACAGGACTGGCTGGGGCAATGCCTTTGGCAAGTATTTCGGCACACCGGCTCAACCCAACAAGCCGTCGCGTACCTCGATTCAGATCAGCTTTGGCGGCGGGCCCAATTTGATCGAGATCGAAGTCATCGCGGTTCGACCGCATAAAGACTGATCCGCGACGATTGCCAACGGTCCTGGTCATCATGCTTGGCGTTGAATTTTGTGGGACTTAACGGAAAGGAGAATTCAATATGGAAGAGGAAAACAAGGGACCGGTGGATCGGCGTTCGCTTCTGAAATTGATCGGGACGGTGGCAGGCAGCACCGTCATGTACCAGGCGATGGACTCGCTGGGCTTTGCCGCCCAATCGGACTTTACCGGTCCGGTCAGCCTTCCCGGAGATCCGAAGGGCGCCTCGGTCTTGGTGCTCGGCGCAGGCTGGGGCGGCATGGTCGCCGCCTATGAGCTGGGCAAGGCCGGCTACAAAGTCACGATGCTGGAATATAATGACCGCGTTGGCGGCCGAAACTGGACGCTTTATGGCGGGGATACTTACACCGAACTCGGCGGCATCACACAGCATGTCCAGTTCGATCAGGGCCACTATCTCAATCCCGGTCCGTGGCGCATCCCCCACCATCATCGCGGCATTATTCACTACGCCAACATGCTCAATGTCGCGCTCGAACCGTTTTGCCAGACCAATTATGCCGCCTACGTGCATTCCGTCGACGCATTTGGCGGGACGCCGAAGCGCTATCGCGAGGTGCAGGCGGACTTCAATGGCTATATCGCAGAGACGCTCGCCAAGGCGACCAGTCAGAACAAGCTCGACATGCCCGTCAGCCAGGAAGACAAGGAAATCCTGCTGGACGCCATGAAGGAATGGGGCGCGCTGGACAAGAATTACGAATACAAGAAGGGCCTCATCACCAGCGCTCGGCGCGGTTTCGACAAGGAGCCCGGCGGCGGACTCGATGCCGTGCCGGCCGCTTCCCAACCCATTGCGATGAGGGATTTGTTCAAATCCGGACTATGGCGGTCGATCATGTCCGGCCACAATTACGACATGCAGAACATGATGTTCCAGCCGGTGGGCGGCATGGGACAGATCGGCAAGGCCTTCGGCCGCAAGCTCGGCAATGTCGTCCAGTACAATTCCAAGGTCACCAAAATCCAGCAGGACGACAAGGGCGTCACCGTCACCTATGTCGATGCGAAGAAGGGCGGCGCACCTCAGCAAGTGCACGCCGATTGGTGTGTCTGCAACATTCCGGCCTCGGTGTTGAGCCAGATCCCGATCAATGTCGGCGCGCCGATGAAGCGGGCGATCGACTCCCTCCACCATCCGACGACCATCAAAGTCGGTCTCCAGTTCAAGCGCCGCTTCTGGGAACAGGATGAGGCGATTTACGGTGGAATCACCTACACCGATCAAATCATCCGCACGATCGCCTATCCCAACTATAATTTCGGCAGTGACGGCCCCGGGGTTATTCTGGGCGCCTATACCGGCGGAGAGAACGCCTATTATCTCAGCGCCATGGCGCCGGAAGACCGTATCAAGGTGGCGCTCGATTGCGGCGCCAAGATCCACCCGCAATACAGAAAGGAATTCCAGACCGGCGTCGCCGTCGCATTCAGCCGTGTGCCGTGGATGCTGGGCGGCATTCCGCCCTGGACCGATGAAATGCGGGCCGAACATTACAACAATCTGTGCCAGATCGACGGACGCATCGTGATGGTCGGAGAGCATGTGTCCTATCTGACCGGCTGGCAGGAAGGTGCGATCCTGTCATCCCTGGACGCGATCAAGCGTCTTCATAAGCGGGTGTTATCGGCTTGAACGGAATTGGCGCGAAATTTGGAGGTGTACGGTGAGTCTATTCATGAACCGCACTATCGGAGCAGTGGCATTGGCCGGCCTGTTGATGTCCGGCAGCAGCATGGTGGCCGCACAGGACATGGCGCCGGGCATCGACATGAAGAACCTGTTCGGAACGGGAGGCGACGGGGTGTTTGGCCATCTTTGCCAGGGCTGTCACATGCCCAATGCCATGGGCGCCACCGGCGCCGGCACCTATCCGCGTCTCGCCGGCAACGCCAATCTTGCTGCGGCGGCATATCCGGTCACCATGGTGCTGTTCGGGCGCCGCGACATGCCCCCGCTGGGCACGACCCTCAACGACACGCAGATCGCCAATGTGGTGAATTACGTCCGCAGCCATTTCGGCAACAATTACACCGACATGGTCACGCCTGCAGACGTCGCCAAGATACGGGCCACGGAAAAAGTCGACGGACAGGGGAACATCATCGCGCGCAAATAACAACCGCCGGTGGCCATGCCGCCGTCGAATTCATGGAGAAAGCTATGCATGAATCTGTGAAATTCGCGCTGGCCGGTTCGATCGCGTTTCTGCTGATCACTCCTGCAGCGTTCGCGGCTCCGGTGAAGCATAATCAGGGTAAAGGCGCGATTGCCAAATCGGTGACCGTGCCACCGGGCTATGACACGCTCTATTTCAGCGGCGGCGGACCTGGCGCTGCTACTCCGGGCAAGGACCCGGGAAACACCGAAACGCAAGCGACAAAAGCGCTGGAAATCATCAAGCAGAATCTTGCCGAAGAAGGTATGACGTTCGGCGATGTCGTCATGATGCATGCTTATCTTGGCGCCGATCCGAAGACCGGCCAAGCCGACAGGACTGGCTGGGGCAATGCCTTTGGCAAGTATTTTGGCACGCCGGCTCAACCCAACAAGCCGTCGCGTACCTCGATTCAGATCTTTGGCGGCGGGCCCAATTTGATCGAGATCGAAGTCATCGCGGTTCGACCGCATAAAGACTGATCCGCAACGATTGCCAACGGTCCTGGTCATCCGGCATTTGCCATGAGCGACGGAATAGATGTCGGCTATCTGCTGAGCGACCATCCGACCTTGGCGGTCGGGGCCAACAATCTGTTCAACAAAATGCCCTCAATCATTCCGAATGCGCCTGGGATCGGAAATAACGGCCAGTCCGGCCCAATGACGGCGGCAATGTCTACAACAACCCCAACTACTTCTCGCGCTATGCCAACGCCGGATTTTACTATTTGCGCGCAAATTACGCGATCTGATCGATTGGTTGTTTTTCCCGGACGGCGGCTGCCCCTGCAAAGGGCCGTCTCTGTCAGGGAGTTTTGCGATAGCTAACCAAAGGAGAAACCAAGAGTGGCTGAGGAAAAGAAGGTCCCGATGGATCGGCGCTCGCTGCTGAAACTGATCGGGACGACTGCGGGCAGCGCCGTCATGTATCAAGCGATGACCGCTCTGGGCCATGCGGGCGAATCCGATTTCACCGGTCCGATCACTCTTTCGGGCGCTCCCAAAGGCGCCTCCGTTCTCATCCTGGGCGCCGGTTGGGCGGGCATGGTCGCGGCCTATGAACTGGGGAAAGCCGGATACAAGGTGCAGGTTCTCGAATATAATGATCGTTCGGGCGGACGAAATTGGTCGCTTTATGGCGGCGACACCTACACCGAACTCGGCGGCTTTACGCAGCACGTCCAGTTCGATCAGGGCCATTACCTGAATCCCGGTCCGTGGCGGCTTCCGCATCATCACCGCGCCATCCTCTATTATGCCAAGATGCTCAATGTGCCGCTGGAGCCCTTCGTGCAAACGAATTACGCGGCCTTCGTGCACTCCGGCAAGGCTTACGGCGGCAAACCGAAGCGTTATCGCGAGGTGCAAGCCGACTTCAACGGCCATGTCGCCGAGACGCTCGCCAAAGCGACCAGTCAAAATAAGCTCGATCAGCCCGTCACGCAGGAAGACAAGGAAATCCTGATGGGCGCGATGCGCGAATGGGGCGCGCTGGACCAGAATTACGAATACAAGAAGGGGTTGATCACCAGCGCTCGGCGCGGTTTCGACAAGGAGCCCGGCGGCGGACTCGATGCCGCACCCGTTGCCTCCGAGCCCATGGCAATGAAGGAACTGTTCAAGTCGGCGCTCTGGACATCCATCATGGTCGGCCACGAATATGAATTCCACAATATGCTGTTCCAGCCGGTGGGCGGCATGGGACAGATTGGCAAGGCTTTCGGCCGCAAGCTTGGCACGGTCATTCAGTACAATTCGAAGGTCACGAATATCCACCAGGACGACAAGGGCGTCACCGTTACCTATGTCGATACGAAGAAGGGCGGAGCGCCGCAGCAGATGCACGCCGATTGGTGCGTCTGCGCCATTCCGGCCTCGGTTCTCAGCCAGATTCCGATCAATGTCGGCGCCCCCATGAAACGGGCAATCGACTCCCTTCATTACGAACCGGCGATAAAGATCGGTCTCCAGTTCAAGCGGCGATTCTGGGAAGAAGACGAGCAGATCTATGGCGGCATAACCTATACCGATCAGATCATCAGCCTGATCGGATATCCCAACTACAAATACTTCACAGACGGCCCCGGCGTGATTCTCGGCGCCTACACTTTCGGCATGAACGCCTACAATCTGACAGCCATGCCGCCGGAAGACCGCATCAAGACGGCGCTCGAATGCGGGGCCAAGATTCACCCCCAATACAATACCGAATTCCAGAACGGCGTTGCCGTCGCCTTCCATCGCGTGCCTTGGTTGCTGGGCGGTTCTCCGACCTGGACCGATGCGATGCGGGCGGAGCATTACACGAATCTCGCCGCCATCGACGGACGAATCGTGATGGCCGGAGAGCATGTGTCGTATCTGACCGGCTGGCAGGAAGGCGCAATCCTGTCGTCGCTCGATGCAGTCAAGCGTCTCCATAAAAAGGCTTTGTCGGCTTGATCGGGAATGACAGCAACAATCGGGGGTTCAAAGTGGGAGTTGTGATGAATCGCAATCTGAGGGCCGTGGCTCTCGCCGGTCTGTTGCTGCCCGCGAGCGGCATGGTCTCGGCCCAGGATACGGCGCCACAGCCGATGGCGCCGGGCCCTTTAAGACTCTTCCCCAAACCGGGCGGCGATGACGTCTTCGGCAATATTTGCCAGGGCTGTCATATGCCAAACGCCATGGGCGCCACAGGAGCCGGCACCTATCCGCGGCTGGCCGGCGACGCGAACTTGGCGGCGGCGTCATATCCGGTGACCATGGTTCTCTTCGGGCGCCGCGCGATGCCGCCCTTCGCGGCATATCTCAACGATTCCCAGATCGCCAATGTCGTCAATTACGTCCGAAGCCATTTCGGCAACAATTACACCGACATGGTGACAGCGGCCGATGTCGCAAAGGTGCGGACAACGGAGAAAGTCGACGAAGAAGGCAACGTCATCGGACGGAAATAGCGACCTTTGGCGGTCTTGCCGCCGGACAAACACAGGAGGCAGCTTTGAATAATTCAGGAAAATTCGCATTGGCCTGCTGGGTTGCCGTGCTCGCGCTGTCGGCGCCTGTCTTGGCAGCGGACAACGGAATCTCGCGCGTCAACATACCGAACGCTCCGGTTCAAATCGCCGCGGCGGTGACCGTTCCGCCCGGCTATACGACTTATTACCTCAGCGGCACAGCATCGATTGCCGATCCAACGGCGCCCGAAGGCAGCCCGAAACGCTACGGCAACACCGAAGCGCAAACCGCGGCCACGCTAAAAACGCTAAGCGAGACCCTCGGCAAACTCGGGCTGACGTTCGGCGATGTTGTGGCCGCGCATTGCTTCATTGCAGGCGATCCGGCGATGGGCGGAAAGATGGATTTCGCCGGCATGAACCGGGCCTGGGCAAAGGCGTTCGGAACCAAAGCGCAACCGAATAAGCCGGCCCGCGCCGCTTTCCAGATCTCTGCCCTCGCGGCTCCAGGAGCATTGGTGGAGATCGAATTTATCGCCGCCAAGAAGGCACCCTAAAGCCGACGCGCTTCCGCGGCAGTCGAGGCCGACAAAACATTTTTCCGCCTCACGCGGGCGCGATTTTGAATCCCAAGGAGCGACCCTGCATATGAATACCGACACTCCCAGGAATGATACGGATACGCCCAAACATGTTCAAGGATGGCCCGGCTGTTGTCCTTGGCGCCTATGCCGCGGCCGCGCCGCCTATCGCCTGACGGCAATGACGCCGGAGGTGGCATCACGCCGCAGCCCATCACCGGCGAGCAGGTCTTCCAACAGGTTTGCCAAGCCTGTCACATGGCGGATGCCAAAGGTGCAACCGGCGCTGCGACCATTCCAGCGCTGGCGAGCAATCCTCACCTTTCCAACGCCAGCTACCCGATCACGATGGTCTTGTATGGCCGTGGCGCGATGCCCTGGTTCAACGAAATGCTGACTCCGATACAGATTGCGAATGTGGTCGGCTATGTGCGGACGCATTTCGGTAACAACTATCCGGAACCGGTCACGCAGGCCGATGTGAAGCTGCTCGGACGCGCGAAAGCCTCGAAGTAGGGCCTATGTTCTGCACCGGCCCTGCGTCGGCTGCGGTTCGCAATCTCAGGCATACGATTCGGCGGCGTTGTCCCTAGCGGAGCTATTCTTCTGCCCCAATGGCTATATCGACCAACTATTTGGGAAATGCCGGTCTGCGCCATTACCAAACGCCTCCCCCCGAAGCCAAGGGCGCCGTGGTCGCGCTCGGCAATTTCGACGGCGTGCACCGCGGCCATCAGGCGCTGATCGCGGAAGGCGCCAGAGTTGCCAAAGCGGCGGGCAGGCCGCTGGCGGCGCTTGTGTTCGAGCCCTATCCGCGCGAATTCTTCCGTCCCGGCGATGAACCTTTCCGGCTGACGCCCTTCCGCGCCAAGGCGCGTCTGCTCGACGGATTGGGAGTCGAGTTCCTGATCGTGCTGGGCTTCGATGCCGCTATGGCCGGTATGCCGGCGCGGGATTTCGTGATGGAGGTGCTGGTCCGTGCTCTCGGCGTCCGCCATGTGGTGGTGGGCGAGGATTTCCGCTTCGGCAAGGGCCGCGGCGGCGATGTGGACCTGCTCGTCCAGATGGGCGCGATGGAGGGGTTCGGCGTCACGACCTTCAAACCGGTGGTCGAGGATGGCGAGAGGATTTCCTCCTCCAAGGTGCGTGCCGCGCTGAAGGCGGGACGGCCGGAAGAGGCGGCCAAGCTGCTCGGCCATTGGTGGAGCCTCGAAGGCCATGTCGCGCCGGGCGACAAACGCGGACACGAACTCGGATTCCCCACCGCCAATCTCAAGCTCGAACACACGCTGCAGCCCGCCTTCGGCATCTATGCGGCGCGAGCGCGGCCCGGGGGCGGGCAGAGGGTGTATGATGGCGTGGCGATTGTTGGAATCCGCCCGATGTTCCCGTTGCCGGCGCCTCTGATGGAGGTGCATTTGTTCGATTTTTCGGGTGAGCTTTATGGGGAGTTGCTGGCAGTGGACTTGATCGCCTATTTGCGTGCGGAGCGCAATTTCGCCAGCCTCGACGCGCTGAAGCTCCAGATGGCGGCCGACTGCCAGGAGGCAAGGCGGCGTTTGGCCGCCCTGACCGCCGAGGCCGCGCCGTGAAACCGCAGATCAACGCCCAGAGCTATCATCTGCGCTACGTGCTGGAGGAGACCGCATCGTGGCGTCGTTCGATATCTCGCCCGAGCACGAACTTGCCATGCCCATGACGCGGCGCCTGACGCGCAATCTGGTGGCGGCGCTGGCCAAAATTTACCACCGACTGGCGGGGCCAGGTGCCGGGCGTCAGGCCGGCCTTGCGCGACACGATCCTGGATTTCGAGCACAGCAATTCCATCGCCGCCGCGAAGGCCCAGGGCAATATGCGCGGGCAATATGCGCGACGAGAACCGGCAGAAGCCGCCCCGCCGCCCGTCCGGCTGGTCCATGAAGTCAAGCTGGTCCCTAAGCCCGACGGCGGACTTTCGCTCTCTTCGACAATGCCGAGCAGATCCTCGCCATCGAAATGGCGCCCGACCGCATGCACATGGTGATCCGCGCGGCGCATCAAGTATCGCGACGGCGATACGACTTTTCCGGATCATGCCCTGCTGCGCGCCTAGTCGGGAAACGGTGGGGCTCGACCTGATAATCGCCGAAAAAGCGATTTTGCGCCAAGCGGATTCGAACGCATTGCTACGGAGCGACGGCGATTGCCGAAATTTCAATCTTCATGTCGCGCGGTAAATGGGCGACCTGAACAGTCGCGCGGGCCGGAGGCGCAGCTTTAAAATAGGTGGCATACACTTTATTCATCCGGTCAAACTCACCGATGTCCGTAACGTAGACCGTCGTCGAGACAAGGTGATCCATGGTTAGTCCATCCGCGGCGAGTATGGCCATAATATTGTCCAGCACCTGGCGAGTCTGCTCCTCGATCGTCGCGTCCGACATAACCCGATTGGTCTTGGCATCGATTGCGATCTCTCCCGAGACGTACAGGGCCTTACCGACTCGGATTGCCTGTGAATAAGGACCGATGGCACTTGGGGCGGCCGGTGTCGAAATTACTTTTTTGCCGATGTCTTGTGCGTTCACACCACCCGCCGATGCAATGAATGCTAGCGCGGCTACGGCCCATGAAATGTTGTTGGGCATGGCGTTCGATCTCCTAAAGAAGAGTTGAGTGGTGAGAAGCTACATCGGTTGAGCCGTAAAAGCACCCGTTATCGGAGCGCGGTCATTCCCAATCGCGGCGGCAAGGCTGGGAAAACCAGTTGCCAGTTTTTTGTTCAATCGCGCAGCATGTGCCCGATTGGATGCGATTTCGGCCTGCGAGATTATTCAACCGTGTTCGACCTTCTCCTCTGCGTACATCGCAACGACATGAATCTCCCTCCTCACATCCCCGTGTCCGTACGTGATTATTACATGAGCTAAAAGCCAAACTATTGTGCATCCGACAAATTGCTCATAATTTAAGCGCATGATGCAGTATTGAGCATCGAACTTGTGTTTTCATCACAACATGATAGAACGCAATTCGCACCACACATGAAGTGCGAGACAATCGTATCAGGAGGTTTAAATGCCCCTAAAATCATGCCTCATGGTGATGGCCGGCGCGAGCATGCTGTTCGCCGCCACACCGTTGTTTGCTGCCGATCATACACAGAGTTCGGCGGATATTTGCGCCAACGCCGCCGCTATAGCCCAAGCAAGAGGCACCGCGACGGATTCGGCAATGGCGGAATGCTCGGTCGCGATCAGACTGGCCTATTACGAACCCCGGCGCGCCGCAGCGC
>Ga0265337_1001579_pt1 | contig 11126 bp, 8 predicted proteins | sample 42122metaG_FD_192441 | JGI IMG/M metagenome (GOLD analysis project Ga0265337, IMG submission 192441) | Rhizosphere microbial communities from Carex aquatilis grown in University of Washington, Seatle, WA, United States - 4-21-22 metaG | ecosystem: Host-associated > Plants > Roots > Rhizosphere >... | reverse complement strand
GAGCGCGCACGAGAGCACCGCGGTGAACGGCTCCGCAGAGCCGGTGAGCAAACTCCACACCGTCACTTCACCGGTGCCGCCGAACAGCGCGGCGCGCCGCGCCGGGACGCCTTTTTCGAGCCTCATGGCCGAAACGGTACTCTCACTTCTCGCTGTCGAGGTGCGCCATTTGCTCGGCGCCATACCGCGTCCCGGCGATCGCGCCATCGGGGAACAGCGCTTCGAGCGCCGTCACGTCGGCCGCCGAGAGCGGCCGGTCGAGCGCGCCGAGCGCGTCGCTGAGCTGCGCACGCGTCTTGGCGCCGACCAGCGGCACGAGCTTCGGTTGCTTCGCGATCACCCACGAGAGCGCGACTTGCCCGACCGTCATGCGCCGCTCCTCGGCGAAGCGCGCGAGCAAGGCCACCGTCGCGGCGTTCTTGACCTGATTGTCGCCAGTGAAACGCGGCAAGTATGCGCGAAAGTCGCTCTTGCCTTTCGGTTTGCTCCCGCCGAGGAGCCCGCGTGAATAGACGCCGTAGAGCGTCGCGCTGATCCCGAGGCGCTCGAGCGCCGGGAAAATCTTCGCCTCGGGGCCGCGCGTCGCGATCGAGTACTCGATCTGCAAGTCGACGATCGGGTGCACCTTGGTCGCACGCAGGATCGTCTCGGGACCCACTTCGGAGAGCGCGATGTGCCGCACGTAGCCCGCCTTCACGAGGTCGGCGATCGCGCCGATCGTGTCTTCGATGGGCACTACCGCGTCGAGCCGCGCCGGCCGATAGACGTCGATCACGTCGACGCCGAGCCGCTTCAAGCTGTACGCCGCGAAATTCTTCACCGCGGCCGGCCGCGCGTCGAAGCCGCCCCACGAGCCGTCGGGACCGCGCATCGCGCCGAACTTCACCGAGATCTGCACCTGGTCGCGCCGCCCGGAAAGCGCCTTACCGACGAGCATCTCGTTGTGACCCATCCCGTAAAAGTCGCCGGTGTCGATCAACGTCACGCCGGCGTCGATCGCGGCGTGGATCGTCGCGATGCTCTCCGACTCTTCGGTGGGCCCGTAAATGCCCGACATACCCATGCATCCGAGCGCCAACGGAAATACCCGCGGCCCCGTCTCACCGAGCTTCATCGTCGCGTGCTTCGTCATGCTGTGCTCCTTGTAGTCGAGCACGACCCTACGCTTCACGTTGGAGATTTTCCAATCCGGGTACCGTGTGAGGCCGCGGTAGAGCCGAAAGCTAAGGCGAGAGCATGGGGGATTAGAGCGGCACGGACGACGGTTCTGCCGACTTCCCCCTGCGGCGGGAGCGCCTGGCGCAGCCGACCGCGACTCACCCTCCGGCCAGGCGCGAGCACCGCTCGGGGGGAAGTGCGCCGCGCGTCGGCGCGGCGGTTGGGGGCAGGCAAAAAATGACCTGCGCGTCGATTTTCCGTCACAGTGGGGACTCGCGCGGTCTCTCATCCATCGGACGCACATGAGCGAACCGCTCGAGACCCTGATTGCCCGCGCCGTCGCCGGCGACAAGTCGGCACTGCAAGGTGTCTGCCGGAGCGCGGAGGGGTTCGTCTATCGGCTTTCGCTGCGGATGCTCGGAACGGTGCAAGACGCCGAAGATTGCACACAGGAGATTCTGGTGCTCGTCGTCACGCATCTGTCGCAATTCGACGGACGGAGTCGCGCAACGACGTGGATTTACTAGATCGCGTCGCGGCATTTGCTCCGCGTTCGCAAATCGCGGATGGAGGAGCGCGCGGTGCGCATCGGGGACGTCGCGGACGCCATCGCGCAAGGGATCGCCGCGAGCGAACCGGCGACGCTGCCGGCCGGCGACGCGCGGCTCCTCGCGCGCGATGTGCAGCGCACGTGCACGCAGGCGATGCTCTTGTCGCTGTCGCGCGAGGAGCGGCTCGCCGTCTTGCTCACCGATCTGCTCGGCGCGACCGACGTCGTCGGCGCGGCGATCTGCGACGTGGGGCCGGCGGCGTTTCGACAGCGACTCGCTCGCGGCCGGGCGACGTTGCGCCCGCTCCTCGAAGCGCAGTGCGGGCTCGAGAACCCGGACAATCCGTGTCGCTGCGCACGGCAAGCCGCAGTGAAGCAACGCGTCGGCTTGAAGCTCCCGGTGTACGGCGACGCCCTCGAGCACGCCGAGCGACTCGCTCGCGCCGAAGAGCAACTCGGGGCGATCGCGCGACTCGGCCACGTCCTTGCCATCGAACCTCCGCCCGCGCCGCGGCGCGAGCTGTGGCGCGCACTCGAACTCCGCTTCCCGGATCTCCTCGGATAAACCCATGCGACAACTCACCTGTGCGTCACCGAGAATGCTCGAGTGGCGCGACGTCCCTGCTCCGAAGCTCGACACCGACCACGCCGCGCTCGTTCGCCCGATCGCGGTCGCGCGGTGCGACATCGATCTGTTCCTCGCGCAGGGTTTCATTCCCGCGAAGAGTGCGTTCGCGCTCGGACACGAATGCGTCGCGGAGATCGTCGCGCTGGGCGACAAAACAACGGGGTTCGAGATCGGACAGCGCGTCATCGTCGCGTTCCAGCTCAGCTGCGGCACCTGCGCCGCTTGCCGTGCCGGCCACACCGCAATCTGCGACGCCTACCCGACGCTCTCCGACTACGGCATGCAGCCGCTCTCGGGCGTCGAGTACGGCGGCATGCTCTCGGACCTCGTGCGCGTCCCGTTCGCGAACGCGATGCTCGCCAATGTCCCGGCGGCGCTCGAGCCCGTCGCGCTCGCGAGCGTGTCGGACAACGTCCTCGACGGGTTCCGCGCCGTCGCGCCGCACCTCGACCAGCACCCGGGCAGCGACGTGCTCGTCGTGAGTCACGGCCTCCCGAGCCTTCCGCTCTACGCCGTCGACGCGGCGATCGCGCTCGGTTCCCGCGTCGATTTCGCGAGCGACGACGACGAGCGGCTCGCGGCCGCCGCTTCCCTCGGCGCGCGCCCGCTCCGCACGGATTTCACGCGACGCGAACGTCGCTATCCCCTGGTCGTCGACGCCGGCCTCACCGCGGCCGGCCTCGACTTCGCGATTCGTTCGACCGAGCCGGAAGCGATCTGCCAGAGCATCAGTTTCTACCCGGGGGTTCCCCCGCCGTTGCCGCTCAGGACGATGTACACGATGGGGATCCAGTTCTTCATCGGGCGCACCCACGCCGCGGCGCTCTTACCTCGCGTCATCTCGATGATCGCGGCGCGCACCCTGCATCCCGAGAAAGTGACTACTCGTGTGGTCGACAGCTCCGAGGCCGCCTCCGCATGGCTCGAGCCCGCGACGAAACTGGTCGTGCGAATGGATCGCTGAGCGATCATCGCCGAAGCGAGCGCGCCCAGCCGCCGAAAAACTCGGTCGCGTGCGAGCGCCACGTCGAGAGCGGCCGGTCGACGTCGAAGCCGTGCGGTCGTTCGACGTCGGAGCGACCGGCGCGCTGGTCTCTCGTGTATTCGAAGGCGAGGCGCGCGGGTTCGTACTCGGGATGACCGAGGTGCATGAGAAAGCGCCGGTCCGCGCTCTCGAAGATCGAAAAGCCCGCGGCGTTCGAGTGCGCGAGGAGCCGGACCGCGCCTTCGTTCGCCGCGCGCTCGAGCCGCGCGTCGGCGATGCCGGAATGGCGGCTCTGCGGGCAGGAAAAGACGTCATCGGCCCCGGCGAGCACCCCGTCTTCCGGCGACAGGTTCGAAAGCGGGTAGACGCCGAAGAGCTTCTTTTCGAAGCGCACTTTCTCGACGCCGACGAGGTGCGCGAGCGCGAGCCCGCCCCAACAGAGCCCGAGGGTCGAGGGCACGGCGTTCTGCGCGTGGCGAAGGATCGCCGCGAGCTCGTCCCAGTAGAGGACGTCTTCGAAGGCCATTTCCTCGACGGGCGCGCCCGTGAGCACCAGCCCGTCGAAGGGCGCTTGAACGAGGGCCTCTTCGAACGTCGTGTAGGCGTTCCGGATTCGATTCGGATCGCTGCTCGAGTAGGCGTGGAGCGCGAGGCGGATCCAGACGGGCTCGATCGCCACGCCCGCGCGAGCGAAGGGCGCGAGGAGGCTCTTTTCGTACTCCTCCGCTCTCGGCATCAGGTTGATGAAGCCGATGCGAAGCGGCCTTGCTTCGAGACCGGCGCTCGCCCCCCGAGTGTCGCACTCGGGAGCGTGCATTCACACCGCCCGGCGCAGCGCCTGATCGATATCCGCGATGATGTCGTCGACGTGTTCGATGCCGATCGAGAGCCGCACGAAGTCCGGCGTGACGCCGGTCGCGGCTTGTTCGGCCTCCGAGAGCTGCGAATGCGTCGTGGTGGCGGGGTGGATCGCGAGCGTCTTGGCGTCACCGACGTTGGCGAGGTGAGAGATGAGCTTCACCCCTTCGATGAACTTCTTGCCGGCCGCGACGCCGCCCTTGATGCCGAACCCGAGGATGGCGCCGGCACCGCGAGGCAGGTACTTCTTCGCCGCCGCGTGGTGCTCGCTCGATTCGAGCCCGGGATAGAGTACCCACTCGACGCTCGGATGCTTTTCGAGGAAGCGGGCGACCGCGAGCGCGTTCTCCGAGTGGCGCTGCATCCTGAGGTGCAGCGTCTCGAGCCCCTGCAAGAACAGGAACGAGTTGAACGGCGAGAGCGCCGGCCCGAGGTCGCGGAGCAGCGTGACGCGTGCCCTGATGATGTAGGCGACGTTACCGACCGGGCGGAGGGCTTCGACGAATTTGACGCCGTGGTAGCTCGGGTCGGGATCGGTGATGAGCGGAAATTTGCCGTTTTCCCAGTCGAATTTGCCGGAGTCGACGATGGCGCCGCCGATGCTCGTGCCGTGCCCGCCGATGAACTTCGTCGCTGAATAAACGGAGATGTCCACGCCGTGCTCGAACGGACGGAGCAGGTACGGCGAAACGGTGTTGTCGAGGATCAGCGGAACGCCGTGTCCATGCGCCACCGCGGCGAGGCCCTGGAGGTCCGCGACATCGAGCTTCGGATTGCCGATCGATTCGGCATAGACTGCCTTGGTGCGCGACGAGAGCACCTTCTTCAGCGCGTCGAGGTCGTTCGATCGGAAGAACTTGACGTTGATGCCGAGCTTCGGGAGCGTGTAGTGAAAGAGATTGTAAGTGCCTCCGTACAGATTGTCGGCGGAAGCGATCTCGTCGCCCGCGCGCGCGAGGTTCAAGATGGACAGCGTGATCGCGGATTGGCCGCTGGCCAGGCCGAGCGCCCCGACGCCGCCGTCGAGATCGGCGAGCCGCTTCTCGAACACGTCGGTCGTCGGATTCATCAGACGCGTGTAGATGTTGCCGAACTCCTTCAATGCGAAGAGGTTCGCGGCGTGTTCGGTGTCGCGGAACTGGTACGACGTGGTCTGGTAAATCGGCACCGCGCGTGCGCCGGTCGTCGGATCGGACGTCTGCCCACCGTGGAGCAGCGCGGTCTCGGGGTGGAGCTTCTGAGGGTCCGTCACGATCGCCTCACTTCACTTCCCGGAGGCGCCCGGTCTTGACGTCGTAGACGAAGCCGCGGACGGGCACGTCGTGACGAACCAACGGCGACGTGCGGTAGGCGGCGAGATCGTCGCGTACGGACGCATCGAGATCCGTGAACGGCAAGAACGCGAGCGCGTCGGCGTCGATTTCGCGCTCTTTTCTGAGCTTGGCGCGGATACTTTCGTCGCTGAACGTGAGCATGCCGCAGTCGGTGTGATGGATGACCACGACCTCTTCGGTGCCGAGCAGGGTCTGGCTGATCGTCAAGCTGCGGACCGCGTCGGAGACGCGGCCGCCGGCATTGCGGATCACGTGCGCGTCGCCTTCTTCGAGGCCGAGCGCGCGAGCCGGGTCGATGCGCGCGTCCATACACAGGACGACCGCGACCTTTCGAGCGGGCGGCAGCGGGAGAGCGCCCTTGCGGAACCCTTCGGCGTAGCGGCGATTGGCGTCGATGAATTCGTCGGTGACCGGCATGGAAATGCCTCCTCGTGCGGCGCAACGAGCGAGCCGCAAAATGGCAGAACGAATTGGGGCGATCGTGGCGCCCGGGCGCCAACGATGACTGCGGAAGACATTAGTCTATTTTAAAAGACACGGCAAGTAACAAACGAGGCGGCGAGGAGCGCGGAGGGATGCGGGAACCCTTGGCGTCGGGCGCGAGCAGTTGGCATCCAGGGCGCGAGCGGGGCACTCGCGCGACGACCGTTCAGCGCCGAGCGGCGCGGCCGGCCTCACGCGGTGCGGAAAAGATGGCGGCTCCGGTTTTTCGCTCACGAAGGGTCCGCGGTGCCAGTGGGAGATACTTCGATGCATCGAAGTATCGTCCGTCTCGCCACGAACCCCTGTGAGCGAGTCCGCGCCGCGATGCGTGGCCCCGGTCGGAGATCGTCGCGGGACCGCGACGTCGAGCAGCGGAGGCTCGGCGGCGGGCGGCGCCGCGCCGCGCACTCACTCCGCGAAGCGGCCGAGGAGGCCACAGGCGGCCAAGAGGCGCGCCCCGGCGATTTCGTAGTCGCGCTCCGCTTCGATGCGACGCTGGCGAGCTTGTTGCTCGAGATTTTCCGCGTCGAGCAGATCGAGCAACGACGCGTTGCCGGTCCGGTAACGGCCGTCTTGCGCCTCGCGCGTGACCTGCGCGAGCGAGAGCACGGCGACGGCGCTATCGCGATCGGTCTTCGCGCGGTTCACGGTGTACGACGCGCCGACGGCCTCGCCTTGGACGGTCAGCACGGTCGCCTCGAGCTGGTGCTGCGCTTCGGCGATCGCGGCTTCGGTGACGCTCGCGCGCTGCCACACCGACGGATCGAGGCCCGACCACCGCACGTAGCCCACCGCCTGGCCGCCATATTGATAGCCGGGGATGCCGAGCCCGCTGAGCACGTCGCTGTACGACACGGTGGCCGTCGTCGACACGCCGACGGTCGGATAGCGGGCGCCGATCGCGGCGTTGTAGCTCTCTCGTGCGGCCACCACACTGGCCACGAGGCTGCGAATTTCGGGGCGATTTTTCATCGCGACGCGCTGGGCTTCGGCGGGATGAATCGAAACCGAGAACACCGTGGTGGTCGTCGTTTCGGGGCGAACCGGATCGGTCGGCGAACGGCCGAGCGCGACGGCGAGCGCCGCATATGCCGCGAGCGCGTCGTCGCGACGTGCCTCGAGCGCGTAGCGCGCCGAGACGGCCTCGACCTCGGAGCGCTGAGCGTCCACCGGAGGTCGCATGCCGAGCTTGGCCAGGCCGCTGATTCCGACGTTTTCTTCCGTGCGACGCTGGACGGTCAACTCCGCGTCCTTGACCAGCTCGGTGGCCGCACCCGCGCGGATGTAGAGCTCCGCGGCCGCGACCAGCGCGGCGCGCTCCGTCGCGTGCTCGGCGAACTTCTGCGCCCGCGTGTTGGCCTTGGCCGCGTCGATGTTCGCGCCGCGCTCGACGCTGAGGGCCGCCCACTCCACGGTAGCGTTGCCCTGCACGCTGAGCGCCTTGGAGTCGATGCGCGGCGTATTCGGAAAAATGAGTCGATTGTCGTACACGAAGCCGCCGGTCGCCTGCGCGGTGAGGCTCGGGATCCAGGCCGCCTTCGCGTAGCTCTCTTGCGCCTCGATCCGTTGCAAGGTGGCGAGCGCGGCGAGCACCGTCGGCGGATCGTGCGCCGCGTGATGCAGCACCTCGGCGAGCGAGATGGTAGGGGCGTTTTCGCCGGCGGCGGTCGTCCCACTGTCTTCCGTCGGCGACGATTCTTCGGCGAGCGTCACCTTCGGGTCGTTCGCCGGCGGAGCATCGACCGCGGAGTGTGCGCGCGGTGCGGCGTGCGCGGGCAACGAGAAGAGCCCTAGCGCGAGCGCGGCGCCGGATGTCCGCGCGGTCGCGAGAACCAGGAGACGGCGAGTCGTGCGCGCTACCCGATTCACTTGTCCTTGAAAGGGAATGCGGCTTTCCGGGGCAACTTCGCGAAGCCTTTGGGGGCAATCACCGACTGATCGGAGGCGACGTCGCTCGCGACTTTGCGAATCGTGGGCGGATCGAACGCCGGGGGGGCAACGGCGCGAGTGGCGCGAAGCCTCGCCGCAGCCGGCAACCTGCCCTCGAAAGCGCCGAGGCTCGGGCCGCCACTCTGCGCGTTGACGAGACCGCGATACGCCTCCGAGCTCGCGAGCAGTTCCGCGTGGCGGCCGACCGCGACGATGCGGCCCTGCTCGAGCACGACGATCTTGTCGGCCTCGACGATGGTGCTCAAGCGGTGAGCCACGATGACCCGCGTGCAGTCGAGCGTGCGGAGGTTTTCCTGAACGCGCCGTTCGGTGGCCGTGTCGAGGGCGCTCGTGGCTTCGTCGAGCACGAGCACGCGCGGGTTTCGAACGAGGGCGCGAGCGAGCGAGAGCCGCTGACGCTGACCGCCGGAGAGCGACGAGCCGCCGTCGGCGAGCATCGTGTCGTAGCCCATCGGCATTTGTTCGATGGCCTCGTGGAGGCACGCGAGCTGGCACGCGCGTTCCACTTCTTCCTGCGACACGGTCGTCTCGAACAGCGCGACGTTGTCGCGGATCGTGCCAGAAAAAAGGCGCGTTTCTTGAGTGACGATGCCGAGCCGCTCGCGGAGCGTCGTGAGATCCCAGCTTCGCAGATCGAGGCCGTCGAAGGAGATCGATCCGGCAAGCGGCACGTAGAGTCCGGCAAGGAGCCGGGCCAGCGTCGATTTGCCGGAGCCCGACGTCCCCACGATGGCCACGCACTCGCCGGATGCGACGTGAAAGTTCACTTCTTCGAGAGTGGCGCGCGGTTCGCTCGGGTACTTGAACGACAAATCGCGGACGTCGATGTCGCCTTCGAGCCGCGCCGTGGCGCGCGAGTTCGGACGCGACGGAAGCGCTTCGCGCGGCGTTTCGAGGACGTCCTCGATGCGGTCCATGTAACCGCCGAGCTGCGTGAGGCGCATCGCGGTCGAGACGAGATTCGCGACCGGATCGAGGAACCCCGCGCCGAGCGCCGAGAGTCCGAGCATCGTCCCGAGCGACAGCGTGCCGTCGAGTACCTTGTAGGCGCCGGTGACGATCAACGCGATCGGACCGCAGAACCGCAACGTACCGAGGAACGCCTGGAACGTGCCGTCGAGGAGCCCGCGAGAGATCGCGCGGTTGAGTGAGTCGACGTAGAGGTCGTTCCAGCGCGCCATCGAGCGATCGGTCGCGCCCATCGATTTCAAGGTCTCGATGCCGGCGAGCATCTCGACCTGGTAACCCTCGAGCCGCGACTGCGCGGCGAGTCCTTCGATGACGAGCTGCGTGTTCCGGCGCCCGGCGAGCAGATACGTGACGATCTGGAGGAGCGCGAGAACGAGCGCGACGAGCGCGAGGACGGGAGCCGCGCCGAGCAGCAAGAAGAAGTAGACGGTGACCATCGCGCCGTCGAGCATCGCCGAGAGGGCGCCGGTGGTGAGCAGCTCGCGGATCGACGTCTGGCTACTGAGCCGCATCATCAGATCGCCGGTGGTCCGCTGCTGGAAGAATCCGTATGGCAGCGCGAGCAGGTGATCGATGAAGTCGAAAGACATCCGCGCCTCGACCTTGGTGCGCAGCTCGAGCAAGAGCCGCGACCGGAGGAGCGTGGAGAGAAAGTAGAACGACGCGACGCTGAGGAAGCCGGCGCCGACGAGATAAAGCAGTTGCAAGTCGCCGCGCGGCACGACCTTGTCGACGAGCGTGCTCATGAGCCCCGGCGCCGACAGCGCGAGGAGCTGTAAGAAGAGCGACGTCATCACGACGCGGAGCCAGATCCCGCGGACCCCGAAAATCCAACGGGCGTAGCGGCCGAGGCGGCCACGGCGCTGCGGTTTTTGCTTTTCGAAGTCGTTGCCCGGCTCGAACACGAGCGCGACGCCGCTGAGCATCTTCGCGACGTCGACCATCGGAAGCTGGCGGCGTCCGAGCGCCGGGTCCACGACGTGAACGACGCGCTCGGTGCACCGCTCGAACACCACGAAATGATTGAGCTCCCAGTGCATGATGCTGCCTGGAGGCAGATACCGGAGCTTGTTCGGCTCGACCCCGACGCCGCGCGCATTGAACCCGAACGCGCGTCCCGCGGCGAGCAGCTCGCGCGCGTTCACGCCGTTGCGACCACCGCCGAGCATGTTGCGGACCTCGTGGATCGGCACGTGCTTCTCGTGGAAGGCGAGCACGGACGAGAGGCACGCCGCGCCGCAGTCGGTCGGCGTGAGCTGCGGGACGAACGGCACGTCGCGGCCGGACCGGGCGACGGCGTTTTTCTGAGGCTGCGCGGTTTCAGACGACATGGCTCACCCACGAAGACACTCGCTCGACCCACTCCTTCAAGCTCGGCACGAACGAGTAGGCGATCGGTTCGTTCCGCACGATGGTCTCCGCTTTGCCGTACATGCCGTTCGCGAAGTCGTAGTGATCGCCGTCGACGTCGAACGACGTGCGGTCGAGCTTCGCCTGGACGAGGACGACGGGACCGTTGATCGAAAATGCGTCGGCGAGGTCGCGACCGAGATACCGCTGCGCCTCCGACGGTCCGACGATCTGATCGCCCACGCTGTCGACCCGGAGCTCGTAGGCACGATGGTGAAAGCCGTCGAGATCGAAGCGCAACTTGTCGCCGGCGCGAAGGAGCGGTCGATAGCGACCGGGGAGCAACGCGACGACCGTCGCTGCCGAGGTCTTCGATTGGAGCTCGACGACGCGAAGCCCGGGCTCGACGAGCTGGCCTTCGCGGACGCGCACGTCGCCGACGATGCCGCGCTCGGGCGCACGCAGCGTGCGCTGGTCGAGCCGCGTGCGGGCGAGATCGCGCCGGCTCCGGAGAGCCACCAGGGCTTCACGCGTCGTCGGATCGTCGGGCCGGAGCAGGAGCTTCGCGAGCTGGCTGTCGAACTCCTTCGACGCCGCTTCGTACTCGGCGATCTCGTCGTTCGCGTGAAACCGGACCAGGACGTCGCCCGCTTCGACGGCTTGGCCCGGAACGACGTCGACTTTCGTGACGAGCCCCGCGAAGCTCGCCGTCAAGGTCGTGCGTCCGTCGAGGCGCACGAAGGCCGGGCCGCTCGCGTACTCGTTGATCTTGCCGAGGACGACGAACAAGAAGAGAACGGCGATCCCGCTCGCGAGCAGGCGAAACCCCCACGACGTCGACGCCGGATCGATGGCGAGCAC
>Ga0265337_1001578_pt1 | contig 11130 bp, 2 predicted proteins | sample 42122metaG_FD_192441 | JGI IMG/M metagenome (GOLD analysis project Ga0265337, IMG submission 192441) | Rhizosphere microbial communities from Carex aquatilis grown in University of Washington, Seatle, WA, United States - 4-21-22 metaG | ecosystem: Host-associated > Plants > Roots > Rhizosphere >... | reverse complement strand
GCTTCGGCTCGACCTTGAGTTACAACGCCGTGCTGACGGTCGTTCCGCCGACTCCGCCGTTATTTGTGTCGCAGCCCGCGACCAACCTGATGGTTCCTGTTGGAACGAATGTCACGCTGACCGCTTCCGCCACCGGCGCGCCGCCGCCGGCGTATCGCTGGTATTTCAATGGCGCTGTGCTGTCCAACAATTCCCATTACACCGGCACGGCGGGCACGACGCTGCAGGTTTCAAATGTCCAGACCAACGACACGGGCAATTATTGGGTCGTCGCCACGAACACCGGCGGAAGCATGACGAGTTCGGTCGCAGCCGTTGCGGTTTTGATTCCACCGTCAATCACGTTGCAACCCGTCAGCCGGACACTCCCGCAAGGCTCGAACGTCACCTTCACCGCCGTCGCGTCCGGTGGGGCGCCACTTTCGTATCAATGGTGGTTCAATCCCGGCGGCCCGGGCGGCACGCCCCTGGCGGATGGCGGACAATTCAGCGGTTCGACCACCACAAATCTGGCAGTTTCAAATCTCCAGTTCACCAACGGCGGTAATTATGTCTTGGTCGTCACCAACCTCGTCGGTTCGGCCGTGAGCACGGCGGCGGTGCTGACGGTGCTTGCACCGCCATTCATCGTCCGGCAACCGGCCAGCCAGACTGCGCCGTGGACGGGCGCGGTGACCTTCAACGTTCTGGCCAGCGGGACCGCGCCGCTGAATTACCAATGGACGTTCAGCGGCGCGGACATTTCCGGCGCCACCAACTCCGTGCTGCTGTTGACCAATTTGCAGCCGTCGCAAGCAGGCAATTACGCCGTGACGGTGAGCAACGCCAACGGCTCGGTCACAAGTTCCAATGCGGCGCTGACCATAAATCCGCCGCCGGGCGTGCCGTTCATCACGGGCTTCAGTCCGGCGGCTGCATTTCCCGGCGCGGCGGTCACGATTTTCGGAACCAATTTCAGTTCTGCCGCGAGCAGCAACATCGTCCATTTCGGCGCGGTGCAGGCAAAAATCATTTCGGCGAGCGTAAACACTTTGACGGTGGTCGCTCCCGTCAGCGCCACGTTTGCGCCCATCACGGTGACGGTGGGCGGCCTGACGGCGTCGTCACGCGCGCCCTTTTTACCGACGTTCATCGGCGACGGCTCGGCCATCAGCACGAACACATTTGCGCCTCGCACCAATTTGACGACCGGCTCCCGTCCGCTCAGCGACCTTGTTGCCGACCTCGACGGTGACGGCAAGCCGGACTTGATCGTGGCCAATATCGCCGACCACACGATTTCGCTGTTTCAGAACACCAGCAGCCCGGGACAACCGTCCTTTGCCGCGCGGGTTGATTTGCCGCCCATCCCGGAAAATCAATGCTGTCCGCTGAATCCCGATTACATCAGCGTGGCCGACGTGGACGGCGACGGCAAACCGGACATCATCGTTTGCGACTGGGTGAACGATCAAATTTTAATTTACCAAAACATCGCGACGCCGGGGACGTTGACGACCAATTCATTTGCGTCGGCGATTGGTTTCCCCGCCGGTGGCGATCCGATAAATGTGCGCGTGGCCGACATTGACGGCGACGGCAAACCGGACCTGGCGGTCGCAAACTGGATCGGCACCATTTCAATTTTCCAAAACATCGGCGCGACGGGAAACATCACCACAAATTCCTTCGCGCCGCGTGTGGATTACTATGTCGGCGGCAATCCTTGGGACATGGTGATTGCCGACTTGGACGGTGACGGCAAACCGGATTTGGCCGTGGCCAATTCAGGCAACGCGTATGTCTCGGTGTTTCAAAACGTCAGCGTCACCGGCGTCATTGGCTCAAACTCATTTGCGCCGCGCGTGGACTTCAAGGTGCTGACGAATTGCTGGCCGATCGCCGCCGCGGATGTGGACGGCGACGGCAAATTGGACCTGGTGCTTGGCTCTTACAACGGCGCCAGCGGCATCGCGGTGCTGCGCAATCTGGTCACGCCGGGCGTTTTGTCCACCAATTCATTCGCTCCGCAGGTTGTGTTTTCATCGCCAAACCGGATCCGCAGTCTGGCTTTGGGCGATTTGAACGGCGACGGCAAGCCGGACATCACATTCGTCGGCGAAATCAGTTACCTCATGTCCGTTTATCAAAACGTGAGCAGCGCGGGAAACTTCACCAACACTTCGTTGGGCGGCAGGGTGGATTTTCCGGCCAACTACATTTGTGACGGCATAACGGTGGCGGATTTGGACGGCGACTGGCGGCCGGATGTGGTTTTCTGCAATACCGATTTGCAGGGCAACACGCTTTCCATTTACCAAAATCAGCAGCCGTTCGGCGGCGCGCCGGCGATGATTACCCAGCCGGCCAATGCCAGCGTTCCGCTCGCGGGCACCCTGCAACTGTCCGCGCTGGCAGCGGGGCAGGCACCGCTGACTTATCAATGGTTCTTCAACGGAACCAATCTGATGGACGATGGGCGCATCAGCGGCTCGGCTACGGGCAGTCTGACGATTTCAAACGCGCTGCTGGCCGACGCTGGAAATTATTATCTGGTCGTGACCAATTCCCTCGGCGCCGCGACAAGTGCGGTGGCGACCGTCACTGTTTTCATCGTCCCGCCCGCGTTTGCCCAGCAGCCGCAGAATCAGGCGGCCATTCTCGGGAGCAACGCCGTTTTTTCCGCGGGCGTCAGCGGCAGCCAGCCGATGGCGTTTCAGTGGTTCAGCGACAATGGTGGTGGCGCGGGCGGCACGCCCTTGTCGGACGGCGGGCGCGTCAATGGCTCGGCGACAGCTTCGCTTGCCATCGCCAGTGTGCAAACCAACGACGCCATCAATTACTGGCTCGTCGCGTCAAACGCCGCCGGTTCGGCGACCAGTTCGGTGGTCAATCTCACGGTCGTGCTGCCGGTGGTCATCACGCAGCAGCCGTCGAATCAAACCATGGCTGTCGGCTCCATGCTCGCGTTGAGCACGGCCGCGGATGGCTCCGGCCCATTCGGCTATCAATGGTATTTCAACAACTCGCCGCTGGCCGACAACAGCCGCATCACCGGTTCGGCGACCGGCGGCTTGAGCATCTCCAACGCGCAAACTTCCGACACGGGAAATTATTTTGCCGTCGTCACGAATTTGCTGACCGTCGCGACCAGTTCCGTCGCGACTGTCTCGGTGCAAGTGCCGCCGGGCATCACCACGCAGCCGGTCGGGCGCTCGACGCCGCTCGGATTGACAAACATCTTCGCTGCCGCCGCGTCCGGCGCGGCGCCGCTTTTGTATCAGTGGCGATTGAACGGGACGAACATTCCGGGCGCAACCAACACCAGCTATTACATTGCCGCCACCGGCACGAATGACCTGGGCGTTTATCAATTTGTGGTGGGCAACGCCGTCGGCGTGGCCGTGAGCAGCAACGCGCTGCTGACCCTCGGGCCGGTGGCCGCGTGGGGATATAATTTTTACAACCAGTGCATTGTGCCGCCGGGCTTGAGCAACGTGACTTCGATTGCCGGCGGTTACGATTACAGCCTGGTGTCGCGCCTGGACGGCAGCATCGTCGCGTGGGGCACCGGCGCAGGCAAGGTGACCAATTCGACGTTCACGAATGTCCTCGCCGTCGCCGCGAGCTACAACAGCGTCGTCGGTTTGCGCGCGGATGGAAGCGTGACGGGTTCGGGCAATTTGGTTCCGGCGCAATTCAACACTTCCTTGAGCAACGCGGTGGCCATCGCCGCCGGTTATTCTTTCGGGCTGGCGTTGCGCGCGGAAGGAACGGTTGTCACGTGGGGCTATAATCCGGGCCTCTCCGGTAATGGCAATGCTTCCACGCCCCCGGGCCTCACCCACGTCACGGCCATTTCCTCCGGCTTCCAACACAACCTGGCGTTGCGGAACGACGGCACGGTCGTCGCGTGGGGCATCGGCTCGGCAACCAATGTTCCCATCGGCTTGAGCAATGTCGTGGCCATCGCCGCCGGCAGCACACACAGCCTCGCATTAAAATCGGACGGCACGGTCGTCGCGTGGGGCATTGGTGGCGGGACGAATGTGCCTGCCGGATTGTCGAATGTCATGGCGATTGCGGCGGCAACTTATGCCATTGACCAGCGCAGCAGCGCGAGCTTCGCCGTGAAATCGAACGGCACGGTCGTCGCGTGGGGTGTCACGGCTTTCAGCAGCCAGACAAATCCGCCGTCCGGCCTGACGAACGTGACGGTGGTGGCGTCGAGCGCGTATCACGCGCTGGCGCTGGTGAACGACGGCTCGCCGCAAATCATCCGGCAGCCCGCCGGTGGCGTCGCGTGGTCCGGCCGTGACTGGACGTTGCAGGCCGTGGCCGCGGGCGCCGCGCCGCTGAATTATCAATGGCTGCTCAACGGCACAAATGTTCCGGGCGCGACCAACACCAGCCTGTTGCTGCCCGCCATCACCTCCGGCAATGCGGGCAGTTATCAGGTCGTCGTGAGCAATTCGCTCGGAGTCGCCACGAGCCTTGCCGCGCCGCTCACGGTGATGAACAGCGCGCCATTTTTTCTGACGCAGCCGACCAATCTCTCCGTTTATCTCGGCAGCAAACTCGCCCTGTCAACCGCCGTTGCCGGGTCGGGGCCGCTGCAATTGCAATGGCTGCTCAACAGCAACAACATTCCCGGCGCGACGAACGACACCTTGAATTTTGACCGGGTCCACCTGACGAACGCGGGCACTTACACGCTCGTCGCCAGCAATTCGTTCGGCGCCGTCACCACCGCCGTCATCAATCTGAACGTGCGGCAGCTCGTCACTTGGGGTGACAACATCAATGGCGCGACCAACATGCCGGCCAATCTGACCAACGTGGCGGCGATCTCCGCGAATTTCTACGGCAACGTCGCCTTGCGCCGGGACGGGACAATCACGATTTGGGGCAACAGCGGCACCGTGGCGACGAACACGGTCGCGGGCATTTCCAATGTCGTCGAGGTCAGCGCGGGGAGTGGTTTCAACATGGTCCTGCGGGCTGATGGCAGACCGTTCGCGTGGGGCAACGTCAGCACGGTCATCTCCAATGCCGTTGTTATCCAGTCCAACATCGTCGCCATCGAGGCGGGCAATTTCAGTTGCGCGTTGTTGAAAAATGACGGCACGGTGGTGAAAATCGCTGGCCCTGGCGCTTCGCTGGTCAGCGGATTGACCAACGCGATTTCAGTCGAAACGTTTGACGATGGCTACATCGCGTTGAAGGCGGACGGGACGGTTTACTCCCAGGGGGGCGTGTGGCCGCCGCCTTCAACTTTGACCAATGTGCTGGCGATCGCTTCGGGGCGCTATCAAGGTCTGGCCGTGAAGCATGACGGCAGGATTCAAGACTGGCCGCAATCGCTGTTGCCAGCCGGTCTTTCAAACATTATCGCGGTGGCGTCATCGGGCGGGTTTAACGCCGGACCGGAATTTGCCGTGCGCGCGGATGGTTCAATCATGACCGGCGGTTCCGCCACCACCACCAATGTTCCGTATGGGCTGGCCAAAGTCTGGCGGCTCGACGCAGGAAACAACCATTGCCTCGCGCTGCTCGCCGACCTGGATTTCCCGCCGGTGTTTTTGCACAACGCGTTGAACACCTCCAGCTACGTCGTCAGCTCCAAGGGCGCCCCGCAATGGTCCGGCCAGACCGCCGTGTCGCACGACGGCGCCAGCGCCGCCCAAAGCGCGCCGATTGGAATCAATCTGTCGTCCTCCATGCGCATGTGGGTCGCCGGACCCATCACCGTCCAGTTCTGGTGGAAGGTGTCATCGGCAGCCGGCCACGGCATCTTGAGCTTCACCGCCGGCGGGACCGTGCTGACGAACATTTCCGGCGAGGTGGACTGGCAGCAATGCACGGTGAGCGTGCCGGCGGGAAATCAAATCCTGCAATGGACCTACGCGAAGGACGGCAGCGCCGCCGCCGGCCAGGACGCCGCGTGGGTGGATCAACTGCAATTGATACCGCAGCCGCCGGTGATTTCGACGCAGCCCGCCGGCAAGAACGTCGTCGGGCCGACCAACGTCGTGCTCAACGTCGGCGTCACCGGCACGCCGCCGCTGGTTTATAGCTGGTGGAAGGACGGCAGCCTTGTGCCGGGGGCCAATGCCGCCTCGCTCGCATTGCTGAATGCCGTGCGCACGAACTCCGGCACCTACTGGGTGGTGGTGACCAACGCCGCCGACACCGTGACCAGCAGCAACGCCGTCCTCGAAATTCACGTGCCGCAACTGCTGGGCACTCCAACGTTCCAGCCGGACGGAAGCATTGTGTTGTCCTCCACCGACGCGGGCGGCGGACAACTTTCGTCCGCTGATCTGGCGAATGTTCAGGTTCTAGTCAGCACAAACTTGGTGGATTGGATGACGCTTTCGAATGCGCTGGTTCTCACCAATGGAACGATTCAATTGCAGGACGCCGGCGCTGCGAATTCTCCACTGCGGGTTTATCGGATTTTGGAAAACTGGTAGGCGGATTATCTCCGCCCCAGCCGCGTAAAACTGGAATATACGAGCGACCCCAATGAAAGCATCTACGCGGCCAGCCGCTCCAGCAGTTTTCCGTGGATCCCGCCAAAGCCGCCGTTGCTGAAAACCACCACCACGTCGCCGCCGCCTGCTGTTTTCGCCAGAAGCGCGACGATGGCGTCCGCGTCCGGCAGATAGGCCGCGTCCTTGCCGGCAGCCTTCAAATCCTGCATCAGCTTTTCGGGATTGAGCCGTTCCTCCGGCGCGAGCTGCTCCAACCGCGCCACCTCGGAAACAATCACCGCGTCAGCATCCGCGAAGGACGAGGCGAGTTCATTTTGAAAAACGTTCCGTCGCGTCGTGTTGCTGCGCGGCTCGAAGATGGCCCGGATTTTTTCGCGCGGATATTTCAGGCGAAGCGCCTTCAGCGTCTCGCGGATGGCCGTCGGGTGATGGCCAAAATCGTCTATCACCGTCACGCCGCCGGCGATGCCGCGCACCTCCATCCGCCGCTTGATGCCCTTGAACGTGTCGAACGCCGACTGGATTTGCTGGTTCTTCAGCCCGCAATGCTTGGCGCAGGCGACCACCGCCAGCGCGTTGCGCACGTTCAATTCGCCGACGAGGTTCAGATGAAACTTGAAGCTGGGGATTTCAAACTCCGTCGCCGTCGGGCCGTAGCGGACGTTGAACGCGTGGACCGCATTCCCTTCGCCAATGCCGAATCGTTTGACCGGGCAATGCGTGACGCCCAGCAGCGGCGCGAGGTTTGCGTCGTCGCCGTTGCCGAGCAGAAGGCCGTTGCGCGGAATCAGCCGGATGAAATGCGAAAAAGTTTTCTTGATGGCGTCGAGGTTTTCAAAAATGTCGGCGTGGTCGAATTCGAGGTTGTTGATGACGGCGACCTCCGGCTGGTAATGGATGAATTTGCTGCGCTTGTCGAAGAACGCGGTGTCGTATTCGTCGCCCTCGATGATGAACCATTCGCTGTCCGTGAACCGCGCGCCCTGCGAAAAATTGTTCGGGATGCCGCCGATGAGAAAGCTCGGGTTCAATCCGTTGTGCTCGAAGACCCACGCCAGCAGCGAGGTCGTCGTGGTCTTGCCGTGCGTGCCGGCGACGACGAGCGAACGTTTGCCGCGGATGAAAAATTCCCGGAGCAGCTCCGGCAGCGAGCAGTAACGCAGCTTGTGGTCCAGCACGAACTCGGCTTCGGGATTGCCGCGGGAGATGGCGTTGCCAATCACCACCAAATCCGGCTTGTGCTTGAGGTTTTGTTCCGCGTAGCCGTTCATCACGGCAATTTTTTTGGCGGCGAGGAACGACGCCATCGGTTCATAGACATTCTGGTCCGAGCCGGTGACGGCAAAGCCCTTGTCCTGCATGGCCGCCGCCGCTGAGGCCATGGCCGTGCCGCCGATGCCGGTGAAGTGAACGGTTTTGATCTCGGATGAAAACATGAGCAAATAATTTAACCGCCAAGAAGCCAAGGCACAAAGTTTTTTGGAACAATTATCCTTGCGCTCACCGGCAGTTGGTGGAATGAATGCATTTATGAACCATTCAGAGGGCTTCAAGCGTTCTAATCGCACTTTGTTGAAATCGCAAAACCAAAGCCACGCCTTCACCTTGACCGAATTGGCGGTGGTGATTGCGACCATCGCGGTGCTGGCGATGGTTGCGCTGCCCGCGTTGGCCGGTGTGCAAAACAAGGCCGGGCGGACACAATGCGCGGCGAACCTGCGCCAAATTTATGTGGCGTCCATGATGTATGCATCCAAATACCGGGGCTGGCTGCCAATCAGTACTGTTCATACCGGCAGCGCCAACATCAATGTGCTCCGCGGGATGTTCTACACATATTATGTAACTTCTCCCGATGGTTTTGGTATGCCAAACACATTTGTTCCCACCAACGCGCCTGCGTCGTATTTTTCGGATCTGGGGCATCTTTACAATGTCGGTCTTGCCGGCAGGGGGAGTATGTTTTACTGTCCCGATCAGTGGGGAGCGCTTTTAGGTGCCAGTGTTTACTCGCCTTTATTGACATCGGACTCAAGCGGACGTGTGAGGTCCAGCTATGCCTTTAATCCGCGGCTGGTCGATGCCACCAATGGCATCGTCACCCGCCGCTACCAGAAAACCAGCGATTTGCCGCCGCACAAGTTATTTACGGTGGACTATTTAGGCAGCGCTGGGGGTATGCCACATGTCCGCGAAGGCGGCGGATGGAATGTGCTTTTCACCGACGGTAGTGTGCAATATTCCTTGAATGTCGGAGTGAACTCTTTGATTCGTTCCGGCCAATTTGTGGATTCGGAATCAATACAATCATACGAGATGGCGGAGTATATCTTCAATCTTCTCGAGTTGGATCACTAATCCAAACCGCAAAATCATGAAAACAAGCCGTTCTGAGGAAGAATTCAGTCGCGTTTCAGCGGTTCTTTCAATCTTGGTGTTATTGCTGGCCGCGCCGGTCGCGCATGCGGCAGTGCCGGTTGAAATTCACGCGTTTGCCAATTCTGATTTTCTCCCCGACGGACTTGTGCAGGGCGCTAACGGTAATTTCTATGGCACGATGCACCAAACCGGGTCCGTCGGTTACGGCGCGGTTTATCAAATGACGCCCGATGGCGCGGTCAGCATCCTGTTCTCGTTTAGCGGAACCAATGGTGCTGACCCGAAATCGCGCCTGATTGTCGGCACGGATGGAAATTTTTACGGCGTGACGCAATCAGGTGGCACCAACAATTTCGGGACGGTCTTTCAACTTACGCCGGCGGGAGCATTGACCACGTTGGCGCAATTCAACAACAGCAACGGCGCGTCTCCCTTTGGCGAACTGGTGCAGGGCACGGACGGGAACTTCTACGGCACGACGCAATATGGCGGCAGTGGCAACCAGGGAACGGTTTTCCAACTCCCCTCTTCTGGGGCGCTGACCACGTTGACTTCGTTTACAGGTGCGAACGGTGCGGTGCCATGGGCAGGATTGGTGCAGGGAGCGGACGGAACTTTTTACGGCACGACGCAACTGGGTGGCATCAGCAACCGGGGAACCATTTTTCAAATCACCACCAATGGCACGCTCACGTCCCTAGTTTCCTTCAAAGGCACAAACGGCAGTTATCCTGTCGGGGAATTATTGCAGGGTGCAGACGGCTACCTTTATGGCACGACACAAAATGGCGGCACCAATTTCGGCGGCACCAACTGTTACGGAACCGTGTTTCGCGCGTCCACCAACGGGGCATTGACCACCTTGGTCTCCTTTAAGTGGACCAATGGATTCGCCCCGCTATCCGGTCTGACGCTTGGCGGGGACGGAAATTTTTACGGGACCACGGTGGGCGGCGGGACCAACGGCTTCGGCATGGTCTTTCAAATCACACCATCGGGCACACTCACCCGGCTGGCCTCGTTCAGCGGCACGAATGGCGCGGGGCCGGATTCGCCGCTCCTGCTCGCGGCGGACGGGAATTTTTACGGCACGACCGAATCCAGCCTTCCCGGCGGCAACGGCACCGTCTTCAAACTGGCTTCGGACGGCACGTTCACCACGCTGGCTTATTTGAACAACCCCGAGGGCGCCAACCCTCACGCCGGACTACTACTTGGACCGGACGGAGATTATTATGGCACGACTGAATACGGCGGCGCGGCAAACTTGGGCACGGTTTTCCAACTGACTCCAGCCGGAACGGTTACAACACTGGCCTCCTTCAATCAGACCAACGGCGCTTTTCCCGTGGCCGGTTTGGCGCTGGGTTCCAATGGCATATTCTATGGCACCACTTGCTATGGCGGCACAAGCAACCTCGGAACGATATTCAGTCTTAAACCGGGTGGCACGCCGACGACGTTGGTTTCGTTCAACAGCACAAACGGTGCGTATCCTGGTGGCGGATTGGTGTTGGGAACGAATGGCCTTTTTTACGGCACCACATTTCGCGGAGGCACCAACGACGCCGGAACAATTTTCAAAATGACTTCCGACGGAACATTGACCACGTTGTTGTCGCTCACTTCCGCGAATGCGAACGGTTACAACCCGCCGGATGGATTGGTTTTGTGCGCTGACGGTAATATTTACGGAGTGAATTACAGTGGCGGCGCGAGTGGGGCAGGCACAATTTTCAAACTGACACATGATGGAATATTCTCTCTCATCGCTCCTTTGACTGCCGCTTCGGCTGCAAGACCTGTGCAGGGAACGAATGGAAATTTTTACGACACAACCGCGACAACGATCTTCCAGGCGACCACCGCTGGCGCGCTGAACACCCTGTTCACATTCAACGGTAATGGAGCAAATCCAACGGCTGGGCTGGTGCAGGGAGCCGACGGAAATTTTTATGGCACGACGGAATATGGAGGCGCAGGCGGACGCGGCACGATGTTTCAAATGTCTCCATCGGGCTCGTTCTCCAGCCTGTTTTCGTTCGATGTCAACGGCACCAACGGCTCCAGTCCGGATGCGGAATTGGTGCAAAGCGCGGGCAGCGGTTTTTATGGCACCACTTCGAGCGGAGGAAGCGGAGGCGGTGGAAACATCTTTCAAATAGGTAGAACGGCTCCATTTCTTCTGCCGGTTGCACAAGCGGCTGGCGCTTTGAAGCTCACTTGGACCGCCGTGGTCGGCCAGACCAACCAAGTGCAATACGCCACTAACTTG
>Ga0265337_1001576_pt1 | contig 11139 bp, 2 predicted proteins | sample 42122metaG_FD_192441 | JGI IMG/M metagenome (GOLD analysis project Ga0265337, IMG submission 192441) | Rhizosphere microbial communities from Carex aquatilis grown in University of Washington, Seatle, WA, United States - 4-21-22 metaG | ecosystem: Host-associated > Plants > Roots > Rhizosphere >... | reverse complement strand
TGGACGCCGGCGCAGACCCAAAGCCCCGGCACGAACCTCATCACGACCATTGTCACCAACAGCAATCCCTTTGACCTGATCAATCCTCAATTAACTTCCACCAATTCGTTCACCGTCATCGTCAAGGAGGTGAACGTGCCGCCCTCGTTGCCGACGGTTTTAACCCAGATTGTCAATGAGTTGACCCTACTGACCGTCACCAACAGCGCGACCAACTTCAACATCCATTCGACCATCGCCGGCTACACGCTGGTAAGTCCGCCGAGCAACATGGTTATCAGCGCAAGCGGCATCATCACTTGGACGCCCGCCCAAGCCCAAAGCCCCGGCACCAACCTCATCACGACCATCGTCACCAACAGTAATCCCTATGATTTGGTCAACCCGCGTCTCACCAGCACCAACACCTTCACCGTCATCGTCAAGGAGGTGAACGTCGCGCCTTCGTTGCCGACTATTTCAACTCAGATCGTTAATGAATTGACGCTAATGACGGTCACGAATACCGCGACCAATTTTAACATTCATGCGACCATCACGGGTTACACACTCGTCAATCCGCCCAGCAACATGGTTGTCAGCGCCAGCGGCATCATCACCTGGACGCCGGCCCAGGCCCAAAGCCCGGGCACCAACCTCATCACGACCATTGTCACCAACAGCGATACCTTTGATCTGGTCAATCCTCAACTGACCTCCACCAACACTTTTACCGTCATCGTCCGGGAGGTGAATGTGGTTCCGACGTTGCCGACCATTTCGACTCAGACCGTCAATGAATTGACGCTAATGACGGTGACGAACACCGCAACCAACTCGAACATCCATGCCACCCTCAGCTACGCAATCGTCAGTCCGCCGAGTAACATGGTCGTCAGCGCCAGTGGCATCATTACCTGGACGCCGGCGCAGGCCCAAAGCCCTAGCACCAATCTCATTACTACCATCGTCACCAACAGCGATGCCTTTGATTTGGTCAACCCGATATTGACGGCCACCAATGCCTTCACAGTAATCGTCCGGGAGGTGAATGTGGCACCCGTCGTATCGAACATTTCCACGCAGACCGTCAAAGTGAACACACTGCTCATCGTCACCAACACCGCCGTCGAAACCAACATCCATGCCACGGTCGGTTACACGCTGACCACATTCCCGACGGGAATGAGCATCAATCCCAGCGGCATTATCACCTGGACACCAAACTCGTCGCAAAGCCCCAGCACCAACCAGGTGACCACGGTGGTGACCAACTCCGATTCATTTGATCTCGTCAATCCTCACTTGAGCGCCACGAACACGTTCTTTGTGGTTGTCACTGAATCCAACATTCCGCCAGTTTTCACGAGCGTCATAGCCACACAAATCGTCAACGAAATCACGCTGCTCACGGTGACGAATGCGGCGACGAACGCGAACATCCATGCCACCATCTCCGGTTATGCACTCGTCAATCCACCAGCGGGCGCGGCCATCAGCACCAACGGGGTCTTCACCTGGACACCGCAGCAGACGAACAGCCCGTCCACCAATCTCATCACGACGGTCGTTACGAACACCGATTCATTTGACGCGGTCAATCCGCATTTGACTGCGACCAACACCTTCACCGTCATCGTCAAAGAAGTGAATGTGGCGCCGACGTTGTCGGCAGCTTCGACCAACACCGTCAACGAACTGACGTTGCTGACTTTCACCAATGCAGCCGCCGAATCGAACATCCATTCCATGCTCGGCTACCTGCTGGTGGGCGCGCCGAACGGCATGAGCATCAGCACCAACGGCGTGGTCACCTGGACGCCGAGCCAGCTCCAAAGTCCTGGCACCAATGTCGTGACAACGATTGTGACCAACAGCAACCCGTTTGATTTGGTTACACCACACTTGAGCGCCACCAACACTTTCACGGTTATCGTCAAGGAGGTGAATGTCGCGCCTGTGTTGGCGAACATTGCCACGCAGACCGTGACCGAATTGGCCTTGCTGACCGTTGCCAATACGGCCACGGAAACTAACATCCATTCCACGTTGGGTTATACGCTGGTCAGTCCGCCTTCAGGAGTTAGCATCAGCGCCAACGGCATCATCACTTGGACGCCCACGGATGCACAGAAGAACACCACCAACACGATTACGACCATCGTAACCAACAGCAATCCCTATGATTTGGTCAATCCGCATTTGAGTGCAACCAACAGCTTCACAGTCATCGTCAAGCCAGCTCTCATTCTTACTGGCCCGGCTTGGATCACTGGCAGCCAGTTCCAGTTCACGCTCAACGACACCACTCCCGGCGTGGCTTATACCATTGATTACTCAACCAATTTACTGGATTGGGTTTCCGCCTTGACGTTCGAAGGCCCTGGCGGCCCGATCACGATCATTGATCCCAATGCCGGCGCCTATTCTCGCCGGTTCTACCGCGTGAAGCATAGTCCGTGAGACCAACATAAAATTCTTCACCCAAAGTTACACCTGAGGGCGATAACGGGGCAGCAACGGAGCAATAAGCGAGCGGTGGGAGAGCAGTCGAGAATAGAGCTTGAACCCCTGTAAGATAAGGGAAGAATAAGCCTTGTAACAGAGTGTGTTAGGCTCGGAACGGTAAAGCTTCCTCGTTCGATTCCGACCCTCGCCTTGTTCGCTCGCGCCAGTCATCTGCCGCGCAGAATTTCCCATCACCGACAACGGTTGCAGATCAGCCCGGCAGCCATTTCACCCGCCTCCTCATCCATTTTTATTGGTGCCGGTAAACCTTGCCCACTCCTCAATGTGCCATCCAAACGCCGCAGGAGAAACGGGCGGGGCGCAACCGAAAACGGGCACTCGCTAACACGATAGTAACCGATGCCTTCAAGCTCATAAGCCTTTAAAGACGATATGAAACCCCTCACGGCAATTGAAGCAGGTAAAATCTTTGCGACTGGTTTGAATTCACGCCGTTGGTGAACGTGAAATTGCCGTTCACGTCAAAGACATTGGTCGCTATTTTTGTCCAATTCACTAGCGGTAAGGCTGCGTTTGTGCTGGCAAGCATGTAATAAGGCCATCTCGGAACTCCGTTTGTTCCGCTAAAAACAAGCATGCTTCCGTTTATCATCATGCCGCCGAATTTTGGCGGTGGTGTTGGCTTGGAAATGACGCTCAATACGCCGCTGGTCAGGCTATTTGTGTTCCATGCCAGATTGATTGCCGGAATTGCTGGCACGATGCTCGTGAACGCGCCGGCGTAATTCGCCGCGTAAAACATTTTGAAACTGTCGCCGTTCGTCAGCGCGCCAGCGAGATTTGTCAAAACCAGCGTGCCACCGTAGGTCAACGTTGATCCGGTTTGAAGCACATCGTTTGTCGCGGCTATGTGATTCAATTCCATCAACGTCACGCCGGAGAGCGTGATTGGTCCACTGTTGGTGATTCGCCCGATGCCGCTGACGCCTGGCGAAATCGTTCCGTTCACCGTCAGGCCAGGTGAAATGAAAATTGTATTTCCGGCAATGGTTCCATTGGCGGCAACGACGATTGGGTTTGATACGGAAACGCGCGCCGCGTTTTTCAGCAAGGCAAATCCGGCCACGCCATTCGAGCCAACATTGAGCGTGGAAATATTGGTCATCCCGCCTGACTGCAAATCCAGCGTGCCGCCGTTGAGATTGATGATTGCCGTGCCGCCGCCGCCCACAATGTTCGCGGCCTGCAGCGTGCCGCCGTTGAGGTTGAGCGTGCCTGAATTGGTCGCGCCGCTGCCGCCGCCCGCGACGTGGCCCAATTCGAGCATCGTATTCACTGTCAGCGTCGCGCCCGCGCCGTTCATGTTCACCTGCCCAATGCCCGCGCTAGCCGCGCCGCTTTGATATTGAACGCCAACTTGAAGTGTATTCACGTCAATGTTGCCGGAGTCGAATGTCAGCGTGCCGACGCCATTGCCTGCCCCGGTCGTTTTCTGGCTTTGGCCGACGATCATAGTGTTGATCAGCGCGTTGACGGTGCCTCCGCTGAAATCGTTTGTGCCTCCATCCGTCGCGCCGCTCGTGCTTTGCGCGGAGTTGTCGCCGATGTTCCAGGCTGACACGCGGCTGATTCCATCCACGCCGCGAAAGTAGGCGGACGGGTTTACGAGGCCCGGGGCAAACGCGAGCAGCGCGCGGGTTTTTTGCCGGCCAACCGTGATGGAATCCGCGAAGATGGAATTCGTTTGTCCGAGATACAGAAAATCCTCGCCACCGGCCGTCCCGCCGTTGTCGCCGACCATAATTGCGGGTGCGCCGCCTGAAAGGGTGATGACATTGGTTCTCGCCAAAATCAACGTCCCCGTCATGCGTGTGATGGCGGCGGTTTGCGCTCCGACCCACACCCTCCCAGAGTTGCAGGTGAAATTATCCAAGCTGGACAAATCCAGCGTGGCCCGCTCCGATCCGGTGACACCGCTGCCTTGCCGCACGACCAGATTGGAGGCTGTGTTGTTCACGTTCAGGGTCGCTCCCGCGCCCGTGATAGTGGCGTTGACGACTGCGGCGTTGCCCAAATCCGATTCCGTTCCTACGTTCAACGCGCCGGTAGATAGCGTGTGTTCGGGTTGAATCAAAGTCGTCTGATAGCTGTTGGTGTTGGCAAACATAAGCGAGTCGATGGAAGTGTCAGTTGTTAGGACGTTGTTGACAACGTTGCTGGACGCAACCGCGCCTGCGTTCGTGAAAATGACGTTGTTGAAAATTCCCGGCAAACCCGCGCCGGAGCTCGCGCTCCCGTAACCGGCCGTCGTGAGATTTGTCCAATTGTTGCCGTTCGGCCAGTTCAAATCGCTGCTGCCGCCGCCGGTCCAAATAATCGTGCCCGGATTTGCCGCGCTGTCAACGGACAATGCTGCGGTGTTGCTGGCCACGCTGCTGCCGTTGGTCGCAAGAATTGTCAGCGTGTAAGTGTTCATCGGCGTGCTGTTGGAAATTGTCATGGCCAGCGTGGTGAAGCCCGCGCCGGAGATGGTCGCTGGATTAAAACTCGCGCTTGCGCCGGATGGCAGACCGCGGACGCCGAAATTCACCGTGCCGGAATTATTCGTTGCAGTGATGACTGTGAAACTCGCACTGCCGCCGGGCTGAACCGATTGCAGCGATGGCGAAGCGGACACAGAAAAATTCGTCCGCCATTGCGCCACATCCAGTTCATACCAAATCGAACCGGCATTAGTCGTGACAGTCAAAATCGTGTTCGTGGAATTTCCCGTCAATGACATCGCGACTTTGGCATGACCGCGCTCATCTAGCGACCAAACGCGGACGTAGTTCGTCCCGACCGGCAGCGTCAGCGTGAACGGGACAACTTCAGTCAGCACCGGTGCGCGACCCCAATTGGTGTTATTGGGTGACCAATTAGGACCGAGCGAGTCTTTGTTTGTGTCCATCCAAATCTGGCCGGAATTTTCCCACCAGCCGCCGGCGACGATCAACGCCGCGCAATCATTGGTGAATGTGGTGCCGCGCGTGAGCGTTGCGCCCAGCGAACACCAGCCGAGTTGCGTTGTGTTCGGCTGCAACGTCAGATTGCTGAAAGTCACCACATGATTATCTGCGTAACCAACCAGCGCTTTTGTGTTTGGTGTGTCAACCGTCACGAGGCCTGCGTTGACGGAATTCGCATCCCATTTCAATTGCCTGGTGCTGCTGCCAAACACATTTCCAGATGGCGCGGCGGGCGCAGTCGTCAAGCCGACGGCATTGGTTCCAACGCTGATGTCAATTCGATTGGTGAAAGTGAATTGAGGCGCAACGCCCAGAAGCTGGCTCGAAAACACACCAAAAACGAAGGAACTGTTTTGCAATAGGTTTAATTCCTCATCCGGCGTGACCGCCATAGTCATTTCATTGGTGGAAATGCTGACATCGCCGCGTCGGAAAAGATTTGCGGCGAGAAGCATATTCGCCATTTTCGTCGGATGTGCTCCCATGGCAAACCAATCCGGAACATAATCATCCGGCATGGTATTATCGGCTCCGCTGTAGTCGCTGTATTTGTAAAAGCAAATGCCATCCCAATCCTGCAATGCGCCATATCCCGCGAGCAATAATTGCGCTTCAGCACCGTAATAGGCCGGATTTTCATGCTGATATTCCGTGACGATGAACGGTTTTCCTTTGATGCGCTGGCGGGCAAGCGCGCCAATGGAATTATCTTCTTCCGTCGGCGCATTTACGATGGAGCGATTTGGCACCAAACCCTGGCTCAAGTCTCCTCCCGGCGGCCAATAGTAATGACCTTCCGTTGCGTCGAGCCGGTTTTGCACCGTTCCTGGACTGGTGGACAAGGTCGTCCCCATGATAATTCCCGTGTAGCCGATGTTCGTTCGCAAATATGACGACATCGCGTCGTAATAACCATATTCGAGGTCGCGCAAGAAATTGATCCAGTCGCGCCGCGCAGCGAGGGTGCCGAAATAATTTCCTGTATAATTCGTTCCTTGAAATCCATACACCACATCCGGCACCGTTCCATTTGTCAAAGAAGCGCCTGTGGTCAGGAAACCGATCTGGCCGCCGGTTTTCAATCGCACGTCCGCATACCAAAAAGTTGCCAGCTTGTCGCCCATCGCATTGAAATCCACTCGCATACTCCCGCTAGCGGAGGCCTGGAACGTGTTGCTGAAATACTGCCAGTTTGTCGTGAGCAGAAGCGGTTGATCGTATCCGGCGCCACTGTTGACTCCTACAAACGCTTCTCCATTCGTCGCCGGACTGGATTTGGCACAAAATGAAATCGTGTAAACCTGATTTGAGACAATCGCCAAGTTCGGATAACTCAATTGAACTTCCCAACCATAGCCCAAGCCGTCAGAGTTAGTAACGGTGACTTTGGCTGAAGGCTGATTATTGGTGAAATCCAGTGTTTGTTGAAAAGTCGCGCCCGCGTTGCCGTGGAGTTCGGGGAACCAATCCGTCAGACCGTTGCTGAAACTGCCATTGATCAACAAATTTGTCCCCAATGGCTGATTCGTGGCTGCCCACGCTGCCAGCATCTTCGTGTCATTTGTATAACGTGCCTGCAACCAGCCATTCCAACGCGCCTGCAAATTCGTTGCATAGCGCGCCGGCAATTGATCCAACGAACCGTCGAGCCAACGCTGGAAAATGCCTTCTTCGTTGATGATTTCAATGGACGCCACCGCAGGGTCCTGCGCCAGCGACAAGCCTGTATATGGATTTGTGGGGGTCAACAATTTCGTTGCGTAGTCTTTTTGTAACTGCAAAGCCGAATCGTAAAAGTAGCCCAACACGTGAGAAAGCAGTCCAGGATTTCCACTCTCGGCAATTGAGTTCAAATTTGTGACCTCGGAACCAAGCCCGTCATTTGTGAGATAAGTGCGGTAAGTTAAAAGTGCAATATCGGAATAAATGCCGTGTGCTTTGAGCCGTGAAACGACGTTGTGAAAAAGATTCAAGTTGCCGAGATTCAAGTTGGTGGTGACATTGTTGGTGTAATCGTAAACGACCACGTTTCCATCCATGCCAATCATGCGGATATAATTGATGCCGAATTTGCCCAATCGCGCGGCATAAGCGTCGGCGCTATTGGTTGGCATGAATTCAGGGTTATAATCGAAATTGACGCCGAGAAATCTTACCCGCTGGCCGTTGACGCTGAAGTGGCCGTTGGTGTCCACCAGCACATGATTCGTGCTGATGGCTGGGTTGAGCGCGGAAAAATCCGTCACCCCCGGCGTTGAATCCGTCCACGGCAGCACCCACGGAATATCTTGGGCGCGCAGAACCATGGGCAGCGCGAGCAGCAGCGCCAGCCAACATTTACACACTGTTGTTCTCTGAAGGAACATGGTTCGACTTTACGTCATCGGGCACAAATTGACGATTTGGACCAGGCATCGTCTCCGTCATTCCTATCAACATAGCCGTCCACGACTTGAGTGAGCCCATTTCCTGCCGAGAACATCAGTGGCATTGCCACTGCCAAATAAAGCAAGGAATGAATTTTCATGGGATTCCTTTCTGCGCTGGGGCCTGCGGCGCGGGCCGTTGCAAATCGGCTGATGGCCGCAAGAAAATACTGGTTGCGGAAAGCGCATGCTGCTTGTTTCCGTAACGGTCAACGACTCCGAGGTGCCGTTTGGGCTTCATACCCGTTGCCGCTAATGATAAACATTTCTGAAGATTATTCGCAAGAAAAAACATACCCCTTACCCGCTTGATTCCGTCGACTGTTTATGATTTTCCTCCCATTAAAAACCTTCAGTAACAGGGTTAAAACCAAATAGTGCAGGAGTATGTTGAAAAAGTGCGGATAATGGTATAAATCTTCCTCGAAAAACGGGCATTTGCCGCCCGATTCCGACACTCGCCTCCATATAAAATGCCTGTAAATACAGGGTTTTAGTGGAGTCTTGGGAAAATCTTCAACGATTTTAGCTCTCGCTCACTATCCGGCACGGGCACGTCGCGGACACGCCCACTGCACGGATGCGAGACAAAACCGGTCCTCATATCCTTACAAAATGAAAGCGCAGGATATGACGCAACGCTATCGGAAGTTCAAACGTGCCTGGGGCATGTGGTATGCCTTCGACACGGTCACGGGCAATTCAGCGAGCCTCAAAACACGGGTGAGGGCCGAGGCGATTCAAAAGGTCAACGCCATGAACGAAACCGAACGCCAGCCGGGCATCAGCCTCGGTCTGGCGAGAGTTTATCTCAACGCCACTGATCCCAAGCTGGCCACGCGGACATGGCAGGAAGTGATGGAGGATATTGTGGCCAAGAAAAACGACGAAACGCGGCGGCGGTGGGAAACGGCCATCAAGGACAGGAACTTTGACTGCATCCGCAACTTACCTGTGGCGGAAAACTGCGGGCGCTGGGCAAGCCCTGGCCCAATGCGGTGAAGTTTTTTAGCGCCATCGAATTGATCGGCTTGCTTGCGGATTGCGAATGGTTAGATGAAGCGACAAAGACCATTGGGCAATACTGGCGGCGAAAGAATGCCCGCCGCAATGGTTTAGCTTTGGAATGCTAACATCGCAATCTGCCGCAGCAGGTTCGATTTGGAAACTGCCGGAACGTGGCTGTTTTCTTTTTCATCCGCGCCGTGTGGCTGGATTAAATGAAACGGTTCAGCCTTTTATCAAAAAACTATCCTAATGATTAGAATAAAAATAATTACAAATACACAAACCATTATATTTACTTGACATACGCAACCGGCTTTTTGTAAAAAGCGCCCATGTCTGATTCCATACCGGAAGTCGCTGACTGTAGGAATGGAAAAATATATCCCAGCTATCGCAGGCTGGGAGGCTCCCAGGTGGAATCACTGCCGGGGTTGGCGGTTCAGGGCGTGCGCTTGGAACTGTTCAGCGCAAACCCGACCAACGGTGAACCAGTGTTGAACAAGAACTTCAACGTCGAAGCCTCATCAACGCCCCGCGGTATTCAAAACAAAGCAACCCAATGAAGACGAAATTCAAATCCGCCATTCGTATTGCCCGCATTTCGTTAGGCGGAGTGGTCTGTGCGGGGGTGGTCATGCTGATTTCCTCCAGCGCGCAGGCGCAAAATCTGTTTGAGTCGGATGGCAGCGGCAACATCTATGAATTCACGCCACTTGGAGCGCAACCCACCTTTGCCTCCGGGTTGTCAAATCCTGCTGGACTGGCCTTTAACAGTGCGGGCAACTTGTTTGTGGCGGATGCCAACAGCGGCAACATTTATGAATTCACGCCGGGCGGAGTGCAAACCACCTTTGCCTCCGGGTTGAATGGTCCTGAAGGATTGGCCTTTAACAGCGCGGGCGATCTGTTTGAAGCGGATGTCAACAGCGGCAACATTTATGAATTCACACCGGGTGGAGTGCAAACCACCTTTGCTTCCGGGTTGAATTTTCCCACTGAACTGGCCTTTGACAGTGCGGGCAACTTGTTTGTGGCGGATGCCAGCAGCGGCACCATTTATGAATTCACGACGAACGGAACGCAAAGCACCTTTGCCTCCGGGTTGTCAAATCCTGCTGGACTGGCCTTTAACAGTGCGAGCAATCTTCTTGTGGCGGACAACGGTAGCGGCAACATCTATAAATTCACACCGGGCGGAGGGCGAAGCACCTTTGCCTCCGGGTTGAATCATCCCCAAGGACTGGCCTTTGACAGCGCGGGCAATTTGTTTGAGGCGGACAACGGCAGCGGCAACATCTATGAATTCACGCCAGGCGGAACGCAAAGCACCTTTGCCTCGGGTCTTAATCAACCAACCTTTCTCACCTTCAGAGGCGCGGTGCAAACCGCCGGAACGGTGCAAACCGCCGGGATTTATGGCGGGCAAGTCAATGACATTACGTTTAACGACCCCAATGCCGGCGTCTTTGGTGTTTTTGTCGGCACGAACAGGCAGGCGACCGTCGTGGGCTACGACGTTGACAGTTTTAATAATTACAGCGGGCAATCGGGCGGCGTGGCTGCGCAATTCTATGTGAACACGAACGGCAGTTGGCAGTTCAGCAGCAACAATACTATATTCGGCGTTTCCGGTTTTGGCACAATTGGCAGCGACGGTTCGTTTTCGGGTGAACTGGATTTTACCAACGGCGATTCCGTGCTGTTGAACGGCAGCAAACAATCGCCTTTGGGCAATTTCCAAAATGCGGCGGGTTATTACAGCGGAATTTTTTCCGGCAACTTTGGTGGCCCCGTCTCCGGACCAGTTATATCCATTTTATCTGCCAATGGCCAGTTCGTCTTCTGTAGTTTCCTCAACGGGGCGCCGAACGATGGAGGGTTCGGCCAGTTTGGTTCTAACAACCAATTCACCACTACGAACTTATCCAGCGGTGCCAACGGGACAACGGCATCTGGCACGCTCACCAATGCGACGCTCAAAATTGGGGGAACTTCCAGTAACACAGGTGGTAGTGCAACATGGACGGTGAGCCGCTTGGCCTATGTTTTCCAGGTAGGGACGACTTCGCTGCCCGATGGCGCGATTAACGTGCCTTACAGTCAAGCCCTGGCGGCTGGCGGCGGCCCGACGAACTACAGTTGGGCGATCATTTCTGGTGGATTGCCTACGGGTTTGAGCATGTCGGGCAGCGGCGTGATTTCCGGAACGCCGACGACCCTCGGAACCAACAACTTTACGGTTCGGGTGA
>Ga0265337_1001575_pt1 | contig 11142 bp, 6 predicted proteins | sample 42122metaG_FD_192441 | JGI IMG/M metagenome (GOLD analysis project Ga0265337, IMG submission 192441) | Rhizosphere microbial communities from Carex aquatilis grown in University of Washington, Seatle, WA, United States - 4-21-22 metaG | ecosystem: Host-associated > Plants > Roots > Rhizosphere >... | reverse complement strand
GCAATCAATTCCTCGCCGATCGCAAAACCCGTGGACGCCCCCGCGCCACAGGTGACAATCCCAATACGAACCGATGCTTCAGGCGCGTCGATCAAAACGGGACGATCCGCGGCAGATGCGTAGGTGCCGATCCAGCGCTCCAGCACCGGCGGCGGCTCAATTCCCAGCGCAGCGGCGAACTCCCCGAGGATCAGCGCGTCAACCTCATGATGCGAGAACGGGTCAGGGGTCGCGGCGTAATGATGGCTGTCCCCCACCACGAGACTGCCATCCGCACTTTGCACAACGATAAGATGGACGCCGTGCTTGATGTGGTCTGCTTGATCGCTGGCAAGACGCGCTTTGAGCGGTACGGCGGCATCCAGATCCGAATAGCCGTGGTATCGCCCGAGTCCAAGATCGGACATAACGGCGCCCGGAAGCTTGAACCCTGGATCGGCAAGCCGCAACATTTGCAATTTGCAGCGCGTGAGCCTGTATGCGCTGAGGCGCTCCGCATACAGACCGTTGAAGTCGTCGCCGGGACATACCGCTGCCCGATCCGCCTGCACCGTGCCGCGCGAGGTATGCACCTGTGGCATTTCGATCGAGGTTACGGCGGCCGCGCGCAGGAACGTGACACCGTGGGCTTCGGCAAGCCACGCTGCAAGACGCGGAATCGCCTCCTTCGACTCGACGCGCAACTCGACCGAGCTTTCGAGAATCGCCAGCGTGTCCGGCGCAGCGATCTGCGGGCAGCGACGGCGCGCCTCCGCAGGCTCGAGCAAACGGCATCCCGCGGCCATTTCCGTCTCCATGAACGCGCGCAGGACATCCACGGATTCCGGGCGTCGGGCGATCATCCAGAGGCCCGTTTGCAGGATTGCAATGCCGGCTGCGGGGGCTATTTCTCGCCACACCTCGCGACTGCGACGCGCGCGTGCCCACATCGCCCCGCGTTCCTGCCCGGTCACGGTGACAAAACCGAAGTTGCGGACAGAGGCTCCGTTCGCTTGGGTGTCGCGGTCGATTACGATCACGCGCAATCCCCGCCGGACGGCGGCGAACGCCGTGGCCAGACCCACGATGCCTGCGCCTACGACGGCGAGATCAAATCGCTCTGTCAAACGCGCCTATCCCTCATAACGACGCCCGATTTCGAGCAGTCAGTACCATTGTTTTCGCTTGCCGATCCATCGTGTCATCAGGATGTAACGCATAAGCGGCTTAATGCCGCTTCATTCATCCGTCACAGAGTTGACATGTCACGAATGCCCGCACACTGGCTCCGCAATGGCTCGTCCATCGCGTTTACAGCCTTCGCTTCGCTCGCGGGATTCACGGCCTATTTTTCGATGTATGCATTCCGGAAGCCGTTCACGGCTGCAAGTTTCGACGGCGTCGTCGGCTGGCATTACGCTTTGGACTTCAAGATCGCTCTGGTGCTCGCTCAGCTCGTCGGCTACGCCGCATCAAAGTTCATTGGCATAAAGGTCATTTCCGGGATGCAGCGGACGTACAGGGCCCAGGCGATCCTGGGCCTCATCGGTGCGTCCTGGCTCGCGTTGGTTGTATTCGCGGTCGTGCCCGCTGTTTTCAAAGTGCCAGCGATGTTTTTCAATGGGCTGTGCCTCGGAATGATATGGGGACTGGTATTCTCCTACATGGAAGGCCGGCGGACATCCGAGATTCTGGGCGCGGTGCTTTGCGCGAGTTTCATAGTATCGTCAGGCGCGGTGAAATCCGTTGGCATATTGCTAATTCAGCTCGTTCATGTGCCGGTGTTCTGGATGCCGGCCGCGACCGGTTTGGTGTTCGTGCCTTTGCTGTTTCTATCGGTATGGGGCCTTTCGATGTTGCCCCCTCCGAGTGCCGAAGACGAGGCGGCCCGGGTTCGCCGCGCACCAATGAGCGGGCACGAAATACGTGACTTTCTCCGGGATTATGGCGTGGGCATCGCGCTTCTCGTGGTGCTCTACGTGTTCGTGACTGCTCTGCGCGATTTCCGCGACAACTTCGCCGCTGAGCTGTGGACGGCCCTCGGATATAGCGATCCTGCTTCGGTATTCACCTCGACGGAGATCGTCGTTGCGGCCGTGGCGCTTGTCGCGATGGGCGTGGTTGTCAAGGTACGGAGCAACGTGCGCGCGCTGGCCGTCATTCACGGCCTGATAATGGCCGGGCTGGTGCTGCTCGGTGCATCGACCCTGGCCTTCGATGCCGGATGGTTGGGGCCACTCCCGTGGATGATTGCAAGCGGCGCGGGCCTTTACGTCGTTTACACCCCGTTCAACGCCATGCTGTTCGACCGCATGGTTGCGGTAAGCGGCCGGGTGGCAAACGCCGGGTTCCTGATATACGTCGCCGACGCCTCCGGTTATGCGGGCAGCTGCGCTTTGTTGCTGTGGCGAAATTTCGGGATGCAGCACGTCGAATGGCTGACCGTATTCCGATTATCCGTGTACGCGACGACTTTGGTTGGCCTGTTTCTCGTGACGCTGTCGCTGTATTACTTCAATGGCCGGGCCCGCATGGCTGTTGCCGTGCCGGCGCTTTCGGGGGCCTGAGCTGCGGCACGTCGAGGCTGGCGCTGGCACCCGCTACGTTGCCAACAACCGCTCGATCAGCGGCAGGTAGTGTGCGAAGTCCAGTGTCTTGTATCCCGCGATCTTGGCCTGATCGTCCCATTGCCTCAGGAGCACCGCCTCGCGGAAATAAGGTTCGGCTTCGAATGCCTCCGTTTCGGCGGGCGACATTTGCCCGCCTTGGAGGCGAAGCGTCACGACGGATGCCGGGCTGAGCGTGGCGAAGTAAGCCGGGTCCATCGCACACAGATATCGCTTGGCCGGAACGTGGAGGCGCACGGGTTCGCAGACGTCTGGACCGAAACGCAACGCCAGCCACCGGCTGCCGATCCGTTCGTGGCCGGCATCGGTCTTCCAATCCGCGATATCTCCCGGCACGGGCTCGATCAGGTGACCGATGTCATGCAACAGCGCCGCAATGACGAGGCCATCGGGTGCATTTGAGCGTTGCGCGAAACGGGCGGCCTGCAGGCTATGCTCGGTGACGGTCACAGGCTCGCCAAAGTAGGCTGCCGCGCCGCGGCCGCAATAGATCGATACGAGTTGGTCCGTTGTCATTGCAGCTCCCGGTACCGAACCAAGGCGTCCCCGAGGGCGTTCCTGAGCGGGCCGAGCCAGGGCTCGTACTTCTTCCATTGCTCGATGCCGTCACGGAAGATCGGCTGCCGAACCTGCTCGGAACTCGGCGTGCGAACGCTGCGCCTGGTCTTGTGGAAATCGATGCACGCGGGCTCGAACGCAAGGCCGCAATAATCCAGCATCCGCCGCACGCTGCCCTCCAGATCGGCAACCACGTCTTCGTAGTGGACACGCAATATGCGCCCGGGCAGCACCGCATCCCAGTGCTCCATCAACGCAAGATAAGTCCGGTAGTAGCGCGAGATGTCCTCGATGCTGTAGGTGAATTCCTGCCCGTTGGCGAAAAGCTGCTTCAAATTGCTGAAGCAGCAAGCCATGGGCTCCCGCCGGGCATCGATGATCCGTGCATTGGGCAGCATCAAGTGGATCAGGCCGATATGCCGGAAATTGTTCGGCATCTTGTCGATGAAAAAGGCCTTTCCGGTCCGGTAGACTTCCGTATCGGTCAGGTATTTCTCCCCGAGCCTAGCGAAATCCTCTTTGGTCATGTTCGCCAAGGCGGCCGGATAACGCGGATGATCGAAATCCGGATCGCGTCCCTGGATATCGAGGACAATCCGCTGAATGTCCGCGAGTTCCTGCGTGCCTTCTACCTGTGAATGAGAGGCAAGGATCTGCTCGATTAGTGTGGAACCCGACCGAGGCAGGCCGAGAATGAATATCGGGTCTCGGCGCGAGGTGCCCCACCCGGTTCGATGCTGGAAGAAATCCCGCGTGCAGATTTCGATCTGCCTGACCGTATTGTTCTCGATGATTTCGGGGTGGTAGCGGCTTTCCGAACGCTTCAAAGCGTTGCCCCGGTCGTAGTAGCGCCAGGATTCGGTTGTCTCACCGGCGTCCTCCAGGCCCTTGCCGAGCGCGAAACACAAATGATAGCGATCGACCAGAGACGTCGCCGGCGAGGCTTCTCCGGCGCGCATGAGAGCGACCTCCGCGTCATCGAAGCGATACATTTTCAGGTTTGCCAAACTCCAGTAGGCGTCGCCGAAATCCGGCCGCGCCGCGGCCGCCGCGCGATAGGCGTCGATCGCCTCCGATACTCGGCCGACCGTCTTCAACGCGTGTGCGATCCATAGGTGCACATCCGGGGATTCAGGCGCGGCGAGGAGCAGCTCCCGATAGAGCCCGATCGCCTTCTCGTGCTCCCCGAGGCCGACGGCGATTTGAGCCGCAAGGGAGCGGTATTCCGGATTGCTCGGCTCCAGGTCCAGCAACCGCCGGATTTGCTCGCGGGCCTCCCGGTATTTATGCCGCTGCACCAGGGTCTGCGCATAATCGTATCGAGCCGGCCGATAATCGGGCTCGAGCGTCAGGACCGCTTCAAGCAGCAATTCGGCGTCATCGAGAACATCGCGGGCCATCCCGATCTTTGCCAGCAGGCGCATCGCCTCGGGGTGGTTGCCGTGCGCCAAGAGAAATGCACGCACGATCTGCTCCGCCGGCGCCAGGTCCCCATCGGAAAAAAGGGAGGTTGCGGTCACCACTTCGGGCGGCAGCCGCTTGAGCGTCGCGACGTGGGCGGCGGCGGTGGACGCGTTCTGGGCGTCTCCCGTCATCCGATACAAGCCCTCAAGCATCCTCCAGCTCGAAGGCAAAGCAGGGTTGATGTTCACGCCGCGCAGGAAGGCATCGATCGCCCGCGGAGCATCCTTGAGCACGACGTAGCACAGGCCCCGCTCCTGATGCATCCGGCTGAACCGCGGTTGCAGTTGTTCCAGGCGATCGAGCGTCGCCAGGGCCTCAGGTATGCGCATGAGGTGCCGCAGGCTGATCGCCTCGATCAGCAGGAGATCGCGATTGTCCGGCAGGCTACAAACCAGTGCCTGCGCGCTTCGCAACGCCTCGGCATGGCGGCCACCCCTCTGCAATTCGCGCAGCCGGCGGACTTCCAATTCGATCGGAGACGAAGGTGGGGCGGCTGCAGTCGCTTCCATGGGGCCGGGTCGAAACAGGAACAGGCGGGCGTTGCCGCCCGCCTGAGAACATTGGCAGAAATTCTCGTCAATAATTATACCCGATCTTCATGCCGATTACGCGCGGCCGCAGCGGGACCTCCGATTTGATGAACTGCGCGGAGGAGGTAAACGTGCTGGCGTGAGAGTTGTTGAGATTTGTGCCGTAAAGCTGCACGTACCATTTATCCATGGCGATTCCGAAGGATGCATCGACGGTCGTGTAAGCCGGCTGAAGGTAGCGCAGGAACGTCGTGTTCGGGATCGCCACGCCCGTCCCCGAGAGATAGGTTGCGGGCTGATTGTACATACTGCCCGTGTAGCTGAGGCCCACCATCGCGAAGGCCGCATAGCCTCCCATCTCCCAATCATAGCGCGCACGCACATTGCCCTGGAATTTCGGCGAGAAGGCCGGAACCGTGCCGGGGGCGCCGAACGGGTTCTGGAAGGGCACCAGCCCAACCCCTTTCTGGACAATTTGCGTGATGCATTGGCCGAACGCCGGGGTTCCGGAGATATTGTCCACCAGGCATGGCGAGTTCGACTGCGTGTCGTCATTGTAGGACCCAGAGCCCTGCAACGTCAGTTCGTCGGTCAGCCGGGCGACGAGTTGCACCTCCGCGCCTTTGACTTCGTAGTTCGGGCCGTTGACGCCAAAGGTGGTATTGCCGAGTTCCGTAGGATTGAAGAACAGGAACTGCACATTGTCCCAGGTCATGTAATAGGCTGACAGGTCCAGCTGCACGTGGCGATCGAGAAACTCGCTCTTCAGGCCCACCTCGTGATTGGTGAGAGAGTCCGGGGCGTAACTATTAGGCTTTCTGAACTGCGCAGGATTGCCGGTGCCCGGCCCAGGGGCCACGTTGCTGACCGACCGGTTGAACCCACCCGGGCGGAAGCCCTGCGAGAATGTGTAATACACCATCGTGTCCGGCGTCACGTGCCACGTCACATTCGCCCGGCTCTTGAAACCCGTATAAACGGTGTGGTCGTTCGCGGCGTCGATGTTGACCAAACCGCCCGTGCATTGCCCGTTCGGCACGTTCAGACAGCCTGTGCCCGTGCCATATTGGGATCCCACCTCGAACTCCGAATACCGGTACCAACGTGTTCCACCGGTCACCGTAAGAACGTTCGGGATAATGTCGTAATCGACCGAGCCGAAAAGCGCCCATTGGTGATAGCCGCGTTGTGTGTCTTCGCCGAAGGCCGTTGAGTCGCTGCGAATGCCCGGAACGTTGGCGGTCGAACCCGGAGCGGTGTGGACGTCGGCAACGCAGACCGGACCGCCGGAGAGCGCTATCGAGAGATTTGCCGAGGTGCAAGCGGGAATGGTCTTATAGTTGAAATTCATCACATCGAAGATGTTGAACTCTTCCTGGAAGGCGCCGGCGATCGCGCGCACACGCCACGTGTCGGGGGTGCTGAGTCGCACCTCATTGCTGAAATGGGTGTTCCTGACCGTGTCCTGCCAATAACCGAGCGGGGAATAACAGGTTGGCGGCGCGGTGCCCCAGCCGGTGGAGCCGCCGGTGCATTGGTAATACATGCCGCCGCCGGTGCGGGAATAGTTCGCGTAATCCATCTGCTGCGAGAATCGCCGCACCGTGTAACCGCCAGTGTACACCGCCGTAAGGTCGCCGACCTTGCCGTTGATGGTCCAGGCCGTGTTCTGGAATTTGTCTTTTTCGTAGGAGGGCGTGAAAGCCGTGACCTGAAGCGATTTCAACGGTTGGAAGTCCGAGCCGGTGGGGTATTCGACCGACAGGCCCTGGGCGTCCAGATCCTGCAAACTCTCCGAGATCAGCACATTCCAATCGTCATCGACCTTGTAGAGCGCAGACAAACGCGCACCGGTGTAAGTGGCAGGATTGAAATTCTTCTGTGCCGTTGTGTAATTATTGCCTTGCGGCGCGTTCGCGAGCGTGCACAGGCCCGCCGGACCGGGTGGCAGATGGTTGGGACAGAGACCCGCAGTCGGCGTGATATTGAAATAATAATTGCCGAGGTCGGTATTTGAACGGGTGAAAGTACTCGGCACATTGTCGATATAGCCGCCTTGATGATCGTTGTAGATCACAATGCGGGCGGCGAGCTTGTTGTCGATCACGGGCAGGTTGAGGGTGGCATTCACACTGTTGTTCGGGTCGCCGCTTGCTGTGAAGCCATAGCTCGCCTCGGCCTTGCCTTCGATGACGTCGAGCTTCGGCTTGTTGGTGATGTAGCGCACGGCGCCCGCTTCCGCGCCGCCGCCGAACAGCGTTCCCTGCGGACCTTCGAGAACCTCGATATGATCTATGTCCACCACATAGATGTCGGCATTGCGCGCCGGGAACTGCATCGATTGGTCGTCCAGATACAGCGCGACATTGGGGAAATTTGCGATCGTGGCGCTGGATTGGTTGCCGCGAAAACCGGCGCTCAGGCCGCGCATGAAGATTTCGCCCTGACCGGGGCCGTTGTTTCCATAGGAGACGTTGGGTGTGAACTTCAGGATGTCATCGAACGTCGAGACGTTCAGATCGATCAACGTTTGGCCTGTGAACGCCTGGATGGTTGTGGGGACGTTCTGCACGTTTTCGTCCCGGCGCTGAGCCGTGACCGTTACCGATTCAATGCCGGAAAACTGGGTGTCCGCGGCAACAACCTGCGCGTCGGCTGCTGTTGTTGCACTTCCCCATGCGCTAAGGATCGCCGCAGCAGCACAGGAAATCTTATATTTGCCTTTCATGTATTTCCCCAAAAGAAGCCGATAAAGGCTGCCTATACATGCTGTAGGGACGACAGCACCCCGCGCCCGCGCTCCAACCAGCGCACGCTAATCAAACGATTACGTATCCCCCAGCGCAGAAACCATAGGGATGCGATATGATATTTGGGTGACAGGAAATTTGCAGGACGATGAATAGATACGAAAACCGTTCTCTAAACATTCTGCCTGACCGCGCTTGTGACGGCGGTGTCATAATGATTGCTTACTAAGCGCTGTGGCATCTTGTGTTGGGGGTGCCTGGACGCGAAGAGGCAGGCAATATTCCGATTATGACAGACCGCGATCGCCGAGAATTCATAAAGCAGGTTGGGCTTGCCGTTGGCGCGTGGTCATCGGTGATTCAGAGTGCGTTGGCGGCGCCTGCCAACCGCCGTAACGGCAGCGTCATGGATGTCGAACATGTCGTCATCCTGATGCAGGAAAACCGCGCCTTCGATCATTATTTCGGCACCCTGCGCGGCGTGCGCGGCTTTTCCGATCCAAGGGCCGTGACGCTTCCTTCGAGAGACCTCGTGTGGCGTCAGCCGGCGCCGGATGGTCAAACCATCTCGCCCTTTCATCTTGATGCCATCGGCACGGCGGCGCAGTGGCTGCCAAGCCTGGATCACAGCTGGAAAGGCAGTCATGCGCGCTGGCAGCACCATGACGCCTGGATCGCCGCCAAGGGGCCGATGACAATGGGATATTTTTCCCGGGCCGATCTGCCATTCTATTATGCGCTCGCCGATGCTTTCACGATCTGCGACGCCTATCATTGTTCGATTTTCGGGCCGACCAATCCCAATCGGATGTTCCTGTTTACGGGCACCAACGGCTTGGCCGTCGGCGATGACGGACCGCAGGCCATCGAAAATCCGAGCGACGAAGCCAATGAGACGGCAGATCCTGCCAACGATTCGAGAGCCTTCGTGCCTTACCGCTGGACAACCTATGCCGAGCGGCTAAGCGCTGCCGGGATCGATTGGCGCGTTTATCAGGAATATGACAATTTTGGTGACAACGCGCTGGCGTATTTCGCGCGCTTCCGCGATCTGGACCGCGATTCCGATTTCTATCGGCGGGCGCGGCGTTGGGCGGAGAGTTCTAACGCCACCAATGCCAAACAATCTCTGGGTGAGCATTTGGTGGCGGATTTCGCCGCCGATGTGGCGGCGGGAACGCTGCCTCAGGTGAGTTGGATCGTCGCGCCCACTATCGCCAGCGAACATCCGGAGGCGCCCCCGGCAATCGGCCAGGCGCTGGTCGCAAGGCTGCTGGCAGCGCTCGCGGCCTATCCGCAAGTGTGGGCCAAGACCGTGTTCATTCTGAATTATGACGAGAATGACGGCTTTTTCGATCATATTCCGCCGCCGGTGCCGGCAATTACGCCGGCGATGGGCAAGAGCACGGTCAGCGTGGCGGGAGAGATTTACAAGGGCGAGCTGGTTGGCCTGGGCCCGCGAGTGCCAATGCTGATCGTTTCCCCCTGGACCAAAGGCGGCTTCGTCAATTCGCAGGTGTTCGACCATACCTCGGTGATCCGCTTTCTCGAAGCCCGCTTCGGCGTCTCCGAGCCGAATATCACGCCTTGGCGTCGCGCGGTCTGCGGCGATTTGCTTTCGGCCTTCGATTTTGCCGCCGATGCGGACAGGGGTGACTGGAGCGCGGCGTTGCCCGACACGGCAGGCTACGCCGATACAGCGGCTGCAGCCCGCGCCTTGCCGCCCGCGGTGCGTCCGCAAGCGGGCGCATTGCCGGCGCAGGAAAAAGGACAGCGTCCCGCCCGGCCTTTGCCTTATGCGCTGGACGTGACGGGGAGCCCCAGCGACGGGGCCTTCGCTTTGACCATCGCCAATCGCGGAACGGCCGGCGCCTGTCTTGCGGTTTATGCGGATGGTGCCGGCCCCTGGTTCTACACCTGCGAGGCCGGCCGAACGCTCGGCGATCGACTTCCCATCTCGGCCGGCGGCTATGGCTTTCGGGTGCATGGTCCAAACGGCTTTCTGCGCGTGTTCCAGGATGCGGCGCCCTTTGCCGCCATCGGGATAGAAACCCGCTACGACGCGACGACGCAGGAACTGGTTCTCATGCTGCGCAATTCCGCCGTGGCGGCGCGCGAGATTGTCACCCGGCCGCTTGCTTACTCGGGAGCATCGGCCCGTCGTTACCGCCTTGCCCCTGCTGAAATGTTGGAGGACCGTTGGGCGATCGCAGCCAGCGACCATTGGTACGATATTGAACTGCGCAGCGGCTCGGCAATCTGGCAGTTGGCCGGGCACATCGAGACAGGCCGAATTAGCCGCAGCGATCCGGCCATCGGTTCAAGTTGATCCCGTCCAACATTGTTGACCGGAATCCTAACGCTCCAATATCGTCAGACTCCTAGCGAGCGAGTGATCACAATGGATCTTGAATTGGCCGGGAAAGTTGCGGTGGTGACCGGCGGCAGCCATGGCATCGGCAAGGCCATCGCGCGGGCGCTGTCGCGTGAAGGCGCCGATCTCGCCCTGGTCGCACGCAATGTACACGACGCTGAAGCAACTGCGGCGGAGCTTGGCAATGAAACCGGACGGATCGTGCGTGCCTATAGCGCGGATACGGGTGATGACGAGGCCGTGCGACAAGCCTTCGCGCAAATCGTGAATGACTTTGGGCGACTCGATATTCTGGTGAATGCGGCAGCAAAGCCCGGCGGGCAAGCTCCGCCACCCAAACTTGCCGAAATCACCAACGAGGATTTCTGGTCCGACGTCAACGTGAAGGTGCTCGGTTACTTGCGGTGCGCTCGCGAGGCTGCTCCTCACATGTTGAAACGCCGCTGGGGACGCATCATCAATATTAGCGGTCTGGCTGCTCGATCGACAGGCTCGATCATCGGCAGCATCAGGAACGTCGGGGTCGCGGCTCTCACCAAGAATCTCGCCGATGAGTTGGGTCCCGGCGGCATCAACGTGGTTTGCGTTCATCCAGGCGTGACGCGTACCGAAAAGACCCCTGGAGTCATCCATCGCCGCGCAGAAGCCGCGGGCGTTACGGTGGACGAGATCGAACGGCGTATGGCAGAGACAAACACAATCCGTCATATGGTGACGGCAGAAGAGGTCGCAGACGTTGTCGCTTTTCTGGCTTCGCCCAGATCGGTCGCGATCAATGGCGACGCGATTGCGGCGGGGGGCGGCATGCCGGGTGCCATCTACTACTGATAGCGGTAGGCGTACCCCCGGCAATGCATCCA
>Ga0265337_1001572_pt1 | contig 11145 bp, 5 predicted proteins | sample 42122metaG_FD_192441 | JGI IMG/M metagenome (GOLD analysis project Ga0265337, IMG submission 192441) | Rhizosphere microbial communities from Carex aquatilis grown in University of Washington, Seatle, WA, United States - 4-21-22 metaG | ecosystem: Host-associated > Plants > Roots > Rhizosphere >... | reverse complement strand
GCCAAGCGCCCTCCTGCTTGCCGGTGCCCGCTCCGTGGAGGAGGGCCACCTCGTGGCCGCAGGCGGCAAGTTCTCCGGCCGTCGCGAGGATGCTCGTCTCGGCGCCTCCCAGGGCGCCAAGCCGCTCATGCACGTACAGAACCTTCATGGCCGCTTCCCCCGGGTGTGTGATGGATTCCTGCTCATGTCTCTTTTGTGACCAGAAGATAACATCCCCCGCCCGGGCGCGTGAGTGGGTGTCGACCCAAAACAGCCGCAGAATCGCACCCAAATTCCGGGGCGGGCCGGGCGGAATGCGCCGAAAAGGTGGGTCCTTGCCCAAGGGTGCCGGCGCTTTCCCGCGCCAACGGCGCAGACGCGGATTGGCGGCCGGAGGCGGCCATTCGCCCTCGGGGGACGGTTTCCCGAGGCAGGTGAACACCTACTCGCGGGTACTGCCCCTAAGCTGTATAAAGGAGGCCTTGGGGAGCCTCGCCGGCCGAAATCGGAGGGACCGACTCATGCCCTTATGGGCGCCACCGCATAAAATGAAAACCAACAATCAAACCGAAAACCAGAGCATCGCTGTGGGCGTCGGTCCGTATCGAAGGCTGCATGGAGCCCGCGCCAGGCTGACCAATCGTTATCGATCGGCCCTTCTGGATTATCTCAGGCACAGGGACAATGAGCGGCTGCAGCTGGCGTACGATCTGGGCTGCATCGCAATGCGCAGCGGGATGGGCGTGTTCGACATGGCCCGACTTCACGAGGAGACCCTGGCGACCGCGATGCCCACCAACACGAGCTTTGCCGATGCGGCGCAGCAGACCCGGTCGGCGGAAACGTTCCTGCTCGATGCCCTGTCGCCCTTTGAGGCCGCCCGCCGCGGAATCCCGGAGGCCTACGTCCGCCTGGGCGAGCTCAACGAGACACTTGAGAAGAGAAACAAGGAACTGGCGGCGATCGCCGCGCGCCAGCATCCGATAGAGGAGGCGCTGCGGGCGAGCAAGGAGCGGTATTTCAAGCTGTTCAAGCAGGCGCGGACGATGAAGGCCGACATCCGGCAGCATGCCGCGAAGATGATCCTGGCCCAGGAGGAGGAACGCAAGCGCCTCAGTCGCGAGTTGCACGACGAGATCGGCCAGGTGCTGGCGGCAGTCAATGTTGGGCTGGTCATGCTGAAGAAGCAGGCCGGCCACGACCGGTTGTTTCAAGAGCGGGTCGGCGCCACGCAGGCCCTGCTCGAGCAGAGCATGGAGTCGGTCCACCGGTTCGCCCGGGAATTGCGGCCTGAGATGGTCGATCTCTTCGGCCCGTATGAGGCGATCCGCTCCTATGTGAAGGCCTTTGCGGAACGCACGGGCATCACCGCCATCATCCGATCCAAGGTGGATCTCGCCGGGCTCGACAGCGAGCAGGAGATAACCCTCTTCCGCGTCGCGCAGGAGAGCATCACGAATATCTCCAAGCACGCGCACGCGACGCGGATCGACATCCGTTTCCGCCGGCTCCCGCAGGAAATCTGCATGGAAATCCAGGATAACGGCCGTTCGTTTTCCGTGGGAGACAAGCTTGCCGAGAAGGGCCAGAAGCGGCTCGGACTCATGGGCATGCAGGAGCGGGTCCAGCTCGCACGCGGCGATTTCTCCATCGTCTCGGAGCCGGGCCAAGGCACGAAGGTTCGCGTGCAGTTTCCGCTCGTGCCGGGAGTCGGCGCGGCCGCGGACGGAAGCGAATCCAAGGCCCGGGCGCACGATTCAGTCGTCCCGTCCAAGGAAATTCTATGAAGAAAATAACCGTGCTTTTGGTGGATGATCACACCGTGCTGCGCCAGGGCCTGCGCGCGCTCCTGCAAACCGAACCCGACATGGAGATCGTGGGCGAGGCTGAGAACGGGCGCCAGGCGGTGCAGATGGCCGCCAAGCTGGCTCCCGACGTCGTCGTCATGGACATCGCCATGCCCCAGCTCAACGGCCTCGAGGCGAGCCACCAGATCGCAAAGGAGGCGCCGCTCACCAAGGTACTTATCCTTTCCTCGTATGGCGACGACGAGTATGTGCACCAATTGACCGAAGCGGGCGCCGTCGGGTATCTCGTCAAGCAGACCGCGGCCAATGATCTCATCAAGGCCATTCGGGAGGCCCAGAAGGGAAACGCCTATTTCAGCCCCGCCATCGCCAAGCGTCTGCTGGACCGCTATCGGGAGTCCTTCCTCAAGGGAGGAAAGCCGCTGAATCGCAAGGCGGCCGTGCGTCTCACCTCCCGCGAGCGGGAGGTGCTCCAGCTGGTGGCCGAGGGGAAAGGCAACAAGCAGATGGCCTCCGATCTGTGCATCAGCATAAAGACCGTGGAGAAGCACCGGCAGCAGGCGATGGACAAGCTCAACATTCACGATGTGGCGGGACTGACGCGCTACGCCATCGCCCAGGGAATGATCGAGAGCACCCCCCGGCTCGTGTCCAGCGCCCCGACGGCCTAGCAGTTGTTAGTGCGCCGTGAAGGAGCTTGAGGCGAAGACGCGGCGGCCGTCCGGCCATTCGACTTCGGCCTCCACCCACTGGGCGCCGCTGTTCACGGGCGAGATGGTGTAGGTCGGACCGAACGCGGGCTGCTGGTCGCGGGCCTCCCAGACGACGCGGACGTTGGCCATGTCGAGCCCGGGGGCCTGGACGCTCAAAGTCACGGGCGCACCGAGTGGCGCGGCGCCCGACGGCACGGCGATCTGCGCAACCCCCGAGGTCCACGGAGCGGACTTGGCGGCGGTTTGGGCCACGAGGACGCTGAGGGCCAGCACGCTCCGGGCCTGGTTGACCGTTATGAACTCCGTCGTGACGTTCCACGTGTCTCCCCAGCGGTCGTAGAAGGGATACGACGCGACCGCCGCCCCGTCCAACGGGAATGTCAGGTTTCCCAGCTCGCTGCCATAGAGAGGCAGGTAGTCGAAGCTTGCCTGGATGTTGCCGATAGGAATTCCGTCCGGCGCAAGCACCCGCCGGCTGTTGCGTGCGTATTGATCGACGACCGCATGCTGGCGTTTGTCGCCGAGGCCGGTGACATACGCGACATTGACGGGATTCGTGCCGCCCTCGTAGTTCATGTTGCCGACGAGCGCGTCGACATAGGCGGGCTTGGGATTGACCTGGTAGGCAACAGCCATGTCGGAGGCCTGATCGAGTGAAAAATACCAGCCGGCGGCGTGGAAGCGCTTCGTTTCCTCGGGAAAACTCGTCGCATAGGCGTTCTCGTTCGACCAGAGCAGAGCGTCGTCGCCGGCGGCGACGATCTCCGCGTTGCACTTGGCCAGGTAGGCCGGGTCGAGCTGGCCCGGCTGGAGACGGCCGGTGCGCGCCGCGAAGGCGTAGCTTCGGATGGCGCAGCCGTAGGACTCGGACATGTGAATCCATCCCCAGCGGAACGTGGCGGAGTCGCCGGGATTGGGGAACCAGGCGAAGAGCTGCTGCTGGTAGGCGGGATTGCCGGTGGCGAGGTACATCTCGCAGGCCGCCCAGGACTCCTCGTCGTTGTCCGTGAAGTCATCCCCGTAAAAGGTGATCTTCTGGTAGGCTCCCGCCTTCCCGTGCTTCGCGATTGCGCTCATCAGGAACTGCCATCCGAGCGTCGCCTTCCGCAGGTAGAGCGCAGCGGCCGCTGGGTAGGCCCGTTTGAACGCAGGCGATGAGGCGCACTGCGCGAGGGCGGCGACGGCCGCGGCGGTCGCCGAGGTGTTCTTCGGCCAGACGACCTGGCTGTCCCCGTCATCGCCGTTTGTCAGCGAGACGTCGCTCTCGTATTCCCGGTTCTTCGGGTAGACGAGAAAATAGAAGCCGCCGTCGGCATCCTGGAGCTTGGCGATATAGTCGGCCTCCCACTTGGCCTCCTGCAGGAGGTCGCTAATCCCATCGCCGCTTTCTGGGATCCCGAGGTTGTCGAGCGAGGCGGCGCCCGGGATCGCGTCGACCGTGAACATGAGCGTGTGCACCAGGGCGGCGCAGTTGATCGTGTACTTGCTGTAGTCGCCGGCGTCGTGGTGCCCGCCGGAGACGTCGACCGCACCGGTGTTGACGTAGGGATAGAGGGCATTGGCCGCGCTCGTTAGGAAAGGGGCTGTCTGCGGCGGATTGTCGGCGTTCACGCCACTCGCGTATCCGGCGATCGTCTTCCAGGTGAAGGCGAACTGCGGATCCGAGTCGATGGCCGGAACCTGCGCGGGGGCCGTGTGGTCGGCGTCGTGGACGAAGCGGGTGAAAGGCATCGCGACGGCCATGCCGCTGCGCTGCTGATACATGCCCGCCGCGTAGGTGCGCATCCATGCCATCGCGATGCCGTCATCGATGATGAAAGGAAGAGAGGCGCCCAGCCCGGGCACGACGAGGTAGTATTCGCCAGGCGTCGTCAGCCCGCTGAAGTCGGCCTGCAGGACATTCTGATAGGGCAGCGGCGTCGTGGTGTAGCCGACATCGGCCCTTGGACTGAGCGCGCCGGAGAAGACGGTCTTTCCGGTTGAGATCGCGACGATGCTGAACGCGGACAGCCCGGCTGCCGGCAGTTCGCCGAGATTGCCGAGGTAGTAGCCGATCATCGCCTTTTTCGGCAGATTCGGAACGTAGCCCTCCTGGTTGACGTGGATCGCGGGGCTGTACCGCAGGGGATTGGTGGTGAGAGCGTAGCTCACGGCGGCGGGCCAGAGCGCGCCGTCAGGGTTTGTGACCACGACCGTCTGTCCGTCGGCAACCGGCGTGGCGAGCTGCAGGTAGAGCGAGTTGTCGATGCGGAGGTCATACTCCGTCACGGATACCGAGAAGACGCGGCGCTTGAAGCCAACGGAGACGATCGGAACGGCCCTGCCGTCGACCGCCACCGCGAACTTAAGCGGCGCCGGGGCCATGAACTGGCCGCTCGCGTTCACGAGGTTCCAGCTGGCAACTTGCGCCGGATCAGGCGCCTTCGTGTTGAGCTGCCGCAGTTCCAGGATGACAGGCGAGATCACGCGCAGGGCATTTTCTCCCACCTCGGGCTGAATCAGCCCGGTATAGTCCATCTCGTTGGGCCCGGAGGTCAGAACAGGGGCAGCCGGGACGGACGGCGCAGTTGCGGGGGGCGTTGCGACCGGAGCGGGCGCGGTCGGCGGCGGCGCCGGGCCCGCAGCAGCAATCGCAATGGTCGCGTTATTGGCGGCGCCAATCGTGTAGGCGGCATCCTCGGACAAGGTGAAGCTGGCGGTCTCCGGATCCGCATCGGTGATATTCGCCACCGCGACGATGGTCATCGTCGTAGAAGCGGACCCTGCCGGGATCGTCACGGAAACCGGCATGTCGCCTTCCGCGCGGCGATAGTCGGTCCATTTCACGGCCGATCCGCCGAGCGCGTAGTTCACGGTCAACGCGGAGGCGGTGCTGCCGCTGCGGGTGAATGTGAGAAGGCCCGTGTCCGACGGGCCGATCGCCGCCGTGCCATCGGTCGCGGTCAGGGTGACCGTTGCCTGCGCACGCGCGATTGGGGAGAGGACTGAGGCGAGCGCAATGGCGATGGCCGGAAAAAGAAGTCTGATGCAGCGGGGATGATTCATGGGAACAGCAGTGTGCCGGGCGTCACCTTAGACGGAACGGCCGGATCCAGCGAGTGGGTGAATACCCGCCGCGAATCGCCGAAGGCCGCCTCCCGGCGAACGGGATGGGGTGACGGCCCGTCGCTTTGGTGGGTGTTCACCCACTCAACAAACGACGCAAGGCGCGCTAGTGTTGCCCCCGATGAACCTCGCTTGCGCTGTGAATGAGACGCCGGACACACGGGAGACGGCGATCCCCGTCTGCTTTTCCCTGGGCATCATGGCCTGGAACGAGGAGGCGTCGATCGGTAGAACCCTGGCGTCGCTTTTTCAGCAATCGGTTTTTCAAAATCTGGCTCTTCGCGGGGAGCGCTGTGAGATCTTCTGCATCGCGAACGGATGCACGGACCGGACGGTGGCCGTCGCCGGAGATCTCCTCAAGCGGCTCAATGAAGGCCATCGGCACGCCCAGGCGATCGCCGCCCGGGTCGTGGACATTCCGGAGCCGGGCCGCAACAATGCGTGGAATCGCTTTGTGCATGAATTCTCCGCGCCGGAAGCGCGGTTCATTTACCTCATGGACGCGGACATTGTGTTTCGCGACCGGGACACGCTTTACAACCTGATGACGGCCCTGGAACGGAACCCGCGGGCAGGCGTATCGTCGGGCCGGCAGCACAAGAGCATCGAGTTCAAGGAACAAAAGTCGCTGCGGGACCGGATCTCACTCGCGACATCCGACATGACCCGGACGATCGAGGGACGCTTCAGCGGCCAGCTCTATTGCATGCGCGCCTCCATCGCCCGGAATCTCTATCTGCCCAGGGATCTCAGCGCCAACGACGACGGATTTTTCAAGGCCGTGATTTGCACCAATTTCTTCAGCGAAAGGCTCGATGTCGCACGGGTGGCCAGCGTTCGCGGCGCGGCCCACGTCTACGACGCCTACCTCACCGTGTCGGAGGTGTTGAACAACCAAAAGCGGCAGATGATCGGGCAGGCCTCGGTGCATGTGCTCGTGGAGCATCTGAAGACGCTGCCGCCGGAGGAACGCACCAACCTGGCGGCATTTCTGATGCGGCGCGAACGGACCGACCCGGAATGGCTGCGGACGCTCCTGGACCAGCACCTGGCGCGCGTGCGCTTCTTCTGGCGGCTCTTCCCCGGCATCCTGACCTTTCGGTTCCGGCGCCTTCTCAAGCTGAAGGGGATGAGAAAACTGACCCATCTCCCGGCAGCCCTGGTGGGCCTCGCGGTCACCTTGATCGCCTGCGCCCGCGCATTCCGATTCCTAAAACGGGGCCAGACCTATTATTGGCCGAAAGCCGGCCGCGATGCGGCGCCCGAAGCGTGCCTGCAGAGCGCGAAATAGGGAACCCGGACGGGCTTCCGTCATCCGGCTTGCCCCGTCCCGGAGGAGTGGTGGCGTTCCACGCCGGCATTCACGCCACGGCGGAAGGCCACGATCAGCTTCAACAGGTTGGGATCGATCGCGCTGCGCGAAGGTGGCGGGAAATCCTCGCAGATCTGGCTGAGGCCGATGAGCGCTCCGGCAATGTACCGTCTGGTTCCCGTGCTGAGGCGGTAGCGCCGCGCGACCTTGTCGACGAAATCGGGCGAAGCCGCGGGTGACTGCTGGATTGCCTTGATCAGGTCGTCGTCGATTCCGGTGACGATCATCACCAGCCCGCGTTCATCCTGCGGCGCTTCGCGGAGCGCGATCTCCACGCCTTCGGCAAGCGCCGAGGCAACGCGGTCGGCGGCAACGTCAAGCGCAGGGGTCGATTGGGCCCGCGCGCCCGGCGTTCCGCCGAACACGGCGGCGCCCAGGGCGGCGAGGAGGCAGAACCAGCCTCCCGGCCGGCGCCCGGGAATGCGCGCGGGCGGCACAAGACGATGCATTCTCTTCATGGCAGGGGCGGCTTAGTTTGCGACGGAGGACTTCCCAGCGACATCCCAGGAGGCGCGGCCGCCGAAGAGCGAGAAGCCCATGCCCGTGACCGCGCTGCCCTCGAGGCCGACGGCGCTGGCCGGCACGGAGAGGCGGACCCACTGGCCGACGACCGGCAGCGCTCCCGCATTATAGCGGCCCGCGGTGTTGTTGTTGCCCCAGGCTATGGAGTTGGCCCCCCAATACGCGCGGTGCTCTGCAGAGCCGTCGTTCCAGGTCAGCATGATCTCGGTCGGGGGATTGGCCGGATCGAGGTAGACATACGCGAACAGGGTGTCTCCGACGGCGACATTCAGCGCCGCGGGGGCGTTGGCGAACGCGTGGGTGTGCTCGCCTGCGGCCACGTTGGACTGGTGAACGGCCGCGGCGAGGTAGGGCGCGGGGTTGCTGGTCACCCAGGTCCATGCGTCGCCTCCATCGGCGCTGGTCGCAGCTCCCGCGGGCACCGCGCCATCGATCCAGTTGATGACCGGGCTGTTGGCGGTGAAGGAGTTGGTTGCGAAGACCCTGCGGCCGTCCGGCCACTCGACTTCGGCCTCGACCCACTGGGCGCCGTTATTGACGGGCGAGATGGTGTAGGTGGGGCCGAAGGCCGGCTGCTGGTCGCGGGCCTCCCATACGATCCTGGCGTTGCTCATGTCGAGGCCCGGGGTCTGGACGCTGAGGGTCGTCGGGACGCCGATCGGGATGACCGCGGACGGAACGGTGATCGCGGCTGTGCCGGAGGTCCACGGAGCGGACTTGGCGGAGGTTTGAGCCACGAGAACGCTCAGGGCCAGAACGCTCCGGGCCTGGTTCACCGTTATGAACTCCGTCGTGACGTTCCAAGCGTCGGCCCAGCGATCGTAGAAGGGATAGGGCGAGGACGCGGCCGAGTCCGACGGGAAGCTCAGGTTGCTCAGTTCGCTGCCGTATAGGGACAGGTAGTCGAAGCTGGCCTGGATGTTGCCGATCGGAACGCCGTCGGGCGCGAGCACCCGCCGGCTGTTGAGCGCGTATTGGTTGACGACCGCGTGCTGGCGCTTGTCTCCAAGTCCCGTCACATAGGTGACATTGACCGGATTCGTGCCGCCCTCGTAGTTCATGTTGCCGACGAGCGCGTCGATATAGGCCGGGTTGGAGCTGACCTGGTAGGCGACGGCCATGTCGGAGGCTGCGTCCAGGGAAAAATACCATCCGGCCGAGTGGACTTGCTTCGTCTGCGAAGGGAAGCTCGTCGCGTAGGCGTTCTGGTTCGACCAGAGGAGCGCGTTGTCGCCGGCGGCGACGATCTCCGCGTTGCACTTGGCCAGGTAGGCCGGGTCGAGCTGGTTCGGCTGGAGCCTGCCCGTGCGCGCTGCGAAGGCATAGCTGCGGATGGCGCACCCATAGGATTCGGACATGTGGATCCAGCTCCAGCGGAACGTGGCGGGGTCGCTCGGATTGGGGAACCAGGCGAAGAGCTGCTGCTGGTAGACGGGGTTGCCGGTGGCGAGGTACATCTCGCAGGCCGCCCAGGACTCCTCGTCGTTGTCCGTGAAGTCGTCGCCGTAGAAGGTGATCTTCTGGTAGGCTCCCGCCTTCCCGTGCTTCGCGATTGCGCTCATCAGGAACTGCCATCCGAGCGTCGCCTTCTGCAGGTAGAGCGCGGCTGCCGCCGGGTACGCCTGCCTGAAAGCGGGCGATGATGCGCACTGTGCGAGGGCTGCGACGGCCGCGGCGGTAGCCGAGGTGTTCTTCGGCCAGACGACCTGGCTGTCCCCGTCGTCGCCGTTCGTCATCGAGACATTGCTCTCATATTCCCGGTTCTTCGGGTAGACGATGAAGTAGAAGCCGCCGTCGGCGTCCTGGAGCTTGGCGATATAGTCGGCCTCCCACTTGGCCTCCTGCAGGATGTCGCTGATCCCGTCGCCGCTCTCCGGGATTCCGAGGTTGTCGAGCGAGGCGGCGCCGGGGATCGCGTCGACCGTGAACATGAGCGTGTGCACCAGGGCGGCGCAGTTGATCGTGTACTTGCTGTAGTCGCCGGCGTCGTGGTGCCCGCCGGAGACGTCGACCGTGCCCGTGTTGACGTACGGATAGAGGGCGCTGGCCGCGCTCGTGAGGAGCGGGGCGGTCTGCGTCGGATTGTCGGCGTTCACCGTGCTCGCATAGCCCGCGATCGTCTTCCAGGTGAAGGCGAACTGCGGATCCGAGTCGATGGCCGGAACCTGCGCGGGGGCCGTGTGGTCGGCATCGTGGACGAAGCGGGTGAAAGGCATCGTCACGGCCATTCCGCTGCGCTGCTGGTACATGCCGGCCTCGTAGGTGCGCATCCAGGCCATCGCAATCCCGTCATCGATGACGAAGGGCAGCGACGCGCCCAGGCCGGGCACGACGAGGTAGTATTCGCCGGGCGTGGTCAGGCCGCTGAAGTCGGCCTGAAGAACGTTCTGATAGGGCAGGGGGGTGTAGTTGTAGCCGACATCGGGCCTCGGGCTGAGCGTCCCGCCGAACACCGTCGTTCCGGTGGAGATCGACACGATGCTGAATGTGGACAGGCCGGCGGACGGAAGTTCGCCGAGATTGCCGAGGTAGTAGCCGATCATGGCCTTTTTCGGAAGGTTTGGAACGTAGCCCTCCTGATTGACGTGGATCGCCGGGCTGTAGCGCAGGGGATTGGTCGTGAGAGCGTAGCTCACGGTGGCGGGCCAGAGCGCGCCGCCCGGGTTTGTGACCACGACCGTCTGCCCGTCTGCGACCTGTGCGGCGAGCTGAAGATAGAGCGCATTGTCGACGCGCAGGTCGTACTGGCGGAGCGCCGCTGAAAAAACGCGGCGCTTGAAGCCCACCGAAATAACAGAAACCGGTTGCCCGTTGACCGTCACCGCGAATTGCGAAAGTGCCGGGGCGACGAACTGGCCGCTCGCATTCACGAGGTTCCAGCTGGTCACCTGCGCCGGGTCCGGCGCCTTCGTGTTGAGCTGCCGCAGCTCGAGCAGGGTCGGCGAAATCACCTGCAGAGCGTTGTCGCCCACCACGGGCTGCGTCAGTCCGGTATAGTCCATCTCCGTGAGGATGGGGGTTGCAACGGGGGGCGTCGTGACCGGGGGCGTCGTGACCGGGGGCGTCGTGACGGGAGGAGTCACCGGGACGGCGGATCCCATCGTGACCGTGGCGGCGTTGGCGGCGCCAATCGTGTAGGAGGGATCCGCGGCCAGGGTGAAGGTGGCCGTCTCCGGGTTGGCATTGCTCGAATTTGCCACCGCAACGATGGTCATGGTCACCGAGGCGGCCCCTGCCGGAATCGTCACGGCAACCGGCATGTCGCCGTTGGCGGTGCGGTAGTCATTCCATTTCACCGCGGTCCCGCCGAGCGCGTAACTGACCGTCAGCGAAGCCGCGGTGCTGCCCGTGCGGCTGAACGTCAGCAGGCCCGTGTCCGATGTCCCGATCGCAGCAGTCGCATCCGTCGCGACCAGTGTCACCGACGGAGGCGTCGCGACCGGCGGCGGCGTTACGACCACGGCCGAGGCCGTTGCATTTCCGGCCTTGTCCCAGGTGGCGCGGCCGTCGTACTGGGAGTAGTCCATGCCGCTGAGCGTGCTGCCCTCGAGGGCGACCGCGCTGGCGGGCACATTCAGGCGGACCCACTGGCCCGCGGCCGGGAGCGGCCCCATGTAATGGCGGCCGGCCGTGTTGTTGCCGCCGT
>Ga0265337_1001571_pt1 | contig 11154 bp, 10 predicted proteins | sample 42122metaG_FD_192441 | JGI IMG/M metagenome (GOLD analysis project Ga0265337, IMG submission 192441) | Rhizosphere microbial communities from Carex aquatilis grown in University of Washington, Seatle, WA, United States - 4-21-22 metaG | ecosystem: Host-associated > Plants > Roots > Rhizosphere >... | reverse complement strand
ACCCCACAGCACGCGCCAATGCTGGGCGGTCAGCCCCGACCGCCAGGACGCGCGCGTCGCTGGAATAACAATGGATGCTTCAGTGCTCATGCAAAGAATCGTCACCCTCAAGGGAGGGTGGGATTGTGTTCATGCATTGGAGGAAAAATCAAAAGTACAAGCCAATTCGCCGCGGCTCATTCTGCGGCTTCAGACTGTTCAAGGATCAGCCGCGCGATGAATTCGCTGTTCGTCGACGCATGCTGAATGTCGTAGCCGACCGGCTGCCCGTCGTCGCCGATGTCCAGCATGATGTCCTGTTCGATCTCGATGGTGCGGCAAGACGGTCGAGGCCTCACCTCGACATACAGGCTATCGGGAGCTTTGTCGTAGCGGGTCTTCACGGGCTGAAGGCTTCATCCGGGAAGGCATTGTCGACCGTTTCTCCATCCGACAGTAGCACGACGCGAATGCGCCCGTCCGGTTGGAGGATGCACTGCTCCGGTGCGGCGGATCTCCAGCGGATCAAGGCCGGGGCGGTGGCGGCAACCGTTCGGGTTCATCGCGCCGCGTTGTCACGATTCCGCGTCGGGCGGCGCGCGGCGCTTGGCGAGCTTGGCTCCGGTTTCGAAATAGCGTCCGGTGATGGCGGCCTCGGCCTCTTCTGCGTTCTCCGCCGTCCACGCCGACAGAGGATAGCCGTGCCACGGCGCTTTCAAATCGAGCGGCGGCAGCGCCAACGCCTTCCACCGCTCAAGGGCCCTTTCCATGAAGTTCTGCCGGGGCAACGACACCGGCAGATAGGGGTGCTCGCGGCAGGCATTGATCAGGATAGCGGAGGCACCTCTCCCGTCCGGATAGTCCGCGTCGGCCCCCGGCGTCACGGAGGGATCGAGTCTGGGCACCTTGCCCCGGATGATCTCGACATCGCGGTGCGGCTGCATGGAATAGGACAGCGCCCACAGCACCGCATCCATGGAATTGGGCTCGATGTCGGAATCCACCGCGATGAAGATTTTCCCCAGCGAGGGATCGAACGCCGCCGCCGCGCGCAGCGCCTGCCAGGGCTGGCCGAGTGCGGGCCGGTCGAGCTGGATCACGAACAGCATGTTGCAGCTCGCCATTTCATGACAGGCGACCTTCGTCACCGACGGGATGTTGCAGGCGTTCCTCAGGTGATTGAGATAGATCGCGTCGAAGGCCGCTTTCCGGATAACCGTCGATTCGCTGGGCGGGAATTCGCTGATGATGCCCTGATAGACGGGTGACGCGCGCTGCGTGATGGCGGCGACTTCGAAAATCTTCTCCATCTTGCGGGGGCCCAGATAGCCGCTCGCCTCGCCGAACGGCGCTTCGGGTTCGAGCAGGTCGGTGCGGATGCGGCCTTCGATGACGATCTCGGCGGAAGCCGGAACCACCGCGTCGAATGTCTCGGCCTGCACCACGTCGATGGGCGCCCCATTCAGCGCGCCGGCCAGCCCATATTCGTCGACGCCGTAGGGCACCTTGCTGGCGGCGGCGAGCAGCAGCGCCGGCGGGCCGCCGATGAAGATGGCGGCGTCGAGCGGCCGCCCGAGACGGCGCGCCTTCTCCCACTGGATCGCGAGATGCTGCGTCGGGACGTCGGTGGCGCAACCGATGCGGGTCTCGCTTTTGATCATGCCGCGATAGATGCCGAGATTATACGAGCCGGTCTCGGGATCGCGCGTGACCCAGACGCCTGCCGTGATGAACGGCGCGGGATCGAAGCCCGGTGTGGAGATGAGATGGGGGAAACGGTCTGCGCCGCCCTTCAGATCCGGCGCGCGAAGTCCCACCTCTTTGACCGGCGCGTCGTCTCGCGAGACGGTGCGCGGCGGGAGATGATTGCCGTGCGCGCGTGCCCATGCGGCGGCAATCTGATCGGGCTCGACCCCGAGTGCTGCGCCGTAGACGCCGCGCGAGCTGCCCAATGCGCCCAGCACGACCGAACCATCGAAGCTGCGTCCGCGCGCATCGGTCACATTCCGGAACCAGAAGGCCTTTCGCTGTTCCTCCGGAAGCCCGCGGAATTGCAGCCGCACCAGCGGCACCAGTTCCGTGTCCTTGCACACGGGCTCGTCCACCACATGCAGCAGACCGCGGCCGGATAACACGTCGAGGTAATCGCGCAGATCCCGGTATGGCATCAATGCGTCCGTACAAGCGGCAGCATGGCGAAGGAGCAGACGATGCAGGAGAGCACGAGAAATTCCAGCCCCGCGGTAAAATTTCCCGTCGCGGCGATCAAAAGGCCCATGATGAAGGGCGCAAACGAACCGACGATGTTCGCGAACCCGGCAAGGAAGCCGAACCCTGCAGAAGCGATCTCACGCGGCACGATCTGCATGCTGATGGCGAACAGCGTCGGCGTGGCGCCGCCCCAGAAGCCCGCGCTGATGGCGATGCACCAGGCGGCAACATCGGCATCGGGGGCAATCGCCGCGAGATAGCAAAATACCCCGGTCATGAACAAAGTCGCGCCGCAGACGGCGGCCCGCCGTCCGGTCTTGTCGCCGAGCCAGGCAAAGCCAATCTGGCCCGCAATGACGAAGGCGAAAGGCAACGCGGAATAGAACCCCGTCATCGCGATGTTGAAATGGCGCGCCTGCTGCAAATAGGTGGGAAGCCAGGAATTGAGGCCCCAGAGGTAAATCAGCGTGCCCGAATTGTTCAGCGGCAACAGCCAGAACCGCCAATCGCGTGCGAGCCGGCTCAAGGCGTGGCCGAATGACATTTGCGGGGTCTTGGGCCGTTCTTCGACGGCATCGGCTGGGTTGTCCTTCAGGAAAAGCCAGACAATCGGAAGCACGACAAAGGCATTGAGCGCCGCGAGCGCGAAAAAGGACGCGCGCCAGCCATAATGGGCGACCAGGAAGATGACGATGGGGAATCCCAGCATCGACCCCAAGGGGCTGCCGATCGTCCAGAAGGAATTGGCGAGCGCCTGTTCGCCCTGCGGGAACCAGCGCTTGATGGTGGCCGTGGCGGTGGCGAATTGCGGACCTTCGGTGACGCCGATCACGACCCGCCCCGCCAGCATTAGCGCGTAAGAGCCGGCAGTCCCCATGAACAGCATGGTCGCGGCAAGAATCGCGGCGATGGCCGACAACGTCTTGCGCGGCCCGAACAGGTCGCCGAACACGCTCAAGAAGAACGCCGACGCGCCATAGGGGAACACGAAGGCCGTCATCAAGAGGCCCATTCTGGCCGGATCGGATACGCCGATGTCGGCATGGAAATCGGCATTGGTGAACAGCACGGCGATATTGATGCGGTCGAAAAACGCCGTCGTCACCGCAAGGAGGAGCAGCAGGCTCACCATCCAGCGGGCGCGCGAGGCAGCGCCCGCTTTGGCCGCAAACGGCAAGGGTTGAACGCCCGCGTCGTGCAAGAAAGCCTCCTGTGACCGGCGAGCATAGATAAGCCGGGCAAGCCGCGCCAGACGGTCCGCATGGTTCGACAGGCCCACCATGAAGGAATCAACGGCCCTCATCCTGAGCTTGTCGAAGGATGAGCTTGTCGAACCCTGGGGCCTGTGACTACCTGTAAAAAGTCAGCCAACAAAGCTAGTTTGATCACCTGATCGGGGGAATGAATGCGCGTCATCGATGCGAGGCGTCTGGAGCGCGGCCGCGAAAGAGCGGTGAAAGCGCGCGGCATGACCGACCGGCGGCCGTATTTTTACGCCGTGGCGGAGGCTCGCTATGTCTTGCGCAAGGTGTTCCGGCTGGTGGAGGAGGAGGCCAAGCGCGCCGGCATCGACCCGCTGGCCCATCAGGCGCTGATCCAGATCTACGGAAGCGAGACGGGAGCGCTGAAGGTCAAAGATGTGGCCGAGCGGCTCGACATCACGCCGGCCTTTGCGTCCAGCCTGATGAAATCGCTTGCCACGAAAGGGTTGATCGCCACGGCTCGCGACAAGGCCGACAGCCGGGTCAATTGGGTCAGGGTGACGAGTGCCGGCCGTGCGGCTCTGCATCGCATCGACGAGCAGGTGCAGATGCACGTGGATTATTTCACGCGCAGCCTCTCGCCGGAACAGACCGAGGCGGCACTTTCCATCCTGATGTTCTATGCCGGGGTATCGCTGAAGCCTCAAAAAACCTGAGCCCCTCACGCTTCGACAGGCTTGGCAAGCGGAACGATATAAGGTCCTCATCCCGAGCCTGCGGAAGGATGAGCCGCCGCGAGAAAGCATAGTGGACAAACCTATTTGCCTGACCTATCGTGCCAATTCGCATCTGGAGGCGCAATTGCCGGCCGAAGACGGAACCTTCCGAAAGTCCATGCGCCTCCTGGCCTCGGGCGTCACCATCGTCGCGAGCGCGCATGAGGGCCTGCGAAGCGGCCTCACCGCGACCGCGGTCTGTTCGCTCGCGCTTTCCCCGCCGCGCATCCTTGCTTCCATCAATGTCGCGGGAGAAACTTTCAAACTGGTCTCGCAAAGCCGCTGTATGTCGATCAATCTTCTGGCGCAGGATCACGAACGGCTGGCGGGCCGCTTTGCCGCAAAACGCGCGAACGAGCAGGAAGACCGCTTCCTCGACGGGGAGTGGATCACGGGCGCGACCGGCGCGCCGGTGCTGGCCGATGCGCTCGCCGCTCTCGACTGCCGTGTCACCAACATCATCCCGCTCGATAGCCATGCCATTTTGATCGGCGAGGTGGAGCGCATCTCGTTCGGCGCGCACCGCCCGCCGCTGATCCATTTCGAGGCCGGATTCACCACCGTTCTCGCGCCCATTCCGAAAAACACCGCATGACCAAGAACCCAGTCCCGTCCCTGCGAAGCGGCGCGCAATTCCTGGATTCCATCCGCGCGGACGGACGCCGCGTCTATTTCGACGGCGAAATGGTGAAGGATGTGACCGCGCATCCGGCGTTCAGGGGCGCCGCGCGCTCGCTGGCGCAACTCTTCGATGTCGCGGCCGATACCGCCAACCGTGAGGTCATGACGTTCACCTCGCCCCTAACCCAAGGCCCGGTCTGGCGCTGCTATCAGATTCCGAAAACCGCAGCCGATCTGGCCGCGCGCCGCGCCATGAGCACGCGTTGGGCGGAGGAGACCTTCGGACTCATGGGCCGGACGCCCGACCATGTGGCGGGGTTCCTGTCCGGTTACGCGGCGAAACCCAGCGTCTTCGCCGAAGCCGGGAAGCAATATGCGGAGAATGTCGTGCGCTATTACGAGATCGCGCGCGACACGCACCAATATCTCTCCTATGCCATCGTGCCGCCGCAGATCGACCGCTCCAAGCCCGCACACAAACAATCCGATCCCACGCTGCATGCGGGCGTCGTGGCCGAAAAGGACGGCGGCATCGTGCTGAAGGGCGCGCAGCAACTCGGCACGGGTTCGGTTTTTTCCGACGCCATTTACATAAGCTGCATCCATCCGCTTGTGCCGGGCGATGAGGCTTATGCTTTTGCGGTTGCGGTGCCCGCCAATGCGCCGGGACTGAAGATCTACACGCGCCGTCCCTATGCGGCGGCGGCGACCAGCAGTTTCGATTATCCACTCTCCTCCCGTTTCGACGAGACGGATTCGCTCATCGTGCTCGATGACGTGTTCGTGCCCTGGGAGAACGTCTTCTGTTATCGGAACCTGCAGCTTTGCCGGGACCAATGGTGGCGGACGCCGTCCCATTCCTACGGCAATCATCAGGCCCAAGCGCGCTACGCGGTCAAATTGCGCTTCCTGATGGGGCTCACCAAACGTCTGTGCGAGATCACCGGCGTCGATCTCATGCCCCCAGTTCAGATCATGCTGGGCGAGATGGCCGCCTACGCCACGATTGTCGAGTCCATGCTGCAGGCCCAGGAAACCCAGGCGACCGTCGACGCGGAGGGCGTGGTCTGGCCGTCCAAGGCAGCACTCTATTCCGTGATGGCGCTGCAATCGGAGATCAACCCCAAGCTGCTCAACATCGCTCGCGAGCTGGCGGGCGGGTCCATCATCATGCTGCCCTCGACCGCGCGCGACTTCGACACGCCCGAAATCGCCGCCGACCTGGAGCGCTACATCGCCTCGCCGGGGTTTCCTTCACGGATACGCACGCAGATCCTGAAGCTGGTGTGGGATTTGATCGGCACCGAATTCGCCGGTCGTCACGAGCAATATGAGAAATTCTACGGCGGGGCGTCTTTCCTGGTGAAGCAGAACATGGCGCGGGCCTACGATTTCGCGGGCGCCGCGCGCCTGGTCGATAAGGCGCTTGCTTTGCCGCAGGACGGTTAACAAAGAGCGGTTGCAAAACGGAGCGCGATGCTCGACAACCCGCGGCCAGGGATAATCAGGGGAGACCGATGATTTCAGAGCGCAAGCCCGTCGCGTTCGGCGACATGAGGCGCTGGATCGATGCGCTGCGCGCCGAAGGCGAGCTGAACGAAGTGGGCGCGCTGGTCGATTGGAATGTCGAACTCGGCACCATTGTGCGCGTGGCGCAAGGGGCAGGCACCGGTCCCGCGCTGCTGTTCAACAACATCAAGGATTACAATGCCGCCGATGCGCGCTGCCGCCGCGTGTTTGCGGGTTCGATGTCGAATTATCGCCGTATGGCGATGGTGTTCGGCATGGACCCCGATACGCACCCGCGCGAGTTGGTGAAGCTTGCCCGCAACATCATGACGGGCACGCTGCCGCCGAAGATCGTGCCGACCGGCCCGGTCAAGGAAAACATCCTCACCGGCGACGATATCGATCTGTTCGAATTTCCGGTGCCGCTGTGGAACCGCGCCGATGGCGGGCGCTACATCGCGACCTATGCCGGCTGCGTGACCAAGCATCCCGACACCAATGTGATGAATGTCGGCGTTTATCGCGGCATGATCGCCGACAAGAACCACATCCCCATCTACATGTATCGCGCGCAGCATATCGGCCATCACGCGCTCGCCTGGCAGCAGAAGGGCGCGAAGGAAATGCCGATCGCCTACGTGATCGGGTGGGAGCCGACGCTCGATTTCTGCGCCGGTTCGCCGGTGCCGATGGGGGTCTGCGAATATGACGTGATGGGCGCTATCCGCGGTGCGCCGGTCGAACTCGTGAAATGCGAGAGCCACGATCTTTATGTGCCGGCGACAGCCGAAATCGTGGTCGAAGGATTTCTGTCGTTCGATCCCGAGACTTACATGCCCGAGGGGCCGTTCGCGGAATTCACCGGCTATATCGCGGGTGAGCGCCTGCCCCGGCCGACGATCCGCGTCACCGCGATCACCCATCGCAACGATCCGATCCTGCGCGGCACCGTGGAAGGCGCCTTGCCGAAGAGCTATTCGGAGAACGCGGTTTGCAGCTCGATCATGCGTTCGGCGATTGCCTGGAACGTGCTCGACCGCGCCGGCATTCCGGGCGTCACCGACGTCTGGGGGCCGCCCGTACACGGCACCATGAATCTCATCGTCCAGATAAAACAGACCTACCGCAATCAGGCGAAGCAAGTGGCGAACGCGATCTGGGGCAGTTCAGCCGCCCATGTGCGCTATAAGAACGTCACCGTGGTGGATGACGACATCGACATCCACGATTACGCGGCGGTCGATTGGGCCATCGCCTATCGCGTGAACGCGGGCGAGAACGACATTATCATCATGCCGTCCACATTCGGTGCGGGGCTCGACCCTTCGACTCGCAAACGCGACCGCAATATCGCGCTGTTCGGCAGCGGCAAGTGGAATCGCGTGCTGATCGATGCCACCATCAATCTCGATTACGATCCCGATCCCGATTTCGGCGGTAAGCGCTTCCCGCCCACCGTCTGGCCGGCGCAAGAGGACGTAGACGCTGTCGCTGCCCGCTGGGAGGAATTGGGCTTGGGCAAGCGGAAACCGGATTAGGCAACGCCATGGTCCCGTTCGACTGGGTAGAACCGGGAAGCCTGAGAGAGGCGGTTTCGCTGCTCGACCCCGACGATCCGGCGGTGCGCGCGATTGCCGGCGGCACGGCGCTGATGCTGATGATGAAGGCCGGCGTGTTCGTTCCCTCGCGGCTGGTGAGCCTCGCCAAGATCGAGCCCCACTATTCGGCCATTCGCGAAGGCGGCGATGGAAGCTTGCGCATCGGCGCCATGGTGCCGTTGGCCAGCCTGGAACGGTCGCCCGAGGCAATTGCCGCCTTTCCGGTGCTGAAGAACGCCATCCGCACGCTCTCGAACATCCGCGTGCGGAATGTTGCGCGCGTCGGCGGCGCGCTCGCCCATGGCGATCCGCACATGGACCTGCCGCCCCTGTTCGCCTCGCTCGGCGCGCGTGTTTCGGTGGTGGGGCCGAATGCGACCCGTGAAATCGCGGTCGAGGATCTCTATGCCGGCTATTACCAGACGGTGCTGAAGAACAACGAGCTGATCGCGGAAGCGATTCTGCCGCCGCTGAACGGCGCACGCACGGCCTATATGAAAGTGACCTCGCGCTCGGCAGACGATTGGCCGGCGCTGAACATCGGTATCAGGCTGGAAATGGCCGACGCGAATACCATCGGCACGGCGCGTGTCGTCGTCGGCGCCGCGGCCGAGAAGGTGATACGCCTCGCAGCCACGGAAAGGCTGCTGGCAGGTGCGGTGCCGAATGAGGCGATGCTGAGCCGCGCCTCGGAATGCGCCGCGTCGGAGCCGAGGTTCATTTCCGACGCGCATGGATCGGCCGTCTATAAGCGCGAATTGCTGCGTGTGTATCTCGCCCGCGCGATCAAAGAGGCGCTGAAATGAACCAGATGGGCCGCAGCATCCCCCGTCTGGAAGCCCGCGCCAAGGTCACGGGCCGCGCCGAATATGTCCACAACATGCGCCTCCCCGGCATGCTGTACGGAAAGATCTTCCGCAGCACGGTCGCGCATGGTCGCATCATCTCTATCGACACCGGCGCCGCGCGCAATATGGAAGGCGTCTACGCCGTCGTCACCGGCGAGGACATCAAGTCGGTAATTCCCAAACCTTATTTCGGCCCGGCCTTCCACGATCAGCCGATCCTGGCGCTGGACAAGGTGCATTTCGTCGGCGAACCCGTGGCCGTGGTGTTGTCCACCGATCCGCATATTGCCGATGCCGCGGTTCAGATGATCTCCGCCGAATATGAAGAGCTCGAGCCCGTGTTCGATGAGGTCGAGGCAATGACCTCGCGGGCCATCGTACATGAGGAGCTGAAGCCCGCCGGCACGTTTGCCGATCTCAAACATCTGGCCGGCCGCAAGCACACCAACATCACGCTCGATTATCAGCTCCGCCGCGGCGATGTGGAGAAAGGCTTCGCGGAAAGCCACCACGTGATCGAGCACACGTTCCGCACGCAGCAGGTGCTGCACGTGCCGCTGGAATCGCATGCTTCCATCGCCGAACCGGGGGCGGATTCGCTCATCATCCACACCTCGTCGCAGACGCCCTCCTTTGTGCGCATGGAGATCGCGCGTCTGCTGGGGTGGCCGGAAAACCGCGTCAGCGTGCGCGTGCCGTTCCTGGGCGGCGGTTATGGCGCAAAAGTCTATGTCAAGCTGGAGGCGCTGGCGGCGGCACTTGCGCTGCTGGTCAAGCGTCCGGTGAAGATCGCGCTCACCATGCAGGAGCAGTTCTACACCATCAGCAAGCACGCCACGACGTTCCGCATCAAGAGCGGCGTGGACAAGGACGGCAAAATCGTCGCGCGCGCCTGCGACGTGTTCTGGAACGGGGGGGCCTATGCCGATATCGGCCCGCGCGTGGCGCAGAAATCAGGCTTCACCGCGGCGGGGCCCTATGACATCGACAATGTCCGCATCGATTCAGCGGAAGTTTACACAAACCGCCCGCCGGCGGGCGCGCTGCGCGGGTTCGGTATTCCGCAACTCGTTTGGGCGTATGAGAGCCACACCGATCTGATCGCGCGCGAAATCGGCATGGACCCGGTGGAGTTCCGCCGGAAGAATATCCTGCGCGACGGCCGTCCGCATGCAACCGGAACGGTGATGAAGGATGCCGCCATCGGCGAGGTGCTGGAGCGGTTGGCGGAGCTCATGAACTGGAGCGCACCCTTCGACCGCGGCGCCGGCACGATCAGGCGCGGGCGCGGCATCGGCCTTGGGTTCAAGGCCTCGATCTCGCCGACCACATCAGGAGCCATCGTCAACATCAGCGCCGACGGCAGCATCGTGCTTTACACCAACACCATCGACATGGGGCAGGGCTCCGACACCGCCATGGCGCAGCTCGCGGCCGAAGTTCTGAACGTGCCGGGCGAGACGGTGAAAGTGGTGCACGGCAACACCGACGTCGCGCCCTACGATATGGGCACGCTGGGCTCGCGCTCGACCTTCCACATGGGCAATGCCGTGAAGCTCGCGGCCGAAGACGCGCGCGACCGGCTTGCCGCGCTCGCGGCCGAAGTGGGCCTGCCGCCCGGCACCAATTACGACGTGAAGGAAATCTTCCGCAAACGCTACGGCATGCAGGCGGGCAATGTGATCGGCGTCGGGACATATGTTCCGCGCTACACCTCGCCCGATCCGAAAACCGGCCAATCCGACAACGTGACCCCGTTCTGGATGATCGGGGGTACGGGCGCGGAGGTGGAGGTCGATACCGAAACGGGGCAGGTGCGCGTGACGCGCATGGTGAACGTGGCCGATGCCGGCCGGCCGATCAATCCGAAGATCTGCAAGACCCAGCTATCGGGCGGCGCGATCATGCAGCTCGGCTTCACCCTGTACGAGGACATGGTGTTCGATGCCGGCCACTTAACCAATGCGTCTTTCGCCGATTACAAGATTCCGGGGTTCCGCGATGTGCCGCCGATGGAATCCGAACTGGTGATTTCGGTCCAGGAAACCGGCCCGTTCGGCGCCAAGGGTGTCGGCGAATCCTCCACCTTCGGGGTATCGCCCGCCGTCGCCAACGCCATTCACGACGCGGTCGGCATCCGCCTGACGGAGCTTCCGATAAGGCCTGAGGCAATCCTGCGTGCACTCCGCGCCGCCGAAGGCCGCCCGCTTCCGGAGGGCGCCGCATGAGCGAGACCCGCAACATCCGGTTCACGCTCAACGGCCGGCCCGTGACTCGGGCCATTGCGCCGCACCGCAATCTCATCGAGCTGCTGCACGAATTGGGCCTCACCGGCGCGCGGGAGAGTTGCGGCCAAGGGCTCTGCGGCTGCTGCACGGTGCTCGTCGACGACGTCGCCGTCTAGGGTTGC
>Ga0265337_1001570_pt1 | contig 11154 bp, 9 predicted proteins | sample 42122metaG_FD_192441 | JGI IMG/M metagenome (GOLD analysis project Ga0265337, IMG submission 192441) | Rhizosphere microbial communities from Carex aquatilis grown in University of Washington, Seatle, WA, United States - 4-21-22 metaG | ecosystem: Host-associated > Plants > Roots > Rhizosphere >... | reverse complement strand
TCTTTCTTCCCTATGGGCGGCAATGCATCGAGGACGATGACGTCGAGGCCGTCGCACAGGCGCTCCGCGGCGAGTTGCTCACCACTGGCCCATTGGTCCGCGAATTCGAGGAGGCGCTTGCCGCCCGCACCGGCGCACGAGATGTAATCGCCTGCAGCAACGGCACGGCGGCGCTCTATCTCGCCGCTCGGGCGCTCGGTCTGGGCAAGGGCTCCACCGTCATCGTGCCTGCGCTCACCTTTCTTGCAACCGCGAGCGCGCCGCATCTGAACGGCGCAGAGATCGTTTTTTCCGACGTGGACCCGGAATCGGGTCTGATGCGCGGCTCCGATCTGGAAGCGGCGCTCGCGCGTTGCCCGAACGGACGCGCGGATGCGGTCTTCCCGGTGCATTACGCAGGCCAGGCCTGCGACATGAAAGCGATCGCGAGCATCGCCCGGCCGCGCGGGATGCGCATCGTCGAAGACGCGGCGCATGCGCTGGGCACCGTCCTGCGCGGCGAGGATGGATCGCTTCTGCCGGTCGGCGCGAATGCGCACAGCGATCTCACCATTTTCTCCTTCCACCCGGTCAAGACCATCGCCATGGGCGAAGGCGGCGCGGTCGCTGCCAACGATGAGGGGCTCATCGCAGGCCTGAAACGCGCGCGCAATCACGGGGTCGTGCGGGAGGCGGACGAATTCTCGCGCGCCGATGCGGCCTTCGACGCCGAGGGCCGCGTCAACCCTTGGTATTACGAGTTGGAGACGCCCGGATTCAACTTCCGCGTTCCGGACATCAATTGCGCTCTCGGCCTCTCCCAACTGCGCAAGCTCGACCGCTTCGTGACGAAACGACGTCAACTGGTGGCGCTGTACGACGAATTGCTTGCGCCCTGGGCACCATTGGTAAAGCCGTTGAAGCGCGATCCCCGATCGCTGACGGCCTGGCATATCTACCCTGTGCGGATCGATTTCGAGCGCGCGGCGCTTTCACGCCCTCAACTGATGCGGGCACTCGCGTGTGTGGGTATCGGCACGCAGGTCCACTATATTCCGGTGCATCGCCAGCCCTATTATGCGGCGCGATACGGCGTGGCCGATCTTCCCGGTACGGATGCGTATTACGCTTCCACGCTCAGCCTGCCGCTCTACCCCGCCATGAGCGAGGACGACGCCGTGCGCGTCGCGGGCGCGCTGAAAGCCCATCTCGGATTCTGATTTCGTCTTTTGCGAAAGGAAAAGCCTGCGAGCGGTGCTGGGCGTACCCATCGCCGTCTCGCAGGCTTCCCTGCCGCCCCGTCTTTCCTTGCGTTCCGGGACGCCCACCAAACGGGTTGCGCGGGACGCCTCCCGGAGCCGGCCGCGAAGCCGGCCCCGGGACCGTCCCCCTGAATTAGTGGAACAGAGACAGCGTGATCGACGGAGCCTGATTGGCGATTGCCAAGGCCTGGACGCCGAGCTGTTGTTTGACCTGCAGGGATTGCAGCTTGGCGCTTTCCGTTGCCATGTCCGCATCCACGAGGTTGCCGATGCCGGCGTTCAGGGTATCGACCAACTTGGACACGAAGTCGCCCTGGATCTGGAACTTCTTCACGCCCGACGCGAGCTTCGCCAAGGACGCGTTGATGTTCTGGATCGAGGAGTTGATCGTGGCAACCATGGTCGACGCCTTGCTCTGCGTCGAAATGGTCGAAGTCGTCTTGATGGTCACGACTGTACCGGAGAGCTTCAAGGTCTGGCCGGCGGCCGTGATCTTCTTGGTGCCGTCGGACGAGGCCAAAGCCTGGTAATTCGCGGTCGATCCGTCCACCAGATTGACGCCGTTGAAGGAAGCGTTCTGCACAATGGTGGTGATCTGATCGCGAAGCGCGGTGAAGTCCGCGTTCAGCGCATTACGACTGGCCGTGTCAAGTGAGGAGTCTGACGCGGCGAGCGCTTTACCCTTCAACTCGTTCAGCAGGTCGGAAATCGACTGGCCAGCGGAAATTGCAACGTCCACCGTCGAAATGCCGCGATTCAAACTGTCCGAAACTGCCTGATAACCAGCCACGTTGCCGCGCATGTTCTGCGCGATGGCGTAGACGGCGCCGTTGTCCGTGGCCGATGCGACTTTCAAGCCGGAATTGATGTGGCTCTGGGTCGTCTGCAGGTCGGATTGGGTCTGATTGAGGAATTGCAGGGCGGCCATGGCGCCCATGTTTGTATTGACGCTTAACATCGAATGTCTCTCCGTTCTGGTGCGATTGGAAGCCTTATGCTTCCGGGAATTTTTCCCAATCCCTCTAAGGCAAGCGCTGTGCCGCGACGCTCCGCGCCGCGCGTTAACCAACGTGGGAGTGGACCAAGCGGGAAAAGGCGCAGCCGCCGGTAACCATGGCGGCCTCAGCGCGCACGGCATTTCCTGCCTGGTTGCGGAACTTCTTGCCGGGAGTACTGGTAAATTTTGCCGGGCGGCAGAAACCATACGGGCCAAAAGCGGCCGGAGCCTGTCTTTGCTCTCTGTAGCGGGCCAGAAAGGGCGCGAAATCCGCTCCAAAGGCGAATCCGATACATCGCTTCAACGGCGAAAACAGAACGCCTCCAAACGCATTTTTAACCTTAAAGGCTAATGGTAATGGGGCCGGAAAATTCTACCCAATTCGGGCTTCTGCGCATTCTTTCAAAGGGCTATTGCATTGACCGCTTCCCGCAACAATTCGATAGAACCAGCCATCGCGCCAACCCGGATCGGGCTCGCGAAGCTGACGAAGATGGCGTTCGATCAATGCGATCTCGGACCGTGCTGGACGGGCCTTCTCGACGCCATCAAGGAGAACCCGGGCAACCTCGCCGCCGCGATGGATATGTCTGTGATCGCGCAGCTGAATGGCGACCGCGAAAGTGGCTTTGCGCTCCAGACCGCTGCCCTGAACACCGTCCGTTGCTATCGCTCGCCATGTGCAAGCTCCAGCCCCAGCCTTCGTGTCCTGGCATTGGCCGGAGCGACGGACATCGGAGGCAATACCCCCATCGAATTCCTGCTCGAAGAATCCGACATCGAGCTTTTCACGCTTTATCTTGTTCCAGGAAAGCCGGTGCCCGAGACGCTCCCCGACCATGACGTCGTTTTCGTTTCGGTTTCCACGTCTGAAGCGATGCGGGCCACCCTGGAGGAAGCCGGCCATTTGGCGCGCTGCTGGTCCCGCCCAGTCATAAACGCGCCGGAAAAAATCGCGGAACTGGATCGCGACCGGCTGCACATCCTTCTGAATGCGATACCGGGGCTCTTTCTTCCGAAAACCGAACGCATCACGGCGTCCCAGCTGAAGGCGATTGGAAGCGGAGGTTTGCCGCTCCAAGAAATTCTGCCCGACGGCGTATTCCCGCTCATCGTTCGTCCGGTGGATTCACATGCCGGCCGCGGATTGGCAAGGCTGGATGCTTCGGACGGCATCGCCGAATATTTGGCCGGACACGACGAGGCCGAGTTCTTCATCTCGCGATTCATCGATTACAGCAGCACAGACGGGCTCTTCCGCAAATATCGCGTTGTCGTCATCGATGGGCAGCCCTACCCGTGTCACATGGCGATCTCCGACCAGTGGAAGATCTGGTACCTCAATGCCGGCATGGCAGAGAGCGCATCGAAGCGTGCCGAAGAGGAACGCTTCATGATGGAATTCCCGAGCGGCTTTGCGCTGCGTCACCGTGAGGTTCTTGCCGAAATCTCCCGCCGCGTCGGCCTCGAATATTTCGCGATCGACTGCGCAGAAACAAAGACCGGCGAGCTGCTCCTGTTCGAGGGCGACAACGCGATGATCGTGCACAATATGGATCCGGTCGATGTCTACCCCTACAAGCCGTTTCAAATGCGCAAGATATTCGATGCGTTCGGAGCCATGCTGCACAAATATGCCCGGCCGGCCCGGACGCGAGCCGCCGCCTGACGATGGAAAACGAAGGCGGCGTTGGGGCGGACATAACCCTCGATCCGGAGGACTGGAGCGAGTTGCGGGCACACGGTCACCGGATGCTCGACGACATGATCGACTATCTCGAGCACGTTCGTGAGCGGCCTGTGTGGCAGCCGATTCCCGAAACCGTGCGGAAACGGTTTCGCGCGCCTCTGCCGCGCGACGCAGCGAATCTCGGTGACGTGTACGAGGAGTTCAGCCGTTCCATTCTTCCCTACGCGACCGGCAATACGCATCCGGGCTTCATGGGCTGGGTTCATGGCGGCGGGACCGCCGTCGGAATGCTCGCCGAAATGCTTGCCGCCGGCTTGAATGCAAACCTCGGCGGCCGCGATCATGTGCCCATCGAAGTCGAGCGGCAGATCGTGGCGTGGATGCGCCAATTGTACGGCTTTCCGGAAGGAGCAAGCGGGCTCTTTGTCACCGGAACCTCGATGGCCAATCTCATCGCCGTGCTGGTGGCACGCGCCGCAGCCCTTGGCCCCGGGATGCGTCGGGACGGATTGGGCGAGAGCGGCTCGAAGCTGAGAGCGTACACGTCAGGGGCCGCACATGGCTGCATCGCGCGCGCCATGGATTTCAGCGGGCTTGGCACCGATGCGCTTCGCTCCATCCCGACCGACAGTCTTCATCGCATGCAGGTCGGGGCGCTCCGTGCCGCCGTGGAGGCAGACCGAAGGTCTGGGTCGCAACCCTTCCTGGTGATTGCAACGGCGGGGACGGTCGACACCGGAGCGGTTGACGACCTTTCCGGCATCGGCGCGTTTTGCCGCGAACAGGGCCTCTTGTTCCATGTCGACGGGGCGTTCGGCGCGCTCGCGGTTCTTTCCTCAGAGATCGCGCCCCGCGTCAAAGGCATCGAACAGGCCGATTCCATCGCATTCGATTTCCATAAATGGGCGCAGGTGCCCTATGACGCTGGCTTCATTCTGGTCCGCGACGGCGAGCAGCATCGCGAGACCTTCGCTTCGCCGGCTGCCTATTTGCGGCGCGAGACGCGGGGCCTTGCTGCCGGCACGCAATGGCCTTGCGATTATGGCCCGGATCTTTCGCGCGGCTTCCGCGCTTTGAAAACCTGGTTCACCTTGAAGTCCTTCGGGACCGATCGGCTTGGGGCGGCGATCGCGAAGACCTGCCGGCTGGCAGAATATCTCGAAGAGCGCGTCTTGGCCGAACCGGAACTCGAGCTCCTCGCACCTGCCCAATTGAATATCGTTTGTTTCCGCTTTCGCGCGGCCGATCCAAACCGGGTCAACGAGCAGATTGTCGTCGAACTGCAAGAGTCAGGCGTTGCGGCTCCTTCTACGACGATCCTTGACGGACAACTCGCCATCCGCTGCGCGCTCGTCAATCATCGAACGCAAGTTCGGGACGTGGACACCCTCATTGAGGTAACGCTTCGCATCGGGCGCGCGCTTCGCCCGAATTGGCGCGGTTCGACAATGGCCGCAGCATAGCGCATTCGGCCCAAAAACCGGCCCGCGTCGCGAGCAGCCGCCCGCGTCCTTCCTCATGCGCGCGAACAGCGCCGTGGCCATCCGATAGGAATGCGCCTTCGGCGATCGTCCGCGCCGGTTGCGCGACTGTCCCGTCCTGCCTTTAAGGCGTTCACCCCGCCGGGACGATTCGTCCCAGCGAGGTAAACTGAACGCCTGGATGCGGCCCGCGAGCTCAGGACTATTTGAACAGCGACAGAATGATCTGAGGCTGCGCGTTCGCGATGGACAGTGCCTGGACGCCGAGCTGCTGCTTGACCTGCAAGGATTGCAGCTTTGCGCTTTCGACCGCCATATCGGCATCCACAAGGTTGCCGATACCGCTATTCAACGTATCCACCAGTTTCGAGACGAAGTCGTTCTGGATGGTGAACTTCTTTTCCCCCGAAGCGAGCTTCGCCAGGGATGCGTTCACGTTCTGGATCGATGAATTGATGGTGGAGATCATCGCCGAGGCTTTGGCCTGGGTCGAGATCGTCGATGTGGTCTTGATGGTGACAACCGAACCGGAGAGCTTCAAGGCCACGCCGGCGACGGTGATCTTCTTGGAGCCGTCGGCGGACGCGAGCGCCGTGATGTTGGCGACCGATCCGTCGACCAGATTGGTGCCGTTGAACTGCGCATTCTGCACGATGGCGGTGATCTGGTCGCGCAAAGCCGTGAAATCCGCATTCAGCGCATTGCGGCTTGCGGTATCGAGCGATGCGTCGGCCGCGGCGAGCGCCTTGGCCTTCAGCTCGTTCAAGAGGTCCGATATCGACTGGCCGGCGGAGATCGCCACATCCACGGTCGAGACGCCGCGGTTGAGGCTGTCGGAAACCGCCTGGTAGCCGGCTACATTGCCGCGCATGTTCTGCGCGATGGCGTAGGTCGCGCCGTCGTCTTTGGCGGTAGCGACCTTCAGGCCCGTATTGATGTGGGTCTGAGTGGTTTGGAGATCGTTTTCCGTCTTGTTCAGATATTGCAGCGCGATCATTGCGCCGCTGTTGGTGTTCACGCTTAACATGGTGCTTCTCCTATGCCGTTTTGGCCGCTTCTTGGCGTTCTTGCCCAATAAGGGCCTAATGCCCGCATTCGGATTTGCAACCGCTGGGCCAAGTGGCTGCGCGGCAAGTGTTTGTTTTCCCTAACATATTTTTGCAGGCGCCGGCGCGCGCCCCGGGAAAAATCTGCCGCCGGGTCATTCCCGCCCGGCCGAATCTGCAATCGGGATGGAGAAATGCACCGGGCGCTCACCACCGAACCCGAGAGGGCCGATCGCATGGGAGGAGGCAGAGATACGGAGTCGGTGAATTGGGCCGCTCGAACGAGGCGGGGGGAGAAAATCGAATCTCCGCGCTCGCCGCGCATGCGGCAATCCAACAGGGCTACGAAAAAAGGCCGGCCTAGGCCGCCTGGAGCCCTTGCATGACGTTACGGTTGATGTCGATCAGCGGCTCGAGGGACACGCCCTGCGCCATCACCTGACTCGAATATTTCGTCACCCAAATCGAGAGCGAGATGATCTGCGCGCGCAACGGCTTGGGAAGCCGATTGGCATCGTCCATGCAGTCGACCGCGAGCGTGCTCCACAGGCGCCGGTTCCAATCGATCGCCTCGATCAGATTCACGCCTTTGGCGCCGGAGGCCTGGGCATCCAGCAAAGCGCCGGTCACCTGGCCGAACAGCCGGTATTCCGCGCTTCTCGGATTGTCAGCCGCGCGCTGCGCTTTTTGATACGCTGTCACTGCCATAGTTAAGCCGCTCTTGCTCGAATTCGAAAAGATTTCTGCATTTGACCAGCGCCTTGTAATAGGCGCCGCTCATCACATCGCTGCTGATCTCGACGCAGGCGGTAAGCGCCTTGCGGTCGCGGATCGCCTCCATGAACTCGGTCATCCGCAGCGCGAACTGTCCGTAATAGACATCCGCCTCCTCGGGATCGAGATACATCATCATGATCGGGAAATAGATGCGCTTGGCCGGCGTATTCGCCTCGTCGGCCTGCATGATGTCCTTTTCCCTGAGGATGCAGGCTTTGTTCTGGATCACCAGGCTGGCGCGCTTGTCGCCATTGGCGAGCACCGCGCCGTTGAGCACGAATTTCTCGCCGGGTTTCAGGGAGAGTTTGAGCGGCATGGAGGTCCTCGGCCAAAGGCGCGCTGAATGCGCGTCGGAAGCGACCTTAGGCCTGACTGGTTAACATTCCGCTGCCGGATCGATTTCAGGCCGATGAAAACGTCTTCACGCAAATTTAGCCGTGTTGGCGTTTTATGGGCTGCTTGGCAGGAGAAGAGAGATGGCGCAGCCGGCGCAGCTGATCCTCAACGATTATGATGCACGCACCGTGGTGGGCGCGGCCGATGAAGCGGTGGCCCGCGTGGAAGCTGCGACCCTTGCGGTCGCCACCATCGCCGCGCGCGCGCAGTCGAACAAATTCCTGGCGCGCGCGCTCAAGGCCTGGAAACGCGGCGATACCGCGAAGACGGCCAAATGGTCGCTCAAGGCGACCGACGCCGATGAATCCAATGCACAGGCTTTTCATCTGCTCGCGATTGCGCTCGACAAGCTCGGGCATCTGCGCGAAGCCCTTGTTACGTACGAGCGCGCGTTTGCGCTCGATCCCGACGATTCCGATCTTCTGCTCAATCTTGGCCTGACGGCGTGGAATCTCGACCTTCTGGACGGCGCCGAGCGTATGTTTCGCCTGTTCATCGAGAAGCGCCCCGAGAACCCGGCGGGCTACAACAATCTCGGCAGCATCCAGCGCGACAAGGGCAACCTCAACGCCGCGATAGAGACCCTCAAGGGCGCGATCTATCGGATGCCCGAACAGGCGATGCTGTGGAATTCGCTTGCGACCGCGCTCGCCGAGGAAGGCCGCGCGGAGGAGAGTCTCGTCTTCTATCGGGAGGCGTTGAGGCTCGATCCGAAATTCGCGCGCGTGTGGCACAATCTCGGCTACTCGTTTGCGCATTTGGGGCGCTTGGACGAGGCCGTTTCCGCCTACGATTCGGCGCTTTCGCTGGTGGACAACGCGCACGAACGAATCGAAAGCCGCCATTCGCGCAGCCTCGGTCTCGTCGGCATGGGGAGGCTCGAAGAGGGCTTCGCCGAATATGAAGTGCGCCATTCGCCGGAATTCCGCGCCTGGCTGTTGCATTATACCAAGGCCCCGGTGTGGCGCGGCGAGCCGCTCGACGGCAAGCGCATCCTCATCGTTGGCGAGCAGGGCCTAGGCGATGAGCTGATGTTTGCCAATGTGTTGCCCGATGTGGCGCGTGCGGTGGGCGAAACGGGCAAGCTTCAAATCGCCGTCGATCCGAGACTTGTGCCGATCTTCAAACGCTCTTTTCCGGGCGCCGAAGTGGGCGATTACGACGATGGCAAGCTCGAAGGCAAACCCGTACGCGTCTTTCCCTGGGCGCGCGCGAATGGTGATCCCGACTTTTACGCGCCGATGGGAACGCCGCTGAGCATTTTCCGAAAGCATGTGACCGACTTTCCGAAAGCAGCCTTCCTGAAGTCCGATTCCGACAAGCGTGACGCTTTCCGGGCGCGCTTGCGCGAAATCGGACCCGGTCCCTATGTCGGCATCTGCTGGCGATCGATGGTGATGGGGGCCAAGCGCGGCAAATACTACAGCGCGCTGGATGCCTGGGGGCCGATCCTGAGCACGCCGGGCGTCACCTTCGTCAACCTGCAATATGGCGAAGTCTCCGCCGAGCTTGCCCGCGCGTCCGAGAAATTCGGCGTTCCGATTCATGCCTTGGGCGATCTCAACCTGAAGGACGATCTCGATGGCGCGGCCGCACTCACCGATGCCTGCGACCTGGTGATTTCAGCCCCGACGGCGGCGGCCGCTATGGCCGGCGCGCTGGGACGCGAAACCTGGTTCCTGACCGCGAGCCGGGTGTGGCCGCAACTCGGCACCGATCATTATCCCTGGTACCGCGCGAGCCGCGTGTTCGCCTGCGAAAAATTCGCCGATTGGAACGCGTTGATCCCGCGCGTGCGGGACGCGCTCGACGCATTCGTCGCGAACGGGTCAGCCGCTCAGGCGTGATGGCTCGCGCCGTTGCGGCGGCGGCTTGTCCAATATTGGCCCCATCGTGCCCTCGGTATTCCACACGCCTTCCACCCTCGGATCGATTTCGCCTTCGCGATACATCCGGATGGTGATGTCGAGGCCAGGCCGGAAATAATTCAGATTGCGGGAGACCGTGAGGAAGTTCGCTCCTGGCTTGCCCAGGGTGTTGGGCAACAGGTTGCGAAAGATCTGGTTGTCCACCATGACGCCGGAAATGCTCGCATCGCCCGCCTTTAGGATAATGAAATAACGATAGCCGTGCACGCGGGTGACCCGGCCGGCTTCCGTCAGCGCATCCTGGATGACCTTTTCGCGGGCGGCGGAATTGGTGCCGAGGCTGGAGATCAGGGCCATGTTCTCCGCCAACATGGTGCTCTTTGGCGCCGCGCATCCGCAGAGCGCCAAGACGGTCACCAAAAGGGCAATGGCTTTCCGCATGGCAATACGCCGGTAATTTTCGCGCAAACCGGCCTAGCGTGCAAATGGCGCCGCAATGGGTCCTGTGCGGGGAGCGCGCCCGGAGAATGCGTCGACCAGGAATTGGCCCGCAAGCGCGAGTCCCACCGCATCGATGCCGTGCCCGAGACCCTTGCTCATATGCCACTGCACCGGCACCCCTGCATTGCCCAACGCGTTGGCCGACATGAACAGCGCCTGGGGCGGAATCACCTGGTCGGCATCGCCATGCAGCAGCAGGACCGGCGGCGCGTTCTCCGAGTGGTGGAGCGTCTCTCCCCCCGTCAGCAGGCCCGAGAAGCCCACGATTGCAGCCGGCGCGGGCTTCCGCCGCAAGCCGACATAGAGCGACATCATGGTCCCGTGACTGAATCCGACGAGGGCCAGCCTATCGCCCGTCAGATTCAGGCGTTTGAGCTCGGCGTCCAGAAAGGCGTTCAGTTTGGGAGCCGCGGCCTCCGTCCCTTGCAATGTCTCGTGGGGGTCGAGGCGCGACAGCGGAAACCACTGATAGCCCGCCCCTGCTATCGCGCAGCGCTCCGGCGCGTGCGGCGCGACGAAGGCGGCAGAGGGAAGCGACGTTTGCCAGTGCGGTACCAACCCGATCAGATCGTTACCGTCCGACCCGTAGCCGTGGCAGAGCACGACGAGATGGCTCGCGGGCGGGCGCAAGGGTGGCACGCGCGGGCCGTCAAGCATGCTCATGGTCGCCTTTTCAATGTAGATTCAGGGAACCCATGATTGTCACCCGCTTCGCGCCAAGTCCAACCGGATTTCTGCATCTGGGCCATGCCTATGCGGCTGAGTTCGCTTTCGATGCGGCGAAAGAAGCCAATGGGCGCTTTCTGTTGCGAATCGAGGACATCGACAGGACCCGCTGCCGCCCCGAATTCGAGCAGGCGATCCTAGAGGATCTCGGCTGGCTCGGGCTGACCTGGGAGGAGCCGGTCCGGCGCCAATCGGAGCACTTCCCCGACTACGCCGCAGCCCTGGAGCGGCTTCGGAGAAAGGGTCTCATCTATCCCTGTTTCTGCACCCGCAAAGACATCGCCCAAGAGATCGCGCGCGCGGGCATTGCGCCAATGGCCGCCGAATTGTCCGGCGAGGGCCCACCCTATCCCGGCATCTGCCGGGACTTATCGGCGGAAGACAAAGCGGAGCGTCTCGCCGCAGGCCGGCCCTACGCGCTCCGCCTGGAT
>Ga0265337_1001569_pt1 | contig 11172 bp, 9 predicted proteins | sample 42122metaG_FD_192441 | JGI IMG/M metagenome (GOLD analysis project Ga0265337, IMG submission 192441) | Rhizosphere microbial communities from Carex aquatilis grown in University of Washington, Seatle, WA, United States - 4-21-22 metaG | ecosystem: Host-associated > Plants > Roots > Rhizosphere >... | reverse complement strand
CGGTACGCCTGAATGAGAAGAGCCCCTGAACTGGGAGAATGAGGATTGCTGAGGTCCTTATCCACCGAGTTCGAGGAGCACCTTCTACGTGAACGCTACCGGATGGTCCCGTGGTCTTGAAGTCACGGATGGCGGCACGGGCGTTGTGTCGCACGCGGGGCTGGTGCTGCTGCGGGAGCTGGCGGACCGGACCGGACCGGCCTGACGGCCGGGCTGTCGGCGGCGCTGCCGTCGCCGGCGGGCGGGCATGACCGGGGGCGGGTGCTCGCGGACCTGGCTGGGGTCATGGCAGCCCAACTGTCGGCCGCCGCTATCACGGTCCGGCCGAGGATCATCCGAGCAGCACGTGCCAACTGCGGCGGATGAGACCGACGAGCACGAACAGGCTCACGGTGGCTGCGACCCAGGTCCATACTCGGGCGAAGATGCCGATCCCGCAGATGCCAGTGACCTGGCCGACGGCGAAGCTGCACGCGGCGTACATGCCAAGTGGGAAGACGGTGGCCCAGCGCCGTACGTCGTAGCTGAGCCTGGGCCGCAGCGCCTCGGCCGCGATCAGCGGTCCCAGCCAGAGCATGGCCAGGCACCACAAGACCAGCGCGCCAACGTCGAGGAACCCATGCAGGGAGGCGAACCGGCCCAGCGCATCGTCCGCCTTGGTGATCTTGGCGCAGGCCAGGGCGGAGATGGCCAGCGCGCCGCCGGCGATCCACTGATCTCCGTGGCCGGTCAGCAACTGGCGCAGGGCAAAACGCGTGACTGTGACGATGTACAAGGCCAGGCCCAGGACCGCAGCGGCGATAGCGGCGATAAGCAGCCAGGCCGCGCCGTTCCTGGCGGCCAGGGTTGCGCCGAGCACCGCGAGACCTTGCGTGGCCACGGTGAGGAGGAAGGACTCCCCAGGCACCGGGGTCTCCCTGTGGCGGAGAACAGGAGTGAGCAGCAGCGCCCAGCTGATAACGGCGAGGCCCAGCAAGGCTGCCGCTGCCAGATAGTAACCGTGCGCGGCGAACGCGGTGCCAAGCACGCCGGTGCCAGCCACTCCGGTCAGCGCGGGGGGCGACCTGGCCTCGCGGGCGAACCGGCCAGGCTCATTCAGCACACGCAGGGCCAGCACGGCCGCCAGGAACAGCCAGGTACCCGCCGCGAACCAGAGCAGGACGGCGGCCACCTCAGGCTGGCCGACGGCGTAGAGGTCCACGCAGAGGATGCCGGACCCCATCACCACGGCACCCGATGCGGGCGGGACATCATCGAGAACCTGCTGCACGCGTGGTGGGCCGGCCACGCTTGCCCCGGCCAGCCTCATCTCCTGCCATCTCGTTCATCGCGGTTATCAGCGAGCGGACGGCTTGAGTTGAGGATCCGTTTCCCGGCCTTGAGTCCGCTGGCCGGGGAACGCCGCCACGGCAGCCGCCCGTCGATTTCCACCTCGAGCGAGAAACTCAGGAACGTCCTGATCAAGACGATCAGCCCGAGCACCTCAACATTCCGCAGGGTCGGCGCGACTGCGACCGTCCGGATCAGGTCGGCAGCCACGAGAATCTCCAGACCCAGCAGCAGCACTCCGCCGAAGGTCTCGCGCAGCGCCTGGTACCCCCTCCGGCCGCCACCGGCGCGCCATGCCAGGCTGGAGAGCACCACCGACCAGATGAGGCCGACGACTAGGACGGCGGCACCGAGGGCCTCAAAGACCCGGGCCGCGTCCGACAGCAGGCTGGTAAATGCCATTGGGCCCTCTTTGCCTCACGCCGCTCCGTTACCATTCAGCCGGCCCTAGCAGGTCATGCCGATGTTGCTGCGATCAGACGGGGTAGAGGTTGGGCACGCCGAGGTACGGGAACTCGGTCAGCATGTCGTCGTGCGGTTCGAGACCGTCGGGGCCGACCTTCCCGTTGCTCAGCCAGGCGAAGCGGGCGCTGAAGGCGTCGTCGGTGAGGGCGCGGCCGTTGGGGTAGGCGGCTGGCTTGGTGTGGTCGTAGCGGAGGATGTCGGGCAGCACGATCAGGGCCGCCTTCCTTGCTTCCTCCGGCGCGTAGCCGTTGCCTTCCAGGAGCTTGGACCACAGCTCCAGGTAGTTGGCCAGGTCGTCGGCTGGCTGGCGGAGGTTGTACTCGTTCTTGATGTTGTTCGGGTTGACGAACGGGTTGATCGTCGGGTGCCCGCCGCGGTCTACCTGGACGATCGCGCCATCTTGGCGCACGCTGACCGAGGCCCACACGCCGATCTCCGGCTCGCTGCTGAGCATGTCGTTGGGCACCTCCAGCGCGATGGACTGGATGTTCCTGTCGGCGAAGGCATCCTGGCCGGTCCACTTGAAGCCGTGAAAGGAGCCGTCCGCGTCGGCGAAGAACGGGTCGCTGCGCACGCCGATGAACAGCCGGATGCGGCCGGCCTGGACGGGCTGCGCGGTGGCGTCGAAGCCGACCGGGGTGCCGGTTATGAGCACGTTGCCGGCGGGCTCGGGCTGGCGGGCCTCGGGGCCGGTGGCGTAGTAGGCGGTCCCGGTCTGCTTGCCGTCCTTGAGCTCGGAGAACACGAACGTGAACGCGGTGTCGGCCTGCGCGTCTGCGTTCGTGTCGATGTTGATCCGGTAGATCCCGTCGGGGTGGAATTCCGATTTCATCAAGAACGGCGGCATGGCGCTCATGCCTGTCGTGTACGGGTTCAGGTCGATGATCAGGACCGTCGTGCCGGGATCGCCGGGCTTTGCGAAGACGAACAGGTCGGTGAAGTCCAGGCGCGCGTCGTCGCCGGGGAACTTGAGATTAGCCGCGCTGTAGTGGTTAGACATGCCGGCTCCTTCGCTGGTGATGGCCTGGCTTGGCGGTGCCGCGGCGTCCTAGCCGCCCTTATGCGGGTGAAGCTGGTCAAGGCATCAGGGTCACAACTTTGCGCGATCCGTCGCGCCTGGGAAGTCCCTGGTCTGCACCCTGGTGCCGGAGCCGGCGGGCAATCGCCTCGACGGCCGCCGCCGCCAGGCCTCGCCGCCGGCGACGTGATTCGCACCGAGATCGCCGGCGTCGGCATCATCGAAACCGCTGCCGGAATGAGCCCGGGTTCAAGCACACCTGAACCAACCCATTGTCTTGGGCCTCTGCGAACTGGCAGGTCTAGATATAGATGGTCATTATTTCTTCGGAAGTACCGATGCCTCGCTTAGATCGCACGTGCGCAGCGCCTGGCACAAGGCCCTAGACCAACCGGATCTCTTCTACGGCACCATGTCGTGGGGCGAGGACGAGCCGCCGTTCTAGGCCAAAGGGTCGCTCATCGCTAAGGCCGTGAGTACCAAGGCACGTACGACACGGCTTCTCGGATCGTTCTTGGACTCCGATGATCTGGCGTCCAGGCGGGGTCCAGCCATTCACTCGGCACATGAGCAAAGACCCAGTTGACGGCCTGTTCGGAATAGTCGGGAGCGAGCGTAAAAGGATCTCCTCCTGGGCTCTCAATCCGAGCGACCCAAGCAGAGACGATCGCATCTCCGCTGGCCAGGTCGGTCACCTTGGGGCGTAGATTGCGAAGGGCATCGATCTTGGACCGCACCTCGTAACTCCATAGATCGCCAATAGCGCCCGCCGACTCATGCGCGATGTCGTTGCGTGCTTTCCTCGCCTTGTGGAGTGTGGCAGCCCGTTCTTGGCTAACGCCAGTGTCAGATCGGGCGATGAGTTCTGCCAAGGTGTCGTAGAGCTTTTTTTCGCCGGGTAGCTGCGCCACGGCTTGTTCAAGAGCGACGACAGGATCATCCCTGATGATGTCTGCGAGGTGGGCAACGTGCAGCACACGTTTGCACTTCAATTCAAATCTGTTTGCCAGGTAAAGCGCCTTCCCGGCGGCCAAGAGGATCTCATCGATTAGATCTGACTCGCGAGGCGACCACGCCATCCCTATGCACCCCCGCCAATGCCGATGCGACACTGCAAACTATCACCGACAGAGGGCGGTCCTCTGGTGGTCGCTGCTCGCGAGGAGGGCTCCTGCGGTCTCTGAGCCTGTTTCCGCTGCTCAGATGGGGGGGACCACACCACAGAGGGCGGCTGTCGCTTTGCCTCATTCCCTGCTGTCGGGCGGAACTTCGTTACTACGAAACGTAGTACCATGTCGTCCGTGAACAGTGCCGTCCCCACGACGATCGTCGTCGCCGGCCTCGTGCTCGCCGGGTACGGGCTGCTGATGACGGCGCTCAACCGGCGTATGGGCCTTGGCCTGCTCGTCGCGCTCGGCGTCCTCGAGATCCTGCTTCTCGTCCTGGTCGGCCTGATCGTGGCCAAGCTCGCCAGCGGCGGGCGGCCGGCCAGCCTGGCGACGCTCCTCGGGTACCTGATCGCGATGCCGTTCGTCCCGTTGGCCGCGGGGTTCTGGGGAGCGCTTGAGCGGTCACGGTGGGGACCGGCGGTCATCGCCGTCGCGGGGCTGGTGGCGGCCGTGCTCATGGTCCGGTTGCACCAGATCTGGCCGGTCATCCATGTCTGACCCCAGGACATCGCCTGAGCCCGCGGCGTCAACTGAGCCCGAGGTCCCGGCATCGCGGCCGGAATCCACCAGGACAGGCCCGGGCCGGGTGCTGGTCGCCGTATACGCCATCTTCGCGCTGTCCGCCACCGCACGGGCCGGGGTGCAGATCGCGACGAAGTTCAGCCACGCCCCGGTCGCCTACCTGCTGTCGGCCCTGGCCGCCGTGGTCTACATCATCGCCACGGTAACCCTCGCCAACGGAAGCCTGACGGCCCGCCGCATCGCCATCTTGTCCTGCTCGGTGGAACTCATCGGCGTGCTGGCGGTCGGCACCTGGAGCCTCGCCGACCCGGCCACCTTCCCCGATGCAACGGTATGGTCCGGCTTCGGAAGCGGTTACGGCTACGTCCCGCTCGTCCTTCCCGTTTTCGGCCTGCTCTGGCTGCGCTACTGGGCGGTGCGGTCCAGGGACGGGCGTACGACGGCCAACTCGTTACGCCGGCTTATCACTTCCCGTCGGCGGCGCCGGCGAGTGCCTCGCGGATCACGCCTACCGGGTCGCCCTGGTGGTAGACGCGCTCGCTGGGTTCGATGTTGTCGAGGAATTCCTGGTAGCGCACTGCGAACGCGAAATGCGCCAGCGGCCAGGCGATGCGCAGCGCGTCGGCGGGCCGCGACCGGGGGGCCGCGGCCGCCCAGGCCGCGATCCAGGCGTCCGCCGCTGTCCGGCGCAGGCCCGGTGGCAGGAAGTCGATCGCGCGGAGCCCGTCGAGCACGGGATTGCCCAGGTGCGCGTCGGCGAAGTCAAGGACGACCGCCACGCCGCCGTCGGAGCGCCAGTTGACCGGGTGGAAGTCGCCGTGCACCACGGTGTCAGGCAGGCCGCAGCCGGCCAGCATCTCCCATCTGTCCTGCAGGCTCCGCGCGGCGCGCAGTTCCGCCGGGGTCAGCGCGTCACCGACCGGGCCGTCGAGCAGGTCGCGGACGGCTGCCGCGAGGACCTCCGGGCGGCGGTCCGGCAGGCCGCCGGGCGGGCTGACGCGGGCCTGCGCGGCGACGAAACGACGCACCGTGTCTACGATGACCTGCGGGGACTGGTCCCGGCGTTCCGTGCCGGGAACGTCGGCGAGCAGCAGGCGGCCCGGCCCGCTGGCCAGCACGGACGGCACCAGGCCGGGGTCGACCTCGGCGAACGCGGCGATCGCGGCCGGCTCGGCGGCCGCGAAAGGCGGGATGGCCTTGAGCCAGACCGGGCCGCTGGCGGTCGGCAGGCGGAACAGGCACGACAGGTTCCACGTCTTGCGCTGCGCCGGCCGCCCGGTCAGGTCGACGTGCCCGGCCGCCCAGCCGAGCAGGTCGCGAAGACCCGCCGCCCGGGCCCAGGGCAGCCGCAGCGGGTGGTCGTCATCGGCGAAGTCGCACGGAGCCAGGTCCCCAGGCGGCGGGTCGAGCGCCTCGGCGTGATAGGTGACATGCCCGTCGCGCATCCCGTCCGAGCCCTCGACGGAAAGCAGCCGCAGCACCACGGCCGGCCCGCCGAGCACCTGCTCCAGGTGCGCTACGACCGGCTCGACCTCAGCCCACCAGCGGACGTCGACCGGGAACGGGCCGACCGCCCCGGCGCACGTGCCGTCATGGGTGACTACCGCGGTCACCGTTCGCCCCACCGCGCTCACCGCGGCTGACGGGCGGCGTCCGTGGTGCGCTTGAGTGCGCGCGCCGACACGGCGGTCAGCCAGCCGAAGCCGGTGATGATGCTGGCCCGCTGGAGCAGGCCGCCGTAGGGAGCCAGCCGGGCTGACTGGCTGAACCCCGCGCCCGCCAGCGCCATCGTGACCGGCATGGCCACCGCGGTGGCGGCGCAGCAGGCCGTGAAGCCGGACCGCTCGCCGGACCGCCAACTCCCCCAGCCGTAGCCGAGCGCCGCGGCGGGCAGGCCGAGGAACACGGGAACGGCGGCCAGGTTGTGCGCGATGCCGACGCAGCTGGGACTGGTCAGCACGTCCGGTGTCCCCGGCGGGTAGCCGCGGACCGGGTCGGTGGGGAACGCGGCCGCCGCGATCAGCCCGGCACCCGCCGCGGCGACCAGGGCCGGACCGGCACGGCCGCCTGGCGCGCGGTCTGCGGCCAGGCGCAGCCCCACGGCTCCGGCCAGGAAGGCAGAACCCGTGACAACGAAGTTCACCGCCTGGATCCGGCCGCGCGGCCCGAGCGCCAGCGAGCTAACCGGGTGGCGCAGCGGCCGGTAATCCTCCCGCATGGCCCCCTCGGCGAGGAACACGGCGGTAAAAGCCGGCCCGGCCCAGATGCCGCAGCGAAGCAGCCCGCGCATCCATCTCGTCCGTTGTTCCGTACGCATGGCAGAAGGCACAACTCGAAGGGTAGCGGCCAGCGGGGCGGCGAAGTTAACCGATTATGGCGGCGGCGCCAACGCCGCGCGCCGGGTTGCGGCCGGTGAGGGACGACGATGAGCGGAACGTGACGCTTGGTCGGGCCCGCCGGGTACTGCCCGCTGTGGCTTGCCGACCGTCCAGGGAGGAGGAGCCCGTGGCGCCCATCGTGGCTGAGGTGAACGTCTCCCGGCCGCCCGGGGAGGTGTTCGCTTACGCGACCGATCCCTCCCGGTTCATCGAGTGGCAGTCCGGCGTGGTGAGCGGGCACATCGAGGGAGACGGACCCACCCACGTGGGGTACAGGTGCGTGATGACGGCTCGACCTTCGCGGGCACGGGCCCGGCGCGATCCTACTGCCGCTGGTCATCCGGCAGGCCCCCAAGGAGGTGCCGCGCAGCTGCCAGAACCTCAAGCGGCGGCTGGAGAGCGGCGGGAACCCGGCCACCTAACCGCCGGCCACGGCGACCGAGACATTTGTCGCGGTCAAGACTGACCGCATGCCGCATGCGGCCGGGTGCGCCTTCCGGGTGTACTGACGCGATGGGGTCAATGAGTCTCGAGGCCGCGATCGCACGCGCGGGGTCACCGGTGGAGATGATGCGCCAGTCGGCCGTCCGCCCGCACGCCTTCCCCGTCGCACCCGAGTTCACCAACTGGCGGACGGAGCAGTTCGCCTGGCGGACCTCGTGCGCGCTGTTCGACCAGTCGCACCACATGACCGATCTCTTCCTCGGCGGTCCGGACGCGCTGCGGCTGCTGAGCACTCTCGCCGTTAACACGTTCGCCAACTTCACGCCGGGGAAGGCCAAGCAGTACGTCGCGGTCAACGCCGACGGCTTCTTCATCGGCGACGCCATCCTCTTCCACCTCGAGGAGGGCCTGTTCGATGTGGTGGGCCACCCGACGGTGATCAACTGGCTGCAGTTCAACGCGCAGGCCGGCGACTACAAGGTCACCGTGGAGCGGGACGACAACTCGGTCGACCGCGCGGCGGGCACACCGCCCCGGCTGTACCGCTACGAGCTGCAAGGGCCGACCGCGTCGCCCATCCTGGCGAAGCTGACCGGCGGACCGCTGCCCGACGTGAAGTTCTTCCACATGACGGAGTTCCGCGTCGCCGGGCACCGGGTGAGGGCGCTGCGGCACGGCATGGCGGGGCAGCCAGGCTTCGAGCTGTTCGGCCCGTGGGCGCAGGGAGAGGCGGTGCTCGGCGCGATCCTGGCCGCCGGCGAGGAGTTCGAGCTCCAGCGGGCGGGCGCCAAAGCCTACTCCACGTCGAACCTCGAGTCGGGTTGGATCCCGACGGCGGTGCCTGCCATCTTCGGCCCCGAGCTGCGGAGCTACCGGGAGTGGCTGGACGCGTCCGCGCTCGGCTCGCTCGGCGGCAGCATGGACTCTGGCGACATCACCGACTACTACGTCACGCCGTACGACATCGGCTACGGCCGCACGGTGAGGTTTGACCATGACTTCCTCGGCCGCGAGGCGCTGGAACGCGTCGTGGCCGGGGATCAAGACAAGCACGGCACTGGCAAGCACAGGACCAAGGTGACGCTGGTATGGAACCCCGACGACCTCGCGCTCGCCGTCCGGTCGCTGTGCGAGCCGGGTACCCCGGCCAAGTACATCGAGCTGCCCAAGGCCAGGTACGCGTTCTTCCAGGTGGACAAGGTACTGCAGAACGGCGCCGCCGTCGGCATGTCGCTTGACCTGGGGTACCTCGCCAACGAGCACGCGTTCGTCTCGCTCGCGACGGTCGATGCCGCAGCCGCCGCGCCAGGCACGGAGGTCACCGTGCTGTGGGGCGAGCAGCCGAACTCAGCGAAGCCGGCCGTGGAACGGCACCGGCAGGTCGGCATCCGGGCGACGGTAGCGCCGGCGCCGTACGTGCGGGAGGTCAGGGACTCGTACCGGACGAGCTAGACGGACGCGCTAGAGCCGGGAATCCCGTCGGGCGGCACCAGGCCCTCGCGCACCGCGACAAGCGCCGCCTGGGTGCGGGAGGTCAGCTGGAGCTTGCGCAGGACGTTGCTGACGTGCGTGCGGGCCGTGCGCTCGCTGATCACCAGCTCCTCCGCGATCTCCCGGTTGGACCGGCCGCGCGCGACCTGGGCTAGCACCGCACGCTCCCGTTCGGTCAGTGCGTTCAGACCGCTGCGCGGCGCGCTGATCTCCCTGGTCAGCCGGCGGGCGATGGCCGGGTCGAGGTAGGTGCCGTCGCGGGCGGCCGCGTGGATGGCGCTAGCCACCTCGGCGGGCCCGGCGTCCTTGAGCAGGTAGCCGACGGCGCCGCCGGCCAGCGCGGCGTGCACCCGCTCCATCTCGCCGAAGCTGGTCAAGATGACCACTTGGACCGCCGGGTACCTGCTGGTGATCAGCGCGGCCGCCTGCACGCCGTCCATCCGCGGCATCACCAGGTCAAGCAGCACGACGTCGGGCAGGCCGCCGTGGGCCGCCAGCTTGCCGAGCTGCTCGACCGCGTCCTGGCCGTCGGCCGCCTCGGCCGCGACCGCCATGTCCTCAAGCGCCTCCAGGTAGGCGCGGACACCGCGGCGCACCACGGCGTGGTCGTCGACGATCATCACCCGGACCGGCCGGGGCGCCTCCCCGGTCACCGCGCGACCTCGGGCACCAGGAGGCTCTCCCCGGATAGCGGCACGGTGACCCGCACCCGGGTACCGCCGCCGTTACCCCGCCCGACCTGCACCGTGCCGCCCCACCGCTCGGCGCGTTCCCGCATCGTGGTCAGCCCGTACCCGCCCGCCGCGCCGCGCTGCCCGCCGGGGGCCGCGGTCGCGGGCATGCCCCGGCCGTCGTCGGTGACGGTCACCTTCAGGTGCTGGGAGATCAGCTCAAGCCGGATAATCACCTTGCCCGCGCCGGCGTGCCTGACCACGTTATGTATCGCCTCGGCGATGATCCGGTAGACGTCCTCGGTCAGTTCCTCCCCGACCTGCCCGAGCTCGCGGCTAGCGAAGACTTCGACGTTGAGCCCTGTCCTGTTCGCGGTGCTCTCCGCGAGCGCACGGACCGCTCCCTCGAGGCCGCCGAGCACGGCCGACGAGGACGGGTGCAGCTCGTGGACCATCGCCCGGAGGTCGGCGAGCACGGTGCGGGACGCCGCGCCGACCTCGCTGGCGATGCGCAGCACCGCCTCGGCGGGCACGGCATCGCCGCGCTGCGCGGCGACCTCAAGCGACTTGGCCTGCATGCCGATGGAGAAAACCTGCTGCACGATCGAGTCGTGCAGGTCACGGGCGAGCCGCTGGCGTTCCTCGCGGCGCGCCACGTCCCGCTCGTCGCGCAGCAGCGTCGCGTAGTCGATGGCGATCGCCGCCTGGTCGGCCATGGCGACGAGGAACTCCACCCGCTGCGGCGTCATCTCTTGGCTGGGCGCGAAGAAGGCGTTGAGCACGCCGACGGGCTTGCCGCGCGCGATCAGCGGGATGCTCGCGAAGGAGTCCCAGTCCCGCTCGCTCAGGTAATCGCGCAGCGGCGCCCAGGCCGGGTCACCGGCGATGACGGCCCAGCGGCCCGCGACGAGCACCGGCTCCGCCTGCCGGAAGGCGTCGAGCATGCGCAACGCGGCACCGCGCCGCCGGCACTCCATCAGCCGGTCGAAGAAGTCGGGCCAGTGCGCGAAGCCCGCCGAGCCCATGATGCGCAGCTGCCGCCCCGCGGCGTCCGGGGTCACGATCTGCACCGCCGCCAGCGCGTCGGCGCGCAGCACCTCCGTCGCGAGCGCGTCCAGGATCGCGGTGAGTGAGCGCTGCGACGCCAGGTTCGCGACATCAGCCATGTCCCGGAGGCTACCTGACAACGATTTCGGCTCGGCCCTGGCGGCGGCCGACGGCACTTCGTCCCAGGAATCACCCGCGCCGACGTTCGGCGCGCACGCCGGCCGCCTCGCAGACGGCGAGGAGGGCGGATCGACCGGATCGTGCTCTACATCTACGACCTGGACCGTCACGCTCGACGCCGAGGTGCTGCGCCAGGTGCTCGACGCACCGGCGAATCCCGCTGCGGGCGTGCCCGGTGGCCTGGCCACGCCCGCGTGTTAGCGTCGGGCATGATCACCGCCGCGGACGTGCGTGAGTGGGCCATGTCGCTGCCGCGCACTTCGGAACATTTGATCCGCGACTACGTCAAGTTCCGGGTCGGCAAGATCGTCTATGCGTCGGTCTCGCCGGATGAGACGATGATCGGCTTCGCCTTCCCCAGGGAGGAGCGAGCCGCGATGATCGCCAGCCGGCCGGACGTGTTCGTCCTGCCGCGGCTGTCGGACCAGCGCTTCCAGTGGATCAACGCGCGGATGGCC
>Ga0265337_1001561_pt1 | contig 11222 bp, 7 predicted proteins | sample 42122metaG_FD_192441 | JGI IMG/M metagenome (GOLD analysis project Ga0265337, IMG submission 192441) | Rhizosphere microbial communities from Carex aquatilis grown in University of Washington, Seatle, WA, United States - 4-21-22 metaG | ecosystem: Host-associated > Plants > Roots > Rhizosphere >... | reverse complement strand
AACCAGGGTGAAAAGGGCAGACTCGCCGATGTTCAGTACCGGTGCGCCGTTGTTCCAAACCCCGTTCGCAAACGTGGTGGTGGTGGTGATTTGTGATAGGGCATCCAGCAGGGTCACCGATTCGCCGTTCAGCGGGTCACGACCCACCACATCGTGAAACGTGGCGGGGGCGATGGGAATGTAGCAGGAAAGCAGGAGCGTCCCGCTGCCCGTGATCAATGGCGGCACAAACGGGTCGATGCCATTATACCCGCCCCATACGGAGCCAACGAACGTATTGGTGAAAGTGACCGGGGAATGAAACAATCCGCCCTGGCCATAATCCAATTCGTAGTTGATGCTCCAGCCGGTGTTGATGTCGTAAACGGAAACCGGCAGATACTGTTGCGTCAACGGATTCCACTCGGTAAACGTTGCGCCTCCGGGAACACCAGACTGTAGAATGGCATTCAACGTGTTATTGGAATTGGACAGTTGGTTCGCGATCAGATTGTCACCGGCAAACAAGGGCTGGTTGATGTAACCCACGATGTTCGATGAAAAAATCTGGGAGTTGGCGGATACCGCCACGCCGACAAAGAAGGCCAAGGTCAAATATTTCACAAGTTTCATAGCAGATTCCCTTCTAGATTGAGGCGTTTATACGCAATTCACCTTACTTTTGTCACTGGAAATCAGGCCGCGTAAAAAGGTTTGGGCGCATCTCCATTTTGGGACAAACGCCAATGCCAAGTCCCAAAGGGACATTTTGAAAATAGCCCGGCGTTTCAACGCCGGGAGGTGATCAAGATTGCCATAAGTCCCGCCGGGACGGCCGAAAGAAGCGTTGTATTTCAGCCGTCCCTTCGCGACGCGATGTTCTTCCATCGTTCCCGGCGTTGAAACGCCGGGCTATTTTCCATGGTTCCTTCGGAACCGAACGGCTGCTCAAAAAATGAGGCCGCGTAAAAAGGGATTTTAGCCTCACGCGGCAGGCCTAACCGCAGAAAAACGCAGGTGGGTTTCGTTCCATCTGCGTCCATCTTCGGTTAATATTCCTTCTCTTAAATACACGGATTCCCGGCTAAGCGGCCTGCTTGAGCGCGTCGCTTTTCGAGGCGATCACCGTCATGAGTTCGTTCCAGGATTTTACGAATGATTTGGCGCCTTCGTCCTGCAGTTGCGCGGCCAGGGCGTCCACATTGACGCCGGCTTTGGCAAATCTGGCCAGTATCGCTTCACAATCGCCGCCATCCGCCGCCATGACCGGACCGAGGTCGCCGTGATCGGCGAAGGCCTTCAACGTTCCCTCGGGCATGGTGTTCACCGAGAAGGGCGAGGCAAGGGCCTTGATGTAGAGCACGTCGGAGGCTTTTGAGTCCTTGGTGCCGGTGCTGGCCCAGAGCAGACGTTGCGGCCGGGCGCCCGCATTGTAATTTCGCTGCCAGGCCGGTGAAGCCAGCAATTCGCCGTACGCCTTGTACGTGCGACCGGCAATCGCGATGCCAAGCTGGTTGTTCAATTCCGCCGGGACCTTGCCGGCGACGGCGCCATCCCAGCGGCTGATGAACACCGAGGCCACGGAGCCCACCTGGGGATTGAGCCTGGCGGCAATGCGCCGTTCGATGCCGCGCAGGTAGGCTCCGGCCGCCGCAACGTATTGCTCACGGGAAAACAGGAGCGTGACGTTGACGGGCACTCCCGCAAAGATTGCCTCCTCGATGGCCGGCAAACCTTCCGGAGTGCCGGGAATTTTAATGAACAGGTTGGGTCGTCCCGCCCGGGCATGCAATTCCTTGGCCGCGGCGATGGTGCTCTTGGTGTCATACGCGAGCAGCGGCGACACTTCCAGCGACACCCAGCCATCCACGCCGTTGGTCTGGTCGTAGGTGGAGCGGAACAGGTCGGCGGCCCGGGTAAGATCATCCAATGCCAGATCGAAGAAGAGGGCTTCACCGGATTTGCCTTTCGCGAGGCCATCACGGATCGCGCTGTCGTAGGCGGGACTGTTCTTGATGGCCTGGTTGAAGATGGTCGGATTCGAGGTGAGTCCGGTTACGGACAGCTCGGCGATGTAACGTTTGAGCGTGCCGTTGTTCAGCAGGTCGCGGGTGATGTTATCGAGCCAGAGGCTTTGGCCCAGGTCATGCAGTTGCTGTGTGGCTTTCATATTTTCAGGTTGAGGTTGCGTTGGATGGTTCTTTCATGAGGCGCCGGCAAATCAGGTTTTGGCCGCCCGGCCCAGGGCCTGGTCCACGATCTGTTGGGCCTCGGACACGATGGTTTGCAGATGTTTCTCGTCGCGGAAACTTTCCGCGTAAATCTTGTAAATGTTTTCCGTGCCGGATGGCCGGGCGGCGAACCAGCCGCTGGCGGTGGTCACTTTCAACCCGCCGATGGGGGCGTTGTTGCCCGGAGCGCAAGTCAGCTTGGCGATGATCGCGTCGCCGGCCAGTTTTGATTCCTTGACCGCTTGCGGGGAAAGTTTTCCGAGGCGGGCCTTTTGTTCGGGCGTGGCCGCTGCGTCAATGCGGGTGTAATAAGGCGTGCCGAATTCCACCGTGAGTTCCTGGAAATGTTCGCCCGGGTCCTTGCCGGTTTGCGCGGTCATCTCGGCGGCCAGCAGGTCCATGATCGGGCCGTCCTTGTCGGTCGTCCAGACGGTGCCGTCGAAGCGCAGGAAACTGGCCCCGGCACTTTCCTCGCCGCCGAAACAAAATGAACCGTCAAACAATCCGGGCGCAAACCACTTGAACCCCACCGGCACTTCGCAGAGCGGACGGGCCAGCTTCTGCACCACCCGGTCAATCATGCCGCTGCTGACGAGGGTCTTGCCCACCGCCGATTCCGCCGACCAGCGCGGGCGATGCGTCAGCAGGTAACGAATGGCCACGGCAAGAAAATGATTGGGATTCATCAAACCCGCACCCGGCGTGACAATGCCATGCCGGTCGGAATCCGGATCGTTGGCGAAGGCGACGCGGTATTGGTCCTTGAGACCGACGAGTCCAGCCATCGCATACGGGCTGGAGCAATCCATGCGGATTTTGCCGTCGTGATCCACCGTCATGAACGAGAAGGTCGGGTCGAGCTTTGGATTGACGACTTTGATTTCCAGGCCGTAAACGGAGTTGATGGGTTCCCAGTAGGGCAGGGCGGCGCCGCCGAGCGGGTCCACGCCCAGCTTGAGGCCGGCGGCACGGATGGCCCCCATGTTGATGACGTTCCGCAGGTCATTGACGTAAGGCAGGACATAATCCTCCGGATGCGTGGTCGACGCCTGGATGGCCTTGGCGAAAGGCACACGTTTTACATCGGCGTTGCTTTCCCGCAACAGCGTGTTGGCCCGGTCCTGGACCCAGCGGGTAACGTCCGTGTCGGCCGGCCCGCCGTTGGTCGGATTGTATTTGAAACCACCGTCCTCTGGCGGGTTGTGCGAAGGGGTGATGACGATGCCGTCGGCCAGCCGGTCCTTGCGACCCTGATTGTGAACAATGATGGCGCGTGAAATCACCGGCGTGGGGGTCACGCCGTCGTCGGACTGAATGACGGTTTCAATATTGTTGGCCGCGAGCACTTCGAGCGCGGTGCGCTGGGCCGGACTGGACAGCGCGTGCGTGTCCTTGCCCAGGTAAAGCGGTCCGTCGGTACCGTGGCTGCTGCGGTAATCGCAGATGGCCTGGGTGATGGCCAGTATATGGGACTCGGTGAACGTGCCGCGCAACGAAGTGCCCCGGTGCCCGCTGGTGCCGAAGCTGACCAACTGGTTGGCGTCGGCCACATCGGGCCGGCGCTGGTAATAATCCCGTTCGAGCCGGGCCAGATCCACCAGCATCCCTTTCGGGGCCGGTTTGCCTGCAAGAGGTGAAATTGCCATGCGTTAATTCTTATTTCCTTTGGGTCAAAAATTGATCATGGTTTCAAGACACCGGGCACGGTCCCGCCTTCCAGATATCTCCGGCATATTCGGCAATGGTGCGGTCGCTGGAAAATTTTCCGGAACCAGCCACGTTCAGGATGGCCTTTTTCGCCCAGGCGTCCGGGTCGGCGTACAAATCCAGCAACCGCTGGTCCGCTTCCAGGTACGACTTGAGGTCGGCCAGGTGCATGTAATGGTCGCCGTCGGTCAGGAGCACATCGATGATCGGGACGAAAACGCCCGGTTCGTTGCGGTTGAAATGGCCGGAGAGGATCAGGTCCAGCGCCGCGCGGGTCTCGGGGTCGTTTTCATAATGCCAGTGTGGGTTGTACCAGCCGCGGCTGTCAGCCACCTCTTGTGCGGTCAGGCCGAACAGGAAGAAGTTTTCCTCGCCCGCCTCCTCGGCCATCTCGATGGTCGCGCCGTCGCGCGTGCCGAGGGTGAGAGCACCGTTCATCATGAACTTCATGTTGCTCGTGCCGCTGGCCTCGTAACCGGCGGTTGAAATCTGGTTGGAAACATCGCTGGCGGGGATCAGCCGTTCGGCGAGCGTGACGCAATATTCAGGCAGGAACAGCACCTTTATCCGGCCCTTCACCGCGGGGTCGCCGTCGATGGTGCCGGCGAGATTGTTGATGAACTTGATGATGACCTTGGCCAGGTGATACGCGGGCGCCGCCTTGCCGGCAAAGAAGAACGTGTGCGGGGGAAGGTTGAGCTTCGGGTTTTGGCGCAACCGGTTGTAGAGCACCACCACGCGGAGCGCGTTGAGCAACTGCCGCTTGTATTCGTGGATGCGCTTGATCTGGCAGTCGAAGATGCTGTCCGGGTCCACGACCTGGCCGGTGGCGGACTTGAGCCAGCTGGCAAACTGCATCTTGGCTTCGCGCTTGGCCTGGCGGAAGGCGTCGCGGAAATTTTTATCGTCGGCCAGCGGCTTGAGTTTCCGCAACTGGCTGAGGTCGGCAATCCAGCCGTTGCCGATGGCCCCGGTGAGGGTGCGGGCGAGCGCCGGGTTGGCGAGCCGCAACCAGCGTCGCGGCGTGACGCCGTTTGTTTTGTTGCTGAAGCGTTCGGGAAAAATCTCGGCCAGGTCCTTGACCGTCATCGTGCGCAACAATCCGGAGTGGATGGCCGCCACGCCATTCGTGCTGTGCGAGCCGACGATGGCGAGGTTGGCCATGCGGACCATTCGTTGCGGGCCTTCCTCGATCAGACTGACGCGTTCCAGGCGGCCTTCGTCACCGGGGAACCGGGCGCGCACGTCGTCCAGGAAACGGCGGTTGATCTCATAAATGATTTCGAGTTTCCGCGGCAGCAACATTTCGAACCAGGCGACCGGCCATTTCTCCAAGGCCTCGGGCAGCAGCGTATGGTTGGTGTAGGCCAAGGTCTTGCGGGTGATGTCCCAGGCTTCGTCCCAGCCGAGTCTGGCGTCATCGAGCAGGATGTGCATCAACTCGGGCACGGCCAGCGTCGGGTGCGTATCGTTGAGCTGGATGGCCACCTTTTCGGGGAGCTGGCGCCAGTCGGAGTTGGTGCGCCGGAAACGCCGCACCAGATCGGCCAGCGAACAGGCCACCAGAAAATATTCTTGCACAAAGCGCAGGCTCTTTCCCATGCAGGTGGAATCGTCGGGATAAAGCACCCGGGTGAGGGACTCGGCAGTGAGCGTCTCGGCCACCGCGCCTACGAAATCACCGCTGCTGAATTCCTTGAAGTCAAAATAATCGGACGCCGTGGCGGCCCACAGGCGGAGCGTGTTGACGGTTTTGCCGCCGTAACCGACCACCGGTCGATCATACGGAACGCCAATCAGGCTGGACGCGCGTCCGAGAATGGCGCGCAAGGCGCCGCCGCGTAGTTCAAATGCGCAGTTGAGTTTCACGCCCACCTTCTCGTGCGGGCGGATGACCTCCCACGGATCGGCCCGGCGCAGCCAGTTGTCCGGCTGTTCGATCTGCCAGCCGTCCTTGATCGTTTGTTTGAAAATGCCGTATTCGTAGCGCAGGCCGTAACCCACGGCCGGCAGCTCCATCGTAGCCATCGAATCCAGGAAACAGGCGGCGAGCCGGCCCAACCCGCCGTTGCCCAGACCCGCGTCCGGTTCCTGTTCGAGCACTTCCAACCAATCAAGGCTCTTCTGGACCGTGGTTTGTTTCACCAGCGGATCGAGAAGCAGGTTGGTGATGTTGTTGGCGAGCGACCGGCCGATGAGGAATTCCATCGAGAGATAATAAACTCGTTTGGGGTTCGCGCGTTCATAGGTTTTCTCCGTGGCCACCCAGCGCTGCGAGAGCACATCGCGGATCGAGCGGGCGGCAGCCTCAAAATGCTCGCGCGGACCGGTGGCGGCCGGATCCTTGATGTTGTCGAAGATGAGGTGCCGCTCGTACAGCCCATCCGACCCGGTGAACTGGATCGGGCCGCAGCCGTAATGTCTGGCGAGTTTGGCCTTCGCGTCGGATTCCGCTGCCGGCGCCGGGGCGCTGGTTTTTGGCGGGCTGGTTGCGGTCGCACTCATGGTGATGTTTCCCTCACGGGTTCCTTTTTATTTGTTTCGATTTTTCCGTCCCATTCTTTTATGACATTTCCGCCGCCAATTCATTCAACCACGTGGTGATCGTCGTTCCACAGCCGGATCACCGGCCGGGACAGGTTGTGTTCATAACCCACCGCGCTCAAGCTCGCCGTGCTCAGCAGGAAATAACCGCCGGCCCACCCGGCTGTGAGTCCCAGCCAGCGGGCGGCCAGCACCCGCAGAAAATGTCCGCTGGAAAAAACCAGCGCGTTGCCCGGGACCGCCCGCAGCCGGCTCACCACCCGGTCGGCCCGGCCGCAAACCTGTTCCGGCGTTTCGCCGTCCGGACAACCGTCGCGGAACAGTTGCCAGTCCGGACGGTCGGCGAGGATTTCGTCGGTGGTGCGGCCTTCGTATTGGCCGTAATTCCATTCCGCCAGATCGCGATCCACTTCGGCGGCCTTGGCGAAACCGGCCAGGGCACACGTCCGCGTTGCGCGGTGCAAAGGGCTGGTGAACACCTTCGCAAACGTCAATCCCTTCAGCCGGACGCCCAGCCGCCGGGCGTTCTGTTCCCCACGTTCGGTCAGCGGCAAATCGGTCAACCCGGTATGCTGGCCGGTGAGGCTCCAGGCGGTTTCGCCGTGCCGCGCGAGGTAAACAACCGGAAGCGGTTCGCTCATGGTTTCATCCCGCGTTTAATTTGCGTTTTTCTCCCGGCATCAAATGATTTTCCCGGGACTTCCCTTCCAGCCAATCAGCCAGCTTCAGGCATCAGGACACGAACGGACCCGAGGCCGCAAAATGTGGAAACGCCGTTTCCTTTTATGGAGGGGAACCTACCCCCATCTTCACGAGCGTCAAGAACGGGTTATTCACAGTCGGGACTCCCGCCCTTGCGCTGTGCAGGCGTGTTGTCCTAATCGAACCGGAGCGCGGACAGCCATGTCCGCGGGTTGCGAACACGTTTGAAAACTCCAAATGATTGGCAAAAGGGAACGTGCGGACTCAGCGGTCCGCGCTCCGGGTCTTGGGCCAACACGCTCAGTTCCTGTGGGAGGCAGGCGGAAAGTGAGGTTGAAAGCCTTTTACGCGGCAATTTTAGTGAACGGTGTAACTCAACCAGTTCACCATCCAGAAGAACGCAAAGCCAAACAGGGAGCAGATGATCACAGACAGTCCGGTTAAGAACCGGATTTGTTTCTGATGCAGGGACAAAACCGGTTTTCTGCGATAAATCGGGTAATGTGACATAAACAATTAGGTACGTATCGGCCGGTTCTGAATCCGCTTAAGGATTATTTTCCTCTGTTTTGGCTGGAAAAGGAAGGAAGATCGCGTGTCAGGGTTTCAGGTCGGGAGCCGTTTCGGCGCGGTGGGTGGAAATCCATTCGGCCACCAGACGGTAACCCACGGCCAGCAGCGTTGGGCCGAGGAATACACCAATAAACCCGAAGGCCAGTGCGCCGCCCACCACGCCGAAAAAAATCAGGATGAACGGCATGTTGCTCCCCTGGCTGATGAGCCACGGCTTGACGAAGTTGTCGATGTTGGCGACGCCCACGCCCCAGATGAGCATGAAGATGCCCCAGCCGGTCAGGCCCTGGTGGAAAAGCCAGAGGGCGGCAGGAATCCAGATCAACCCGGTCCCCACCACCGGCACCACGGAGGCGAAAAAGGTCAGCAGTGCCAGCAGCGCGGCCCCCGGCACCCTGGCGATGAGGAGACCGATGCCGGTCATGATCGCCTGCAGGAGCGCGGTGCCCAGAATGCCGTACACGACCCCCCGGACCGTTTTGCCGGCGACGGTCAGAAGATGTTTGCCCCGCTCCCCGGCAATGCGTTCAATCGCCGTGGTCAAAATCCCGCTGAGCGCAATGCCATCGCGGAACAGGAAGAACGCAACGAAAACACTCAACGCCAGTTGGATCAGGCCGCCGCCCAGCGCCAGGCCGCCCTTGAGCAGCCATGCGCTCGCCGGTTCGATGATGTGTTGGGCGTCGGTCCACAACTTCGAGCTGTCGGCCGCCAGGCTGAGCCAGTAGTCCGTCGCCCGTTGACCGACGACCGGCACCCGGGCCAGCCATTCGGGCGGGGTGGGCGGACCATTTTCGATCCAATGTTTTGCCGCCCCGGTGAGTTCATTGACGTTGTCGGCAAGCGTGGTGCCGACGATGACGAAGGGCAACAGGACAATGAGGACCATCGCCAGGGTCATCGCGAAGGCGGCGAGGGTGTTTCGGTTGCCGAGCCACGTCAGCAGGTGGCGATAAACCGGCCAGCTCGAAAAGCAGAGCACCACCGCCCAGAGCAAGGCTGACACAAACGGGCGCAACACGATCAGGCAGCCGGCCAGCAGGACCAGCAGGACCGCCCAGCCGAGACTTTGTTCCAGCTTGGAGCGCAATGGAGTCATGTGGTTTTCAACGGGTTCTCTTTTTTCAAATCAGCCAGGGCATCGGCCAGCGAGGTCTCACGATGGATGGGGCCGACCAGTTTGTCCAGCCCTTCGGCCCGCAGGATGTCCCGTTGGGTCGCATGCGCCTCCACGACGAGTAGTTCGATGTCCATTGTTTTCAGTTCATCGTACAGCCGGGCCAGCATCCGCGTCCCGGCCAGGTCCAGGTAGGGGGAATTGGAAAGATCGCAGACCACCACGTGCAGGCCTTCGGGCTGGCGGCGCACCCGTTCCAGCACCATGTGCTGCACGTGGTCCACGTTAAAATATAACAGCGGCGCTTCGACCCGAAAAATGAGCACGCCGGGGACCGGTTCGTTTTCCGGGTGCCGGGCGAGATCGGAAAAGCGGTTCGTGCCGGGGATGCGGCCGAGGAAAGCGACGTGAGGCGTGGCCGACCGGTGCAACACCATGATCAGTGAAGCGACGACGGCAAAAATGACGCCGTCGAGGATGCCGAGCACAAGCACGCCCACCAGCGCCACCACGGCGGCGGCGAAATCCAGGCGGCTGACCCGGAACAAATGGTGGAATTCCTCAAGGTCAATCAACCCGAGCACGGCCACCAGCACCACGGCGGCGAGCACGGCATTGGGCAGGTTGCTGAACAGCCCGGTGAGGAACAGCAACACCAGCCCGAGGGTGACCGAGGCAAAAACGAGTGCGAGCGGCGTGCGGGCGCCGGCTTTTTCGTTGACGGCGGTTTGCGAAAGTCCGCCCGCCAGCGGGTAACCTTGAAACAATCCGGCGAGCAGGTTGGCGGCGCCCAGCCCGAGCAATTCCTGCCGCGCATCCACCTCGTAGCGATATTTGAGGGCGAACGCGCGAGCCGCGGAGATGCTTTCGATGTAGGAAAGCAGGAAGCAGGCGAAAGCCAGGCTGACCAACTGGCGCCGCGTGTCCACGTCCAGCCCGCGCCACCCGAGATGGGTCAGGTCGAAGGCCGGCAGGCCGGCAGGCAGCAGGCCGACGACACTGACGCCATGTTCGGATAGGGCCAGCAACGGGACCGCCGCCAGGGAAACGATGACCACGCCGAGGGCGACCGGCCGGCCCGGAAACCATTTATCGCCCAGCGCCAGCAATATGACGGCGCCCACCCCCACGGCGAGCACCACCAGATTGGTGTCACCCAATTGCCGGACAATCAGCGCCACACGCTGGTAGAAACCTTCGCCGCCGCCCGGCACACCAAAGAACTTGGGCAGTTGGGTGACGATGATGGACAGCGCGGCGCCCGCCTTGAATCCGGTGAGGATGCTTTCGGAGATGAAATTGACGATGACACTGAGTCGCAGGAGCCAGGCCAGCACAAACAGACCCGCCGTCAGCATCGTGGTCAGCGCGGCCAGCGACAACAACCGGTCCGCATCGCCTCCCGCCAGGTGTGCCAGCGTGACCCCGAAGACCAGCGAGATAGCCGAGGTTGGGCCGATGGCGAGATGGCGCGACGATCCAAAAAGCACGTAGCCCAGCCCGCCAACGAGGTAACAATACAACCCCATCTGGGGCGGCAGTCCCGCCAACGCGGAATACGCGAGCGAAACCGGGATGGCGTAAGCCGCCAGCGTGAACCCCGCGAGTAAATCGGGCGCCAGCCATTTGGACTGGTAACCGACCAGCCACTGGGCCGACGGAAAAAACGTTTGCCATCGTGCATTCATTTTCAAAACCGCTGAAGACCCGATCGGGAAAAGGCTAAGGGTGAAAGGCTGACGGCTAAAGTTTTAATTTTCGTCGGCGCCGGCGCGGTCAGAACATCGGAAACGCTGTTTTCCTTCAACCCTCAACTGTTAACCAGGCAGAAGACACGGTGAGGATGCTCCCGCCTCGCCGCCTTGCCCACGGTCAAGACCCCTCGCCGCCGCACCGCTTGGAATTTTCAGACAGGCTCTCAGGTGACAACCGTGGAAAGTCTTTTGTAACGCACGAAATTGGTGGCTGATTTGGCCGCGGTGCAATCACCGGCCGCATCCACGTAGATGCCCTCGATCCTGGAAGAGCCATCCTCCTCTTGAAACAGGGCCCAGCAGTTGAGCGGCATGGACAATTCCGCGTCGTCATCCATCTTAAACACGGCAAACCAATCATCGGCGGGAATGATTTGTACAATTTTTTCGTTCATTGATATGTGTGATCACAGAAACAAATGGCTGCCTTGATGCGATTCCGTGTATCGCAACCATCATAATGCGGCTTCTGTGGCTGTCAAATGCGAGGTGCCTATGAGATGTCCTGTGGCTTTATCCTCTCCGCCTCGAACGGAAACCCGAAATGCACGGACGACACGAAACAAAACCCGGAAAAATTCGCAGGCGACGGTGTGACCCGTTTATGTCCTCCTC